>Ga0187893_10005009_pt1 | contig 24359 bp, 15 predicted proteins | sample MA1701074metaG_FD_139574 | JGI IMG/M metagenome (GOLD analysis project Ga0187893, IMG submission 139574) | White microbial mat communities from a basaltic lava cave in the Kipuka Kanohina Cave System on the Island of Hawaii, USA - MA170107-4 metaG ...
CTGGTAAGGCGACTGGCGAGTCATATCCCAACTGACCGACAGCAACACGGCGATTCCGGCCCTGTCTGCGCGACTCAAAACCAGTTCCACCAGATCGCTGGCTGAACCCCGTACCACTTCTGTCTTTGAAATAGTTGAGGGAAAGTAAGCTTTCGTCAGGCTGATAAGATTGTGAGCGACAAGCAAATTTCCGCCGAGCAGCTTGAATTCTTCCAGATAGGCATCAAGGTCCGTTTCCGGCCGGGCGGCATTTAGATACGGAACGATCAGGAAGTCATTTATTAATTGCCCGAATAAGAAACTGCCTTTGGCAATCGCAGTTGGATTGGAACTATCGCCAGTCCAGGCATGAACCACATATAAGCCTTCCGGAGACTTTCCGGGCAGGCTAACCTGACCATGAAAGAGTCCCGGGTGATTTGAGACCGGTGTCAGAAGTAGCTGTTTGGTTCCCTGACCGGGAGTCAGAACAACCGCCTGTACTGACTCGCCTGAAGGTTTCCCATCCTTCAAAGCCTGAATACTAATGGAAACCGTTTCGTCCCTTTGGACTCTGAAGCGATCCAGAGACAAGTCAAGTGTGGTGCGTTGAGGCATGGCCGATGGCCGATGGCCGATTGCCGATTTCGTGTTTGAAGGATGCTCGGCAATCTGCAAGGGTAAATCTGAATATGGCAATTGGAAATTGGTAAACGGAAATCGTCCATCTGTAATCGCCAATGACTGGACCGCCGCCAGCAAAAGGAAAAGAAGGATTCCGATCCTATAGTTCTTTAAAACCATGATTACGAGTAAGTCCCCGCCACTGATCAATGAAAGACCACTGGATTTACGGCGTCGTCTCTCTCTTGAGCAGCCGTTCGATACTCAATAAGTTCAGCATTAAGTGACGCGGATGGTGAAAGTTTTCGACTCGCTTCGGCATCTTCATGAAGGAAGCAAAACTGGTTTTGCGATCCGCCGCATACATCCAGAGTGGCGACCCGTGTTGCTTAAGCGTAAAGTTTTTGCGCACGTACTCGTACATTTTGTCAAACATTTCCCTGGCCCAGTTCGCTCCCGTGTGCTCGAAAATGAAGAGAGAGCCGATCAGGACCTCTTCCTGAGCCCATAAAACTTTGTCAACGACCCAGATGTTTCGATCGACATTCTGCAAATTGCGAAAGACGCCACCATAAACGTCGTCCCAGGCGACCTCCACGTGGCGCTTAAACCACTCGCTCATGGTTGCAAACAGTTTCTGGTCGCGCCGCCTATCGGCTTCGTAAAGAAGCATCCAGAGATTCTCAATGCAGTGCCCGGTATAGACGAGTTGAGCATACTCGTCCCTGGGTCGAGAAAGATCGTGATTCAGGAGTTCATTGATCAGCCCAAACTCGGGATGGTAGTGATACTTCGTAATCGCCTCGACACACCGATCTGCAACCTTTTCTATTTCCGGATCAGCCCGCATCGTCAGCATCTGGGTGACCAGCCGGATAAGAACCATCCACACACCTTGAATGCGCGCGCCCGGGAAGGGCCGGGCGCTGGCTCCCAAATATGTCTGGCCAATATTTGGTCGATAGTCAGGACGATCGTAAAGTCGGAGGCACTTGAACAGAATATCGCGCGCCATATTCCAATAGCGCGTGTCGTTGGTTGCCTTTGAGTATTCGGCGAATCCTTCGGCAATGAAGAGATCACCATAGATTTCTCCCTCAGCTGAGGTTAGCGGTTTCCCGTCGCGTGTGAGTTCCTTGGGCCATAGTTCGTCACCGGATGGGCCAGCCTTGAGGGTAAACTCGACTGAACGACGCGCCACATCCAGATACTTCTTTTCGCGGGCCAGGTAGTTGTAGAGAAAGGAGTAGACCCAGGTACCCCGACCCTCAAACCAGCTCAGCTTGTTCTGATTCACTCGGACCCCTTGATGATCGGTATTGCACATGAAGCCGCCCACTTCATGATCGATGACATACTTGTCCATGAACGGCAGAAAGTCTGCGAATAGATCACTGCGATACTGCTCCCGCAGTTGCTTGAGACTCAGGCCACCCGAATCAGAGAGCCCCAAAGTCTTAGGCGAAAGGCTTGCAACTCTGGCCGGCAAGGCTCCAACCATCGCGGCAGTGGCCGTGGCGTTCAGGAATTTTCGTCTATTCATGACCGGAGGCAGGCTGCGCCTGAAGGGGTTTATCGATTGGCGACGTTTGCAACTCGCCCGCATGATCGCAAACTTTCTTAATTGCCCGAATCGCCAGGGCGATCCACTCTTCGTCAGCAAGCAGAACGTTCTGAGGTAACCAGAGACAGGACCTGCAGTAGGCTTCCGCCACCGAGCAGGGGTTAATTGTGTGAGGGCGCTCATCGAAAACTTCATTGCGATAAATCGGATACGGGTAGCCTTTGGTTACCGGTAAACCTTCGGCCTGTAAAGCCGTCACCAAGCGGTCCAACTGAACGCCGCCCAGCGCATCGGGGTCATATCGCATTGAGAAGAGATGAAAAGCGTGAGCTGTTACCCTCTGGTCAAGCTGCTCGGGGGTCGGGCTAAGTGCCTTGATCTCCGAGAGACCCGCGCGTAGAGAAGCGGCCCGCTTCATTCGAGTTGCTACCTGCTGCGGCAGTCTTTCGAGTTGGTTGATGAGGAGCGTCGCCTGGAAACCGGTTAGACGTGCGTTAGTCCCAAGATTGACATGCTCGTACCAGGCGCCACCGGTACGTCGCCCCTGATTGGCGATTGAGCGAGCGCTCTCGGCAAGCCTGGCATTATTAGTAATAAGAATTCCGCCCTCGCCAGCTGTCATATTCTTGGAGCCCTGAAAACTGAAGGAACCAAAATTTCCAAAACTGCCCACCCGCTGTCCGTTCCACTCAGCTCCGTGAGCATGTGCGCAATCCTCAATCAGAACCAGCTTCTGCTTTTTACAAAGAGGCAAGAAGCTATCGAGCTCCGCGGGACAACCGGCAAAATGCACCAGAACAATTGCGCGAGTCTGTCTGCTGATAGCACGAGCGACCAGAGTTGGATTCAGATTCAAAGTTTCGGGATCTACGTCGACAAATACCGGGAAGGCGCCGATACGGGCCACCGCCGACGCTGAGGCCACGAAGGTGATGGGTGGCACAATTACTTCGTCACCTGGGCGAACGCCTGCGGCTGTTAGCGCTATCTCTAACGAGAGCGTTCCGTTGGCAACAGCAATTCCGTATTTCGCGTTATGGTGGGTGGCGAAGCGCTGCTCGAACTCTCTGACAGATTCGTGGTACCCGCCCCAGACTCCACTTTCCAGAACTGCCTGCAGCGCCTCGTAATCTTTCTTATCAAAAAAAGGCCACTTTGGCGGAGGGGACATTAAAGTTTTGGTTCCTCCGAAAATCGCCAGTTGGGACTTAGCCTGTCTGTTCAAGGTCTGATTTTTCATATTGATTTCTTCTAGGATGAATTCGCCCAGCTACAAACACTCGGCCCCCAGGGATTGATCCGGGAGCTCAATCGCCGCCACTAAGGCCTTAACTCTTTCGGCCGAAACTGCGCCAGTTACGCTGTTTGCGGCGCGTGCAGCCCGGCCCACATGAAACTCCTGAAGATTGGTTGCTCCCCTGATGGCTCTGATTTGCTCCGTGTCAAGACCGCCTCCGGCAATGATTTGAATCTCCGGGAGCGCGTGTCGCTGGTACGATTTAAATCGCTCGATTCGGGCAGGCAAGTCATCCAGGCCACCGTGGGTTAGAATGCGATCTACCTGAGCCATTTTCTTTAGTTCCTGAATTGCTTTATTTTGATCGGTCTCCTCGAACGCATGATGAAAGGTAACTTTCAACTTTGGGGCTATTGAAAGAATTTCTTTCATTAACTCTAAATCGACCTTCCTACCTCGCAAGAATCCCAACACGATTCCGTCAATGTGCAGCTGCGACAGCTCTTTGGCAGCGTTACACAGAGATCTTTTCTCGAGTTTACTCGCAAGGCTGTAACCATCGGTGTCGCGAAGCATCACGCGAACCGGTATCGATACCGTTCTGGTGATCTCCCTGACTAAATCAAGCGGCGGAGTCAGGCCACCGCGTGAAAGGTCCCGCACAATCTCCAGCCGCTTCGCCCCGCCCTGCTGAGCCTCGACTGAATCAGCTACTGAGCACACAATCACTTCAAGCAAAGCCTCCGTAGACATTCCGGCCTATCTCTCCCCGTGCGCCTTGGCGGGGTTGTCAACATCCAGATACCTGATGCGCTGTTGGTAGCGCTGAAGCACCTTACTCAACGTCTGCTCGCTTACGCCTTCCAGGTTCGCACTGGGTAAGACCGGGACCAGCTCACCTCGCCGTAGCAGCTCGCTCGCTGCTTCGATAATCACCGAATTGATAATTGTGGCGCCCGCTACTGTGGACGAGGGGCCGATAGTCGTTTTCAGGCCGGGTAAGGTCAGCAAGCCGTCGCCGGGAGGCGTGCAGTTGTCAATCGTGACGTCAGCTATCTCGAACAAACGCTTTCCCGAAGAGTCTAGTGATTGCGAGGTGCGAGATTGCTCCAGGCTCGTAATGGCAATGACTCTTAAACCATGCTTCTTCATTTCCAGCGCCATCTCAATCGGCGCGGCATTCCTTCCAGAATTGGAAATTATGATCCCGGCATCAGCGCTTTGCACGTTTTCCGTGGCCAACAACTTGCCGGCAAAGCCAGCCTCCCGCTCAGCACGCGTGCTCTCGAGGGCACCTTTGAGAAAAATCAACCTCTCGTGAAGAATCGGATTTACCGCCGCGATACCTCCGGCGCGAAAGAAAGCTTCGTCGGCGATTAAATGCGAGTGCCCTGTTCCGAAGGCATGAATGATTCCCCCCGCTGCGAGCGCGTCGGCAACGTAGTGCCCGGCTTGCTTGATGGTGTGGGACTGTTCTCGCTTGATTCGCTCAAGTATCGACTGCAGGCGCTCGATGTAGCTGGTGAACGACATCCTTTTTCTTTCGTATTTCCCTTCAGGAGCCTCGCACAACTTCTAGGCTTAAACTCTTCTGAAGATCAGCAAGCACATCATTATTTGCACCCCAGCCCAGAGCCTTCCGGCCCAACAGGTACGCTCCCACAACCGGTGAAAATCGGGGCTTCAAGAATTTGAACGTCAACTGCCTGTGGCTAAGCTCTTCGATCATTCGTTCACGCAGTAGAGCGCAGGATTCCAGGACTGAGCCCTGATAAGAAATGAATATCTCTTTTTCTTTGAAGTCGCCCTGCGTGAAAGCCGCTTGGATACCATCAGCTAGTTCTTCCGCAGCTTTGAAGAAAATACTGCGCGCCACTACATCGCCTGCCTGAGCAACCTCATAGACCAATGGCGTTAAGGCGGCAATTTCGCGAGGCTCCATTGCGTCCAGATAAACCCGGGAAATAGTTTCCCGAAACTGGCTGATGCCCAGCGCGCGCAGCACTACTTTCAGCAAATCTGTCGGTGGTTTGCGGCCGTCGTACATCTCGGCTCCAGCTCGGAGGGCCATTTGCCCGATCCGGTAAGCACTACCTTCATCGCCAAACACCGGACCCCAACCGCCAACCTTGACTCGCTTACCGTCTCGATTAATGCCCAGGATTACCGAACCAGTCCCCGCCAAAGCAACAACGCCTGGATCAAGACCAAGCGCTCCGGCATGTGCAATAACCATGTCGCCATTGACGAGCGTCCTGGGAAAACCCAACTCCTGCAGAATGATCTCAATTTCCGCAGCGCCGGCTCCGTCGAAATCAACTCCGGCTGTTCCAGCTGATACACAGGCAACGTCTACCTGATTAAATCCAGCTTGCGAGAGAGTCGCACCGATTGCCTCGTGAAGTGAGCTTCTAACAAGAGCTGGATCGACAAGCAGATGGTTCGACGGCCCACTCAGCTGTTCGCCCAGAACCTTACCCTCGCGATCTATCGCCAGGCACCTGGTCCGGGTTCCCCCACCGTCGATTGCAAGGATTAGCTCCACTCTTCGCACACTCACCTAAGCCAGCGATCCATCCAGTCATACGACCGGTCAGAAACTCTTTTCGGGAAGCTGTGCCCAGCCTTGAAAAAGTAACCCTCGATTTTGTCTGCTGCCTTGAGTAAGCGATAAACGGGTTCTACTCGAGCCAGCGAGCGTCGTGCACTCCAGCCAGCATTCGGAAACACAAAATCTTCGTCCGAGGTCGACAGGAAAAGCGGCCGGGGGGCGATCAGGCCGAGTAACTGGTGCATTTCAAAAGGTGTCTGAATCACTTCCGAGTCGGGAACCCCTCGATAGGAGTCCATGTTGATGTAAGGACTGCCGACGTAAAAACCCAGGCGGGGGAGCAAAGCTGTGGCATGTGACCAACGCCAGACGTTTCCATCGATGCGAAACGTATCAAAACCACAGTTGCTGACGCCAGCTTGGATCCTTTGATCAAAGGCCATGGCGAAGAGCGTGGTGATACCACCATGCGAATGACCGATACAACCTATGCGTTCAGGATCGACGAAGTCCAGAGTGTTTAAGTAGTCGATAATCCGGCCCAGGTCCCAAACCATCTTTCCAATCAGGGACCAGCCCGGGTATTTCCGGTAGAAGGGAATGGCATCGCCGTAGTGCCCGCTGGCGGGATCGTGTCGCTCTCCGAAACACACGGCGTCATAGGAAATCGTTACATAACCGCGGTGAACCAGATGTAGAGCTGTCTGCAGTTCGGGATTACCGGCCAGTCCGGCAGGTTCTCTTTTTCCCTCCTGGGTTGTCTGATGAGGACAAACGACCGCAGGCCTTTTACCCCTAATGTTCCGGGGAATCAGCAAATAACCCTTAACAAGCTCTCCGGGTTCGGGGTAAAAGCTAAACTTTCTTCGGAGGTAACCATCCTGTGCAATCTCCTCCTCAACTGTCGGCTTAAGAGGATTTTTGGCCGCCGGAGGCTTGCCGATAATCTCTGATAGGACCTCTAAGATAACTCTACGCCTGACTTCCCATGCTTCGGGGGTTGTTAATGATTTCCTTTCCGTCACCAGCAAGTCGATCAGCTCTGAGCGGCCGGACTGCTCTGACCGGATCCGGGGTCGCCGTTGCCTGGTGATCTGGCGCCAGCTTTGCCAGCTCCAATCCAAGTAGTCGAACTCACTTTTTGGCACTGGCCGCTGCGCCCAGGTTGGACGAACTACGTTAGTAGCCAGAGCCATTGAAGAGAGCTGCATAAAGTCGCGCCTTCCTAACATAGTTAATTGCGCGGTGCCTGAAGGTAAACCAGGATCTGATGTTGCCCCGCGGAAATGCTTAACTGCGTTGTCTGTTCCGGGGCGAGATAGCGAATAGCGGAAGCCGGTATGTCGCGCCCGTCGATCCTGATCTTCGCTGGAGCCGTTCTCGTAAGGAACTTTATCTGCGCGGGCTGCGCCACAGAAACCGTTGCTTCAATCGCGGTTGGACTAAATCGAACCGCAAAACTTGCCGGACTGTTGCTGGAAAAAAGTGGACGTCCTGAATGGGAAAAGATGCGACTGCCGTGAGCTGAAAGTACGGAAAGGTCTTTGCCTGACTCGGTTGCAGTCCAGGCGCCCGCATCGGTAAGCCATTCCCGAAAACGAGCTGCACCACTGCCAGCAGCCGAACGAAACATGACAAGATCTGTTTCTCCGGCTCGCCTTGCCTCTATTCCCGTCCAAGTACCGTCCTTAATTAAGGACATGTTCACTGCCAGAGAACGTGCGTCTTCTGCCGTCGTATTCGGAATTAGAGCCGTCAAAAACCTGGTCTCCTTGAGAGGCCCGGTGCTTCTCTCCAGATAGCCGGGCGCCGCCGGCACGGTGGCTGGCGTTCGGGCGGCAAACTCGTGATAAGGCAGACGAGCCGTGCGAACTTCAAGGTTGCAGCCATCCGGCGCCAGCGCTCGTACGGCAAGAGCAGCGCCTTTACCGCGATAAAGGGCTAAATCTTTTGATAATTCCAGGGCCTGGCGGTTGGGAAGATGAAGCAACCAGTCGAATCGAGCTGGCGATCCTTTCGCCACAAGATCGTCGAAGACTACGAAGTAGTGAGGTTTGACGAAAACTAATCGCCGGGTGAAGCGCTCCAGTCGATCCTGGTAAACTGATGCCAGTTCGCTGCTCAGCGAATCATGAAAATCGCTGGTGATTGCTTCCGTAATTCGGGGATAGTTATTCAGCGCCGCGAATTGAGGAGTATCGGCGATGGACTGACTCTCGGGATTTCCATCCACCAGGATCGTGCTGTGTCCTATCGCCTGGGTGAAATACGTCGTGTAATAAGGATCTTTGTAATAATCGGACCAGCCCGCCTCAGTAACCAGATTCTCGCCGAAGGCATTGAGAAGGAACGAGCCTTGATCCGAGTGATTGTGGTTAAACGTTGGTCCCGCCCGGTATAAAAGGATCAGGCTATCCTTTCCCCACCCGCTGCGAAAAACGGCGTTACCTTTTTCGCTGAAAATTGCTGAGGTGGGTAGCGCCGGCTCTTGAGGTTGGATCGAATCGTCATGAAAGATGAACCGGCTAAGTGAAGGACGGTCAAATTGTGCGGAGTACCAACGCACCAGGGGATCCCTGGACTCATGGACAAGAGCAGAAATTCCGTGACCTGCGGGTGGATGAGTATCTCCCATGTCTAGACTGCTGCTCACTGGTTGCGCCAGGGTATAGACGGCGTACCGCAGCGACTCTAACACCGGAGTTTGATTCCAGTAATCAATGCGAAACGCACTCCTTAGAGCTTTCAGTGCGGGGCCCAGGGTTTCCAAATCAAATTCCTGGTAGCTAATTCCTTCTCCATAACTGCCATCGGCCAAAAAGCTGGCAGCCATGTGATCCTCAAGCTTGAGTAAAAGCCCACCGACGTAGACATCAAAGCCGTCGCGCTCCTGTTCATTTAGATCGTCTGCAATGCAGGCGGCTGCCAGCAGCGCCCCACCTACGGTGTGTGCGATCCAGTTGCTTGTATTGGCCATCAGGCGGTTGTCAAGCACGTACTCCTTAAATGTCGGAATGATCGATTTCTCAACCAGTGCTTTACGAATTTCGGAGCGCTCTGCGTCGGTCAGATAGTCATAAAGAAGGTCGTAACCAAGCGCGACATCGGCGGCGAGCAGCCCGGCAGGATAGTAGGTGTGTTGTCCGTGCGCTCTGAACCACGGAGGCTCCCACCGCTGCCACTTAGCTACGTCCAATAAAGCGCGCTTGGCAGCTGCTCGGGCTTCGCTACTGTCAGTTAGATAGGCTTCGAACGAATTGTAGGCAATGCGATTCCGCGCGCGATTCAGGACATCAAAGTATGCGAGCAGGGAAGGCAGCAGGTACTCCTGGTCCAACATTGCAAATACCTGGCCGCCATGCGCCAATTCTCCGGTGGCCCTGGCGGATTTAGCGGTCGCCAGTACGTGAGACCACAGGCTTGAGAGTTTTGGCTCGCGGGACCGCTCGATTAGCTTCTGACGATTAGCTACATCAAAGAACAAACGCGGATGACTCTCTGCTTTTTCCGGAAGAGCCATCAAGCGGATCGTGGTGTTGACTGTGTATCCATCAGCAGTTGTGCCTCGCAATTGCGCGAGCCAGAGCCCCTTTTGATCCGCACTGCGTACGTTGTGAACTGCATGATTTGTCCAGATCCCATCGCCTGCCACTTTATCACCGTGGGTCCCATCGTCGTGGAGGGATTTACTGGTGATGACGGCTCCATTTTGGGCTTGAAGCAGACAGTCAATTCGAGCCAGCCGAGTTGGCGCTTTAGCTTCGACGGCAATCGTCTCGCCGCTGCGATAGCTCCGGGAGCTGACTAATTCCCGCCAGGGCTCGATCAGCTTACTTTTCGGGGTGCTTAGTTGGAAGCGAGCTGCACGAGCGCCAGAGATCGCAATGTCGTCAATCAAAAGGCGATAGGTTATGTCGGGGTCGGTCTGCGTCAGATCCGCAATCACATAAATCGCTTCCAACTGCGGGCCGGCGGCGGCTCGAGGGAACCTGGCGAGCGGTAAATCTACGACGCTCCAGGAATTTGTGCTGGCGGTGAGCTCAGCTTTAAAAAGAGTACCGTTGGCGGCGGCCAAACCCACTTCGATTTTGCCCGGGCCAGGTGAATTCAACCGGTAGGCAAACCGCACCCGCGAGTCAGAGCTAAGCGACATTCGGACTTTCTTGATAAATCCGAATCGTTGCTTACTTACTCGATTCGGTTTGATTACACGCATCAACGCGCGACCGCCGGGGGCGTCGAAGTCGGCAGTGGGAGACAGGCTTGGCTCGTAACCGATGTCTTGTGCTGGTGGGTAGCTGGCCCATTGTCCGAGGTCCTCTCCCTGAAAGTCTTCCCGCAGTTCGTAGGGCACTATCAGCTCTTTGTTCGCTGAATCGCCGCCTACACTGGCAGCGAGCAAACAAAGCAGTAAGGCGCAAAGGGTGGACTTCCAACCCAAACGTCTTAGGGCCGCGTTGAAAATGTGAACTAAACTTCGCACTGCTCTTACCTGCCTACCGCTTGAAAGCCGTTTCCAAAGCCGGCCAAAGCTTCTCCACACTTAAGTTGCCGGCAGAAAAAATCACAATGCCATCCGGATTCGCTTTGCGAGCGGCCTCAATCGACTGCAAAAGTTTTTCTGGAGGAAAGTAGCCGGCGGGCAAATCGCCTCGAAGCTTTGACATCCGCCGGGCCAGATTTTCGAGGTCGGCAGTGGTGGCATTCTGGCCATCGTTTGCCGTAACGGAAGTGATAAGGGCGCCGGTGTCGCGCTCGACCTCGGGCGCGAACTCTTTAAGCCGTTTGCTCAACAGATCGAACGCAGCCTTAATCGCGCGAGCTTTCGCCGCACGATTAAGCAGATCGCCTGGTGGCAGCTCTTTCATCTCGTTGACTCGATCCCGTATCTCATCGATCGGCTGTAACTCCTCGCGGTACAGGTATGTCGAGGCAATTCCCGCATAAACAGGTCTCTCGCGAGCTACCCACTCGAGCTGCCGCTCGGTAGTTTCGGTAAGATGGTCCAGATAACTTTCGAAGCTGCCGGCAAAGTGACTCCGGTAGGTCATTGGCATGTAGATATCTATCCAGGAATTCCATTCGTTCCAGCGCTGTCCGATGAAGCGCCCGCTCAGGACGGGATTCTTGAATATCGCGGCCGAGATTTGCATCTTTGGTTTGTCACGTCTGATGTGGTCGGCCAGCTGGCGTACGAACGTCTTTATCTGATGCACCCGGTAGTCATAGAAGAAGTAGCGCAGATCGGGTGGGCCGCCTGGAACGGTTCGGCCATTTAATAGGAAATCCGCCTTTTCGCGCCGATCCATTTGGTCCCAATCCCCTGGCAACATGGTCGGGTCGCTCCACCAGTTAGCTTCGATTCGTGGTTGGGCAAACTTCACTCGATAGCGCTCGGTTGGTCGCGTTTGATATCTGAGCATTGCATATTTTGGTATGTCGTTAAGGCAGTAATCACAAAAACAATAGCTATCCGGTCCGACATCTCCGGGATAACGGACGTAATCATGATGGAGGCTGTCGACCGGATAGTTCTTGGCCACCTCTTCGAACATTGGAATCAGCCATTGGTCTACATAGCCAGGGCGCTGGGCCGGGCACATCCAAACATAGTCATAAGGTCTGGTGTGTCCGAGTTTCTCGGTGGCGGTAGTACCGCCGTTTGGATTGAGTTGCGCCCACTCTGGATGCTCCCTGTAGGCAGCACCATCTCGCCCTTCGATAAAATCGCAAAACCAGGCATCGATTTTTATGCCCTGGGCGTGAGCTTCGCGTGTGATGTTTTCCAGGAAGTCGAAATTTTCAAAGCCCTTGGCGATGGCTTGCGGAAACTGCTTACTCTTCCAATACAGTTCGCCGTGTGCGCCTTTGGAAAGAATTACTATCGTGTCAATGTTTGCTCGCTTACATTGCTCGACAAACTTACGCACCCCCTCAATGTTTGCCCCAATCTGGGGTGGGTGAGCCCACACGGCGTGAACCTCTTGCTTTTGCTGACTGTTCTTATTGCCGGCTGCGGTTCGGGGCAGCAACGACCACACCCCGACTGCAATCGCAAAAAAGGTGGTTAACGAGATAATTCGCCGGCCAAACATTCGAGTTGGGCAATGCATTTTTAACAAGAAATCCTCCGGATTCGTTTGTAGTTCCTGCCTATCATGTCGCCAGGTTCCGTTGCGCGGGACTCTCGACAATCTCGGCTTCACGGTTTTTCTCCGCTGAGAGCCCTCTGAACACGCCGCGACGCGCCCAGCGAGCAATGAACAATCCTCCGCTTAGAATCATTGCCGCCAGTGAGACTACGAAAATTGCCCAATGGCGCCCCAGCATACTGATGACTAGCTCAATGGCTGCGGCGCAAAACACCATGCCCAGCGCGCAGTCAATCAAATCGGTCAATGTTTCGCGCCGAATTTCGCTACGAGTTTGCAGAGAAAAATCCTTAACTACCGGGCCCCAGAGTCCAGGCGGGCGGCAGCGCCGGTAAAACTCGCGTAAGGTCTCGATGCGCTCCGGAGGCGTAAGGTAAGTGACCACGACTATCGTCGCGACACCCAGTCCGAACAGCAGCAGAAACCCTTGCCAAAAAGGATGATTCTGTTCGTTAGAAAAGCCTAAAGGAAACCAAACGATGTAACTCAATGGAAGGCCTATAATGAGTGCTGCAGCCTCGCCGTAAATGTTCAGTCGCCACCAGAAGAATCTCAGCCATGAAAGCGGCAGGATGAACGCAAATACTACCGAGTTGATGAAGAGAAACCACGCCCTGAGTCCATCCACGAAGTAATAAGCCACAAACAAAGAAAGCCCAAAAATGACCACGGAACTAAGACGACCGATCCAAACATAATGCTGTTCGCTCGCATTCGTTCTAAGAAAGGGTTTGTAGAGATCATTGACTACATAGGAAGCCCCCCAGTTCATCAAGGTACTTATGGTCGACATGTAGGCGGCAAAAATCCCGGCGACTAACAGTCCCAATAAACCGGCCGGTGCATAAGTGCGTACCATCCGGGCCCAGACCTCTCCTGGCTCGGCGACACTTCCCGGCGCGTACAGTGACGCGGCAATCAGCCCCAACAAGAGAAACGGCACTACGCGCACAATCAAAGTAAGGATAGCGTTGAAGAGTTGGCCCACCTGCGCATGAAATTCGTTGCGAGCGGCCATGAAGCGCTGGGCTGTGAAGCCCTCTCCTCCCGTGGGCGAGGCGGCAAAGAAGAGTCCCTGGACTACAAAGGCGAGGATAGTCAGGGCACCAAGCCCTTCGGTTGGAGGAATAACACGAAAGAAAGCCTCGGCCCCCTGCGCCCCTCGGGTAGTCTCAATTGCCTGATAGACGTTTTCCAGCCCACCGGTTCCAGCCAGCACAATGGGTACCAGGATAATATTTCCAATCAAGAATATTCCGAACTGATAGGCATCAGTGTAAGCAACCCCGGACAAGCCTGAAGCCACCGTATAGGCGGCAGTCACAAAAGCCGAAAACAGGATCAGCGTGATCGGTTCCCAACCTAAAATTGGTCCCAGAGCTGCGCCCAGCCAGCCAGAGACGTAGCCCATCAGCACAACGATGAATCCGAAACTCATAAAAGAGGAGTAAATACCGCGATACCAGTGGGCGAACTTGCCGCTGTATCTAATATTGAGCAATTCGGCCGAGGTAACCGTTCCTAAGCGCCTCCAGTACTTCGACCAAAGCACTGCGCCAATTGGCATCCAGATCACGTAAGGAATCCACCAGACAGCGTTTCCGAGTAACCCGCCTTGATACATCAGCATCGTTACCGCTGGTGCCAGGCCCGCATCTGTGTAGGTGGCTACCGCAGAAAGCGCAATTACCCACCAGGGAAGGTCTCTGCCGGAGACGAAATAGTCGTCCATGCTCCGGCTTGCTCGCCGGGTGAAGTACAGGCCTACGACAAGCATGAACAGGAGATAGAGACCGACCACAGCCCAATCGAGTGTTCTCAACGGGAACACCTCACAGTATTTTTCAGCGAACCGATCTTTTCGATTTCGCAGATTAGGACATCACCATCATTCAGCGAGGAATCAGCGCCGCCCACGCCGGCTCCAACTGGTGTTCCGGTCGAGATAATGTCCCCAGGTTCAAGCGTCATGATCGACGAGGCGTAGGCGAGCTGCTCGGGGATCGCAAAGATCATATCCCCAGTATTGCCCTGTTGGCGGACCTGACCATTCACCGTCAGCCTGATATCCAAATTGTGGGGGTTGGAGACTTCATCAGCAGTCACGATCCAGGGACCACACGGGGCGAAGGTGTCAAACCACTTTCCGGCTAACCAATCCAGGAAGCGGTCCATCTCCCGCTGCCGCCGGTTACCGATGGTCGAGTTAAGGGCGCGTTCGGAGACGTCGTTGAGAATTGTGTAGCCAAATACATGTTCCCAGGCGTTGTCCGAGGAAATACTCCTTCCCTTTTTGCCGATAACGACAGCCAGCTCAGTCTCCCAGCCGACTTTTAGATTATTTTTGCCGATAACGATCTCGTCCTCGTTACCGATGATTGCAGTGGCAGGCTTGAGAAAAAGTTGCTGCGTAATTACATCCTTCTCGCCAGGAACGGCAAACCCACTCTCCTTAATATGCTCGCGATAGTTCCCCGCGAGGCAGATAATCTTTCCGGGGCGGAGAATGGGGGCGGTTAGTTTTGCAGCACTGAGGGGGATACAAGCATTGGAAAGTTCATCGCTGTTCCGCTCATCCAGCAAACCCGCCAGGTGCTCGCGAAATTCAGAGAAATGCTCAAGCAGCGATAGAGTATTTTGCGGCACCTCGCCATTTCGCAGTGAACTTTTTGCTCTTGCCAGCACGATGGTGAGATCCACAATCTGATCCCCAAGAACGAGTCCAGGGTGTGGCAAACCACTCGGGTCATCTCTGAGCCTGAAAGTTACGATTCGCATGTGGCGATTAACTGACTACCCCTATCTCTTTTTCTTTCTGGGAAAGTACCGCTTCCTGCTCGTCTCGAGTGAGCACCGACAGCCGGCGCATAAATCTGGTGTGCAAGCGATAAAGTGCAAACGCCAGCAGACCGAGGGCCAAACCTGAGCCAATGTTTACGACGCGCCCTAGGCCGCCCGGCTGCACGGCACCGGCAAACAACAACAGCAGTCCGGTGCCTGCTGTAATCCAGGCGATGATGTAAAACGGGGAGAACACCTCGCCAGTGACTTTGGCGTGAACTTTCTCGCTATCCACCGGGGTGGACAGGCGATGGAAGAATTGATCGATTTGTTCCCGCTCCTGAGGGCTGACTTTTTCCAGCATTGTGGTCAATAGCATTGCCAGCGCGGTTAAACTGAAGTTAGCCAGGATGCTGATTGCCTCGTAGTCGTAGCGCAGCCAATTGGGATCAATTCCCGGCTGACCGCTGAGGACGAAAGCCTTATAGAGATAGAGCGATAGCCCGCAGAAAAAACCTGTAGCAATGCCGGCAGCCGCTCCGCGCCAGCTAATCCTGCGAATCAAGAGTCCTGCCAGCATGGGGATGAGCATTGGACCAACAAAGAGGCCAAAGACGGTCACCATTACTTCAAATAGACCCTTACGCGCAGTGGCGATTAAGCTGATTCCGATCGTTATGGTCAGGGCCCCGACCAGTAAGGTTGCCAACCGTCCGACAATGACCAGGCGGCGCTGGCTCGCATTTTTGTCGAACAGTCGTCGATAAATGTCCTCCGTTATCACGCTTGCCATTACGTTGTAGTCGCCACTCAACGTTGACATGGTTGCCGAGAACATGGCGGCAATCATCAGTCCCATGAGTCCGGCGGGAAGAAACTTCAGTGACAAGGCGGCGTAAGTAAACTGCGGCGAGTTTGGCGGTTGCATCAACTCGGGCAACAAGCTGCGGGCCGCCATCGCCGGGAGAATGAATAATGGTGGACCGATGATCTTTAAACCCACCGCGAGCATCCCAGCCCTGCGTGCAGCCCGTTCGTCCTGGACGCTGTAAAATTTTTGCGCAAAGGCCCAGTTGCCGTTGTAACTCAAAATGATGAGCAGATAGAAAGCGAAGACATAGAGTGGGGAGAATGGTTCGCTTACGGGAGCAAGAAAGCCGGCAGGGGTTTGTGCAGTAAAGGATGCAAGCGAGTCGACATTGGCAAAAACCAGGGGAAACAATACTAGTACACCTAACGTGAGGATAATGAACTGGATAAAATCGGTTATGACTACAGCCCATAGACCACCCATGAAGGTGTAAAGCAGCATTACTATGCCGCTGACCAGCACACTGGTCTTCAGGTCATAACCCAAACCAACAGAAACAAAAACGCCTGTCGCATAAATCTTTAAGCCATCGTCGATAACCTTCAGCGGCAGCCCGGCCCACGCAAGTACCTGACGAATCTGCTTGTTATAGCGGGCCTCAAGAAACTCGATCGGACTCAGAATACGTGCGCGACGCCAGCGAGTAGCAAGAAAGAGCGTTCCCACCACCATGCCAACTGCTGAACTCCAGGCCAATGTGACTGAGACAAACCCGTAGCGATAGGCCATCTCGGAATAGGCCACAAAGGAGAACGCACTGAACCCGGTTAAGTAGAAAGAGACGCCTGCCAGCCACCAGGGAATCGCATTGCCGCCGGTGAAGAAGTCGCGCACATGTCGCATGCGTTTCCAGAAATACAGGCCAATTGCCGTTAGCAGGATGAAGTAGCCGGCAATGATTATGTGATCGGCAAGTTGAAGCCCAGCCTGCATCTCAGTCTAAGTTTCGGGACGCGAAACAGTTTCCACCTTTCCTGAGCTAAGCGATCGGCTGACGGCATCCAGCACCGCGGTAACCTGACGACCATCTGTCGCCCCCACCTTAGGTGCAGAGTCTTTGACGATTGATTCGGCAAAATCCGAAACGCACTCAATGAAGGCTCCGCGCAACTTCCCGAATATTTCGTGGCTCAGAAAAGTCTTCGGGTAGGTAAATCGCTGCTCTGTGCTGATCTCGATCGACTCGCGCTTCCGGTCGAAATGCACGTGCCCGCGACTGCCGACAACTTCCACAAACGAATCCACAATCGTGGGAAAGGTGTTGGGGTAGATCCAGGCCGACTCGATGGTGACAAACGCACCGCTTTCGAACTTTATCTGAGCCTGGATAATGTCGAACGTATCTAGACCTCTTTGCGAAAGAACTCCCTTGCTGCCGTAAGCGTGCACGGCGACGGGTTCGCTGCCCATAAACCAGCGCATCAGGTCGATATCGTGAGCGCCCAGAAAGTGTATCGGTGTAGTTTGTGCGGCCCAGGAGATCATCTCGGTGGGAACAAAAATGGTGTCGTTTTTGCGCGCGTAACCAGCCAAAGGCTGACCGATGTCTCCGTTACTGATGCTGACAAAACCTTGATGGTAGGACGACAGCCAGCGGTGGTTGAACGCCACCTGCAACTTCTGTTGCGGGCGACTGTTGCTTAGCTTGAGCAACTCGTCGGCTTCGTTGAGTTCGGTGGTAAACGGCTTTTCGCAGAGTACATGCTTGCCGGCCTCCAGCGCTGCTTTGACGGGTTTGAAATGAGCGAAATCAGGAGTGGCAACACAGACCGCGTCAAGTGAAGCCGCGCTCAGCATCTCGGAGTAGTCGGTATATCGGGCATTGATGCCATATTTGTTTCCGACTTCGTCGAGTCGTGCCTGGCTTCTATTGCAAAGTGCCGTCACTTCCGTCAGTGGGTGTGAGTCGTAAATCCGCACATACTGCTCCCCCATGATGCCGAGACCAATCACCCCGATGCGAATTTTTTCTCTCATTTAGTCATTCACAAACCATTCAATCGATCGAAACCAAATACAGCCTGGGGCGTGAGCCTCAGGATCAGTTCAAGCAAAAGGCGCAGCCAGCAAAACGGGGGACTCTGTCGGGAAAAAGTGTTTCGGTCTTTCTCTGTGCAGCCTCAGTGTCCTCTGTGTCTCTGTGGTTGAGTGTTTTCTGCAAGTAATTTACCACCGTTACACAGAGGACACTGAGGTCGCACAGAGAGAAACCGCAGTCAAATATTTTCCCGACAGACTGCTTTGCGGGCTAGCCGCCTTTAGTGGCGGAAGAGTCTTTCTTCCAAGGTTAGAACCCTCTCGATCAGAACGTCTTCCGCTTCGGGCCGGCACTTTGAGGAGACAACCTCATAACCGCCCGCGGCATAAGCTACATATGTGGGTAAGTACCCGATATATCCATTTGCGATTCCGACTATAAACGTTCGGTGGGGCGCAACCTCTTTCAGGTGCAACCCAATCTCCACAAAAACCTCAGCCGGAACGGCTACAAAGGCGGTGTCATTAATTCGTATCCCCTGTAACTCAATCGGTAACAATCCATTGAGCGCCCCCGTTTCTTTCGCATAGAAATTTGTGATCGATGCATAAAGATGCTCCGATTTGGCGCGGCGAAGCTCGTCAAAAGCATCGCCATCCTTGGAGCTGAGGTCAGCCAAACGTCTTTCTGCCTCTCTTAATGACTGGGAAGTGTCAGCAAGCGGAGGAAACTTTTTTAGTGGCAGCTCAATTCCCATGGACAAGGCCCCGAGTTTTGGTTCGTCAGAAGTCTGAATAGAGGGAAGCGCACTCCTGGTAGCTTCGCTTAACAGCTGGCCCAGCTCCGCCGCCCGCTCAAAGGTGCGGCCAGGAGTAATAACGCCGATGGCACTCAATTCGGACGAGTGGCCCATGCTGATGTTTCCTTGGGTGCCGTTGACAAACATCGCAAATCCATCTGGACCGATTTCATTTTCGATAGCGCGAAGTGCAAAAGCCGGAAAGTCACCTGTCACCAAAAGATTGTCAGGTCCCAGGACGGTAGGGTGGCAGGCATAATTAATGAAGACTGCCCGGAGTCGTTTTTCCTGGTCCTCGATCTTTATGATCCCAATCTCCTCGTCAACTGGACATTTGTCCGGACTGCGTCGATTGACTCCGACACCCTTTACGTGTCCAACGCCCACGCCTACGCGCGCCAGAAAACGATTGTGCCAGGCTTCGCTAACGGCTTTAGTGATCCCAGCTGCGAGCGTATCCATGTACTGCTGGTCTACGCTTTCATCAGGATTAAAAAAAGTTGTGATAGTCACCGGACCAGCGTGGGTGTGCGTTGACGCGATCATGAGATTCGCAGTTTTTATGCCAGTGCTTTCGTATATCGCCTCTCTTACCCGGTTGATAAATTCACTCGGTAAGGCGAGCACCTCCACACTGACGAGCGCAACTGCAGCGTCGGGACCTTCCATAACCAGGGCCCGGGCGAAGAGATCGTCGTGGATGCCGTTGGAGACTTCCTGTCGAGCCGCAAATCCCGCCAGCGGCGCCCCAACGGGCGGTGAAATACAAACTTTGCTGAATCCTGCTTTAAACAAAGTTCTCTCCGAAGTTATTTCTCGGACTTAAAGATTTGTGTTGCCTATCACCTCAGATGGGGGATCTTGTGACCCATTAAAAAGTAAACTTAATGCCAAGCTGGATCACACGGGGCCCAAAAATCGCGCTGCGCACCGGAATGCTTCCCACGTTTGCATTGGTGAGCAGATTGTTCGCCAGAACTCGACTCGCAGTGTCCAGGCGATGCCGTCGTTCATTGGTGGCGCCAATCACATCAATCCGCAACTCCATTCGGGTTACTTCACAGAGGCCGGTCACCTTGGCAACTGAAAAGTCCAGATTGCGGCCAAAGGGAGCACGGAAGAAGTTGCGCGGTATGTTCCCAAAGGTGCCGGGAGCATAGTCAAGGCTGATCGAAGCCGGGTTAATGAGAAACAGGTTGCCGCCGATTCCGGCCTCCCAATTGGCTAGCCGCCTGTTCCACTCTTCCTCAGACCAGTTTGGATCGCCAACGAGATCTCCACGCTCAGTTGAGAGTGCGTAGCCAGTATTGGCGCGGCGATTGCGAATATTTGGCGAGAAGGGATATCCGGACTGTAATTGAAACGCTGCCGAGGTGCGCCAGCCGCCCACGAGTTTATCTAGCCAACCTGACTTGTTCCAAAACGTTTTTCCCCGACCAAACGGAAATTCGTAGATTCCACTGACAACAAAACGATGAGGAACGTCAAAGGTCGAAAGTCCCTTGTCAAGATTAAAGTTGTGGTTGTAAGCAATAATGTTGAACGTAGATCCGAGCGCGAAAACCTCACTACCCTGATCCAGGCTCTTGGACCATGTATAGGTAGCCAGGAAGCTGTAGCCTTTTGAGAATCGCTTGTCGAGCTTAACCGTGGCGGCATTGTAATTGGATTGCAGTACATTGGTGGTAGCAAAGGCGCCAATGTTGAAATTCGGGTAAGGACGTCGCAGAAACGGATTGGCCGCTGGATCCGGGCTGGTATTGTTCGCCGTTATCGGGCTGGGCGAGGGTTGGCTGAAAATCCATTGAATCGGCAAGTTCTTGGAGTTTGAGCCGGTGTAATTAACTTCGACCAGCATGTTGCGGCTAATCTCTCTTTGCAGACTGATACTCCATTGCTGCGAGTACGGCGTCTTGTACACGTAGAGAGCGCCCGAATTGCCGCTGCCGATAAATGGCTGATTATTAACCAGAGCCGGCGGAACTGGGCCAAAAGTTGGAACGAAGCCTCCTCCCACTGTAAACGCACTATCAGGAAAGGCATCCGCTAAGGTCACGCCTGGTCTATTAAAATCGCCGGTCTGAGTGGTGTAGACGCGGGCCGGTAGCGGTTCATAAGCCCGCCAATGGAAGAACTGGGTCGAGTCCGCGTAGAAGATTCCATAGCCTGCCCGGATAACTGTCGGATCGTTCTTGAAAGGCTGTATTGCTATTCCTACACGTGGACCGAAATCCAACTTGTCTGCTTCAACCACCCTGGGACTTGTACAGCAGACAACCAGGGGAGTATTGGAACGTGCGGCGATATCGGGATTGGCAACGATTAGCCGTCCACCATTGCTGGGATCAAAACGCGCTCCGCCGAGTAGTTGTTCGCGGAAGGGCTGATGGTATTCGTACCTCAGACCCAGATTCAGAGTGATCCGCCGCGAAAGCTTCCAATCGTCCTGGATGTAAGCAGCCCAGGGCGTGTTTCTGACATTGGCAATCGAAGGTGTTGCGAGTGAGCTTGTTTGGGCAATGCCGAGGAGAAAATCGGCCACAGAGTTATTGCGGTTGGAACTGACCTGGGCGGCGCTACTCGCTTTTGTGTAAAGCCCGCTGAAAGTCAGCACGCCATTCGAACCATTACCCAGTTCACCATTCTTGAAGCGATTATGCTCGCCCTTGAACCCAAATTTGAAGCTGTGGTTGCCGCGCACCATAGAGAGGTTGTCCGCAATCTGATAGGTATTCTGAACTGTCTGCAGCACCGAGGCACTAAATCCACCATAGGCAGCCGGAATATTCCCGGTAATATTTAGGCCAGGTAAACTGGGAAGGACTGTGTTTCTGATTCCGAACTGAGAGGCATCAATTTCGTTGACGCTTTCACCATACACGCCCCGCACATACCCGAGGCGAAATTCATTAATTAGCGTCGGACTGAATACATGCGTCCACGACGAATTAAAAACCCGACCATTGCCCACCAGGTTCTTGGTGGTAAAGGGAAGCACTCCCTGGTTGAAACGAGAGTTGTTCTGAATAGTTAATCGTCCATAGATGCTATCGCTTTGAGAAAACTGATGATCGATACGGAGGGCTATTTGGTTGTTGTCGAAGCTAAGCCCGCTGGGAGCAACCAGGTTGTTTGTACCGGCGACGATGTTTGGCAACGGTTGCTGAACCCCAATCAAGGCAAGTGCGATGGGACTCAAACGCTCTCTGGGAATCTGATTGTTCACAAAAGGCTGGCGTATGGAACGCGGGTTCGTGGCTGACTCAGCCAGAGCCGGATTAAAGCGGGGATTGGCAATCGTGGTCGTCGGATCGAAAATCTGGCCGGCTCGCACACAACTACCGGTTGGGTTTCCACTTGTATCCAGTAAAGGCACTTGTGCTCCGCCCACAGTCAGGCACGCGCCAAGACTGGACGCAAAGTCACCGTTGCGCTCAGCTTCGGTCAACACGCGCGTCAGACCTGGGGTAATGGTATTGTGTCGCCGGCCCTCGTAACTGAAGAAAAAGAAAGTCTTGTCCTTAATTAATGCTGGACCACCCTCGCCGAATCGCGGTAACCAGAGCGGGCCACCCACTGTGCCGCCGAACTGGTTGAATCGCAGTTTACCTCTTCCAGGCTTACCGTCCTTATCGAGTGCTGCGATCGGATTGCGTGGTTGCAGCCGGTCATTGCGCAAGAATTCGAATAGAGTACCGCGCACGCGGTTGGTCCCGGCCTTGGTGGCCACATTTACCTGGCCAATCCCCTCGAATTCAGCCGAATAGGCACTATTCTGTACTTGAAATTCCTGCACAGAATCGAGTGAAGGTGTAATTGTCGGAGTGCCGAAGGTTGGATCGGTATTTGAAAGTCCGTCAATCTTGAAGGTGGCAGTCGACGGGCGGGTACCCGAGATGGCGAATGATCCGCCGCTCTCCAGGCGGAACGCAACCGCATTGCCGCCGGGCGGCTGAGTGACATTCGAATTTAGAAGTATAAACCCATAGATGTTTCGGTCTCCGGACGGCAGCTCGGTTAACTGTTTGTTGTTTATGACCTGCCCGATTGTCGCCGACTCGGTCTGCAGCAATTGTGGTGTATCAACCACCAGCACGTTGCTTTGCACCGTACCGGCTGCTAATTGAAGATCCACTGAAACCCTTTGGCCTACGTTGACCACGACATTATTGTTGATTGTCCTGCCAAATCCCGGCCCGGTCGCTGACACCTCGTATGCCGCAGGCGGCAAAAATGGCGCTTCGTACAGTCCCTGGCCATTGGTTGTTAAAGTCAGCACAGTCTTGTTGCCCAGATTCGTAACAGTGACGGTCGCACCGGGCACAACAGCTCCGTTGCTGTCCGTTACTACGCCAACAATCGCGCCTCTTTCGGTCTGGGCAATAAGGACGAAGGGCGTTGCTAAGAGCAGCAAAAGACTGAGGACTGGAAGGGCTGTTTGTTTTCTCATGGCAAGACCTCCGGGGCTTAACTGACTAACAACTGGGGAGTGTGTGTCACCGGCAGCAAAGAAGAGTACGTCTCCGTACATGCGTACAGAACGTCTCTCAATAGCGCTTCTTCTTTACTGCCTCTGAAGTCTTCTTGATCAAATCCAGGCAGCCGTCGCCGAGCGTCACGGCCAGTGCGACCGAGAGCACATCGAGCACGCATAATTGGGCAATTCTCGAGGTAAGAACCTCACCGCCTAAAGGAGACTCGGGAGAGGCGGTCAGCAGCACGATATCTGCTGCCCGGGTAATCGGTGAAGGACTAAAATTGGTGATGGCAATTGTCGAGGCGCCGGATTTTCGCGCTACCGCCAGGGCGTCGACCACGTCTTTGGTGCTTCCCGAGTTCGAGATCCCGATAGCGACGTCGCCCTTTTTAAGAGAGGCGGCGGCCATTGCTTGTAGATGCGCATCACCGTAGGCATCTGCGATCAGGCCCAGGCGCACGAACTTAAGTTTGGCGTCGAGCGCGGTAAACGAGGAGTAACCAACACCATAGATGTCTATCTTGCCGGCATCCGCTAGAGACTTGGCTGCGACTTCAACCATTTGCGGATCGAGTGCCTTCATGGTGTCGCCAACCGCTTTTATGTTGGTTTGAAATACTTTCTGGGCCAGCTCGGCTGTCGTATCGCTGAAGCTGATGTTTTCGTGGATGAACTCGACGGGTTCGACCAGGTCTTGGGCTAGTCTTAGTTTGAATTCCTGGTAGCCCTTGTAGCCGAGTGCCCGACAAAACCTGATCACGGTCGATTCGCCCACTCCGATGTCTCGGGCGGCTTCGGACACAGACATTTGCAAGACCTGGTCGGGATTGGCCAGCACGAACTCAGCGACCGAGCGTTCGGCGGGCTTGAACATTTCCGCCGCACTCTTGATGCGCAGCAGGCAACCTGCTTTTAGAGGGGCAATATGCTTGTTTTTGGGCATTTTGACCTTACCTCGCCCAGTTTTGTAGGATTAAAGGCTTGCTGGTATAAAACTTCATTTCTCCGATATTGGGTGGAGTTTTACTCCACGCCACCTCACTTTGTCAAGATTAAAATTTAAAAAGACCACCACCATATGTGTATTCTTAGAGACTTAAGATTTGTTATAGGCTGGAAGGCAGTTGCTCAAGAGTCTATGGTGGACCCTTAACGAACAAGTGGATTTCGAAACTTGAGGCTCGCAAATCGGCTGAAGTCACGATCAGCGGTCCATAATTCTCTTATGCCGTGCTGGAGACAGATGGCTGCCACGCGTGCATCGTGGATTTGCGGACCCGTTACTCGACCGCCTTCCAAAGTAAGCCTGAGATGTTGCCAGTAGCTTTCCGATTCACTAAGCACAA
>Ga0187893_10005010_pt1 | contig 24354 bp, 23 predicted proteins | sample MA1701074metaG_FD_139574 | JGI IMG/M metagenome (GOLD analysis project Ga0187893, IMG submission 139574) | White microbial mat communities from a basaltic lava cave in the Kipuka Kanohina Cave System on the Island of Hawaii, USA - MA170107-4 metaG ...
CCCAATCGAACCGGTTGCGAAACCGCTTCTTTCCCACATGTGGGCTGGCGCAAGGTCACTCGGCCACGGCCCCGATCCGTGCTTCGACGTCCGGGACGGCCGCGACCGCTTCTACATGTGATGGGGTATAGCGGAGTCGGGCATCGAGCATCCTCTCAGCCTCCCGTTCGCGCGTCGCATCCGTACGGTAAACCAGCCAGAACAGCCAAAGATGGACGAATGCGGCTCCGGCCAACGTGATCAGGAGCCAGGCACTCGCCACCGCGTGGCTCTGACGTAGCGTTCGCGTCGCCCATGCGCCAACCGACCATAGTGGCAGGGATACGACCGCAGTCACGACGAGAGGCACGAGCAAAGGCATGGCCCGCGCTTCCAAGCACCGTCGCCACGCAGCGGGATCGAACGCCATGGCCGCAGTCCCCCACAGGGAACCCCAATCGTGAACCCCTCCCGTCGTACGATCGGGATCGACGAACGCAGCCAAGTAGAGAACCATCGTGGGCACCGAAAGCACAGCCGCGAGCCACGCCAACCCTCGTGACCGCGACCCAAACGCGCGTACCAGCGCGGGAATACCCGGCAAAAGCAGCGGCAATATGTCGACCAGCTTGCGGGGACCGAACGAGGTTCCGCCACCCCACGTCCTCGTGCCCAGGACCGCGAACGGCTCGATGCTGAGTTGACCGCTATCCATCCAGATCTGCCCGAGAACGATCGCGATGAGCAGCCAAGCGCCACGCTCTCGTCGGGCCGTCGCCAATGCCAAGCCACCCACGCCCAGCATGATCACCGGCGACCACACGAGCACGCCGTGGTAGGGTGAGCCGAGAAACGCAACCACATGATGGTGCACTGGGCGGGCGTACTGCATGGCGTCCGCACCATAGAGGAATGCTTGCAAACGTGGATTCACGAGTGCCCACGGGAGGGCACAACCGAACGCAATCATGAGATTTCGCGCCCGTTGATGCGTGTGCCACGCCAATTCGGCCGCAAGCAGCCACACAAAGGCAAGCTGGGGGCGTACACACGTTGCCAAACCTGCGAGCGCTGCCACGCATGCGATCTCACTCGCCCGTTCACTCCTGCGAAACCAGATCACCACGATCGCCAACGTCACGGCGGCACCGAACAAGTGTGGGCGCATGGCTGCCTCGCTCGCGTAATAGAGCAGTGGCGTTCCGACCGTGCACGTACCCGCGCACAGCGTCGCTGGCCCGCGCCCGATGCTCGGCGCCAGCATGCGATGCACCGTCCAGACAAACGCGGCCAGCACCAGCATCGCAATCGCGCGCACGCCGAGCACGACGACCAGGCCCAGCGTATTGGGGGCTCCCACCCCGAGGCCCGCGAGCACGAACGACGCGACGATACCAAGCAAGTATCCCGGTGCTTGCAACCACGTGGCGCCTATCGGCCAATGATTCGACACGAGATCGTTGCTGGTCACGAACACGAACAGCGGAGACATGCCGAGCCGGTCGTACTCGTCGTCATACAGCAAGTCTCCACCGACGAAAAACGTATGCAGATGGGAAAGCATGCCCGCCGTATCTGCACGATCGATGGGCACGTTGAACCATGGCGCCGCAGCCGCGAGCACCGTTACGATGGCAAGCAGACACGTTCGTGTGGCCCTGGGAACGTTCACGGGCGCTTGGTTGGGCTCGCGTTCGATGGCCACGATGGTACCGTCAAGCGATGCCGGTGCTCGCCGCCTTGTCGACGCTCACCACGTTGCAGGCGCTTCACGCGTTGGAGCCCGACGCCTTCGTGTTGGAAGGATTCCAGCTCGCGGCCGCGGAGGCGCCCTACATCGAGGCTCGCGAGCTCGAGACGGTCATCCGCGCCCGTCCTTACGTCCCATTTCGGCGGCTCGCGACCGTGAGTCGAGGTACACGTCTGATGGTCCGAGGCGTCGTTCCGAGTCGGGACAGCGCCGGATGCAACGGGAAGCCATGGTACGCCGTATACCCATTCGGGTTCGTTTGCTCGCTCGAAGCCAGGCCCACCCAGGAGCCACCGGATTTGGGTCCAGCTCTCGCCGTTGCCCACGGTGACAGGCTCCCGTTTTCGTATGCTCTGGTGCGTGAAGACGGTGTCCTCATGTATGAGGACGCGGAGGGAGCTCGCGCCCTTACACCCATTCGCACCTTGACGAAAGGCATGAGCCTTGCGGTCCGCAAGACTGTAACCATCGACGATGCACGCTATTTCGAGACCATGGATGGCCAGCTCGTTCCACGCGAGGGCGTGGGTTGGTACGGACGGGGGTCCAGCTGGCAGGGAGTGGAGCTCGACGGCCAGGCTCGAGGGCCCGTGTTTGCCTGGGTGCGACGGGATGGAACGCCGGTCCATGCCGCCCCCGACGCCAGCGCTGGGCGTGTACGCAACCTGCCGCGTCGAGCTCGCGTGCCGTTGCTCGAGCGCTCGCCGCAAACGTCTGGCTCGACCGGTTGGTGGCGCATCGCCGAAGGTGAATGGGTGGAAGCGAATCGCCTCAACGAAGTCGTCGTGATTCCAGAGCTTCACGACCCTGACAACACCCAATGGATCGACATCGATCTCGGCGAGCAGGTTCTCGTCGCTTACCGCGGCCAGGTGCCTGTGTTCGCAACGTTGGTGTCGACGGGACGACGCACGGCCACGCCGCGCGGGAACTATCCCATCTGGGCCAAAGTCGCCAGCATGACCATGGACAACCAAGCCTACGAAGATCAGGCGTACATGTTGCAAGGGGTTCCGTGGGTGTTGCTGTTTCAGGCCCACAATGCGCTCCACGGGGCCTATTGGCACGATAGATTCGGAGAGAAGAGGAGCCACGGCTGCGTAAACTTGAGTCCGGCGGACGCAAGATGGCTGTTCGAGTGGGTATCACCCTCGCTACCCGCAGGATGGACAGGCTACTTGCCGGGAGATCTGTCTCGCAGCCCGGTCGTGCACATCCGCGACTCCAGCCAAGCCCCCGGGCTGACCTTCACCCAAGAACGCCCGATCGGCCCCCCGGACCTCGAAGAAGAGAAAAAGAAGTTGGCGGAAGCAGAAGCCAGACGCAAAGTGGAGCAGGAGCTCCCCGTGATCGATCCTTGGGGAGACAACCCATTGGAGACGCCGTTGTTGGTCCCGCCCTCGCCACCGTGATCAGCACCATCGCCGAGCCGCACACGACGCAGTGCATGCGCGCTACACTGCGCGATAGTGTCCGTACTTTTGGCTGCTCTCGCGCTCTTCTTCCTGCTCGACGCCCTGCGCTTGCGCGCTCGAATGAGGCAGATCCCCGTGCTGGGTGGATACGGCGATGGGTTCCCGAACGAAGCTTACCGGGTCATCACAGCTTCCGGTGTAGACATCGACGATGCCACCACGCGTGCAGCCGAGCACCATGCTCGAGTCCATGATCTCGGTGTCGTGGATCTCATCCCGGGGAACGCACATACGTCGAGCTACTTGGCATTGCTTCAGTTGTTCGAACCCGCAAAATATCGGCAGGATCGCTTCGCTCGTGGGCGTACCAGCGGCCATGCCATCTTGGTAAGCGCAGATGTCATGGAGCGTGCGAACGTGGTCCCGGAGCTTCACTCTGATCCCGTGAGCATGGCCAAGCTCGCGATTCGGCTCAAACGTTTTGCGTGCACGAGAACGGATATTGCGATTGCGCCAGGCCTGCGCGCCTTGCCGCATGATCCCAATGCTCGCCGTGCGGTGATTCGAGAGTTGCTGGGAACCGATCTGCTCGGAGAGTTCGACTGGTTGTTCTTGTTAGTTCCCGTCGCGCTCACCGGCTTGTTCGGCTGGGGACTACGGCACGAGCTGCCGTGGGGCCTCGCTGCGATCGCGGCCTATCACGCGCAGGTCATTGTCGCGCTCGCGGGATCGGAGGTGCGTCCGCGTGACTTCTGGCGTTTTACACTGCTGCGCACGCCCATCGAGCTGTGGACGGCGATACGACTGCTGTTCGAGTCTCGCCGGTCGGACGTGGGCCAGCGCGCGGTCGAAGAGCGACGTCCCATCTACCAAAACCTGCTGAGCCACGGCTACGATGCGTTCTTCGAGCCACGTCGAACCACTTGTCCTCAATGCGGGTCATCGACGTTGAAGCGCATGTTCGGAATGGGCGATCTATACCAACACAAGCCTGGTCGATTTTACTTGGAACGCTGCCGAGCTTGCTCACACGTGTTTCAGAACCCGAGGGTGAGCCTGACTGGGCTGGATTTCTACTATCGGGATTTTTACGACGGTTTGGGCGAAGACCAGACCGAGACCGTTTTCAGCAACTACGGTCGCACCTACGGCGCTCGCGCGGACATGGTGAAGGCCGTAACCACGCCGGGAAAGTGGCTCGACGTGGGATGTGGCCACGGCCATTTTTGCTGTGCGGCACGTGACTACTTGCCGAGCACGGAGTTCCATGGTCTCGACATGAGCGAGAGCGTCGAAGAAGCCGTGAGGCGCCAATGGGTTCAAAAGGCCCATCGAGGTCTGTTTCCGCAGCTCGCCCCGCATCTGCGTGAGCAATACGACATCGTGAGCATGCATCACTACCTCGAGCACGTGATCGATCATGAGGCAGAGATCGCCGCCGCTCGGCAAGCGCTGCGGCTCGGCGGCCACCTGCTCATCGAAGTGCCGGATCCTGCGTCGTGGATGGGCCGATTGTTGGGCCGCTGGTGGGTGCTTTGGCTGCAACCGCAGCACCTTCACTTCGTATCCGCACACCACATGGAACAGTCGCTGCGCAAGCATGGGTTCGTGCCGGTCACCTGGCACCGAGGACAAGCACACATGCCAATCGACTTGAGCTGGATGGTCGTGGCACTGATGCAGCGGCTGGGCCCGCTCACCGACCAACCGTGGCTACCACCCAGCTCGTCTTGGCATCGCCTACGCAGAGCCTTGGTTTGGCAAATTGGGCTTCCCGTGCTCGTGCTGGCCGGCCTGCTCGATCGCTTGTTGGCTCCACTGGCAGGCCCACTCGGGTTCAACAACCTCTATCGGGTTTTGGCTCGATTGGAGCCTCATCCACTTCCTGGGTCCGACGCTGGCGTTCCGAGCTTGTCGTCACCTGCGACCACATTGTAACGTGGCGGGGTGAAACAAGGCATCCATACCGTCGTGCTCGCGACGTCGCTGATCGTGCCGACCGCGTCGGGCTGCACTTCGGCCCGGTCGCTCGATAAAGTCGAAATCCCCACCGCTGGCGTAGAGCTCGGCTACGACCTTTCGCCCGGGCAAAGCTATCTTGGCCACGTACGGCGTAGTAATACCGTACAGAGCAGCTATGGCAACCTCACGCAGTCGATCGAGTTCGACGTCGACATGGTCGTGCGGGGTGAAGATCGGGAACACGGTGGGACACTGCTGTTGGCGCGCTTTAGCAATGTCGACCTCAAATGGCAGCTCCCCCCCGGATCACCCGTCAGCCTGAACGAATTCCTGGCACAGACGACCGCGGCGATTCAAGGCATGGAAGTTCGCTTCAACGTCGATCCCCAGGGTAACATCGTGTTCATTCCTGCGGTGCCAAACGACGTACCCGCGGAGGTCGGTGCCGCCATCCAAGAGGTGCTCGATGCTCTAGAGACTGCGTTTCTCACCGTTCCGGTACGCAGGCTCAAACAGGGTGAGACGTGGATCGACAGGGAAAAGCGCGGACGCAAGGGCAAGCTCGGTCGCTACCTCGAAGGTGAGGTACAAAGCACCCTCGAGGGTATGTATCGCGACCCGAATACACGCGAAGACTTGGCCAAAATCGTGATTCGCGAGCAAAAGATCGAAAGCATCACGACCAAAGAAGGCAGTCATGAGAACAGCTTCGAGGGCAAGACCGAAGCCATGTTCTCGACGTCCGGGCGATACCTGTCGTCCATCGACGGGCAAGTGCGAAAGCATGATCCTGGCGTAGGCGTGACGTTCAGCAAGGTCAACGTTCGATGGAGCAAGCGCCAACGTGACCAGATCGACCCTGTGGCACCAGCCGGCGAAGTTCAAGCGATCTCCGATCCCTGTCATGCCGACTACGTGGGTGCGCAAGAGTGCACCGAAACGCCACGCGAGGGGGCCGAAGCAACCCCCACCGGTGACGCACCACCGTCCCGCAGTCCGCCCGAGTAAATTGGGGCCTCGTGGAACGGCCCAAGCTCCGCAAGGTCGAACGACATGCGCTCGAACGCGAGCACGAGCGGTTACTCGTGTTGCGTGATCCGTTCGGTTTGGTCGAACCAGTGGCATTGGCGGCCGAGCTTGCGCCCGTGCTCGATCTGATGGACGGTAAACATTCGCTCGCGCAGATCCGACAATCGCTTTTGCTCAAAGGGGTGCTCGACGTTCCACTCGACGCTCTAGGCCAGCTATCCGACGATTTTGCCGAGCGCGGGTTGCTCGATGACGATCACTTTCGAACGATGTGGGTCGAACGGCACGAACGCTTCCGAAGTGAGCCAATGCGACGCCCGGCCTTCGCCGGCGTGCTGTATCCGAGCGAACCCACGCAGCTGCGCGCCATGTTGGAGCGCGCTGCTCCCGAGCCACGTCGGCGCATCGATGCCGATACATGCTTGTTGGCGGCGGTGTGTCCCCATCAGCCATTCGACATTGCCGGGTCGGTACTCGATCCGACGTTGCGGGGTTTGCCACATCCGGAATCACTCGACGTGATCGTCGTTCTTGCCACGGACCATCAAGCAGGACTGACGCCCTTTGTCGTCACCGACAAGGTGTTCGCCACCCCCATCGGGACCTGTGAGAGTGACTCGGCCTTCATCGCCGCGCTCGAACGCAGGGTTTCGTGGGTCCGACGAGAAGAGATTCGCCACGCGAACGCGCACAGCGTGGAGCTTGCGGTGGTCGTGCTCCAACACGTGTTTGGAGCCTCGTGTCCACCGATCATACCGGTGTTGTGCGGCCAAACAGCACTTTCAGCCGGAGAATCCAACGCCGGAGACGAGTTCGTCGCGGCATTGGAGAGCTTGCTGGAAGATCGGTCGGTGTTGTGGCTGGTCATGGCCGAGCTCAGTCACACGGGACCCGCTTACGGACACCCGTCGCAGTCTCGTGCGGCGATTCGCAAGACCCGCGAACGTGATCGTGAGCTCGTCGACGCCATCCTTCAGGGGGGGTCCGAGCGATTTTTGCGGACAGCGCTTGCGTCCCAAGGACAGTCGCTTGCAAGTGGAACTGCCACGATTCACGCCCTGCTCCGCTGCCTACCCGTCGACGCACGAGCGCACCTGGCCGCCTACCAGCACGCCCCGGTACCAGGCCACGTGCCCGGCTGGGTGGGCATGCTCGGACTGCATTTCTTCGCGCCCTGACAGCCACTGTGTGGCCGCCCTTGGTGTCAGGCCGATGACACGGATAGGTCCACGTTTGCCGGGCGCGGTCGTGCTCGTTCGGTCACGGGCATGGCGCTCGATTGCGGGGCCCGAAGAAGTCGCAGCATGTGCTCGGCAGCTTCTTCCGCCATCACGGGCAACCGCCCGTCGATTGCAACGTGACATTCGAGCCCCTGGAGGATCGCATGTACCAAGGCAGCGAGTTTGTGGGGGTCACCGGACACGAATACGCCTTCGCACATTCCACGCACGATCACGTTGGTACAAAGCGAACGAACCACGGCCACGATTTCGTCGAGCCTGCCCTGCAATGCCGGGTCGCGAGAGGCCATCACCTGCACCATGCGACATAGCCGGGTTTCGTCCGAAGTGCCCTCGATGGTGCGCAGATGACCGATGACCACACGGGTCAGTGTTCGGTCAGCCGGCTCATTGGTCGCATCGAAATTCCAACGTTCGTGCAAGGTGCGTATGTAGGCGTCGAGAATGTCGAGAAAAATTTGCCGTTTCTCTCGATAGTAGAAGTAGATCCCACCTTTGCTGAATCCCGCTTCACATGCGATGTCCTGTAGCCGCGTCGATTCGTAACCTTGACGCACGAAACACCGCAGCCCGGCATCGCGAATCTGCTGCCTTCGAAGCTCGTCCGCTCTGGATTTCGTCATCCGGACCTCCCTCTGTGGTTCGTAACCTCACGCCGACGGTAACGCCGATCGGGGTGGTGTTGTCCAGCGCCGAAGTGATGACCGGTGGGGATCTGTTCTCCTCCAGCGATTTTCACCCGTTCAGCGGACGTGGCACCGGTCGTGTGGACGGCGCGGACGCACATTTGCACAACTTGTGAATGCACAACTTGTGAATAGGCACGATGACCACCACGTCTTTCCCAACGAAACAACGAAAGGCAAACAGCCATGTCGCGCTTTTCCATCGGTCTCGTGCTCGCAGCTGCGTCGCTGGGCGCGCCTGCGTGTTCGTTCTATACGAGCACGGGCGCCTATCCTGGCAACGCCTATCCCAGCAACGCCTATCCCAGCAACGCCTATCCCAGCAACGCCTATGCTGGCGCGCCGCCCCCGGTGGTGATCGCAACGCCCGTCGGATCGCCGGCGCGAGATCCCAAACCGGTCGATCATCGTGAAGACAACGATCCCGCGCGCGCCGATCCGGCCAAGAAAGCGCCGGGGGTCAGCGAGCCTGCGACCGAACCCAAGAAGCCTGTGAAGCACGCTGCAGTGCCGCTGCGCTTCAAGGCGCAAGAACCCAAACCCGATCCCGAACCGGTGACCAGCCGAAAGCCTACGACAACGCCCAAGAGACCCCGCGACCCGAGTCCAGCCGTCGATGCGAAGCTCGCCGAGGCGAAGGCGAAAAGCAAGCCGGTCCCACGACCACGAAAACCTCGAACGACGCCTGCTCGGCCCGCCCCTGCGATCGCACGTGCGCTCGCCAAGCTGCCCCCCTCAGGGCAGCGTGGTGACAAATAACCCAAACGGTTCACCGGGCGCGTCGCAGCACGATCAGCAACGCGCTCAGTACCACGACGCTCGCAATCAGACACGTGAACATGCCGATCAGCATGACGAGTCCGAAACTTTTCATGCCCCCGTAGTCGGCCACCATCAGACCGGCAAAGCCGACCATGGTCGTCACGGACGCGACCATGACGGCCGAGCCGGTCCCTCTCATCAAGTCTTGAACCTCGGCGACACCGCCATGCTCACGCTCGCTCTGCCTGCATCGATGCACCATATGAACCGCGGCTGGCACGCCCAGACCAAGCAATAGTGGCAGCGCAACGATGTTCGCGACATTGAAGTCGAGACCGAGAACGCCCATGGCGCCCACCATCCAGATCCATCCCAATGCGACCGGTAACATGACCAGAAGCGTATCGTTCAGGCGGCGGAAATCCCACAGCACCACCAAGAACACTGCGAGCGCAGCAAACCCTGCTGCCCGCTCGAAACCTTCGAGCAACAATTTCAGGTGTTCGTGCACCGTCATCGCAAAACCCGTCGCGTCTGGTACCTCCTCGAGGACACGTTCGCTGAACTCAGCTGCGACATCACGATTCCATATGTCCCGGGCAGGATAGAAATACACCGCGAGCGCTCGCCCATCTTTCGAAACGAACCTGCTCTGGAAGGCCAAAGGCAGATCCTCCGGCGAATAGCCACCGCGCAACGCCACACGATGGGCAACCCTGTAAGCGCGCTCCAGCATGCCGGCCAAGTCGGCGTGAAGCGATGTCAGGCGCTCCCTCACGTCCGGGCCGCCGCGAAGCAGCAACTCGGCCAACGAAGCAAATGCCGCCTTGGCCTGTTCGGCTGCCGTCGCCGACCTTCCTGCCTGTACGAGCGCAAAACGGATCTCGTCGACGACATCGGCGATGTCCTTGGCTCGGGCGGCCAGCTGGGTGGAATCGATCGCTCGATTCGCCAGCTTGGTGAAGTCCGGAGTGCGTCCGACAGCGCTAATGATGTGACGCAAGCTTGCCAGGCGATTTTCATCGAGTGGGGGCAGCAGATCGGTCGGGCTTTGAACCTCGCCGACCACGGGCAACGAGCGCAGCCGCTCGGTGAGCGCCCTCGTGGCTTCGACGCCCTCGGCGCTGGCCATGGCAAATGTTGGTCCCATTGCGCCGTCGCGTTCGAGCATGTCGAGCGCCGCGGCGCTTTCGTTACGGCGTGGCAGAAAGTCGAAATACCGCGTGTTGAAATCCACCCTGGGCCCGGCGATGGCCGAGATCACGCTGGCAAGCAACGCGGCGACCAACACCAACCGCGGAGCCCGGCGCACCAAGCCTGGCAAGGTCGCCATGCCAGGAAATTCCGCGGGAAGGATCTTGCGCGCACCGAATCGGGTGAGCGCGAACACGGGAAGCAGGAAAAACGTCGTCAATAGCATCACCAGGATGCCAATCGACGAAAGCAGGCCAAGCTCCGCAAACGCAGTGAATTCGGTGGTCAATACTGCCATGAACGCGAGCACGGTCGTGATCGAGCCGGTGAGAATCCCAGGACCTGCGTGGGTCATGGCGCCACGCATGGCTGCCATGCGGTCTATTCCCGCGCGCACGAGCTCGTGATAGCGCTCGAGCACGTGCACGGCGATATCGATGCCCAGTCCGAGTAGCACGGACACCATGCTCGACGTCACCAAGTTGAGTTGACCGTAGAGCAACTCGACGACCCCCAACGTGATGGCCATTCCGGTCCCGAGCGGAATCAACGCCACGATCGTTTCGGTCCAAGAACGAAACAGGATGGCCAACAACAGCACGATACCGAGCGTCGTGACCACCGAGGACTGATAGAGGCCTGTTCGGATCACCGCCATCTCGTCGACCTTGAGGGCTGGCAAGCCGGTGACCCGTGCGCTGATACCTGGAATGGCGAGCTGTGCCAAGGTGCGGTCGCGGATGTCACGTATCGAGGCAACGATAGGCTCGAGCTCCGCGTACTCGTCACCCGAGAGATCCGGGAACAACGCAATCAGATGGTGGGACCGCTCGTGTCCGGCCAGGTACCCCTTTTCGTCCACGTTGTGCTGCGCGAATTGCCGCGCAGCCAGGTGCTCGCCCAATACATCGAGGGGATCCTGTCCCTGGAGCTGGGCCGTGAGCGCTCGTGCCAACAGTGCAAGCTGCACGAGACCTCGATCGGCCGCAGTAGGATCGATGGGCGATTGCCCGTCGAGTCCGGCTTCGAGTTGGCCGTGAACCACGTCCAACAATGCCGGTACCCCCCCCTCGATGACCGAGGCCAGCTCTCCAGCCGGGGGCAATCCAGCACCGACCTGTTCGGTGTCTTGGGTCGCGAACAACAGCAATACCTCTGCCAGCTCACGAGGACCCACGCGTCCAAGCACCTTGCCAGCGAAGGCCGACTCGCGCTCGAGCGCATACGAAAGTGCATCGACGACCGTGCGTCGCTGCTCGGCAGTCGCTCCCGATACTACGATCACCGGAGAATCGGGATTACCAAAGCGTTCGAAAAATTCGAACAGCCGTGCCTGAGAAGGTACGTCTTTGGACACGAGCCCGTATCGTGACGTGCTGATGTCGAGCCGAGACGCCAGCAACGCCCCGATCAACGTCATCACGCCGATGACCAGCAAAACCATACCGGAGTAGCGCGCGGCCACGCCAACGAACGACTCGAAGAAGCGGTCGCGAAACGTCGGAGCCATGCCTGAGCGCGGCCCGAGCGTACCAGGAGACGGGGCCATTGGCGCACCAGCAATCGCTCAGTCGGGCGCGCCCAATGCCGTCACCAGCCTATGCGCTTTGGCTTCTCGGTGTGGTCTTGCCCGGCTTGCTGCGTGCCAACGACGGCGCTGGCAGCAGCCGGTCCAGCTCGTCGTCCACGTTGTCGACGTGCGTTCGTGCACGTGTGTACCCGTTTTCGACGTGCCCGCCCTCATCTCGTGGTGTCAGACGCCGACGCGACGGCCGTTCGTCGGGGTCGGATTGCGCGAGCACCAGCGGCTTGCCCCGTTTGCTACGCATCGCGCGCTCGTGTTCGTCCGCATGTGCGGGGACGAGATCTCTTGCCGGATTCATCCCCCTTCGCAGCTCGACACCCGGGCGAAAATCGAGCGTCGTACATGCTTCTATCTGCATCGGTTCGAGCGTACGCGGATTTACACCCTTTCGTGCACGCCGCTTCTTCTTCGTAAACGTCCCGAATCCGGGAAACGTGAAGCGAGGCGTGTTGGTGCGCGTAACCTTGCTGCGCACGAAGTATGCCGACAGTTCTTCGAATGCGATGTCCAAGATCTGACCCGCGCATTTTTTGGTCACGTCGGGCGGCAGCTGTTTGGAGCGAATGATCTTCTCGAGGAGTTCGGACTTCGTCATGGGCGTGCTGCAGCGAGGTCGATGCGAAGGGGGGTTACGCTATGGCCGCGCAAGAGCCACGTCAACCCCCTCGTTGCATTAGCGCAAGTGCGCGTCTCAGATCCTCGAGCGCGAGATCATCGTCGGGCGACGACGTAGAAGAAACGTTCGGGCCGGCAACTGTGCTCGACGTTCGGCCCATTGGCCCGAACTGTGACGGACCAAGCTGTGACGGACCGGAAGAGGCACCAACCTTCTCGCGGCGCAATACGTAAGCGGGATGGTATGTCACAACGAGCGGAATGCGCGTATCGGTTTTTGTCTCGATATATTGCAATTGCATCTGCCGCATGCTCCGCAGGGACAGATCCTCACGACCCGACAGCAACATGCCTGCAAAGCGGCCGAGCGCGACGATTACCTTGGGCGAAATGGCACGGATCTGTGCACGCAAAAACGGTGAGCAGCGATCGACCTCTTCTGGCTGAGGATCGCGGTTACCGGGAGGCCTACATTTCAAGACGTTCGCAATGTACACATCCTGACGACGAAGACCGAGGGTTTCCAACCATAGATTGAGGCGCTTTCCCGCGAGGCCGACGAACGGCTCACCCTGGCGATCCTCGTCCCCACCCGGCGCCTCACCGACGAACATGAGCTCGGCATGCGGATTGCCCACGCCGAATACGATCGTCCGACGCGTGCGCCAGAGCTCGCAGCGCACGCAGTTTCCGATGTTTCGTTCCCGCAGATAGTCGAGCTTCTCTTGCGCCGTCCAACCCTGCGCGGCCAATGCACGGTTGGGTCCGGCCTCCGCCGGGGCATCGGTACGGCTGCCAGCATCGTCCGTGCCACTCGCCGCGACCTCTTGATCAGCATGAGACGAACCAGCGGCGAGTGGGTGCTGTGTAGCGAGCAACGGCCTGGATGACACATAGTCGACGCCATGAAAACGACGTAGATGATCGAGGTGTGCGGCGAAGCGGCGGGCAAGCGAGACAACGGCGTCCTTCTTGGTCATCTTGGTCATCGTGGCTAGGGCGCGGCCCTGTGCTGCAAGCGCTCGACCAGCTGGTCGAGCAACCAGTGCGCCAGTGTGGACTTCGCGATCGGCACACCTGAATCGATGGCCGAGATGGTTCCCCCTGGCTCCCGCACCAGCAGGATGCCAGCATTGGTTGGCGTACCGAACCCTGTATCGCTGCGGCCGACGGGATTGACGAACATCGCGTGCGCGCCCTTGGCAGCGAGCTTGCGTGTGCCAGCGTCGACGAGCTGTTTTTGCACCGACTCACCACTGTCGTCCGCCAGCGTTTGCGCCGCGAACCCGACAAACATGGTCTTCGATCCGTGCGTGCCAACCAGCGTCGCGAGCACATCGGGGGTGCGAGACCATTCGAGGGCCGCTAGCGCGCTCATCAGGCTGTCTTTGTCGGGTTTGTGCTGCATGGCCGTCCGAGGAGCAACATCGGCGACCGCTGCAACCATGGCTACCAAATCGAAGGCAGCTGCGTTCAGGCGCGCGGACATGCTTGCGAGCATTTGTTCAGCTGTCTCGACGTCCACCCGTTCCACACCAACCGGGGTAGGCCGTTCGACGGGACCCGCGATCACCACCACGTCTGCGCCGCGTCGCTTGGCCGCCTCGGCGAGCGCGAACCCCATCGCGCCGGTGGACGCGTTCGTGATGAAGCGCACTGGATCGATGTGCGCCCGGGTCGGCCCAGCGCTGACCATCACACGCAGCCCAGCGAGATCGCGTGCGCGAGCCATGCGGGCCGACACCGCCTCGACGATCTCGCGCGGATCGATCATTTTTCCCTCTCCAACCCATCCGCATGCAAGCTCACCGCGATCGGGACCGACGAACTCGGCTCCTCGAGCAGCGAGCACGGCAAGGTTGTGCCGCGTTGCTCCGTGGTGCCACATGTTGGTGTTCATCGCCGGCGCCCAGATCACCGGTGCTCGCGTAGCCAAAAGCACGCAGGTCGGAAGATCGTCCGCCAGACCCGAAGCTGCCCGTGCGATAAAATCCGCGGTCGCGGGTGCGACCACCACCACATCGGGCCAATCGGCGAGCTCGATGTGACCAATTACGCCTTCCTCCGCTGCATCGAGCAGGCTCGAGCGCACGGGATGTCGGCTCACGGCAGCGAGCGACAGCTCCGTGACGAAAGACTTGGCGGCCTGCGTCACGACGACCCGGACTTCGCACGCTGCGGCAACGAGCTGCCGCACCAATTCTGGGGCCTTGTAGGCTGCGATCCCGCCGCTTACGCACAAGAGGACTTTGGAGCGCATATCGGGTGCTCTGGTTTGCATCACGCCTCGAGCTCGAGCGCAACGCTGCCCGCCACGTCGATGCCGAAGCCCTCGAGACCGATAATCTTACGGGGATTGTTGGTCATCACGACGATGCGCTGCAGTCCGAGACAGCGCAGCACCTGCGCTCCGAGGCCAAACTCACGAAACCCGGCTTCGGCTGGTTTCGGAAGCAGCACCATCGACTCGGACGGATTACCACGGATTGCGCTATCGATCGCATGAAGGTCGTGACCGATCACATAGAGCACCACGCCTCTACCTTTGCGCTCGATCTGGCGCACGGCGGCGCGCAATCGCGAGCCCGAATCGTCGCTCGAAACACCGAACACATCGCCAAGCAGCTGGGCCCGCTGTGCACGCACGAGCACGGGGTCGTCTCCTTCGCGCTGGCGCACGTCTCCACGCGTCAGTGCGAGATACAAGCCCGGCGGCTTCGAATGTGCGCGAAAGCTACGAATCGTCCAACCCGAGCTCGGCGAGATGCCCAAGCTTTCGGACACCAGCGGCCCACTGGCGGTCTCTTCGATCAACATTTCCCGTTGAAGGCGATATTCGATGAGATCGGCGATCGAGAGAATCGATAGTCCGTGCCGCGTGGCAAAGCGCTCGAGATCGTCCATGCGCGCCATCTCGCCGTCGTCGCGCATGATCTCGCAGATGACGCCCGCCGCACGCAGCCCCGCGAGCCACGCGAGATCGACTGCGCCTTCGGTGTGACCCGAACGCACGAGCACCCCACCAGCTTGGGCACGCAACGGAAACACGTGACCCGGGCTCACGATGTCTTCGGGTCCGTAGCGCTCGTCGGAAGCGACACGGATGGTCTGGCAGCGATCCGCCGCACTGATCCCGGTGGTGACACCCCGGCGCGCCTCGATGGACACCGTGAACGCTGTGCCCATGTGTCCCGGATCGGTAGGCACCATCATCGGTATCCGAAGCCGCTCGACGCGTTCGGGCGTGAGGGCGAGACAGATGAGCCCCCTGCCCTCGCGACACATGAAATTGATGTGTTCCGCAGTACAATGCTCTGCGGCCACTACGAGGTCGCCCTCGTTTTCGCGATCTTCATCGTCGACGAGCACGATGAGCCGACCATGCCGGATCTCGTCGATGCAGCGCTCGACATGGTCGAGACGATGACGGTGCGGCATCAATCCGCATCCCCGCGCACGAAGCCTGCTTCGCGCAAGAGCTCGAGCGTCACGTTGGATTCGCGTGCAACGCCGCGCCCTGGCGGTTGAGCCCCACTGCCGACGTCGAGCGCCCTCACGACATATCGTGCCATGAGGTCGACTTCCACGTTCATTTCGTCATGCACGCCGACACCTTGAAAGGTGGTGACCGAGAGCGTGTGCGGAACGACGCCAACCATGCAGCCATCGGCATCGACATCGTTGACCGTGAGACTCACACCGTCGAGCGCAATCGACCCCTTGGGAGCCACAAAGCGCAGCAGTTGGTGAGGGATGTCGATCCACAGCTCGCGCGCGTCCCCACGTGGCCGAATGGAGCGAACTCGTGCCACCCCATCCACGTGCCCCATCACGAGATGCCCCCCGAAGGCATCGCCAGCACGCATCGCCGGCTCGAGGTTGACGGCAGCCTCGACACGCATGTGCCCGAGCGTGGTCTTCTCGAGTGTCTCGAATGCAGCCTGGGCCGTGAATGTTTGGTCGTCGGCATGCACCACCGTCAAACATACGCCGCTCACGCTCACGCTCGCGCCCACCGCGAGATCATGGATGGGCAGATCCGCCGCGACGACGAGCACCCTGCCCTCGTCCACGTCTCGAAGCTCGCGAATGTTGCCTCGGCTGCGCACGATGCCCGTGAACATGACAAGCTTCTATACCGAAACCCCGCGTTCGGAGCCAGCACGACCCTGACTCTCCTGCGGCCGCGGTAGGACTAGCCGCCATCCGGCGGCAGCGCCGAGGAAACGGCTCGTCCACTACTCGGGATGGGCAGGATCCTCGAGCAGTTCGGCGACGATGAGCTGGTCGTTGCCGAGCATGCGGCGTGTGATCACGCGTAGCTCCGGCGCTTGTTGTACGCTCGTCCAGCCAACGCCGGTGAGCATCGATGTCCCTTCGCCCAAGAATCTGGGCGCTTGATAGAGAAACAGACGTTGCCAGGCGCGGTGGGCCACGAAACTGCCCAGCAACGCTCCACCACCTTCGACGAGCAACGACCGAATGGGGAGCTTGGCGAGTGCTCGGAGTGCGGCGGGGATGGACAGACGGCCCCGACGGTCGATACCGACTTGCACGAGCCGCAATCCCGCGTCGTGGAGTCGCGTGCGTGCGCGCACGCCGGCGTCCGCTCCGTGCAGCACGATGGTCCCCGCACGCACGAGCTTGGGCCGTACACGGAACGTCGCGAGCCGAAGCTTCGCGTCGAATACCACGGCAATCGGGTCGATACCGCTGGCCAACCTCACGGTGAGCTCGGGATCGTCCGCGACCACCGTGTCGATGCCGACGGCCACGGCATGATGTTCTGCGCGCAAACGATGGGCATGCCGGCGAGCCGCGCGTCCGGTGAGCCATTTGCTCGCACCGTTCGCACACGCGATGCGGCCATCCACCGACGCTGCCACTTTCAGGGTTACATACGGCCTTCCGGTACGGACGTGGTGAAGGTAGTGCTCGTGCACCTGTTCACAGGCGGGTTGCAACACGCCTTCGCTCACACGGATGCCGACGTTTCCCAGTTTGCGAATCCCCTTCCCGCCGACGTGGTCGGAAGGATCGCGGACTCCGACCACGACACGACGAATGCCCGCCTGCACGATGGCATCGGTACACGGCGGTGTTAGACCCAAATGGCAACACGGCTCGAGCGTGACGTACAGCGTCGCCCCGCGTGCGCGGGTCCCTGCACGGCCAAGCGCAACCACCTCGGCATGCGCCTGTCCAGTCTTGCGGCTGTGCCCTGCCCCTACGACCGCGCCGTGGGAAACGACGACCGCGCCGACACACGGATTGGGATATGTCGCGCCCGTTCCGCGACGTGCCATCGCGATCGCCTTGGCCATGAAGCGTTCGTCGGCCGTGCGATCGCCCATGTCACCTCAGCCCGACGCTCGCCCTCGTGCCGAAGATGACTCCCGACGGCGCACGGGGTCCTGGGCCGGTCGCTCGTCGGACGATCGCTCGCCGGTATCTTCGTCATGGTTCTCGGCTTCGAATAACCTCCGCTGGCCGACGGGGTCTACCCGCTCCGCTTTTTCCATCTCGACCAAAAGGTGCTCGAATTCGACGATGGTCGTAAACGAGCGATACACAGATACGAACCGCACGTACGCGACCTGATCCAATAGATATAAATGATGCATGATGCGCTCGCCGATTTCGCGCGACGGCACGTCTCCGTCGCCACGTGTCGTCGCCCATTGCTCGACCTGTCTCACGACGGATTCGAGCTGCTCGGGCTTGATCGGCCGCTTGCGACACGCGAGCTCGAGCCCGTGCAACACTTTATGGCGATCGAACGGCTGGCGATCGGTATTGCGCTTGCGCACCATGGGAAGCGTCTCTTCGATGCGTTCTTTGGTGGTGAAGCGATGCCCACATGCTTGGCACATGCGTCGCCGGCGAATCGACCCGTCTCGCCCGTCACGCGAGTCGAGGACTTTGGTATCGAGGCTGCGACAGACCGGACACAGCACGTTCGGAGCCTATCTCATGGCGCGCCCGCCTGCGCCGCCGGCGAGGCCTTGGGTGCTAGCGTCCGGACGCGTCCACCTTGGCGACACGCCGTGCATGCCGGCCACCCTCGAACGTGCCCGCGAGGAACGCCTGCAGGAGATCGCTCGCCAGCCCGGGTCCGACCACACGCTGTCCCAGGCACAACACGTTGGCATCGGCATGGGCCCGAGCCATGCGCGCGCTGAATGGATCCGACACGACCGCGGCACGAATGCCCGCGCGCTTGTTGGCGGTCATGGCCATCCCCTGACCGGTTCCACACACTAGCAAACCAAGCGAAGGCCCATCGGCGATCACCCGATCGCAGACTTCGACGGCAACGTCGGGATAATCCACGGATTCGGCCTGAGTTGAGGGCCCGAGCTCACTCACGACCTCGTGCCCCAGATCGCGAAGAAGCGCGCCAAGCTGCCGACGAAGCTCCACACCCGCATGATCGCTGCCGATGTGGAATCGCACTAGCGCACCCGCTTGAGGATCAACGTGGCATTGGTTCCGCCGAACCCGAAGCTGTTCGACATCGCATACTCGACCTGCGTCTTGCGTGCCTGATGGGGAATGTAGTCGAGGTCGCAGTCGGGGTCGGGATCATCGAGGTTGATGGTGGGTGGCAAAGTGCCGTCTTTCAACGCCAACGCGCAGATCGCAGCCTCCAACCCACCGGCAGCACCGAGCAAATGGCCATGCATGGATTTCGTGGAGCTCACGGCAAGCTTGTAAGCGTGTTTGCCGAATACTTGCCGGACAGCGTCGGTTTCGACCGTATCGGCGGCAGTCGACGTACCATGCGCATTGATGTAACCGATGGCCTCGGGTGAAATCCCGGCGTCGGCGATGGCCAGCTTCATGCATCGCTGCGCTCCGTCACCACCGGGAGCCGGTGCCGTGATGTGATGGGCGTCAGCGTTCAGTCCGTATCCGACCACCTCGGCGATGATCTTTGCACCACGTGCCTCGGCGTGCTCCCAGGCCTCGATCACGAGGATTCCACAGCCTTCGCTCAACACGAAGCCGTCGCGACTCTTGGTGAACGGTCGCGATGCCTTGGTCGGCTCGTCGTTGCGCGTGCTCAACGCTCGCGCCGCACAAAAACCACCGATCGCCAGCGGAGTGACCGTAGACTCGGTGCCGCCACAAATCATGACGTCTGCGTCGCCGCGCTGAATCAAGCGTGCCGCCTCGCCGATCGAGTGAGCTCCGGTCGCACATGCCGACACGGCACTCAAGTTGGGCCCCCTGCAACCATGCAAGATGGAGATCTGACCGGGGGCCAAGTTCACGATGATCTGGGGAACGAAGTAGGGACTGATCCCGTGCCGCGGGCCTTTCTCCTTGAGGGTCCGCAGCGTTTCCTCGATGGTCGATAGTCCGCCCAATCCTGCTCCCACGAAACAGCCGAAACGGTTGGGATCGGGTTTGTCGACATCGAGGCCGGCCTCGCGGACCGCCATGTACGACCCTGCCACGGCGTACTGGATGAACAGGTCCATCTGGCGAGCCAATTTTTTCGGAATCCAGTCTTCGATCGCGAAATCTCGCACCTCGCCAGCGATCCGCGTCGGATAAGCACTGGTATCGAAACGCGTGATCGCTCCGATGCCCGATTCTCCAGCGCAAATGCGTCGCCAATTTTCGATCGTACCCGTACCCATCGGACTGATGAGTCCGATCCCCGTGATCGCGATTCTTCGTGATTCCACTCGCGTGCTCCGAATGGTCAGTTCCCTACCCGCGCCTTGATGTAGGAAACGGCATCGCCAACCGTCTTGATCTTGTCGACTTCATCGTCCGGAATCTTGACGTCGAACTTCTCTTCGAGCGCGAGCACCAGCTCCACGATGGCCAACGAATCGGCACCTAGATCGTCCGCGAAGGTCTTGGCCGTTTCGACGTCTTCGGCCTTTACGTCGAGCTGTTCGCAAATGATCTCCTTGACCTGGGTTTCGATGTCTCCGGACATTTTCTTGTGGTCTCCTTGTGGGTCGGGGCGTCACCTCAGATGTGTAGGCCCCCGTTGACGCGTAATACGTGGCCAGTGATGTATGCGGCCGCAGGTGCGGCGAGAAATGCGACAGCCTCGGCCACGTCGTCGGGTATTCCGATCCGGCCAAGTGGAATTCGCGCCAGCAGGTCCGTACGAGCCTCGCCATGCACGCTGGACGCAGTCATGTCGGTTTCGATGAAACCGGGCGCGACCGCGTTGACGGTGACGCCGCGAGCGGCAAGCTCGCGCGCGAGCGATTTCGTGAGACCTATCAGCCCAGCTTTGGCCGAGCCATACATGACCTGGCCTGCGTTGCCTTGCTCGCCGACCACACTGGTCATGTTGACGATGCGGCCGCCCGCACGCGCCTTGAGTAGATGACGTGATGCGGCCTTGCAACACACGAACGCACCCGTCAGATTGACGGCGAGGAGGCGTTCCCAATCGCTTTCGGCTGCGCGCATGAGCAGCGCATCGATCGAGATGCCCGCGTTGTTCACCAGGATGTGCAGGCCCGACAATGCATCGACGACTTGTTTGATGCCGGCATCGACAGCATCGGCATCCGAAACGTCGAACGCCACGGCCAACGCACGGCCACCGACGCGCTCGATGGCCTCGCAAACCTCGCGTGCCGCCGATTCGTTGTTGGCGTAGTTGACGGCCACGGCAGCACCACGCTCTGCCAACTTGAGCGCCACGGCACGCCCGATGCCACGCGATGCACCCGTGACGAGCGCCACGCGACCGGTCAACGCGAGGCTGGCCGGTAGCGGCGCAATGGTCCCCTGGGGCGCCGTCTGCGTCATCTCCGCCATCAAGTGACGTCCTTTAGCACATCGATGTCCTCCGGGGAACCGACGGCAATGATGGCCAGATCGGGCGCGATACGCCGAACGAGCCCTGCGAGCACCTTGGCATGTCCGAGCTCGAGGCCGGCGCGGATACCCATCGCCGTGACCGCATTGACCGAAGCCTCCCAACGCACTTTGCTGGTCACCTGCCGAACGAGCAAATCTTTCACGCGCGAAGGGTCCGCGTTGGATGCAGCGTCCACGTTCGAAATCACGGGTGCGCTCATGGGATGCACCGTGACCGTTTGCAGGGCCGTCTGCAAACGCTTGGCCGCCGGCTCCATCAAACTGCAATGAAATGGCGCAGAAACCTTGAGGGGAATCGCCTTGGCCTTGTGTTGCTTGGCCAACTCGGACACGCGCGCGACCGCGCCGGCATGGCCGGCCACGACCACTTGGCCACCGCCGTTTTCGTTGGCCGGGGTCACCACCTCGCCTCGTGAGGCCTCACCGCACAGGCGCTCGAGCTCTTCCCCATCGAGGCCGATCACCGCAGCCATCGCACCGACGCCTGCAGGTACGGCCTCTTGCATGGCCTCACCCCTCAACCGAACGAGACGCACCGCATCCGCAAACGACAGTGCTCCCACGGACACGAGCGCTGAAAACTCCCCGAGGCTGTGACCCAAACAAACTTTGGGCACGATGCCCAACGCTTCACGCACGACCGCCCACGCTGCGACGCTACAGGTCAAAATCGCTGGCTGGGTCGTGGCCGTGAGCGCCAGTTCCTCCGCGGGACCCTCGAAGCACACCCTCGAGAGCGAAAAACCCAACGCCTCGTCGGCTTCGGCAAAACGGTCACGCGCGACCGCATAACGTTCACACAGCGCCTTGCCCATGCCAACGCCCTGACTTCCTTGGCCCGGAAACAAAAACGCATATTCACGCATGAGGCTTCGCTCGTGGGAGCTTACGTCGTTTGGGGTTCTCGCATGACGCCATTGCCAGACTCCTCGCGGGCGGCGTCCAGCAACTCGCGGTTACGGGCGATCGCGTCGATCAGGCCGGGGGTAAGCCCCTGATCGACGAACCCCGCGGCCATGGCGATGGCGTTGGCAATCGCATGCGAGCTGGATCCACCATGACAAATGATGGCTACACCGTTTACCCCGAGCAACGGTGCGCCGCCGTAGCTGTCTGGATCGAGCAACCGCTTCACGTCGGCGAACGCAGGTTTCATCATGAGCGCACCGAGCTTGGACAGCGTGCTTTCTTCGATGGCACGTTTGAGGAACGTGCCGAACACCGTGATCGCGCCCTCGGCGATCTTGAGTGCAATGTTGCCGGTGAATCCATCCGTGACCACGACATCGACGTCGCCCTGGAACACCCCCTTGCCTTCGACGTAACCCGTGTATGTGAAGTCGGGGCTCCTGCGTTCTCCGAGCAACCGATGGGCTGCACGCGTGAGCTCGGTTCCTTTGCTGTCCTCGGTTCCATTCGACAGCACGCCGACAGTCGGGATCGCTTTGCCCTGCTTGATACGCGCGTATGTGGCCCCCATGACCGCGAATTGGACCAAATTGAGCGCCCTGCATTCGACGTTGGCGCCCATGTCGAGCATGCAGCACATGTCTTTCGCCGTGGGGACCGTCGTCATGATGGCGGGGCGGTCGACTCCCTTGATGCGGCCGTATTTGAACAGGCCACACGCCAACATCGCGCCGGAATTGCCCGCCGAGACCAGGGCATCCACGCTTCCGGACTTGACCAGGTCGAAACACACGGGCATCGACGCATCCGCCTTGCCGCGCACGGCCTTGGACGGACTATCGTGCATGGTGATGGTCTCGGCCGCATGATGCAGCTCGATCGGCAAGTCATCGGTGCCAGCGTATTGACCCAGCAGAGCGGCGAGTGCCTGGCGATCTCCGACCAACACGACCTCGATGCCGCCTCGTGCCGCTTCGATCGCACCCTCCACCTCGTTACGGGGGCAAAAATCGCCTCCGAACGCGTCGAGTGCGATCCGAGGCATACTCACGCGGTATCCCGACAGTGAACGATTTCGCCGCTATTCCTCGGCGATGACAAGCACCTGACGGCCACGATACTGACCACACGCGGGGCAAACCCGGTGGCTCAGGACGTACTCCTCGCAGTTCGAACACCGCGAAAGGTTCGGCGCTTCGCGTTTGTCGTGATGAGCACGACGCATGTCACGACGCGAGGGGGACTTCTTCTTCTTCGGGACGGCCATGGCGTTGGGAGACGGGAGCATAGCCGGTTTTTCCGCCCTGAAAAGGGTCGAGAACGCCTCAGGGGCGAGGTCCTACGACCACCCGGAGCTTTTGAGCTTTCGCAGGGCTCGCTGCCAGGGCGAAGCAAACTGTTCGGCGGGTGTTCCCTCCTCGCCCTCCTCGCTCCCCGCCTGGTGCGACTCGGGCGTGACGCTCGCGGTCGTCCCCATCCCGGAGCCCTCGTGACGCGCGTTCGCGGGCTGCTCGGAGAGCAGCATTTTGCACGTCGGACAAGCCGTGGCCGGGCCGAGAGGGATCGGACGAAACTCGTTGAGGTCCGTGCCACAACCGCTGCACAGACCAAGACAAGCTTCGCCCAAGGGACACAGGGCGCGAATCGGATAAGCGAGCAAGATGTGCTCCGCGACCAGCGGCGCGAGGTCGATGACGTGGCCGTCGTAGGTGATCTGATCTGGCTCGTCCATCCAATCACCATCGTCTTGCTCTTGTTCCACGTCCGGTGCCGGCTCCGAGGGCACGAACGTAACCACCAATTCGCCGCCGGCGTCAACGTCCGCGGGTTCGAGGCAGCGAGCGCATGGCACCGTGAATGCCGCGTTCACGCGACCGCGCACGAGCATTCGGCCATCGGTTTGAATCATGAGCTCCAAACTCGCGCTACCACTCCCGCTCGCCTCGGCATCGGTTTCTGCCAGCGCCCGGGCGACGAATGGGACCTCGAGGACGACCTGGAGGTCGTACGGCCCAGGCCCGGTTTGCTGCATTCGCCGGAGATCGACCACGAGCGGGTGGTTCGGCTCAATCGGGACGTCTCGCAGCATGAGCGCTTTGTCTAGCGACCCCACACGTTCGTGTCAACGCAAGCCGACTGGGCCCACACATACGATGATCGTGGCCACGGTGGCGTTTCGGCGCCGCCGACCGGCGGATTTGACACCGTCTACACGGATTCGTTATGTCGTGCGGGCCTGTCTGAAAGCCACTCCATGGGCGCGCGCGTGCGCTGGCTCGTGCTCTTGCTGACCGCATGGGTCGTGGTGGGGGCAAGTCGCTACGTCTCGGCCGCGCCGAGCTCGCCACCGACGAGCACCGATGCG
>Ga0187893_10005011_pt1:5000-24352 | contig 24352 bp, 17 predicted proteins | sample MA1701074metaG_FD_139574 | JGI IMG/M metagenome (GOLD analysis project Ga0187893, IMG submission 139574) | White microbial mat communities from a basaltic lava cave in the Kipuka Kanohina Cave System on the Island of Hawaii, USA - MA170107-4 metaG ...
TGCTTCAAGAATGAACACAGGCAGAGAAAGATAAAGTCCAGCCTTCTGGAAACAGAAAGGACCTACTGAGCGAAATTCCTTGTCGGGTAAGTTCCGACCTGCACGAATCGTGTACCGACTTGGCCGCTGTCTCAGAGAGGAACTCGGCGAAATTGTAGCAGCGGTGAAGATGCCGCGACCCCGCGACTAGACGGAAAGACCCCGTGCACCTTTACTATACCCTGGTATTGGATTCTGGTTTGACGTGTGTAGCATAGCCGGGAGACGGTGAAGCCTGGGTGCTAGCTCAGGCTGAGTCACAATGTGAAATACCGGTCTCGTGGAACTAGGATTCTAACTCCGAACCTGTGAAGCCAGGCGGAGGACAGTGCTAGGCGGGTAGTTTGACTGGGGCGGTCGCCTCCTAAAGTGTAACGGAGGCGTTCAAAGGTCAGCTTAGTGCGGTTGGCAATCGCACGTGAAGGGCAAACCTATATAGCTGGCTTAACTGCGAGACCTACAAGTCGAGCAGGGACGAAAGTCGGAGTTAGTGATCCGGCGGTAGAAAGTGGAATCGCCGTCGCTCATCGGACAAAAGGTACGCCGGGGATAACAGGCTTATCGGGCCCAAGAGTTCATATCGACGGCCCGGTTTGGCACCTCGATGTCGGCTCATCGCATCCTGGGGCTGGAGAAGGTCCCAAGGGTCCGGCTGTTCGCCGGTTAAAGCGGTACGTGAGCTGGGTTCAGAACGTAAATTACATTGCGTTCTACCGTCGAAATACGGTACAATAAATCTGACTGATATCGGTGAAACCCTCCTGAAGTTCCGAACCTTCAAAGGGCAATACCGAGGGAAGATCCGATTTGCGGAACGAAGAAAAAGCCTACATAGCGGGATTTCTCGATGGTGACGGCTGTTTGATGGCGCAGTTGGTTCGCCGTAAAGATTACATCTACGGCTACCAAATCCGCGTGAGCTTGGTTTTCTATCAAAAGCAGAACCATCAAGAAATTCTTAAATGGCTTAAGGGAAAGCTGAAGGATGGTTACATTCGGCAAAGAAATGACGGGATGGCCGAATACACCATCGTCGGTTTAAAGGAAGTCGAAAGAGCATTGCGGCTTCTTTATCCCCATCTTCGTTTGAAGAAAGTTTTGGCAAAGCGGGTATTAAAGCTCATCCAGAGTCATCCTGAAAAAATGACGGCTAAAGAGCTCGTTCGATTAGGTAAACTCGTTGATCAAACGGCGAGTTTCAATTATTCGAAAAAGCGAACCAATACCTGCGAAACCATAAAAGCTTTTCTTCAGAAAGCAAATTTGGTCCCCGTAGAGACTGAGGCTTTAAGCCGAGATAGCTCTTCACAGGGAGCTATAAAACGTCAGCCCCTCCTTGAGTTGTCAAACTCAAAAGGGTGAAGATATAGTCCATGCCATCAGAAATGGTGGGTAAAACATGCGTGAGACAGTTCGGTCCCTATCTGTCGTGGGCGCAGGAATCTTGAGGGGGTCTCTTCCTAGTACGAGAGGACCGGAAGAGACGAACCGCTCGTGTCCCTGCTGTCCTGCCAAGGGCAGCGCAGGGTAGCGATGTTCGGAATGGATAAGCGCTGAAAGCATCTAAGCGCCAAGCTATCCCCAAGATAAGGATTCCCAACCCTCAAAGGGTCGAGAAGGCTCCTCGAAGACGACGAGGTTGATAGGCGGGAAGTGGAAGCCCCGTAAGGGGTGGAGCTGACCCGTACTAATCGGCCGTTCGGCTTGACAGTACGTCTTCATCTTCGCAATCTGTCGGGACTGGTTCAGTTTAATTTGAATTTAAAAATTTCTCTCGGTGACAATACCGGAGGGGTCACACCCGTTCCCATTCCGAACACGGTCGTTAAGCCCTCCAGGGCCGATGGTACTGCCTGGGCAACTGGGTGGGAGAGTAGGTCGTTGCCGGGTTAATTTGACAAGGGCTGGCAGAAATGCCAGCCCTTTTTATTTACGAGACAGAATCAGAACGTTATTTTCAGGGGTTAAAATTGCCTTTCTTTGTCGCGTCCTTTTCAAAGCAACGATTCGTAACCCTGCTTCCCGCGTGCACTTCTTCCAAAGAGCCAGCGAACGCACTCTCTTATTAACAAGAAGAGTGGGGGATGCCGCATTGACGGAGTCCTTGTAAGAGAGGAACTCGTCCGTTGCGTGAAACTGGACGTTTTGTGTAATCCATCCAAATTGCCCGCTGGCGATAATAATGCCGTCGTCATTCAAGTGATCAGCAAGATTTCGAAGGGCTCGTTTCCACCGCTCATCTTCTACGATATGAAAAAAGACGCCGACGGCGCTTATGAGATCGAAGCGTTGTCCTAAGTGGAAAGTGGGATCCGAAATATCTCCGCTAATAATGTGAACATTTGGGCAACCCTCATACTTTCTTACCAACCTCTCTGCACACACCTCCGATATTTCAACACCTACCACTTTTTCAGGGCTAAATAATTCGCGGTAGAAATCGATCCAGTGCCCCGTCCCTGTACCCGCGTCGAGCAGAGAAACAGGCTTGTGAACCGGCGGTTTTGATGCGAGGTATTCCAGGATCGAATTTTCTACGGCGTTGTAATGATACTTGGCTAAGAGAGGCTTGCATTCCGGGCCGATCGTCATCCTGTCCGAAAATTCTTGATCTTGAAGAGCCCGGTAATAGGATTCAAAAAACCTGCAGGGATTGTAAGGGGCAAGGGGACGCCGGATAAGCAGGGGATACACGTAATGTTTTGCCGCCTTGTCAGGAAGCAATTTTGAAACAATCCAACCGATCGATTTTAAAAGACGCATCTTGGACCTCAGCCTACTTAATTTAACAAACCTTTTTTATTGCCTCAAGCTTTGATATGATCTTACTGTGAATCAACCCAAGATTGCGGTCATTGGGGCCGGGATCACCGGCTTAACGTTGGGCAGGCTCCTTCCCGGATCCGTCGTTTATGAAAAATCTTCTTTTATCGGCGGTCCTTCCCGCACCCTCCACTATAAAGATTTTCATTTTGATATAGGACTCCATTGGCTCCCCCATTTGTCGACAGAAGCCGAGACCTTTCTTAACCCTTTTATGGGAAACGGTGTTTCGAAAGTCTCCACTTCTGGAGAAAAAATTACTTGGTTTAAAAATAATCATCGCTTGCGGGAAATTTATCACCCCTTAGATTTTCCGTTTGAAGAGAACCCCCTTCTTGCGCTGAATTTTGCAGCCAGCTATTACTGGCGCCAAGTTTTCCCAAAAAATGGAAATTCATTAGAAAGCCATCTTATCAATTCCCGCGGGGATTGTTACTACAAGCTTTTCTCAAGAGACTTTGTCCATAAATTCTTGGGAGTTCCTCCAGACCAAATCTCCCTTCCGGAGCTCCCCCCTAAGGAAAGAGAATCTTTTCTTCAACGTTTGATTCGTTGGATTAGAAGAGGAGGCCGCCGCTTGCCTTTGCCTAAAATCAATCTCGAAGTTCCCTATCCTCTTCCATGGTTTGGGGTGATTGTAGACAAACTCGCGGAGGGCCTCGAAATCCGTCGTTCCAGCGCACTGACTAAAATCCATCTTTCTGGTCAAAAAGTCACAGGGATTGAGATTAATCACCGAGAAAAAATTTCCTGCGAACATTTGATTTTAACCCTACCCCCTCACTCTTTTGTTCCTTTGCTTAACCCGCCCCAAGAGGTTCTTCAAGCCGCTCAAGGGATAAGATATCGGGATTTAATTTATGCGGTGCTTTTCTTCGACGCAGAACAAGTGATGGAAGAATCCCTGGTTATCGCGTTAGGAAAAGAGATATTCGCTCGAGCCATCGAACCAAAAAATTGGAGCAAGCAAACGGCGCCGCCCCATCAAACCTCCGTCTGCTTTGAGATTCCCTGTTTTGAGGGAGATTCTCTTTGGCTTTCGCCGGACCCGGCGATTCTAAAAAAAGTTTCTGAAGATTTCCGAAGCTATTACAGCGTGCCCGAACCTTTTGACGGGATTGTTATTCGGATTCCCCGCTTCCGGCCAATCTTTGATCAAAATTTGGCAGCTCACTTGAAAATCCTCCGTGGCTTCGCCTCTTCCCTCAAAAATATTTACTTTCCAAGCGATAACCTCTTTCTTCAGGGAACCAACATCAATACAGCGGTGACGGAGGCCCTTAGAATCGCGAAGGAAGTTCAGATCACCTCACAACCTGAAGAGATTTCCAATGCCGCTGCGCCTCTTACAGATCGGATTTATTAGAAGCGGTAATTACTGGCTTTGGAAGACGCTTCAAACCGTCTTCAGGCTTACCGGCCTTGAGCAAAGAAGCTTCATTAAAAACCAGCCGATTTACCACGTTGCCCAACATTGGGATTTATGCTTTCCCGAACAGGCGGAGGTGGATGTTTTAGAGATTTATCCTACACAGTGCTTCTACAGCATTCCGCCCGTCTTCCGCATGGCCATCGAAGATATCCAAAGTTATCTTGGAGAAACGACCCACGTGTGGACTCATTCCGATTGGAACAAGGGGAGCGAGAAAATTTTCTCAGAGTTTGACAAGATTATCTACATTGTGCGGGATCCGCGGGATGTTTTCCTTTCGATAAGGAAATTCTATCAGACCCCTCTTCTTCGGAAGTTTTCCCTCCTTGGTCCGCAAGGCTTGGGCAAAGACTTCGAAAATCATCTGACTTCTCATTTTCGGTCCTGGGGTAGGCATGTGGCTCAATACCTGCTTGTGCGGGAACGGTTTAACATTTTCTTCCTCTTTTATGAACGTTTGCTCCATCACTGGGAGGAAGAGATTAGCCGTCTTTTGAATTATCTTGAGATCCCTTTAGACAGAGCTTCCTTGCAGACCCTCAAAGAAGAAACTCGTTATGACCAAATGAAGAAGAAAAGTCCCCATCACCTACGCCGCGGAAAATGGGGGGAGTGGGAAAAGGTGTTCCCAGAAAGAAAAAAAAGGCTTGTTTTCCAGACCATCGGTCCCCTCCTGCAACTTCTAAATTATCCCTTTGACAGCAAAACTTTGTTTGAAAGATTATCCCCTCATGTGCCCAAAAATTCAAATGGGGCTATCCAATCCGCCTTGAAACATCTCGAGAGAAAACAGCCTGAAGAAATCATCCAGTTCGCAGGGCGTATTCTAAAGAATCCGCGGCATTATTTCTGATTCAGGGAGGTGCAATGCCGGAGGACGGTGTCGGCGACGCGCGGGAGATGGCGCAAGCCGGAGGGATAAACGAGGCGATTTAAGGGAACTTTTTTAATGAGTTCCCCCGCCAGACGGAACTGGTTTTTTAAGACTTTGGGTCTTTCGGGGATTTTATGATTGTAACGGGCCCGGAGAATTTCAAGAAAAGCCCGTTTCCCCTGCAGATGCTGAATTTGGACCTCCCCATCGGCTCTCCGTGAAAGACAGAATAGAGCCTTCAAAGGAAGGGGTTTCTCTCCCGCAAAACGGAGAGGGCCTTTTGGAGAAAGAGAAATTCTCTTTTTTTTCGTCCCCCGGTAAATAATCCGGCTTTTTATTCCACGCTTCACGAAAACTTGGGCTGTATCAGGCCAAAGGCGGATTTCCGGAGGCCCCGGCTGGACAACCCAGGAATTGCGCCGTTTCTGGATCACTACAAGGTCATCACTTAAGAGAGGCGTCCCCTGCTGAAGGAAGTGGCTTGCGAGGGTGGATTTCCCGCCTCCCTGGGGGGCAAGGAGGGCGATTGCGCCCCTTTTTGTTGCCAGGACGCAGCCATGAAGAGTGAGCGTTGGCCCAAAGTGGGGAAGAGCAAACCCCAAGAGGGGCCCCGCCACGAAATGTTGCGCAAGGTCGCGCGAAGATATGCTGGAGGACGGCCTCCAATGGATCAACTTTTTTAATAAATCGACATGAAATCCTCCCGCGATAGGGAAAGAGAAGTAAATAAAGCGAGGATTTAAACCCCTCTGGTAGTAGATATTATCCAACAGGGGAACAGGTCTTGAGTAATGGGGGGACCTGCAATTTCGGCTTAGAAAAAAGACCCGCTTGCAACTCTCGCCACTTCTTCTAGATTGGGACCCTAAGTTCCGGAAAGGAAATTCGCTGGCTAAAGCAATTCCGTAGAGGGGGTAGACAAAGCGACATACCGTATTTGGATTGAAGAAATTCCGCAAGACGTTTACAGACCAAGGGCCGTCATTTCATCATACCCGACATTGACATACCATCCGACATTATCCCTGCTTTCGCCATCATAGTATTTTCTTTTAACCTGCCGTAGCGAATCAGGTGAGGAGGGGTGTAACGGTCACCGCTTGTTTTTCTAAACCCCCGCGGGGAAAACCGCGGCGTTTTTGCCTTTTTCATGGTTTTTCTCCTTGAGTTTTCGATCGAAGCTTTCTCGATGTTTGAGCCACTGATCAACCGATACAAGATACCACAAAGGCCAGAGGAATTCTCGGCCCGAAGAAGACCTCAGAGGATCCTTAGAAAAGTAAACACGGGAGATACCCGCCACCTTTTCCGAATTTGTCATTGAATCAAGATGGGGGTGCGGATTTTCAAAAATTTCTCGAAAAGGCCGGAAACCATAATTTTCAAAACCCGCACGGACAGCCGGCGTGAATTCTGTTTTACGAAAGCGGTTTTGAATAAGGGGGGGAAGAAGTTCTTTTAGGGCTCGACGCAGAACAAGTTTTTTTACCCCACACCTAAACTTTTGTTTCCAGGGAACCGACGCGAGAAAACGCAAGAGCCTTAGGTCCAGAAAGGGGAAACGGACTTCAAGCCCCGCGTAAGTACCGGCACGTTCCAAAGTTTCGAAAAGCCAAGGGTAATACCCCCCCACGAAGAAGCCTTGTATTCCGTAACTTGAAGACGCCAGCAAGTTTTTGTTTCTTTGTGAGGAAAGGAGGATTTTATGCTTCAAATGGGGTCGGAGCCAACCCAAGGGCTTCTTTTTGAAAAAGTTTCGATAAGGAACCTTCATCCATTCAGGAAGCAGATTGGCAAGAGTAAATAGGACTAAATTGCCGAGGGGGATGCCCAGATTCTTCCGCAGCCCCATGAACTCGCGCGCGAAAGGAATAAAACGAAGTTTTTTAAGATCTTCCATAAAACAACAGGGTCCAACACCAAAAACTTCGTCTCCTCCTTCTCCCGTGAAAAGGACGCGTACGGAAGCTTGGTTGGCCGTCCGAAAAAGGAAGTGAAAGTAGGCCACGGTGGGGCAAAAGAGCGGGGTTTCTTGGTACCAAAGATTTTCTTCAAAATTCTCAAAGGATCCCCATCCTTGGATGGCCACCTTATGGGATTCTAAAGAATATTTTTCAAAAAGGGAATTTTGGTAAGGGCTCTCGTCGACGGGATCCGCCATTTCACTTTGGTAGCGGGGATTGGCTTCCGGGAAGTGCAGCGTGAAAACGGGAAATGATTTTTCATTTTGCAACGTGGCAGCCACTGAGACAATGGAAGAGGAATCAAGCCCCCCGCTTAAAAGACTTCCAGCCCGAAAAGCGGGCGGAACTCGCAATCTTGCAGAAATGGATTTTTTAAAAATAGAAAGGAAAATTTCTGCATTCTCATCAAGCGTCCGCCGGGAAAGAGGCTCCTCCCCGGGATTCCAATTCCAATATTTGTTGATATCGGCCTTTTGAGCATGGATTCGCAAGGAGTGTCCCGGGGCAAGTCTTTGGAGGGTCCTGTAGGGAGTTTCAGTGCGGTCGGGATAGACCATTAAAAGCAAATCAGAAAAATAAGTGAGATTCAATTGGTCCGGAATGGAAGCATCTTGGAAAATTTGTTTCATCTCCGATCCAAAAAGAAGCCTTCTGCCGTCCCAATGGTAAAAGAACGGTTTTAAACCGAGGGGATCTCGGGCACAAAATAATTTTTGATTGCGCTCATCCCAAATGGCAAAAGCGAAATCACCCAAAAGATGATTTGGAACTTCTTCGCCCCAAAGTTCGTAAGCCCAGAGAATATAGGCTGAATCGGGAGGAGGGTAGGGTGCAAACCTGTTTTCAAGCTCTAGCCAGATTCTACAGGATTCAAACTCTCTTCGTAGTTCCTCCCGGTTATCAATCCGGCAATCGGCCGTGAGCCAGAAACCCCGTCCATTGGTCAGGGGTTGTTTCTCATAGACGGACTCTTCGGTTGTACACAGCAAACGATGGGCTAGCCCGACATTTCCTTGGATCCAGATGCCTGCGCCATCGGGCCCCCGATAATCTACGATCTCCCGCATCTTGAAAAGCAGCCCCCCATCAACAGGAGCGCCATCAGCGCGATAGATGCCCGCGATGGCGCTCATCGCTCTAGGCTTTCAACGGCTTGAAATTTGCCCAAAGTCCGGTTTTCCTCACACCAGGCATGGGCTTGGAATTTCCCATTTTCTTTTAGAACGCCGATCCGAAATTGAGCGGGAAAGCCGTATCGGGAAAGCAAAGCCTGCTGGGCTAAAGCGGTGGGGAGACAATTGGGTCTTCCCGGTTGGGAACGCCACGCAATGTAAAAAAGGCGAAGCAACTCTTCTTTGGGATAGGATCTTTTTCGATTCGATATCTCCCTTCTCTGGTTGAGGGCCTGCTCAACCGCTCGGGGCGGCGAAAGGAGAAGAAGGAGGCGGGCCTTGAGGAGAAGGCAGTAAGCCAATCCTATGGTTTCCCATTGATTGAGTGAGAGAGAAGAGGCCGTCTTAAGCTTCCCGAAGAGAGCCTTCAATTTCAATGAGTCCCTCTCTTTGAAGATCGCTTAGAAATTCCTGGAATTCTCTCTCGAGTCTCACTCGTTCGACGGGGAATTTTTTTTGAAGGATTTCAAGAGCCACTTCCTGACTTTTATTTTTTAGCAGGCTATCCCAAATCAAACTTCCCGTTTGATTGAGACCGTAATACTCGCCATTTTCGAGATTGAGGAAAACCCACTCACCCTCAAGCTTTTTCGCCATCAATTTTTTAGGAATGCGGATATTTTTCTCCATGTCGGGCCCTGAAAAACCTCGAAAGTAAAGTATATCCATTTTTTCGGTTTGGGCAAGCAGATTGCGAGCGAAGAAGATGGGGGAAAAGACGCACTCCTTTCCCTGTCATTGATGCGAAATGTATGAGATAGGCCTTTATCTTTTCCAAAAGACTGCCAAAAGGGTATTTCGTTTCAAGGTAAGAAGGGTCCGGGAAAACCCAGTACCAGAGAAACCAAAACTTTTTACCCCAACCCCGCATTTGGCCCCAATAAAAAAGGAACAATTCTGCGGGATCCCTCCAGTCGGCATGGGTTGAGCGGAGCCCCGATCGAGTTGACGGCAAGAAAAAAATGCTTTCCCTTGAAAGGGAGGGAGTGTCGTTTTTCTGAAGAGTAGATTTCAGTTCGGTAGGAATCGGCGAGCCGAGATTTTGATCAAGGAAAGCAAGGATCTCAAAGGCTTTCCCCGCCCCCTGATTTTTTTGGAGGATTTCGAGGCAGGCCTTGCCGTTGATTTCTTTTTTAAAATAGCGCAGGCACTCGTCCAAATCGAGATACCAGCCGAGCGAGTTTTCCCACATCCGGGCGTGCTTTACCAGATGCAGCAGAAGGTGGATGAATAGGTTTGCGGGAGAGGGCAGAAAGGCGCGGTGTCCATTGATTAAAATGGGGGAGGCCTTCTGCCACATCCAATCCGGCTCGAACCGGAAGAAAGACAGCTCCTCAAAGGCTTCTTCATGAAGATCGATTTTCACATTTCTTTCAGGATGAACCCAAGTGGACGTTCCCCGACGGATTTGAGACCCGAGTTCACGGTCATGCCAAGCGCTTGGGAGGTGAGAACGGATGGGCTTTTGCTGATACCCCTCTTCCTGAAGCAGGTTTTCGGCGTGCGAAAAATCCACCTGACGGACGAGGAGATCCAAGTCCACAAGGAAGCGTAAAGGTTTCTTGCGGTAAACCGTTTGAAGGAGCGCGGCCCCTTTGAGGAGAAGGACGTCAACGCCAGCCCGGTTAAATTCGGGGAGCAGAGAATGGAGTTCCGCCTCGTGAGACATCACAAAGGCTTGGGCTTTAAAGTAGGATGATTCGATTTTTGCCCAAGTTGCAGAATCCAAAAGGGAGGCGGCCCCATGCCGTTTAAGGAGCGAATAAAGCCTCAGCGGAACTCGGTGAAAGAAAGCTTTTTCAAGGAACCCGCCCCAGTCGTCGATCTTGGAAAGAAGGGGAAAAAGAGCCTTCTGATCGATTGGTTTTCGGTCGATGAAGGAACACCTGTAGAGAATCTCGTCTGCCGGCTCCATAGAGCAATTTATGACAACCGCTATAATTATAAATACCTTATTTGAAATTCATATAAAAAATGTTAACCTATAAGAGGTGAAAAGAAACCGTGATTCGGACAGTCCTGTACGGAATTCTTTTGGGGATCATAGGTTACGCGCTCATTTTGTGGCAGCGGGTACGGAGGGCAAGGCCTGCCCCAACCAAGTCCCATCCAAAAATTAACCAACGCTACCGGGTGAGGGATGTCCGGGAACCTTGGGTTCAGGTCTACGAGACGGCTTCGGAAGAGGACGCCCGGCTCATTCAAGCAAGACTTCAGGAAGAAGAAGTGGACTGCCTTCTTTACGAACAAGGGAAAAAGGACATTCACGGAAATTCACTAAAGGGCATCGGAATCGCCGTTCCCAAATCCTCCGTCCCCCTCGCCCAAAAAATCATCAGCCGAATGCCCGTCTAATGGCGGAACGAGTCCAAAAGCAACTTTCGGTTTTCATGGAAAACAGGCCGGGAAATCTGGCCAAAACCTGCGCCATTCTCTCCGAGGCGGGGATCAACATCCTTGCGCTTGCCGTCCATGATACCGTCGATAATGCCGTGGTCCGTTTTTTGGTCGACAACCCGACCAAGGCCCTCCTCCTCTTGGAAAATGAAGAACTTTATGTGCTGGAACAGGATGTCGTGGTGCTGGAAGTTTTAAATAAACCCGGCGAACTCACCCGGGTCTGCCGGGCCCTCGCCGAGGCCGATATCAATATCGCGTATGCCTATTGCACGGCCCGTCCCGATCAGCATTCCGGCTGCCTTGTCCTAAAGACCGATAATCCCGAACGAGCGTTACAAATCTTAAGCCGCTGAATCTTCGATTGATGGTTTCCGCAATTTCGATCCGCTCCCTCACCAAATTTTATCGCCGCTTCAAAGCCCTGGACCAGGTTTCTTTTGAAATCGAAGAGGGTGATTTTTTCGGGTTTCTCGGGCCCAACGGGGCCGGAAAGACCACCACCATTAATGCGGTGACAGGCCTGGCGAATTATCAGGCGGGCGAAGTCAAAGTCTTTGGTTATGATGTGCGGCAGGATTACCGGAAGACCCGTGCCCTCATCGGGCTCGTCCCCCAAGAGTTCAATTTCGACCCCTTTCTTTCCGCGGAGCAGATTCTGACGTTCGAAGGCGGATATTTCGGGCTTCCCCATCGGGAGGCCAAAAAACGGGCGGCCGAACTTTTGGATGCCTTCGACCTCTCCAAAAAAAGAACCGAGGGCTATAAACGGCTTTCCGGCGGAATGAAGCGGAGGCTTCTCATTGCAAGGGCCCTCGTCCACAAGCCCAAAGTTTTAATTTTGGACGAGCCCACGGCCGGCGTTGACGTGGAGCTCCGGCACCGCCTTTGGGAGTTTCTGCGCCGTTTAAACGAAGGGGGGACCACCGTTTTTCTCACGACGCACTACATTGAAGAAGCGGAAAAACTCTGCAGCCGGATCGGCGTCATTCATGAGGGAAAAATGATCGCCGTCGACCCCACAAAAACCCTGATCCGCAAGATGGCGGCGGACCAGATAGAGCTTTTACTCAAAAAACCCCTTTCCGAGGTTCCGTCTGAACTCGCGGCCTTTGACGTCGAACGGGTGAACGGCGGACTCAAGCTCCAATTTGAAGAAAAAGAGGGGGCCGTGCCCCAAGTGCTGGAGTTCCTTCATAAGAAAGGGATTGAGATCGAGCGGATCGACGTCAGGCACCCCACGCTTGAAGATGCCTTTTTGAAAATGACGCAGAAAGAGGAAATGAGGGGATTCGTCATTGCGAGGCCCGAAGGGCCGAAGCAATCTGAAGATTGGGGATTGCTTCGTCGCCTCGAGCGGGGCTCCTCGCAATGACGTGTAAGGAACCATGAGGTCCCTCACGGGGTTTCGGACCCTTGTCTGGCGGGAGATTTACCGCTTTCTCTCCGTTTTTACCCAGACGATCTTTCCCCCGGTGGTGTCGAGTTTCCTTTATATCTTCATTTTTGGATTGTCCCTCGGCCAGCGGATCGAAAATATCGGGGGCTTCCCCTACCTTGTGTTTCTAGTTCCGGGCCTTGTGATGATGTACGTGATCGAAGGCTCTTACAGCAACACCTCCAGTTCGCTTTTTATCTCCCGGTGGGCCAATAACATTGAGGAGCTCCTCGTGACGCCCCTTTCTTATTTTGAGATGGTGCTTGCGGTCCTGATCGGGGGCCTTGCCCGGAGCCTGGTGACCGCCACGGGGGTCTATTTGGTTTCGCTTCTTTTCGTCCGCTTTCCGCTCGCCCATCCCCTTGTCATTTTTTACTTTTTAATCTTTGCCTCTTTGATTTTTTCCTCCGTGGGAATGATCGTGGCCCTCCTGGCCGAAGAATTCGAACACCTCTCCCTCTGCACCACCTTTGTAATTACCCCCCTGGTTTTCTTTGGCGGGGTTTTCCACTCTCTCGAAATGGTCCCGGGCGCCGTCAAATGGCTCACCGTCTTTAACCCCATGTTTTATATGATCAACGGCTTCCGCTACGGGATGCTGGGGAGCTCCGACACCTCCCTCCCAGCGAGCAGCCTCATCGTTTTTTTGATTTTTGTTGCGCTTTTCTCCCTCACCGTTTATCTTTTCCGCATCGGATTTAAACTCCGCAAGTAACCGCCATGCTCAACACTTTTTTATACCGCAAGGGAAAACCCCTCGAAACCAGCGTCTCCCGGGCCGAGATGCTTCACGTCCTCCAGGAAAAGGAGTCCGTTCTCTGGGTGGATCTGGAAGACCCCAATGAATTCGAGACGGATGCCCTCGTCGAAATTTTTAATTTTCATCCCCTCGCCATCGAAGACTGCCTGACCGATCATTCCCACCCTAAAGTTGACGATTACGAAGAATACCTTTTTTTGGTTGCCCACGCGATCACCGCAGGGATGGATACCCCCCTTCAAATCATCGAGATCGACATTTTTCTGGGGAAAAACTTCGTCGTTACTTTTCATAAAAAAACAGCCAAGGGCGTTTGTCAGATCCGAGAAAACTGCGTCCGCAAAGCCGAGATTTATTTGGGCCACGGGCCGGACCGTCTCGTCCATGCGATTTTAGACCAACTGGTCGACAACTACATGCCCGTCCTCGATGATTACGATTCCAGGATCCACTCCCTCGAAGAGGTCCTGTTCAAGAACCCCGATTCCAATGTCCTAACGACCCTGATGGAAACCAAGCGCGATATCTTTCAGTTAAGGAAGGCGATTGTTCCGCAGCGTGATATGGTGAATTCGCTCACACGCAACCCCACCCCTTTTATCAAGGCCAAACACTTGATGTACTTCCGTGATATCTATGACCACCTTTTCCAGCTTTACAGCATCGTGGAAAATTTCCAGGAAACGCTGAATTCCCTTCTCCAGGCTTATTTCTCCTACTCCTCGCACCGCTTGAACCAGATGATCCAGCGGATGACCGTTCTTGCGACCTTGAGCATGCCCACGATCATGATCGCCAGTATTTACGGAATGAATTTTCAAAGCATGCCGGAGCTCGGCTGGAAGTACGGGTATTTCCTCTCGCTCGGCCTCATGTTTTTAAGTTCCGTTGGGATGCTTGTTTGGATGAAGCTCAAGAAATGGATTTGAAAAAAGCGCTTTATGGACTGGATCTGGAGGAAGCCGGGGAAATCGTTAAAGAAATGGGAGAGCCCGCTTACCGGGCCCGCCAAATTCTCGGATGGCTTTACCGCAAACACGCAGGGGCGTGGCAGGAAATTAAAAACCTCCCCAAGGCCCTCCTCGGGAAGCTCCAAGCCGGATTTCTTCTAAAGACCCTCACCTTTAAAGAGTCCGTTCCGTCGAGTCACGGCCAATCGGTCAAATTTCTTTTCGAAACGCCGGACGGCCACCTTTTGGAAAGCGTCCTTATCCGCCAAGGGGGGCGCGAGACGGTCTGCGTTTCGACCCAGCTCGGCTGCAAAATGAAATGCACTTTTTGTGCGAGCGGAAAATCCTTTGCCCGGAATCTCACGGCGGGTGAAGTCGTGGAACAGGTGGCTTGGATTGAGCGGTCATTGCGAGCGAAGCGAAGCAATCTGGAAGCCTCAAGATTGCTTTGTCGCTCCGCTCCTCGCAATGACGCCAAGCGACTCATCAGCAATATTGTCTTTATGGGAATGGGGGAACCCCTGGACAATTTTGAGGCCGTCATGAAGGCTCTCCGGATTCTTCAGGCGGAGTGGGGCTTCGGACTGGGCCCCCGAAGGATCACGCTTTCCACCGTAGGCGTCATCCCTAAAATCGAGGAATTTGTAGAGCGTATGGAGGGCCGGGTCCGGCTTTCGGTTTCACTTCACACAAGCGACGGGGCAAAAAGAAACGAGCTTGTCCCCGTGAACCGCCGCCACTCCTTAAAAGAACTTGTCAAGACGCTCCAGAAAATCCATACCCGCCTGAAGCGCGAAATCACCTTTGAGTACACCCTTCTTCAGGGCGTCAATGATTCCCTGGAAGAGGCAAAGGGGGTCGTGAAAATCGCAAAGCCCCTCGGTGCCAAGGTGAATTTGATCCCTTACAACCCCATTCGGGAGGCTGAATTTAAGAGGCCTTCAAAAGAGCGGATCGAAGCCTTCAGGAATTATCTTCATAAAGCAGGGGTCCGCGTCACCGTGCGCCAAACCGCGGGCCGGGATATCGACGCGGCCTGCGGCCAGCTCCAGCTGGACCGTTCCCAAAACTAATTTTCCCACAATTTTTTTAAATCGGGATCGGACCGGTAAACTCTTTCAAGCTCCCCGGAAAGGTATCCGCCCGTGAGGGCATCCAGTTGGGCCGTCAGTTCATCGAGCCGGAGGAGTTCATCCCAATGTTCCTGGAGGGTGGGCTTCGGCTCGGAAAGCGCGATTTCCATCTGGAGTCTCCGCCTCTCAAAATAAATCCGGGTCACCTGGCTTAAAATCGATTCCCGAAGTTCCACCAAAAGTTTGGCGCGCGAATCAATCGAAGTCTGGGCGCTCGACCAAACGAGATCGCCAAGCTCCCACGACACATCCAAATCCCAGCCTTCGTCGCGGTCTTCCGGCCCCAGGATGAATTCATCCGGCGTGTTGGTGCCTCCGCGGTCAATGTCGACATTATTGCCGACCGAGAAATCTTTCCCAAAACTGACCCTCGGGACAAAGGCCCGGAGACGGGAGCCCCAATGCCAGCGTTTGATTTTTCCGTTGCCGAGGCCCCCGTAACGGATCGCCTGTTTTTGGATCTCACCGACAAGCGGTTCCCGCGTGACCAGTTTTCGGAAAATCTCGACCCGTTCGGGCGAAGGGAAAAAAGGAGGTCCGGCGGAGGCCATTTCGGAGGGGCGGAGAGTCCACTCAAAGACTTCGCTTCCGCTTGCGATCAGGAGTTTCTCTTGAGCCGGATTCGAAGAAAGGGTGAGGGCCCGAGGAGGGCCGGTGAGCCCCGCGGGAAGATTTTCCCAACGTTTGGCTTGGGGGTCAAAGCGGAATACTCCGCGGCCGGTGGCTGCAATGAGCTGGCTGTTTTTCTCCGAATAAACCAAATCACGAATTTCCGAGTCTTCAAGACCATGGTCCGGAAGTTTTTCCCACTCGATCCCGTTGTCCCGGCTTTCATAGACCCCCTCCCGCGTGCCGACCCAGAGCCGGGGAGGATTTTGTGTTGAAAAAGCAAGAGAGGTAAATTTGAGGAAATCCCTGTTTTCCTCTTTCCGCTCCTCCGGATCCTCTTCCAGGGCGGAGAGCGGAAGCGAAAATCCGGATTCGAAGAAGCCGCCGTCATTTTTAGAAAAGAAAACCTCCCCTCTCGTCCCCAAAATAAGGAGGGGAGGATGAGAGGGGAGAAGCTCCACAAACTCCACAGATTGATTTTCGGGCCAACGGAAGGGACGGCGCCAGGTCCGCCCCCCGTCCGGGCTGCGGAAAAGGCCGAGGTCCGTCCCCGCATAAATCTTTTTTGGGTCGTGGGGATCAAAAGCCAGAGAATGGACCCGGTTTCCCGGCGGATTCATTTCCCGAAAGAGCCATTGGGAACGCCCTGTTTTTAGGTCGATTTCTAAAATCCCCCGTTCCGTTAGAAGAAAGGCCTGATCTTTTAATCGGGGATGGGTGATGAGGTGCCGGAGAGGGCCGGAGCGGGTCTCTAAAGAGAGGAGTTTTTTCCAATCCCTGTTTTCTCCCTGGAGATAAATCCCGTTTTCCGAGGCGATTAAAATCTTTGAAGAATCGCCCGGATGGGGAGCGATATCCTTCAGGGCTTCGCTGGAGCGAAACCCCAAGCCCGCCCCCGCAATGAGGAGCGCAGTCAGAACGAAAAAGAGTTTCCGGCCCGGTTTCATAGTATGATTTAAATTAAAAAAAATTATATTTATTTTTCAATTATTGTCAAGTAAAAAAGCCAAAAACCTCCTCATTTCAGTCTTTGCCTTGCGTTCCTTAGATTTATAGGTTAAACTTTACTAAACTTTTTAAAAAGTCCATTCTAAATTATAACAATGAGCCTGAATAAACCCTGGCAGAGAGGTCTATCTTTCATCGTTGCGGGGCTTTTTGCCCTCAACACAGTTGCTTGGTCTCTGCCCGCCTCCTTAGAAATCAAGCATTCTCCCTTAGCGGACCAGCTCCACCTTCCGGAATCGCTCGCCCGTATCGACGAACGTTATTCCCCGCCTCAAACCCTTGAGCAAATTGATTTTCCCACCCTGGTTCACATCCAGGATCCCCACGCGAGTTATGAAGGCCAAACCAAAATCAAAGAAATCCTGAAACACCTGAAGGAAAATTACAAATTTAGCCTGGTCCTTCTCGAGGGAGGGGCCGGCCCCCTCAACCCCGATTTAATGAACTTTTTTAGCGACCCCTCTCTTAACTATGAAGTAGCGGATTCCCTTGCCAAAGAGTCGGAACTCGGCGGCCCGGAACTTTTTCTCATGGACCCGTCCGTGTCTGTCAAAGGCTACGGTGTCGAGGAGGAAGGCCTCTATTGGAAAAATCTTCTCGATTTCAGGCAGGTGATTCGGAAAAAGGAAATTTCCGACGCCTTTCTTAAGGAAGTCAAAGAATCCCTCAATTTTCTGGGTTCGCATTACTTTAATCCCCGTCTCCGGGAATTTTTGAAAGGCTGGATGCTTTATCAGGATTCCAAAGCAGAGCTTTTGAGGCACCTCAATGCCCTCGAGAAATTTTCCAAAGAAGAATTGAATCTCGATTTGGCGGATGTCCTCAATCAAAGAGAATGGCCCCAGCTTGTCCGTTTTTCCAAATTAAGGGAAATTGAAAAGCAGATTGACGCAAAAGAGGTTGATAGGGAAAAAGAAAAGCTCACCCTTTGGCTTCAATCTAAGAAGATGGACAAAGAATTTATTCAGGGAATCGAAACTTTCGAATCCGAAAAAGAGCCCCGGAAATTCCTTGAAAAGTTTTACGAAAAAGCGGAGCCCGCAGGATTTCGGTTTAAAGATTATCCCGGATTTTCTCTCTTTCTGGCCTTCGCCGCCCTCCGCCGGGAAATTGAGGCCAAGGAACTTTTCGATGAAATCGAGAGATTGACCAGACAGACTCTTCAAAGACTGGTTCAAACCGAAGAGGAGAAAAAACTCGTTTCCCTCCTCGGCGATTACCTCCTCCTGAAAAAGCTTTTTTCACTCGAACTTGTCCGGGAGGAGTTTGACAAAATCCAAAAAGAGAAAAACCGCTTCCTCCCCTCCCAATATGTACAAAGAATTTTGTCTATCCCCTCATCTGTCATTGCGAGCGAACGTAGTGAGCGAAGCAATCTCGAACTAAGATTGCTTCGCCCCTTCGGGGCTCGCAATGACGCTTCATCGGATCTCGACACGCTTTTCCGAAAGGCGCTTTCTTTTTACGAGGGAACCGGGGCCCGCGACGAAGCCCTAATTCAGAATACACTTCAACGGATGCGGAAAGAGAAAGAAACCCGGGCCGTACTGGTCACAGGGGGTTTTCACTCCCAAGACCTTCTTTCGCGCCTCAAATCGCGCGGGATCGCCTACGTTGAAGTTTCTCCCAGAATCTCCGGGGTAGGGGAGACGGCGAACTATTTGAAAGCCCTCATGGCCGAATCGGCCATCAAAAGCACCCTTTATTTAAGCCCGGATCAAACCCCCTTGGAAGGAGCTCTTGCCGAAACGCGCGCCGCAACCCGCCGTTATCAGCAAAGGAAAATAAAATTCCTTCTCGCAACCACTTCCTCCCGGGCCGAGGTGCGGGTGGGAGATTTTAATTCTCTGAAAAAGTGGTGGCAGGACCAGCCCAAGACAAAACGCCAGGGAACTCTCGATAAGAGACTCTCAAAGGCCCTTGAGGAACTCCGGAAAGAAGCACCTCGTCCGGAATCGATCCGAATGAGGCTTTATCCGGGTCCGGTTGAAGATCAGCGGATCGCCTTCTTTATTGAGAAAAAAGAAGGAGGGGAAAACCACGTGCTTTTTGCCGTTACCGCCACCCTTGCCGAGATTATTCCCTATTCCCGGGAGGCTTCTTCCCCCGAAGGGGTCGATTGGGACTGGCTTGAAACCCATCTTTCCTCCTCCCAGATTGACCAACTCCTTCAGGGCCCCAAGCCCCTTGAAAGGATCCAGTCCCTGCAGGCTGTCTTTCAAAGACTCCAAGCGTGGCTTTCGGTGAAACCTGAGGAGAAGAAGTTATTTCACAAACTCCTCGATACAAGTTTCCGGATCGGCAAGGAACCAAAGGGTATTTTTCAGGCCTTTGAGAGGATCCTTCTTTATCTTCAAAGCGACGACTTCAAGCTCGACCCTTCCTCCTTGACTTCCGGCCAGAAATCAAGACTCCTCACCGCGATCGGGCAATTGAGCAAGAATCATCAAGGTTTCCTTGAATTTCTCAAAATCATTCGGGATCGTTTCAATCTGGAACCTCCCCAGGTTTCCCCTTCGACCAAGGTACGGGTCCTCACCGCTGCCTACGCCACTCTCCTTCGGGGAAGAAAAAAAGGATTGAAAGGATTTCAAGATGTCGTGACGGCGATCGAATCCCGCTTCAACCTTGATTTCAAGAAAGAAGACCTCCCCACCAAGCGCCGGGGCATGACCATGGCTTACGAAGTGATTCTCCACGACGGCTTCAAGGTCGAAGAGGGGAAGACCCTTCTTGAGCGGGTCATAGACACG
>Ga0187893_10005012_pt1 | contig 24349 bp, 18 predicted proteins | sample MA1701074metaG_FD_139574 | JGI IMG/M metagenome (GOLD analysis project Ga0187893, IMG submission 139574) | White microbial mat communities from a basaltic lava cave in the Kipuka Kanohina Cave System on the Island of Hawaii, USA - MA170107-4 metaG ...
CCAGCGGATCGGCGACATGGCCTGGGCGGCGGGCGACGCGCGGTGCCGCGGATTCCTCATCGGCTGCACGGCGGGACGTACCACGCTCGCGGGCGAGGGGCTTCAGCATCAGGACGGTCACAGCCACGTCCTCGCCTCGACCGTGCCCAACGTGGTCACCTACGATCCCGCATTTCAATACGAAATCGCGGTCATCGTTCGCGAAGGCATCCGCCGCATGTACCATGAACGCGAACCGGTCTTCTATTACCTGACGGTGCAGAATGAAACGTACGTCCATCCCGACATGCCCGCGGGTTGCGAAGAGGGGATTCTGCGGGGAATTTACAAATTCCGCCCCGCGACGGGATCGAGCGATCGACCGCGCATTCACTTGTTCGGCAGCGGATCGATCCTCCGCGAGGCGCTGACCGCCCAGGAAATTCTTGACGAAAAATTCGGCGTGGCTGCCAATGTCTGGAGCGCGACGAGCTACAACCAGCTCCGCCGCGACGCCCTCGCTTGCGAACGGTGGAACCTGCTTCACCCGGGTTCTTCCGCGAAAGTTCCTTACGTTTCGCGCGTGCTGGCCGACGAACCGTACCCGGTCGTGGCGACATCGGACTACATCAAGGCTTTGCCGGATCAGATCGCGCGATGGGTTCCCGCGGGGTTGCAGGCCCTGGGCACCGACGGTTTCGGACGTAGCGAAGCCCGCGCCGAGCTCCGCGACTATTTCGAGATCGACGCCCGCTACACGGCCTTCGCGGCGCTATCCTCGCTTGCCCGCATCGGGCGGTTCAACTCCGCCCGCCTGCCCGAAGCCATGAAGTCCCTCGATATCAACCCCGAAAAACTCGACCCCGTCGCCCCGCCCAAACCGGAAACGCTGCAGGAAACCTAAGCCGGCGGGTGCTGTGGAACCGCCGGCAGCTGTACAGGTTTCCACCGGACCCCCACTGCCGCCAAAACGTAAGCCCCTAGCGCCGCCGCCAGCGAATACACATACGGCGATGAAGAATCCACAGCGTACCGCGCCGTCAGCCAGATCGCCGTTCCGGTGATGAGCGCCGCCCAAGCGCTGCCCGCCCCGCCGAACCGCGTGAACAACCCAAACGCCACGACCACGAACACGCCGCTGCTGCCGAACGACGAGGCATCCTCGACGAGGTCCAATATCCCGCCGGAATGAAGGGCGAGAACGTAGGCGACCACGCCGAACACGATGACGCCGCCACGAGATATCCGCAGCTTCGTCCGCGAATCGAGCCCGCGCCGAACCGACCCCACGAGGTTCTCGCAGGTAAGCGCTGCCGCCGCCAGCAGACAGCTATCGATCGTCGAGAGTATCGCCGACACCAGCGCCCCGGCAAAGACGACGTAAAGGATCGGCCCCCCGTAACCCCCTGCGACCGTAAGCATCAACCGTTCCGGGTCCTCCAAACCTGGCGCCAGCCGCGCCCCCACCAACCCCACGAACACCGGAATCATCCCAATGGTCAGATACATCCCTGTCGCCGCAAAACACGCCCGCCGCGCGATTGAAGGCGTTTTGCACGCCAGCACGCGCGAAATCAACTCCTGCGCCACGACCGAACCGCAGATGGGAACCGTCCAAGCCTCAAGAAAGGAAAGGATCGAAGTCTTCGCGGGAACGATCGACAGCCGCGATTCGCCCACGGCTTGGACCGCCAGGCCGATCCCGCCCAGCTCCGCGACCACCAGGACCAGGACGACCAGGAGTCCCACGGCCAGCATCACCCCCTGCACAAGGTCCGTCACCACGTCCGCCATCATTCCGCCCGTTGTCGTGTACAGTATCACCACCGCCGCCGCGACCGCCGTCGACGTTGCCATCGGCAGGTCCGACGACACGGAGATCACTTGCGCGAAGGCCCGAATTTGCGCCGCCGCCCAGAACACCGACGTCGGCACCATCAGCATTACGGCCAATCGTTCCACGCCGCGCGAATAACGCGCGGCGAACAAATCGCCGAGCGTCGCAAACGAACGCTTCCGAAGCGGCCCGGCTAGAACCGCCCCCATCAGCACCAGACACAGCGAATACCCGAAGGGATCGCGCGCCCCTCCCGACAACCCCTCCGAATAGATCTCCCCCGCCGATCCCACGCACGTTTCCGACCCGAACCACGTCGCGAAAATGCTGAAAGTCGCGAGGCCCAGTCCCAGCGACCGCCCCGCGAGGACGTAATCCTCTTCTCCCCGGATTCTCCGGGATACATAGAGACCCATCAGAAGCTGCGCGCCGACGTAGGCGGTCAGACCGATGAGTAACGGGTTCATCATGCGATTTCAGGTTCGACGATCGAATGATCCGGGACAAAGCGGGATTCGGCTCCGCGCGGGTGCAGTCCCGCGCCGCCGCCCGCCGATAGTACTGCGCAGCCGACCGCATCGTCCATAAATCCGACGCCTCGAAAGGCGCGGGTCGCCGGGGGATTCATGCAAGGCGTACGACAACCACCGATCGCTTCGTCGCCCGTCGAACGCCTCAAGTCCATCCTCGACGAGCGCCCGCTGTATCTATCCATCGAGACCACCAATATCTGCAACGCCCGCTGCGTCTTTTGCGCTTATCCTAAAATGCGGCGGAAGAAGCGGACCATGTCCGCGGACCTCTTTGAAAAAATCGTCCGCGACTACGACGACATGGGCGGCGGGGCGATCGGTCTGACCCCCATCGTCGGCGATGTGCTCCTGGACGGGCAGCTCGTCGATCGACTTCGTCTTCTGCGCCGGTCGCCTTCCATCACCCACGTCTGTTTCACCACCAACGGAATTGCCTGGGATCGATGGTCGGACGAAGATCGCGAATTCCTTCTTGAAAACGTGAGCGCAATCAACGTCAGTCTTGGCGGCCTCGACGCCGCCTCCTACCGGGCCATGTTCGCCGTCGATCGTTTCGCCCGGGTCCGGACCGCGATCCTAGACATCTGCGAGCGAAAAAAGTCCGGCGGACTCTCCGTCGAAATCCATCTTCTCTTTCGCGTAAGTCAACCGATCGACGAACTTCTCGCCGATCCGCGCACGGACGAATTCCGCCGCGAAGAGATCAACTCCATCAGTGGATTGAATCGGTTCGCCAACTGGGGCGGGCTCATTCGACCGGAGGAATTGCCCGACGGCGCTCGCCTTATTCAAGTGGAGACTTCGCCGGACCGCGTGCGATCGCACAAGAAGAACCCCTGCTTCGTTTACTATCTGACGCCGGAAATCACCTGCGACGGGATGGTGAGCGCTTGCGGCTGCATGAACGCCGAAGCCGAGGAACTGATTCTCGGCGACGTAAACACCGATCACCTCGCCGACATCTGGCGAGGCGACGCACGGCGGCGGCTGATGAACGCCTTCGGTACCGACGCCCTCTCGCCCATCTGCAGACAGTGCTCTTATTATGAGGACGGCGAGAAATTCATTCGTCAGGCGCAACTCGCCCGGTTTGAAATCGGCGATCAGCCGTGGAACCTGCTGCGCCCAAACTCATCGACCGCGACGGAGCGGCGCGTGATCGACGAAGTCCGGCGACTCACCGCCCACGGGTTCCGCCGAATCGCCCTCTACGGCGCCGGCCAGTCCGCCCGATCCGCCCTGGCCGTTCCCGAAAATTCACGCGGTTCGAATTCTCGCGCCGACGGCTCGAGCTTCGATCCGATCGTCGCTCTGATCGACGATGATCCCGCTTTGACCGGCCAAACCGTGCGCGGAATCCCCGTCCTCTCAATCCGACAAGCACTCGCAAACCGCATTGACGCGATCGTGCTATCCAGTGATTGGCACGCCACGCAAATGTGGGAAAACGCCCGACCCCTCCGCGAAGCAGGAATCCCCGTCCTTCGAATCGATTCCCCCCAATGATCTTCCATGGCAAGTACTCGGGGCATGGAAGTAGCGCGAAAGCGGCGTAACCAATCCGAGCCGCGACTCTGAACGCGACCGATGAGGGAGCGTGAGACCCGTGATTCCGCCGACGGCGGAATCTTAGGGCAATGGGAGCGTGAAGCCCGGGACTGTGCCAAAGGCGAAGTCGATGGGAGAGGAAGCGGAGTTCTTCCCACAATCCGGTACCGCGGGCGGCAGCCCACGGACATTCAACGCGATAACAAGTGTGAAAGACGAAGGAAAAGAGACGCTTCGCAAAGGTGCCGATAATTCCTGGCGATAAGGCCGCGGTGAAGCCCAACCATGCGATTCGACAACCCAGAATTCTGGACCGCGGTTCTTGTTATGGTCTTCGCATGGATCGCCGTGCGGAGGACTGCCTGCCGCCCCACTCCGACGGACTCCGCTCGACTCGCTCGTCTGGAGGCTAAGGTCGATCTCCTTCTGAGAGAAATGGGGCTGGAATACGACCCATTGACCGACGTGCCCGAGGAAGTCATCGAAGCGGTCCGCGCCGGTCGCAAGATCGAAGCCATCAAACTCTACCGCTCGGCCACCGGCGTCGGCTTGAAAGACGCCAAGGACTTCGTCGATCAATTGCCGACCCACCTTCCCACCCTTCGAGTCTGACCCTCGGTTTGCCGCATGGTCTATCGACGGTCATACTAACATCCATCGATTCGGCGCGCCCGTGCGCCGCGAATGTACCCAATGGGAATTCCAGGAGAATGACGACAATGAAACCAACCCTTCCTCAGCGCCTTCATCCGGTGGCAGTTTTGGCGTTCGCGTTCATGTTGCTCGGCGGCTGCGCCTCGACGCCGCCTCCCCACACCGGGTTCATCAGCGACTATTCGAGGTTGCAAAAAGCCGAGTCCGGCGCCATGCGCTACATCTCGCCGGACCTCAAAAAGTATTCGGAGTACATGGTGGACCCCGTGCAGATTCGCGCTTCTCGGGATTCGATCAATCCGTCCCAGCGGGCGGAAGTGGCCCAATATCTCCACCAAGCTCTGATCCGCGTGCTTCGCAACGGAGGCTTCAAAGTTGCTGACAAGGCGGGTATGGGCGTGGCTCGGCTGCGAGTGGCCATCACCGATGTGCAGGATTCAAAGTGGTATCTAAACGTTCACCCGGCCACCAAGCTGACCGGTGCGGGCCGCGCTGGCGCTTCCATGGAAGCGGAAGTGATCGACTCCATCACCGGCGCTCAACTCGCCGCCGCCATTCGCTCGGGACGCGCCCGCCAGTTTGAGCTCAATCCCTTTTCCACCATCGACGACATCAAAAACGTCATCGATCAATGGGCGGAAGCGGCCTCCGAAAGGCTCAAAGAGCTTCGCCAGGGTCGCTCCTGAGCCGATGAACCATCCAGGGTAAAGCGCAATTCGCTACGCCTTGGACGCGCCGTTTCGAGAAATGCGCTCGCCGGAAACCGCCGGTGCGGGGAAAAACCATTCACCGCGGCGCAGAAAGACCCCCATCCAGATGCTGGCCGGGACGATATACGCGGCCGCCGGGGCGACTACAAGCACCTTCCGAAGAACGCCAAGAAACGTCCTGAACCACTCGGGCAGTGAATAAATCCCAAGGGCATGATCCGCTGAGAAAACGCTTAGAAGTTGTAGATAGACCGTAAACGCGACGAACGCCGAAACGAGCACCATACCCACCATCAAGCCCGCTCCCCGCCTTCGCCAGGGAACCGGAGTCGCCAATCCAAGGGCCAGCAAGAAGCAGGTGGGCTGATACCCCATCACCCGCCCGTTGATTTCCATCGTCGCTTTCGGACCCGGTTTTTTTGCGTTTTCCAGCGTCAGTCGCGTGTCTTGCCCCCGGCCGGAATCGGGAATCGCCTCGACGTACACCCGCCCGTCTCCCCCCACCGTTTGAAAAAGCACGCGAATGCCTCTTTGAAACACGGCTCGGTATCCGTCGAGCAGAGGGAGCGAGGGGACGAGGCAGATTCCGTACAGAACCGCGGCCTTGGCGAAAAAAAACAAAATGGTGCTACGTCGCGGCATCGGCGGATACGGGTCGCGGCTTGGTCGCCCACAGCGCCCAAAGAATCCAGAAAACAAGAGAGAGCAGCACGAACGCCGGCTGCCAGACGTCCACGTGAAGAGTCTCGAACCATTTGGGAACGTGTATCCGGGCGTAATAAAGCGAAACGATTCGGATCAAATTGATCGCCATCAATACAACCGTGCCCGTCAGCAATCCAGGGATTTTTCGAAGGAGCGGCGACGGAAACGCCAGAACGGCCGCGGTGAAAAGTAGAATCGGATCGATCGCGTCGCACCCATGGGCGATGTCCACCGAGTTTCGCGCCGAGGTGATGGATGTCTCTACCGCCCGGGCGCCTTCCCCGAACACGTTCAGGATGGACGCGGATACCACCGCGTTAAGCACCTGGAATTTGGGTAACAGGCGCTTGTTGAAAAAGGGAATGAACGTAATGGCGTAAAAAAGGGCGAGAAAAAAGACAAAGAGTCCGACAAACTGGAAGATCGGACGCTTGCCCGCCCACCACGGCGCGGGCGCTGCCCCGTCTTTGTCGCGCGGAGCGCCGCCCGTACCGCCATGTGAACGAGATTTCATAACTCTCGATGCCCGGACCGCTTACAAGCGTTGATATAGCCGACTACCCCGGCGAATTCAAGCGTCGCCGAGCATGGGGAAAATCGCCGCAAGGAAAATGAGCCGGAGACAATTCTGCGTAACCGCGAGAGGATCAATACGCCATGCGGCCAAAGAAACGCTAGGGCTGCAATCCTGTGCAACCCTGTTGGTAGGTCATGGTGTCGGCGAGGTCCACGTCGCCATCGTGATCGAAATCAAACGAGCGGCAGGACGACGAAAGGGATCCCCGCGGTCCGCCAACGCATTCAAAAAACAATCCGTCGCAGCCGCCGGCCGAAGCTCTCCCCGACGCAACGCCCGTGACGTGGATACCGGTCCGGGACGACGAACCGCCATTCCAGAATCGAACCCCGACGACGGACAACGCCAATACGGCGGCCACACTCAATCCCCGAGTGGCGAATCGTCTCAACGAAAAAATCGGATGCGCGGAAGGTCGATCGAAGCTCGACTCCGGCACGTGTGTTCGCGCAAAAACTCCTGCGCGATCGGCCATCGCTAAACCCGCTAACAGGTGTTCAAGATCCTGATTCGCGCCCATGCTTTGAACCCAAAATCAAACGGCAATCGATATACCATGTACGAAGCGGAGACGATCCCGTCCATCCGCCGACACTGCATGGTTCATGAAATTAGTCGTCTGAGGATCGCCCCGGCGCGAAATCGAGACCCGTTTTCTTCTTCATACAAGATTGCAATAATTGCAGTATCACTTTCCATTTCGACCTCAATGTGGATTCACGAATACCCAACGCTGCCCCAGCCTCGGTCCAGCGCCGATCCAGAATGGCGGGGAGTTGCTGGGACAGCAATTGATCCTGAGGGGGCAGGCCAGCCAAGCATTCGCGTAGTGCAGAAAGCAATTCGAGATTGGAAACTAATTCTGCGGGACCGGGGTCTTCTGCAAAGGCTGATTTCGAAATTTTGGCGAAATTATCGGTCGTCAATTCCTTGAACGCGGCGTGGGCCCGAAGGGCGCTGATCGCGTAATTTCGTGAAATAGCAACCAAATAGGCGGAGACGGATTTTGGCTTATTATGGTCCGGTTGGCTGCGAAGGGAACGCAGGAACCCGGTCCAAGCGTTTGAGGCGAGTGCGTCCAGCCACTGCGGATCGGCCGCGCATCGATCGGCAGCGACGCGAAAGATCGTGTATCGAACCAGACGATCGTAGCGATCCATCAGGATCGACAGAGCGTGCGAATCGCCGGCAAGAATCTCCGAGAGCAATTCTGCATCCGCCGGCCCAGCCGTGGAATCCGCGGCGATGGGTTCCGGGCGGCGGCGACGGGGCATAGGCGCATTATGGCGCGGCGCGCGGACCGGTCAAACCGAACGGAATCGTCAACAACCGATCATTTCTTCGGAGGTTTCGGTGGTTCCGGTGACTTCGGGGCCTCAGGCGCTTTCGCGGGCGGAGGCGGCGATTTCGGCGACTCGCCCGCATTGACTGTCTTGGTCTCGCCACCCGGACTCTTGTACGTCACCACGGCCTGCGTCAACACTGTAGATTTTCCGTCGTAGGTGGTCAGGCTAGCCTGCGAACTCGTGAAATCAATTTTTTGCAGGACCGGACCGAGCTTCATCAGGATGCCCATCGCGGATTGCAGAATCTGCTTGGTTTGCTTTTCCTCCGGCGTGTTGGAGGGCATGCCCGACATGGCCATGCCGCCGAACATTCCGATCATCCCCACGGCGGCGGCGAGATCTTTGCCCTGATTGGTCGTGTCGGCGAAGGAAATGGAGCTCACCGGTCCCTTGGGGATCAGCCCTTCTTCCGCGAAGCGCGGATTCTTGGCGATGGAGGGCGCCTTTCCCGATGCCACGTCGAGGCACTTGTTGACCGCCCCGGCCGACGAGCCGATGACCAGCCATTCTCCTGTCACGCCGACGACGGGACGCATCATCATCATGAGCATCGGGTGAGTGATTTCCTTAAACCCCTCGGCGTTGACTTTGGCGGGCGACACCATCAAGCCCTGCCCCTGCCCCTTTCCCTGGCCTTGCATTTTCGCGTTGGCGAAACCGATGAGGGCGTCGATCTTCTGCATGGCCACGTCGGGTTTCTTCGTTCGGATCATAAAGACGCTGTCGCCCCCGCCCATGGGCGAAGGCGTCACCGCGGGCAGGCTGACCGAAATCATCTCGCCGCCAAGCCAGTCGAAAATGTCCCGCTGCGGATCGAATCCGACCATGGCGAGCAGTTCATTCCAATTCGCAATATGCTTCTCGCCGCCGGGGACGTCCTTGGCGACGAAATCAAGAACGGTCTTGTAGAGTTTCTCGAAATCCACCGCGCCGGTGAGGGCGAAATTGGTGGCGTCCACAGGAACGAATTGATCGTATTTTTCGAACGGTTTTCGATCGAGAAGAGCGCTGATCAGGGGTGTCGTGGTTTTTCCCGCCTGAAAGCGAATCGCGCTGTGACTGTGCTGACGTCGGTCCTTGGTGGCGACCGTGGTCATGGCGAATTCCGCGACATCCAGGCGGGCGATAATCTTGTCCAAAATGGCCGCCGCGATCTCCGCCTCCTTCTTCGCGTTTTCGTCTTTTTCAGGTTTTTCAGGCGTTTTTCCGTTCTTGTCGACCGCGGGTTCGCCCTTCGACCGGAGGGCGATTTTCATCATTTCGTGAAACGCGCCGAAAAATCCGCGAGCATCCACGTAAATGACGGCGTCGCGCGGGGCGGGAACGGATCCGAGGGCCTCCTGAAAGCGGGAATCCGAAGCGATTGACTTCTTGTCGGACTTGCCCGACATCATCGAAAGAATGTCTTCCGCGGAGCGCTTGCTTGTGATCAAGCCGACCACGTCGCCCTTGCGGAACAGCTCGACGGAAAAACCGAGCCTCTCAAGGTCCTTGTTCTCCAATCGCAGCGAACAGACATCGGCGTCGTAAAGTTTGGAATCGACGGCGGGGAACCCGATCGTGGTACCGATTTCCTTGAGCAGGGCGGCCAGGCCCGCATAATTGCCTTCGCCGCTCTTCTCCGCTCCCTGGGCGATGAAAATGTAATCGAAGCCGATCTTGGTCGATGACAACCGTTCCGCAAACACCATCTCTTTGCGGAGCAGGTCCCCCCAGTTCACGCGGCGGCCAAGCTCGGTCCATTTTTCCACGGCGGCCTGGGTCGTGGCGCGGTCCTCTTCGGAAAGGGCGGAGTAGATGAGTTTGGTGATGTCCGCGTCGATGCCGCTGGAAGCGAGGGCGTCCCACACCTCGCACCATTTCTTTTCAATCCATGCGGCGTCGGGGTTTTCGGCGGCGTGGATGTACAACCATGTGTCAGCCGGAACAAATCGGCCCAGCGAGAAGTTCGCCGGAAGCTCGGCCGCCCGCAGCGCCATCGGCGCCGATAGCACGCCCAACAGCGCCCACAATCCCGCCCACAATTTCAGCATCCGCATGACTCGACTCCTCTCTACTTCAATTCTCCACCCGCCGACGCGCCCGCCCGAATCAGAAATCAGGCGTTCCGAGATGAACAGCTCGTCGACCGCTCGCCAAAGGACCTCGTTCTTCTCGCACCGCGGCGCCCGGATGGGTCGTCGCGTCAACGCCGGGTCCTTAATCTTCACCCGTATTGAGCATACGGGACATGTCGGTGGGAAACCAGCGAAGGAATGTAGATACTTGTGCGAATTTGTCATGGGCGCGGTCTGGAAAAAAGGGCCGATTTTCCAGCCTTTTGGGTTCGGTGGTCTGTCCCACTATGATTTGCTCCCGACATGGTGATCCGCGAGATCGCCTCGGATGCGCGGTGGAACCGCCTGCGGGAATGGACGGAACGGGGACGGGGAGTGATGCACGTTTCCGGTCTGTGGGGGTCATCCGCGCCCATGGTGGCTTCGATGCTGGCGCCGACCTCCCGGCGCGTGCGACTTTACGTCACCGCGCATCTCGAACAGGCCGACCACGCCCGCGACGACATTGAACTCTTTTCCAGCCAACCGTGCGAACTCTTTCCCGCGTGGGAAACACTGCCCGGCGAAGGCCCGGCCGGCGGAGAAATCCGCGCGGAGCGGGTGCGACTTTGCACGAGACTGTTAAACCGGAATCAGTATGAGAAAAAGCCGTCGATTGAGAACAACCATACCCCGCTCAATCCCTCCTTTGAAAGGGTGGAGGTCCGCGCGCGCAGCCAATCGGGGCGCATTTCGGCGCGGGGGCCAGCGCTAGCGGAGGCGCAGGGGGAGGCGTTCGGATCGCTCACCATCGTCGCCCCGATTCAGGCCCTTCTTCAACCCGTCCCCGATCCGAAGGTTTTGCTCCAGAATCAGTTGGTCCTCGTCGAAGGCGATTCGCCCGGCATGCCTGTCGATTCGCCGGACGCCCTGACCGCTTGGGTCGTCGACCACGGTTACGAAAGACTTGAGTTCGTCGAGTCTCCAGGCGACATCGCCCGCCGCGGCGACCTCGTCGATCTCTTCGTCCCCGGCGAATCCTCTCCCTGCCGGGTCGAGTTCGACGGCGCGGTCATCGCCTCGATCCGCCGCTTTGACATCAGTTCGCAGCGATCCATCGAGCGGTTGAGTTCCTTCACCGTGTACGCCGCCGAGGAAAAACCGCCGGAAGGCGACGCGGTCGAGACCGTGGATTTCCTGCACTATCTCCCCGCCGATTCCCTCGTCCTTCTCGACAACCCCGTGGAAATCCAGGAAATGGGCGACATCATCGCCGATCGGCTTGGCGAGGCAGGCCGCCTCTTTGACGTGAAGCACATTTTCGCCGCCTGTACGCGTACTGCGCAAATCCACTTGTCGCGTTTCGGCTCGACGGCGTTCGCTGGAGAGGAGTCCCTTGATTTCGGCGTCGGTTCGCTCGCCCGGCTCGAGGGCGCGGACGTGGACGCCGTGGCGGAGCTACTGAAACTCGCCGAGGATCACGCCGTACACGTTTTCTGCGACAATGAAGGAGAACGCGCCCGATTCGCCGAGATCCTTCGCGAGCACGGACCGGCCGTCGCCGAGCGCGTCGAGCTTCACGTCGGCGTCCTTCATCGCGGATTCCTCTGGCCTTCGCCGAAAACCGCCGTCATCGGTCACCATGAGATCTTTCGCCGCCAGCGGCAGAAGCGAAAGCTGCGCCGCGTCGAAGGCGGTCGTCCGCTTGAATCCTGGACGGAGCTGACCGTCGGCGATCACGTCGTCCACGTCCTTCACGGCATCGCCGTGTTCCGCGGATTGAAAGAATTACAGAAGGGAGCGACGGGTCAGCGCGAGGAATTCCTCACCCTCGAATTCGCCGAAAGCGGCGTGGTTCACACGCCTGTTTCGCAAATCGATCTGGTGCAAAAGTACATCGGCGCGGGCGGGCGCAAGCCACGGCTCTCGACGCTCGGCGGAAAGCGTTGGAGCAAGACCAAGGAGAAAGTGGCCGAATCGGTTTCGGAGCTGGCGGAGTCCTTGCTTCGATTGCAGGCCGTTCGCGCCCAGGCCGAAGGCACCGCCTACCCGGGTGACACGGAATGGCAGCGGGAATTCGAAGCCGCTTTCCTCTACGAGGAAACCGAGGACCAGCTTTACGTCGCCACGGAAATCAAGGGCGATTTGATGCGGTCGCGTCCGATGGACCGACTCGTCTGCGGCGACGTGGGCTATGGAAAAACCGAGTTGGCCATGCGCGCCGCCTTCAAAGTCGTCGAATTCGGCCGGCAGGTCGCCGTGCTCGTGCCCACCACCGTCCTCGCCGAGCAGCACTATGAAACCTTCCGCGAGCGCTGGGCCGACTACCCGTTCACCGTCGAATGCCTCTCCCGATTCCGCTCTCCCGCCGAGCAAAAGGCCATCGTCGAACGCGTCCGCCGGGGGCAGATCGATATTGTCGTGGGCACGCATCGTCTCCTCAGCAAGGACATCGCGTTCGCCGACTTGGGCCTGGTCATTATCGACGAGGAACAGCGCTTCGGCGTCGAGCACAAGGAGCGTCTCCGATCCTTGCGCGCGACCGTCGATGTGCTCACCCTCACCGCAACGCCGATTCCGCGCACGCTGCACATGTCGCTGGTTGGCATCCGCGACATCAGTTCGCTGCAGACGCCGCCGGTGGACCGCCGGGCGATCGCCACGCAGGTTCGGCCTTTCGAACGATCGCTGATCCGCGAGGCGATTCTTCGCGAATTGAACCGCGACGGGCAGGTGTTTTTCGTGCACAATTTCGTTCAGTCGATCGCGGCCATGGCGGAAACGGTCCGCAGCATCGTCCCTGAGGCCCGCGTCGTGTTCGGTCACGGGCAGATGAAGGAAGGCGAACTGGAAGAGGTCATGCACCGTTTCAGTAGACGCGAAGCCGACGTCCTCGTCTGCACCACGATCATCGAAAGCGGCATCGACATTCCCTCGGCCAATACGATTTTCATCAACCGGGCCGACCGTTTCGGTCTCGCCGATCTGCACCAGCTCCGCGGGCGCGTGGGGCGATCCAGTCACCGCGCGTACTGCTTCCTGTTGCTTTCGCCGGATCGTCCGCCCACGAGCAAAGCCGCCAAGCGCCTGAAGACCATCGAGGATTTCAGTGAACTCGGCGCGGGCTTCCGAATCGCCATGCGCGATCTGGAGATTCGCGGGGCGGGCAATCTATTGGGGCGGGAGCAAAGCGGGCACATCGCCGCCGTGGGGTATGAACTGTACTGTCGGCTGTTGGAAAAAACCGTCCGTCAACTGAAAAACGAGCCCGATCCCTCGCCCGCGCCGGTCAGCGTCGACCTTGACGTGACCGCCCAGATTCCGTCAAACTACGCCGCGTCGCAGCGCTCGCGGATCGAAATGTACCGGCGGATCGCGGCGTGCGCGTCGGCGGCGGACATCGAACAGCTGGAGCGCGACCTCGCGGATGCATTCGGTCCCCCGCCGGCGGAAGTGCGCCGACTGCTGGAGCTGGCCGAAATTCGGATTCTCGCGCGGCGCTTCGGGATCGCCTCCATCAGTATTCAAAATCAGGACGTGGTGTTCGTCGTCGAGAAGATGGGCCGGGTCGAACCGGTGTTTCTCGACGCCCCCGGATCCGTCCGAATGCCCGATGACCGGACGATCCATTTGCGGTTGAAGCCGTCGTACCTGGAGCCCAATACCCTGACCGCGGTGCTTCGACGAATGCTCATGCGAGCGAACGAGCCGGTCCCGGCGGGCGATTGATCGGAACGGGAAGTGAGAACGAATGACGAGAGCCGCAAACGAGAGCTCGCGAACAAACCGAACCGGGAGCGCGAGCGGCCTTCTCCCATGCAAAGGGAGGACTGGAGGCGGGTAGGGGTCCGCAAATTCAAGCAAGGCTCCCATTGGCGGAAAATGGAATGAAGAGGAATCTGAAATCTCGACGACTCGCTCGATCCCTCCCGGTCATTCTTGGTATGACGCTGTTCGGCGCATTGTCGATCGGATTCGGATGCAATGTCCCCGCGCCGAATCCGGCCCGCACGGCTGCGATGGAAGAGCGTGCCAAGAAGGCGGCGAAACCGCCCGTTGTTCCGGCAAGGTCAGGCGGCGAAGCGCCCGTCCCGCGGCTCACTGTTCAGGGCGAAATCATTGACGCCGAAGAATTATGGCTTGGAAAACGGGCGGAACTGGAAACCAAGTCTGATGAGCTGTCCCCCGATCAATTCGAGCGCTACGTCGCGGAGCAGGCGGCGGTCCTGGTCACCGACAAACTCGCCGAAATGCTCCTCTACCAAAAGGCGACGCTCCGCCTCGCACCGGAAATGGAGCGCCGCGTCGATCAATATGTCGACGCCGAAATCCGCAAGATCGTCACCGCCGACTACGACGGGGTGCAGCGGCGATATGAGAAAGGGCTGGAATCCGAGGGGCAGACGATCGACGACGTGCGAAGGCGGATTCGCCGCGCCGCGATCGTCGCCGGATACCTCGAAGCCGAGCTCAAACCCAAGGTGGCTGATCCCACCCGCGCCGAACTCTGGGAGCTCTACCAGACCAATCGCGACGCCTGGGCCCGCGAGGAGCGCCGAAGCATGTCCCTCATCGACGTGCGACTCGACGAACATCTGCCCAAGGACGTTTCCGAACCGACGCGCGAGCAGCAGGCCGCCGCCAAGGCCGAAGCCAAATCCAAGGCGAACGCCGCCCTGCTGGAGCTTCGCAACGGCGCGGACTTCGCCGACGTCGCCCGGCGACACTCCTCCGGCGCTCGCGCCGACGAGGGTGGCGCGTGGGGCTGGATCAAATCCGACAGCGTCCGCGAACGGTTCCTCCCCGCCGTTCAGACGCTGGGCAAACTTCGCCAGGGCCAGGTCAGCGACCTCGTTGAAACCCCCGACGGATTCTTCATTGTCCGCTGCGACGCGCTCGAGCCCGCCTTCGTCCCCGATTTTGAAACCGTCCAGCCGGAACTCAAGGAGCAGATCTTCCGCCGCCGATACAACGAACTCATCGCCCGGTTCGTCAACGAACTCCGTGCCAAGGCCAAGATCGACCCGCCCAACCTCGAACGCTTCCACGCCGCCGTCGTCGACGCGGCCATGAACATGTTGCGCCCTCAATAGAGGGCAGATCATGTCGATGTGATCAAGTATTATTGAATGCCGATGACAAAAAGATGATCTCCGGTCATCAATCGAGATTTGAATGGGACCGCCAAATGTGTTTCGAAATACAATTGGTTTGCTTGGCAAATTCGCGAGAGCCGCCATTTGGAAGTTGCGTGGCCGACCGAGGTACATGAACCGAGTGCTCGATCCGCAGGAGTTGATGGAGGATAATGAGGTCGCGCTCTCGACGACGTGGAGCGATTACGACGGCGACGAGATTTACGGTGACTTCGCCGTGACATCGGGCAGTCCGCCGACGATTACTAACGTTCGCTCGCTCGAGCCGGGTATCGGGACGATCGATCCGTGGAGCGATTCCAGCGCCGCAATCACGCAGTATTACCACACGGACCATCTGGACACGACGCGGGTTCGTAGCATCGCCAACGGCACGGCGACCGGTTTGGCGATCTTCACCGCGTTCGGCGAGCAGCCCATCGCGGCGTCGAGCTAACGCTTCGGCTGCGTCGGCGCGCTGGGGGGAGAGTGTCCACGGGCTTGCGCCCGCGGCTCTGCATAGTCTCCGCCTTCTCACGCGCACGCCTCTGAAAAGACTCCGCTTATTGGCGTTTGCGGCTCGGAGAGGCTCCGCGTATCGCCGAATGGCGTCATCGCGGTAAAATGGCGTCATGGCGGATACGGCGTTTGTGTTGATCGTGGAGGACGAGCGGGCGCACGGGGAGGCGATTGCCGAGGCTCTTTCGCGGTCGAATTACGCCTGCAACGTGGTGGGGAGCGGTTCGGCGGCGATCGAGAGCATCCGCCAGAGGCCGCCGGACGTGATCGTGACGGATTACAAACTGGGCGGCGAGGTGGACGGGATGCAGGTGCTCCGCGAAGCCAAGCAGCGCAACCCGGACTCGGAGGTCATTCTCATCACGGCCTACGGCAGCGAGTCGCTCGCGCGAGAGGCCCTTTCGCAGGACAGCGCCCACCGGGCCTACGACTACCTCATCAAACCGGTGGACATCGACGTGCTCCGCGACAAAGTGAACCGGGCGGCGAGGCAGGCGCTTTCCGCGCGGGAGGCGCGGCTGCTGCGGACCCAGGCCGATCAGGCGTTCGATTTCTGCGGCATCCTGGGAAGCTCCGACGTGATTCTCCGCGAAGTCAAACGCGTGCAGAAGCTCGCCAAGAGCAAGAGCACGGTGCTCATCGTCGGCGAAACGGGGACGGGCAAGGAGCTTTTCGCTATGGCCCTGCACGCGAATTCGCCGCGGTCGGGCAAGCCGTTCAAGGTGCTGAACTGCGCGGCGGTCAGCGAGACGCTTCTGGAAAGCGAATTGTTCGGGCACGTGAAGGGTGCGTTCACCGGGGCGATCGCGGATCGAAAGGGTCTGGTGCAGTCGGCCGACGGGGGGACGCTGTTTCTCGACGAGATCGGCGACATGCCTCTGCCCATGCAGGCCAAGCTCCTTCGCACCCTCGATACCGGAGAAGTGCTTCGCGTGGGGACCAACGATCCGCAATACTTCGACGTCCGTTTCATCGCGGCAACGAATCACGACATTGCGGAATTGGTTCGAAACGGCACCTTTCGAGAGGACCTCTTTTACCGCCTGCATGCGCAAGGAGCGATTCACCTGCCGCCGCTTCGACATCGGCGCGAGGACATTCCCGTTTTGTCGCACCGATTCCTCCAGCAGTCGAACCGGGAGCACGGAACGCAATTCGAGGCCGTATCGTCCGAGGCCATGCGAAAACTGGTGAATTATCATTGGCCCGGAAACGTGCGCGAGCTTCGCAACGTCATCTTCCGCATGTGCCTGGAGGGGGACGAGCCGACGCTGCAGGCGGACGATCTGCCCGAGCACCTGCGAGCGTCGACGGACATCGTTCGCATGGGTCCACCGAGTCTGGCGGGCATGACCATGGCCGACGTGGAAAAGCTGCACATCATGAACACGCTGCGGATGTTCGGAGGCAACCGGGAAAAAACCGCCAAGGCGCTAGGCATCGGGGCGAGGACGCTGTATCGAAAACTTCGCGATTATGGGTTGCGCTGAGGCGAATGAGTCATCGACGCGGCTGGAAGTGATTCTCGCAGGTGGCGCGGTTTCCGCTGAAGAAGCCGGCGTTGGCGAGGTCCTGACAGCGGCCTGCGGGACCGGAAAGCGGGTTGGATTGACGGGTGAAGATATTGTTGGGTGAGGCGAATCCCAACCCTCGTGCAAGACCCTCCTGCAAGCCTGGACGACTGACAATGACGCCGGAGACGGTGGCGCGGGAGGTGGCGACGCCCTGTCGCGAAGGAATCGAAGCGGATTCGGACGCGGCCCGTGCCGGATCATTCGCGCCGCCGATCGTCGGCTGGGTCGTTGTTCCGATCGCAGCGAGCACCACGGCGGCGGTCGGCGTGGTGTAGCCTACGCGAACTGATTCGCCCGGCGCCGGTGAAACCGTATCCGGTTTTTTCGCCTCTGTTTCTGACTTGTTCTTGGCCGGTGAATCCGAAGCCGATTCCTCTACTTCTTTGGAAAGTTGCGCCGCAGTGGACTCGGATTTTGCGGGAAGTTGTTGAACGTCGCCGAAATCAACGGCGAAAAGGACGCGCGACGCAGGCGCGCGTTTCGTCGATTCGCCGGGCCGATAGAGCACTCTACCCAGCGACTGACATCCTCCGATCACGGAAAACAAACCAACAATCAATAGTGAAGCGACCTTTTGATGAGTTCTATCGGACCGCATTCGTTTGTCCTCCCATGCATCGTCCTTTGTTATGATAGCCCGGTAAGTGCGTTGGGCCAAGGGAGACTGCGGTGTCCGGATCGAAGGAAGAGGTCAGCCTCGTGATTCCAGGGAAAAACTGCGCATGGACGCTGGGTCCGTGCCTGGAGGCGGTTGTGCCGATGGTCGGTAAGACGCCGCTTCGGGAAATTCTGTTCGTCGACGACGGATCGACAGACGGCACGAGCGAAATCGCCCGGCGCTTTCCCATTCGCCTGATCGGCGAATCGGGGCGCGGCCGAGGGGCGGCGCGGAACCGCGGATGGAGGGAGGCGAAATCGCCCCTGGTGTGGTTCGTCGATTCGGACTGCGTGGCTGAGCCCGACGCGCTGGTTCGATTGCTGCCGCATATGGACGACCCAAAGGTCGTGGGGGTGGGCGGCAGTTACGGCAACATGGAGGACCGGTCGCTGCTGGCGTGCCTGATTCACGAGGAAATCGTTGAGCGGCATCGCCGGATGCCGGCACGGGTCAATTTTCTGGCGACGTTCAACGTCATGTACCGCAGGGCTGTGCTGGAGGAATTGAACGGATTCGACGAGCGATTTCTTCGGGGGCAGGACGCGGAGTTTTCTTGGCGGGTGCGTGAGGCGGGGTATGAGCTCGCGTTTGACGCCGCCTCGCGCGTGAAGCATTTTCACCCGATTTCTTGGCGGGTGTATTTGACGGCGCAACGGGAGCAGGGGTACTGGCGGGCGCACCTCCATCGAACGCGAAAGGGTCATTCAATGGGAGATTCGTACAGCGGACTCCTGGATCACGTCCAACCGCCGCTGGCGATGCTGTGCGTCTTGGGGTTGGTGATGATCGCGATTCCGCGAGGGGCGTGGGCGGCGGCAATCGCGCCTGCCTTGCTTCTATTCGCTCAGTGGCCCATGACAGGGCGCATCGTAGCGCGCACCATGCAGGCGCGTTTTCTGTTGTTCGGGTTCATGGGGTTCGTTCGGGCGTTCGCGAGAGGCCTGGGATTGACCACAGGGGCGTTTTCGCTCATTCGAAATCGTCGGTGAGGAATACCTCGGAATGAAAAAAACAATGGCCGCTTCCGTTCAGAATCGTACAGGGAATCGAACCCGATGGCTGATCTATCCGTTGGCCGCCGGATTGGCGGTCGCGGGCTGGATCGTTTACGCCAACAGTCTGCGGGGCGTGTTCGTACTCGATGATCATTTGCACATTGTTCAGAACGAGCGGATACGACAGTTGCGACCGCTTTGGCCGCTGCTGTCGGTTCGCCGGCCAGTGGTCGAACTTACCCTGGCTGCCAATTACGCGGTGGGGCAACTGGACCCGAAGGGGTATCACCTTTTCAATTTTGCCATTCATGCGCTCGCCGGACTTACGCTTTTTGGCGTCGTACGGCGAAGCTTACTCTTCGCCGCGGACGGTTTGCGCTCAAACGGAATCGCCGGGGCCCGGGCTCTATGGATTTCGTGGAGCGTCGCCCTTCTCTGGTTGATCCACCCGCTGAACACACAGGCCGTGACATACGTGGTGCAGCGGGGGGAGTCCCTTATGGGATTGTTTTACTTACTGACTTTATATTGCGCGATTCGAGCCTGGTCTTCTCCTCGTGCCGCGTTGTGGCACGCTGGCGCGGTCGTATCATGCGCCCTGGGAATGGCCAGCAAGTCCGTGATAATTACGGCGCCGATCGTTGTCCTGCTTTATGACCGGGTATTTCTATTCCGAAGTCAGACTAATTACGGGATGGCCGCCCAGGATGAGACCCGACCCGACTTCGGGTCGTTGATGCGTAGGCGCCGCGCACTGTATGCGGGCCTCGCCCTTACATGGGCGATTCCGTTCTTGATCGGCGACGCGACCAAGATCCTCTCCGCGTCGTTGCCGCAGGCGGGAGTGGGATTCAGCAACAAAAACTTTACGCCGTGGGAATACCTTGAATCGCAACCTCGCTCGTTGTTGCGGTACGTGAAACTGTCGTTTTGGCCCGTTGAATTGTGCCTCGATTATTCGTGGAAGGTCGCGCGGGGCTGGAGCGAGGCGGGACGACCGGCGATTCTCGTCGGCGGCGTTATACTGCTGACTCTGGCCGCCCTTTTTCGACGGCCCGCAATCGGTTTTCTCGGCGTCTGGTTTTTCCTGATACTCGCTCCGACCTCGAGCTTCATTCCGATCAAGGATTTGATCTTCGAACATCGAATGTACCTTTCGCTGGCGGCGATCGTCGCCGCGTGCGTCCTGTCGGGCCATTGGATTCTGAGCCTTGTGTCTCGCCTTCTTCGCTTTCCGGCTCCGTTGAAATGGACGGTGGGCGCCATTGCCGTCGGCGCTGTGGCCTGGCCTCTGGGCAAAACCACGATCGTGCGGAACCGGTACTATCAAAGCGAACTCAGAATCTGGCAGCGCGTTCTTGAGGTTGAACCCAATAACGCCCGGGCTTGGGTTTCAGTGGCCAACGGTCACCTAGCATCGCGGAATTACGTCGCCGCCGTCAAATCCGCCGAGAAGGCCGTCGAGCTTCAGCCCGATTTCGACATGGCGTACATGCCCCTGGGGGCGGCCCTGGAATCCCTGGGAAAACACGACGAGGCGATTCACGTTTACCGCAAGGCGCTTTTGGTCAATCCGGAATTCGGCGTCGCGTATTATAACATGGGCAACGCCTGGGTTTCGAAAGGGCGGAACGGCGAGGCGATCCAATCCTTCCGGGAATGCATCAAACGATTGCCGAAATTCGCTGAAGTGCGAGTCAACCTGGCCAACGCCCTCGAACGAGTGGGTCAACCGGAAGCGGCGTTGGAAGAATACCGTGAAGCGGTCAAGATCAATCCCGGTCACCCCATCGCCCGCAACAATCTGGGCGACGCACTGCTTCGCGGAGGTCTCGTCGAAGAAGGAATCGCGGAGCTTTCCGCGGCGATCCAGATCAATCCCGACTACGCCGCCGCCCACGCCAACCTCGCCCGAGCGCTGCTGAGGAAGGGCGACCTCGAAAAAGCGTGGGTTCATGCCCAAGAGGCCATGCGACTGGATCCGAAGGACCCTCGCGCAAAAAACGCATTCAGCGCCGTGCAATCTCAAAGGAACGCCCGACAAGGTCCATAACCGGCGAAGGCGAAACGAGCATAAGAGGTTCGGTGGCAATATCGCGGGCGGGGTCGCCCTTTTTCCCGTAGAGCCGACGCGCGTACTTCCCGTCAGGTCCGATATCCTGGCGGATAGCAGGTTCAGCCGCCCCTGCGGTCGGCAAGCCATTTCAATCCCGGAGTGCTAGAATCATCAATCGGGTCCTGTGAAGGCGGGGTCCATCGCAAGAATTGACGCGCCGAGGCGGTTCTTTTTCACGGCCCAAGAGGGGAGGCGGCCACATGCGTATTCCAATCCATTCCTTTTTCATACGCGCGAGTCTTGTCGGCATGGCGGTCGGCGTTTCCATCACCGCGCTTCAGGCCGGCGACCTGAATCCTCCGGCGGGACCGGTCACGGGGACGATGAAACCCCTGACCGAAGTCGAGCCGCGCATCGCGATCAACGACGCCAACACCCCCGGCGATTCCGATTCGGTCTACAAGATTCTTTCGCCCGGATCGTACTATTTAACCGGCAACGTCTCGGCGGCTTCGGGAGAAAGCGGAATCGAAATCGGCGCGTCGGGTGTGACGCTGGACCTGATGGGGTTCGAGATCAACGGCGCCCCCGGTTCGTTCCAGGGCGTGCGCGTGGTCGTGGGCGGAACGCGGAACATCACCATCAAGACCGGCAGCATCCGCAATTTCAGCGGCGGCGGCATCAACGCCAACCTCGCCCGGAACATGCACGTGGACCGGGTCCAGGTGGCGAGCATCACCGCGATCGGGATCAACGTCCTCAACGGACTGTTGACCGATTGCCTGGTGACCTCATGCACAGTCCATGGAATCGTCGCGGGCGCGGGAAGTACGGTCGTTCGTTGCACCTCACAATCGAACCAGGGGGACGGCATCTCGGTCGGGCTGGGGTCCGTGGTCGGCGAATGCCTGGCTGAGTCGAACGAGGGGTTCGGGATCATCGCCGCGGACGGGACCACGATCAGCAACAGCCGATCGGGACTCAACGGGCGCGATGGATTTTCCACGGGCACCGGAGCTTTGTTGAAGGGATGCACCGCCGACACCAACGTGGGTCACGGGTTTTTCGTGAACGCAGGGGCGACATTGACAGGCTGCACCGCCCACGGCAACAACGGCGACGGCTTTTCAGCGGGAAGTCTGGCCCTGAGTCCGGGGTTCGGATTTACTTTTTCCGAATGCACGGCGGAAGCCAACACCACGCACGGTTTCGTCGTCGGGGGGCGAGGGACGATCTCCGGATGCACCGCCAGCTCGAACGGCCGCGATGGGATCCAGGTCGGCGACGGATGCCATGTCAGCGGAAACGAAATCCATGGAAATGGAACGTCGACCAGCTCCGGGGCAGGTATTCGAGCCACGGGTTCCGGCAACCGCATCGATGGCAACAACGTCGGGGCGAATGACATCGGGATTCTTCTGGGGGCCGCCGGAAATTTCATGGTCCGAAACTCCGCCCGCGGCAATTCGACGAACTACGACTTTTCCGGCCTGACGCAGACCAGTGGCGAAATCGTCACCGCGACCGGCGTCATCTCCCCTTCGGTCAGTCCCTGGGCGAATTTCTCGTACTAACTTCGCTCTTCCTTCCGACTTCAAAGATCGTCGGCAATGGGAACGATTCCCGAAAGGCGCCTCGTTGAACCATGGGAGGCTCCTTGCCATGATATGTCGGCTAAAGCGGAAAGAAGTGATGACGATGCCCCGGGTCGTTCAGGACTCCTAAATGAACTTCTTGAAGCGGTCTTTGTACGGCGCGTTTGTGGGATCTTTGCGAACGTATCGGGCGGCGTTTCTGGATTTATGTGTTCACGGGCGGGACCGGATTCCCCCGGGACCCAAAATCTTCGTGACCAATCACATCACCTCGACGGACCCCTTCTGGGTGCTTCCGGAATTCGGAGAGTTCGTCCATATCATCATCGGGCCGGGCTATCAATCGCGTTGGGCGGAATGGCTGCTGGATCGCTTCGAGCAGATCAACGCCATGCCCGGACATCGCAAGTCGGTGGTCGATAAGGCGGTTGATTACCTGCAAAAGGGGGAATCGGTCTATACGGCGCCCGAAGGTGACATTCAGGACGGCTTCGAGCTCGGACACTTCTATACCGGTGTGGCCCGCATCTACCGGCGGACCCTGGCACCTATCATCCCCATCGCCCTGGTTGCCCCACGGGAGTCGAGGAAGGCGCATCCCCGCTGGGACCTGCATGTGGGCGATCGCACCTATCGGGCGGTCTACGTGCTTCGCGGCCCGTATTCCATCCGCATTGGCCAACCCTTTCGACCCGACTGCGGCGGCGTTGAAAACAACGCCGAGAACGGGCGGATCACGGCCGAACTTCGCGCCAGAATGGCCGCTTTGGTCGAGGCCACCCGCGTCGAGAGAGGTTGGTCGTAATCACGCCTCGCCAGGATGATTTCCGTCGCGCGGCAGGGAATGAACCGTGCGAACCGACCCACGCAAACTCCCCCGCACAGAATTCCAAAAGGATTTTCAGCCGCCGCGCCGATGATGGGAGAGCGTCGATTCTACCCGATCGGCGCATCGACGAATTCATGACGCGGAGGCGATCAAGAGGGCTCAAGCGCGGGGGATTCTCTTGCCCGGCGCCGGGCCGAAGGTACGGGCTTTTCACGTTTAGGCAATGAACGCGCGAACACGAATGTGGACGACGCTGGCGATCCTCGCCGGAGCGATGACCGGAACTTCGGCCCTTCTCGCCTGGATGGACCCCACGCCTCCGCCCGCGGGTTCCATGTCCGAGGGCCAATCACCCGATTCCGTTCATACCTTGATCGCCGCCGACGTTCCCCTCCAATGGGATCAATGGGACCAGATCGAAGTCGCGCCTTCGCAGTCCGCCGGTCGCGGGCCGATGATGCTCGCCGCGCGGGCGTCCGAAGCCTGCCACTTCAGGATCGACGAATCGGGACGCCCCAGCCGCTGCGACCCTTGGCGGCGGCAGGCGACAATTCCCGGGCAACCCGGTGTGATTCGGATTAAGACAGCACAACCCTCCGACATCCGAATCACCGAAGCCCAGCGGGCCTGTTTGATCAATCTGATCGAATCCTTGAAAGATCTCGCCGCCGCGAACGGTCGATCGCTGCAAGTCATCTCGCGGAATCTCGGCCCCAACACGTGATGGATCCCGCCGCTTACCGCGGTCGATGCCGCACGATCTCGCCGGTGCAGACATACACCACATCCTCCGCGATGTTCGTGGCGTGGTCAGCGATTCGTTCGAGGTTTTTGGCGACCGAGAGAATGTCTAGAAACGCCGCCATTTTGTCCGGCGCCGCCGCCGCTTCCGACACGATTCGCCGCACGATTTGCCCGTACAAGGCGTCTACCGCCTCCTCTTCCCGGAAGACCATCTGGGCGTCGTCCACACGCTGAGCGCCATAGGACCCGACCGCGTTTCGCAGCATGTGTTGAACAAGTGGCATCATCTTTTTCAGATCACTAAACGGGCCTTCGAGCG
>Ga0187893_10005014_pt1 | contig 24346 bp, 22 predicted proteins | sample MA1701074metaG_FD_139574 | JGI IMG/M metagenome (GOLD analysis project Ga0187893, IMG submission 139574) | White microbial mat communities from a basaltic lava cave in the Kipuka Kanohina Cave System on the Island of Hawaii, USA - MA170107-4 metaG ...
GTCATGTGTAAACAACCGAGATCAACAAGGTCCCAGTTGTTGATGCGATCATGACGACGCATATACAGCCCGAAAAGATCCTTTAACCGGCTTTCATCAATCTTTTTGTTGCGTGATTCTTTATCCATGATGCTGACAGCGCCGGCTCTTATTTCATGAATCGGGCTTTCCAATAATTTTTCCAATTCTTTAACCGGCATACCGGCAAACTCTTTAGCAAGTGCAAATAAGTTTCCCATTTTTATTCCCATAAACTGATCGCCTTCGCCATATTGCCCATCGCCTGATTTGAAATAACGTTGGATCTTTTGCAATTCACTGTCGGATTGAAACTTTTTCAGTTGTTCAATAAATTGTTTTGCATTTAGCTCATTAGTAGTGTTTGATTTGGGCGACATCTTCTTTAAAGCAGTAATTGTTTTCTTTTGTGCTGCAGCCATGATTTATTTTTTTAACCGACCCAAAAAGCTACGAATTTTCATCGTTAAAAAAAGAAGCAGTTTTAAACCGTTAATAAAAACTTCAGCACCTAACTTTGACACTTATCAAATCCCGGTGCCCGGTTTTTATTTTCATGCATCCACATATTCACAAGCTATTGAAGTGTATTGAACTGGAGGAGAAGGAGCAACTCAACCGTTACAAACTTGACCAGTCGCATACATTGAAGCAGTTAAAAGCAGAAGGTCTTGCTTTGCATCCCATCATCGTAACCCGCAAAAGTTTTGGGTATGCTGATTACCCGGAGATCAGTTTTAAGATCAATTTTCCGCCGGAAATAAATTTATTCAAAGATGGTGCGGCTATTGAATGTTTTCTCAAAGGTGAAGAACCTGTAAAAGGAATACTGTTAGGCCTTGATGGCAAGAATGGTGAATTCCGCTTGTTTGCTCCAGATTTTCCCGATTGGATAGAAGATGATGGCGTTGGCATCAAACTGGCGCCTGATACCCGTACTACAACTATTATGAAAAAAGTGCTGAATGAACTGGAAAATGATAAACGGGTCTATAAACTGTTTGAACAACTGCATGACAAAAAAGATATTTCACAAACCCCGCCTTCGGTAAATACATCATTACATTTTCATAATAATCATTTAAACGAAAGCCAGCAAAAAGCTGTAAGTGCTATTGTTCAAAACGATGAACTCACCATTGTTCACGGGCCGCCCGGTACGGGTAAAACAACGACATTAATTGAAGCCATTCTTCAATTGATTAAAGCCGGTGAAAAAGTAGTAGTGTCCGCTCCAAGCAATACTGCTGTTGATAATATTGCCAAAGGATTGATACAGCATAAAGTGAATTTATTAAGAGTGGGAAATACCGGCAAAGTGGATGAAACTGTTTTTGCTCATACACCCGAAGGAAGACTAAGCAATAGCAAAGCGCAAAAGGAAATAAAACAATTAAAGATAAGAGCGGAAGAGTTTCGCCGCATGGCGCTGAAGTATAAGAGAAGCTTTGGCAAAGCAGAAAGGGAGCAGCGTAACCTGCTGTTTAAAGAAGTAAAAAACATCCGCAATGAGATAAGGCAACTGCAACATTATAATGAGGAAAAACTTTATGACGAAGCGCAGGTGATAGCAGGCACACCTATTGGACTTTATGATGCTGATATCAATCACCTGCGGTTTGATACGTTAGTGATTGATGAAGCCGGCCAATGCATAGAGCCATTGGCATGGTGCATTTTTCCTTTTGCAAATAAAATTGTTTTGGCCGGAGATCACTGGCAGCTTCCACCCACTGTTTTAAGCAATGAAGCGGCGCTGTTGGGTTTTAATATCTCGATATTGGAATCTGCCATTGCACATTGTCCTCATGTTTATTTGCTGAACACACAATACCGCATGCGGCCTTCGATTGCAGGATTCAGCAGTTTATATTTTTACAATAGTTTATTGCAAACTGCCGCAAAGTTGGTAGATCATGGGACGCATGTCACGTTCATTGACACCGCAGGTTCGGGTTATAATGAAAAGCATGGCCCCGATGGTGTAAGTCTGCAAAACGAAGGAGAACTGAATATTGTTCAGCACTTATTACAAAGTGAATCTCTTGATCCATCATCAACGGCTTTTATTTCTCCGTATGCAGGACAGGTAATGGCAGCAAGGGAAGTTTTACCTTCTTCCATTCGTATCAGCACTATTGACAGCTTCCAGGGACAGGAAAAAGAAAACATTATTGTATCGCTGGTGCGCAGCAATGATGATGGCGATATTGGTTTTCTAAAAGATTATCGCCGAATGAATGTTGCCATTACAAGAGCCAAAGACCAGCTTATTGTTATTGGCGACAGCGCTACTATTGGCGGTGATGATTTTTACAACTCGTTTTTATCTTATGCAGAAAAACACGGCAGCTATAGAACCGTTTGGGAATACCCTCAAATTCCCTAAAGGGCAATTTCATTTAGTTAAGAAGAATTGATTTATGTTGCCCCGATCCGCAGCGGCGGACGGGGATCAATTATGATTTAAATTTTGATGGGCTTTAGTCCAAGTTAATAAAAGGTTTGGGCTAAAGCCCATTTTCATGTTGTGTTTCTGGTACCTGCTCTAAAGAGCAGGGCAATGGTGAAAGCTAAACTAAATAACATTGCTCTGAAGAGGACTTCAATAATCCGAGTAGTCAGTGGGCCGCAGAAACATAATATCAATGTGTGAAATATTATTCTTGTACTCCGGCATAGCTATTAATTTTTTCCAATGAGGATCGTCAACAAAACTTTTCCAGTGGGCATTGCGTTCATCCATGTTTTCAAAGCTTGTCATATACATCAGGTTGGGCATTTTAGAGCCGGCTAATACTTCACCATAAAAGATGGCATTAAAGCCTAATCGTTTGAATAAACCGATCTCATCACCATCGTTGAACATTTGCACTTTGTTGGCATATATTTTTTCGGTGCTGCTTTCGTAGCTGCGCAATTCATACACTCTTTCTTTTCTCTCTGATTTTAATTGAGGCAACTGCATCTTTGGCGCCAGTGGAAAAGCCTGCAACACGATATTTTCCATCCGGTCATAAGGCGGTGTTTTATATTCTGCATTGATATACTCCGTGCCGTCGGTTTGGTATTGCTTATCTGCATTAAGTTTTGCAGGAATGGTAACAATCATTTCTGCAGAACTGAAAGGTATCAGTAAATACAATGATTTTATTTTAGCAGTATCATTAGCCAGCGATTTAAACACACCGGCACTTTTTATGTTCATTCGATGTAAAGCAGGCAACAAAGCATTTTGCAGGTAATTGTCCAAGACTTTCTCCTGGGCAGCATTGCTGAAGTGATAAACGGTTAATTGGTAAAATTCTCTTTTAGCTTTTCCTGTTTGCGATTGGGATAAAAAAGGCAAAAGCAGGAAAACAGATGCAGCGAAGATGGATGGTAGTTTTTTTCTTTTCATTTTATTTAATAAGATTAAAGATTATAATTTGAAAGCGGGTCAGACGAGGACGTCAGACCCTTTCAAAAGGGTAGAAAAATAAAACTACTACAATTATGGTTGCAACGATCTTCCTGCTTGCAGTATTATGAAATGATGTTCTAAAAAACTGATGCCATATGCAATACAGATGAAAGGATTGCGACGCAACGAAGATGCCATAAAAAACTGCTGCTGGTATAAAAGAAGTACTCTATAATAAACTATTCTTACTTACCGATTGAATTAGGCTAAAGCCAGGAGCATAAAAATATTTTAACCCTGCCATGAATGGCAGGGTTAAGGAGTGTACAGAATGTTCTTAATTGTCCTCTGTATATTTTTTAAAATTATCAAGTATAGCCTGCCAGCCTCCTCTCTGTAATTCGACCGGATTTGTATTTTCGGCATCAAAGCTTTCAGTCACTTTGGTGCTGTTGCCAATGGGTGTAAACCTGACCTGCACTTTTCTTCCGTCACCCATTGTGTATTCAATATATTCATTTGTGCGAACCGCATCATAAATGCCGCCGAATTCAAATCCCATACTCTTATCTTTCGCTTCCATACGGGCTGAAAAACTGCCGCCTTCACGTAAATCATTTTTTGCCCAGGGAGTGTGCCAATCATCTGAAGCGTTGTTCCATTTGGTGATGTGATCGGGCTGTGTCCAGTAATCCCAAACTTTTTGTACCGGTGCATCCACTGTACTTTCAACTGTAATCACTGTTTTTTGCTGTGTTTCCATTGCATTTGTTTTAATAATTAAGGTTTTTGTTTTCGTTACACAAACATCCTGCAATTTTTGTAAATAAAGAGTGTGCATTAACGACAATAAGCGGTAAGATTGCGACAGTAACCGATTCTAATTGCGGTTTGAAAAATTAAGAATCATTTAAATATCCTGATATATTTTTTGGTATCTTTTCAAAAACTTTCTGTTATGAAAAACATTATTACATGCCTGCTTATCTCTTGTTTTGTCGTATCGCTTCATGCGCAGTCTGTGAACAACGAAGCGATAAAAGCTCAACTGGTAAAAGACTGGGAAAGAGCCAAAGCTTATACTATTGAGTATCTCAATACCATGCCGGCGGATAAATATTCCTTTAAGGCGCATGACAGTATTCGCAGTTTTGGTCAGCAAATGCTTCACCTGGCGGCAGCCAATGGATTTCTTATGTCAAACGTATCGGATCAAAAACCTCCGGGCTGGTTGAGTTTTACACTCGAACAACGCCCTTCTGCTCAGCAAAGAGATTCGGTAGTGACATATGTAACCGAAAGCTACGACTACGCTATCAATGCTGTAAAAAACTCGGATATGAGTAAGTGGGGAGAAGTAAAGAAATTGTTTGGCCGATTTGATGAAACAAGATTTGCCATCATGAATAAGGCCTTTGAACACCAGGGTCATCACCGCGGGCAAACAACCATTTACATTCGGCTGTTAGGAATAAAACCGCCGGAAGAAAAATTATTCTGAGTGCTTAAATTTTTCAGCAACCAGTTTATTAAAAATTAATGGCAGTGATTTTGGACACTGCCATTAATTATAGTGTATGATAAAAAGATCAGATCATCGCAGTATATAAGTGATTCCGTTGATCATTTGCCTGTATATTCCTGACTTTAATGATCCTCTGAACTCTCTGCGATCGAGTGAGCTGCCCCAATCATAATTGACGGAGCCGATACTTTTTACTTTTCCCTGCAGCAACTTATCATCAAAGCTGGAGTGATATTTTATTTGTGTTCCGCCAATAGATTTCAGCTTGCCGCGGAATGCCTCATTTTCCAATGCAGGATAATATTCCAACACCAGGCTGCCGGCAAATCTTAGCTTGCCTTTGTACGCTGCGTTTTCAAACCGTGTATAATAGTCAAGTGCTGCCACGCCGATTGATTTCAGCTTGCCCGGTTTTTCGTCTTTATCAAGCGAATTATAATAAGTGATCATGCAGGTACCGATACTTTTTACTTTACCGCGATAAGCAGAGTCTGCATCATCAGGATAGTAATCAACCCGGCCCATGAATTGTTGAAGCTTGGGCGCATAATACTGGCTTGATCTTTCAGATTGTACTTCTGTTCCCCATTCCATTAGTTTTCCGTCAGGCGAAACCCTGATCAGTACATTCTGGTCGGTTAAAAAAGAAAAATAACTTAAGGTGGCAGCGCCGGAAAAACTAACCTGGCTTAACTTCTGCGAATAACTGTTTAAACACAATAATAAAAGAAGCAGTGCTGAAAAATATACTCTCATAGCTGTTAATCGTTGATTTAAAAATATTGAATAAAGACGGGAAATGCAAGGTGAGAAGTCAGAAAGTAGTAAGTCAGAAAAGTCAATAGGAAACCGGTCAGGTAATCGCCATTTTAAGTAGCTAAGAGTGAGCAAAATAATCCACAACGAAGCGATCTTTATAAATGGCTATAAGGGCGCCTGTGTGGCATGGTATTTAATTATTTATTCAATGAAGAAATCCGGAACGTCCTGTTCATTTTAATTTTTAAAAAATAAAACAATGAAAACGAATAATGCGCAAACCAAAAATCCCGCTACGAAATACAGCAACAAGCACCGTCCCGAAAACAAAGACAATTTAGATAGCCGCGAAGGTGAAGAGCAACGATTCAAAGGTGACGACATCACGCATAATAGAAAGGAAGTAAAAAACGAAAAGAAGAAAACAAGATAGTATAACTGATTTTGCTTTGAGTAAGTAAGTATAATCAAAAATGCCGCTTCCATAAATGAAAGCGGCATTTTTCACATCAAACTACCACCAATCAGACACCAGAAAACTTACTTCTGCTGTAATTTTATCTCTCCTACATCAGTTGGCTGTCCGTCGGCAGATACTACTACATCTTTCTTTCTTGTATTGGCATAAGGTTCCTGTGCTTCGATGATCACAGAATATGTGCCGGGTTTTACATTTTGTATTTCAAATGATCCGTTTTGCACATCGGCATTCAATGTATCTGTGGGTGAGATGGCCCATGCCCTCACACCCTTATCTGCCGGCGTTACCGTACCCTTGATGCTGCTGTTTTGAAGTGCATTAAAGGAAAAGAATGCAACAGATGATATGGCCAATGCTGCGAATGCTAATCTTATTTTTTTCATATCAATTCATTTTATAGTATTAATAAATGATTTTTTAAAAAGATATTATTATCAATCAGCGCTGTTTTGTTAATTGAGCATACATCAAACAAGGACTATGCCATTACAACATGATGAGAGAATTTTTACATGCGGATGAAATCAATTTCTCAATTTAATTCTTAACATATTTTTTCAAACAAATATGAATGCATAAGCAGAACATATCATTAGGCATTTGCATTCTGATGCAGAGAATAGTTTTTTTCGATTACGTAAGATTGAAGTCGTTGCGAATCTTTTTATAAATAGTAAAAGAAAATGGGTCTGACGTTTCATGTCTATCTCTTCTTAGCCGGCGAAACGAAAATGGGTCTGACGTCCCCGTCTGACCTTCCTTCGCCAACTTAAAACGGGTCAGGTGAGGGCATCAGACCCTATCAGTCAGAAGGGGATATCTGATCATTTTAAAAAAAGGAGTTTTAACTTTAGTGCTATATACTTTACTTAATCTCCACTTATGAGCAATCGCAGAATCCATCGCCGCCAGTTTATCCGAAATGCTTCTGCTGTTTTGGCTTTGGCCGGACTTCACAAATATGGTTTTGATTTTTTCAATGACACTGCTACACGCCGTGTGGCATTGATTGGTACAGGCTGGTATGGCAAGAGTGATCTTTTCAGATTAATGCAGGTGGCGCCGGTAGATGTAGTGGCGCTTTGTGATGTTGACAAAAATCTTTTGAATGAAGCGGCAACAATGGTAAGCCAGCGGGCAATCAATAAAAAGAAACCGCAACTCTATGGCGATTATCGCAAACTCTTATCAGAACAAAGACCGGATATTGTTTTAATTGGCACACCTGATCACTGGCATGCACTGCAAACTATTGAGGCGATAAAAGCCGGCGCTCATGTATATGTGCAAAAACCTGCGAGTGTGGATGTGATGGAAGGTGAAGCAATGCTGGCCGCTGCAAGAAAATATAATAAAGTAGTGCAGGTAGGCACGCAACGAAGAAGCACACCGCATTTATTGGAAGCAAAAAAAAATATTGTGGATACGGGATTGCTGGGCAAAGTATCGCATGCAGAAATGTGTTGTTATTATCACATGCGGCATAACGGCAACCCACCAGTACAGCCTGTACCCGATTTTTTTAATTATGAAATGTGGACAGGCCCCGCTCCTCTTCGACCCTTTGATGGATTGCCCCATACCCGCTGGTGGCGCACGTTTATGGAATATGGCAATGGCATCATGGGTGATATGTGCATTCACATGTTTGACGCTGTAAGATGGATGCTTAATCTCGGTTGGCCCAAACGCATTTCATCAACTGGTGGTATTTATAATGATAAAGGCGGCAAGAGTAACATAGCAGATACACAAACTGCTTTGTTTGAGTATGATGATCTTAATTGTGTATGGCAGCATCGCACATGGGGCACGGCTGCCGATCCGGAATATCCCTGGTCATTTAAATTGTTTGGTGATAAAGGAACACTCATGGCGAGCACGATGAAATATGATTTTATTCCTTTGTCGGATAAAGAAAAAAAGATTCATAAAGATGTAATGTATGAAAAAGAAAAATATCCTGACGACCTGAAAGAAAAAGCCATTGAGTTAAATGCTGCCCCAGCCACAAGATTGCACATGCTTAATTTTTTGGAAGCAATTGACAAAGGCACACGACCAGCAGCCGATATTGAAGACGGGCATATTTCCACTGCAAGCTGTATTCTTGCCAATATCTCCATGCAGCTTGGCGGAAGACCATTGAAGTACGATCCCGTTAAAAAAGAAGTAGTGGGTGATGCGGAAGCTACTGCATTGTTGCAAAGAAAGTATCGGGAGTCCTGGGTGCATCCTATGCCAGGAAATGTGTAGATGAAAGATGAATATGTGTTGATTTATTTTGCCGGCTATGGTACTACTATCATAACTGAAGTGAAAACATCTGAGCTGTTTCTTCCCAATTTATCCCCTTCCGTTGCTAACGGAAGCCTTTCCGTTGCCAACTTTTACTCTCCCATTGCTGAAGGAAGCCTTTCCGTTGCCAACTTTTGCTCTTCCGAAAAGAATGGCTGTTTTTGCATCTGATTGGTCACTGTCTTGTCTATAATGAAAATTGAATATCTCATGGCGTTAGAATAAATAAGGCATGCCTGATTTTATTTGTAACTGATGTTTATCGTAGAGACAAGGCATGCCTTGTCTCTACAAAAAAAAGGAAGCAATATTTGATGAAGAATAAAAGCACCATGCCACCTATCATTCCCCTCCGCCATTCAAAAATTTTTGACTTTTAAAAAAATGTTCCGGTAAAAGGAAACAATTCAAATGTTATAAATTCAATTCCGGCATTTTTATACAACATCAGCAAGTTTAGAAAATGAATCGCAGAGGCTTTATTAAAATCAGTGGTTATACGGCAGGCGGGCTTTTAATTGCATGGGCTGTACCGGCATGCACTCATGAAACAAAGCAAATCAAACTCAACTCTTATCTGCTGATCGAAGAAGACAACAGCATTAAGATCATCTTGTCAAAAGTGGAAATGGGCCAGGGCATCTGGACTACTCTTCCTATGCTTATTGCTGACGAACTGGATTGCGACTGGAGAAAAATTATTGTTGAACATGGCCCTCCGGGCAGTGAAGCCGATTTTTCGCAGCCCGGTGTTTGGAAATCTACCGGAGGCTCTGATACCACCAAATCAGAATTTGACAATTATCGCAAAGCAGGCGCTACTGCACGAACTATGTTGATACAGGCCGCCGCCTCAAGATGGAACTTATCAACGGATGAATGCAGAACTGAAAATGGATATGTGATAGCAGGCGGTAAAAAGATAAGTTATGGCGAGGTTGCAAACGGTGCTTCCAAATTGCCTGTACCGGAAGTAAAACTTCATGAACCGAAAGATTGGAAATTAATTGGTAAATCGCAAAAGCGATTAGATGCTCCTGCTAAGATCAATGGCAGTGCGAAATACGGAATAGATATTCAGTTTCCCGGTTTATTAGTAGCTGTTGTAGCTCATCCTCCTGTGTTTGGTGGAAAAGTAAAATCTTTTGATGACAGTGCTGCTAATGCCATACCAGGTGTAAGACAAATCATATCCATTCCAACAGGTATTGCTGTGATTGCCGATCATTTTTGGGCAGCAAAGTCAGGACGGGATGCATTGAAGATTGAATGGGATAATGGCAGTAATGAAAATATCAATAGCAAAACCCAGTTGGAAGAATACAGCAAACTTTCAAAAGCCAAAGGTTCAGTCATTAAGCAAAAAGGCGATGTGGAAATCGCATTAACAAAAGCCGTTGCTTCCATTGAAGCGGAATATAGTTTTCCTTATTTGGCTCATGCACCAATGGAACCGTTGAACTGTACAGTAACAATCTCCAATGATAAATGCGAAGTGTGGGCGGGCACACAATCTCCTTTGCCCCGCCAGGCAGAGGTTGCAGCTTTTTTAGGTTTCAAACCGGAGCAGGTTGCTTTTTACACTCCGCATCTTGGCGGAAGTTTCGGAAGACGCGGTACATTCTGTAAAGACTGGATAATGGAAGCTGTGCATATTGCCAAACTAAGTGGCAAGCCTGTAAAGCTTGTTTGGACCCGTGAGGATGATATCAAAGGAGGATATTATCGTCCCATATATGTGCATCGTGTTTATGTTGGTATTGATCAGAATGGTTGGCCCATTGCATGGAAACATAACATAGTTGGTCAATCGCTGTTTAAAGATACACCGCTGGAAAGTTTAATCGTTGCCAATGGTATTGACTACAGCTCGGTAACAACAGGCTCTCCTTATACCGATGCTATTGCCGATATTTCATTTGAACTAATAACAACAAACAATGGTGTTCCTGTTTCTGCCTGGCGATCAGTCGGACACACACATACTGCCTTTGTGGTGGAAACATTAATTGATGAACTGGCTGCCAAATCCAACACCGACCCAGTTGAATATAGACGAAGGTTAATAAAAGATCATCCGCGTCATCTTGCTGCATTAAATCTTGCTGCGGAAAAATCAGGATGGGACAAACCCTTACCTGCTGGAATGTTTCGTGGAATAGCAGTGCATGAAGCCATGGATAGTTTTGTAGCGCAGGTAGTGGAAATAAGTATTAAAAACGAAACAATCAAAGTTCACCGGGTTGTTTGCGCCATTGATTGCGGCCTGGCTGTAAACCCCGATGGCGTGATAGCACAAATGGAAAGTGGAATTATTTATGGACTTACTGCCGCCCTCTTTGGTGAAATAACATTAGAACAGGGACGTGTGAAGCAATCCAACTTTCATGATTATCGCATGCTTCGCTTACCTGAAGCGCCGGCTATTGAAGTATATATTGTTTCGGGTTCTGAAAAAATGGGAGGCGCCGGCGAGCCGGGTGTTCCTCCTGTAGCGCCGGCATTGGCCAATGCTATATTTGCCGCTACGGGAAAACGATTAAGGACTTTACCGTTTCGGTTGTAAACATATCGCTATCCCATCATTGCTTTTTTCAGCATCTCAATGCTTCTCGGCACACCCGTTAAAGCATTTTCTTTTCCTTCAAACTCCAGGGAAACATACCCCTGGTAGTTTACTTTTTTCAAGATGTTCATGATACGTTTATAGTCGAGATTCAGCGTATACCATTCACCACCACCATAATAAGTTTTGGCTTGTACAAAACTTGTGTAGGGTGCAATCATTTCTAATTTATCATAAGGATCTTCTAAAAAGTTGCCTGTATCCATCAATATACCAAGCCAGGGCGAATCAATTGCTTTTTTAATGCGAAGCTGTCCTTCGGGAGTAGAACAAAGACCCCAATGATTTTCCAATGCAAGCAATACACCATATTCTTCTGCAGTTGGCAGGCATTGCTGAATGCTGTCAATGCACCATTTGAACCCATCATCTTCTGTATATCCGGGAAGAATGGGTTCAACACCACGGTTTTTCATCAATTCATCAAATGATTTAATCGTTCCCCATCTTCCAGAATTTAAACGAAGACAGGGAATACCCATATCTGCTGCCAATGTTATACATTTCTTTGTATGTTCTATTTCTTTTTTCAACACTTCTTTATCCGGCGAAACAAAGCTTTGATGAATAGAGAGACAAGTAAATGCTACTCCGTTTATAAATGCATGTTTCTTCAATTTGTTGATATAAGCTTTGTCTTCGCTTTCCATTTGCCGGTGAAGAATGTCAATACCTTCTACTCCCAGCCTGGCTGCTTCATCAATGACAGATTCAATTGGAAACTTTTTTTCTTTGAAGTGCCAGTAAGAATAAGATGAAATGCTAAGCTTCATCCGCGGCATAGGCTTTGATTCTTCTATAGTGAATGCAGGTAATAGGATTGCCGATGCAGCGCCGGCAGCGGCATTACGAATAAAGGATCGTCTTGGGCTGGCCATGATTTTATTTTAAAAGTATTACTATTTTTTGAGCGGTGGTACAATAAGCATCCTATTAAAGGTTCTTTATGTATTGTTATTGCAGAGACAAGGCATGCCTTGTCTCTACGCACAAAACCATTGCCGCAGAGATTAAATAAAAAGCGGCACGGTTTGAACCGTGCCGCCCTCCTACTGCTGATTGATTATTATTTTTTCTCACCCACCAATATTGTCTTTTTATCCGGCGCTGCAAAGCTGTCATTCATATCTGCCGAAATTTTATCGCCATCAAAATGATAAGTCATGATTAATGTATGCGGACTATCAATATATCGCAATCGCATTTCTAAAGTAGATTGATTACTCCAATTGTAGCTGCCTGCAATCTGTGATGGTGGTAATCCAATAAAATGTCCTTTTGCCTGTTCAACCAATGAAGGGCCAAGCATTGTTGTTGTTCCTTCTATCCATTTGCCTTTGCCAAAGTTGAAAGTATAAGTATTATTTTCTTTCTTAAATGCAAGTGTGATCACATTATCCTTTTGTTTGAAAGCAATTGTTTCAATCTTCTTAGGATTATCTTCTATTTTAAATGTGTTGCCTGTAATGGCAGCAACCTTAAATGCAGTATCCGCTGCTGCAGGCAATGTTACTTTTAATAATGATAAACGCTTCTTTAATGTGATAGCATCATTCTTATTCAATGCAGATGCATTACCCTTTAATGCAGGTAATAAATATTTCCATATAAGATTCAACTGCCCCTGCATGTCCGGGGTTTCTGAAGTAATAGCAATCACTGCATCTGCTTCAGGCAATACCAAACAATATTGCCCGAATGCTCCATCACCACGATAAGAATTATTTCGGCTTCGCCAGAACTGGTAACAATAACCCTGTCTCCAATCACTCGAATCTTTGCTCTCCTTCGACATGCCGGGAGCATTATCAACTTTAAAACTGGTCGCTTCTTCTACCCACGATGCCGGCAAGATTTGTTTACCATTCCATTTTCCTTTTTGCAAATACAATAATCCGAAGCGGGCAATGTCTTCTGTTTTTATTCTTAAGCCCCATCCACCGACATTGGTTCCGTTCAGATCATTTTCCCAATCCATACCTTGTATGCCAAGCGGTATAAACAAACGGGGCTTTAAATAATCAATGATCTTCTGTCCAGTTACTTTTTGTACAATAGCAGAAAGCATATAGGTGGCTGCAGAATTGTAAAGAAATACTGAACCAGGCTGATGCTGAACGGGCACTGAGAAAAATGTTTTAACCCAATCGCTGTCTCTTGCTACTTTAAAAGATGGATCAGGCTCCTGTCCTGCCGACATGGATAATAAATCCTTTACCGCTAATGCTGCAAGATGATCGCTTACTTTCTCCGGCAACTTATCAGGAAAAAAAGAAATGACCTTATCGTTTACTGTCAACCGGTTTTCGCTTACTGCAAAACCAACGGCTGTTGATGTAAAACTTTTACTTAATGAATAAAGCGTATGCTTCAGATCGGGACGATAAGGTTTCCACCAACCTTCTGCTATTACTTTGCCATGCTTTATGATCATCAGGCTGTGCATTTCATGCTGGCTGTTATTCACTGCATCAAGAAATTCAATAATTCCTTTTGATGATACGCCTTCAGCCTCGGGTGTGCTGCGGGATAATGAAACTGTTTGCGCCGTTAACTGAAATGAAAGCAGCAGCAGGAATAATAGTGCTGCAAAGTCGGAGACTTTGCAGAGCGTTGAATGTTTTTTGAAAGTCATCGCTAAAAGTTTGAGAGAATGAAATGAAGAGATTGGATAAATTTAAATTATTCTTCGATTGTCTCTGTAATTTTTTGTCGTTTGGATTTTCTTAATCAATTTATACGGCCTTAAATTCGATAACTTATCTTTATTCATGCGATCATACTTTCAGCTACAAGCCAACAAAACTAATTTCCAAACCGAGGTTCTTGCAGGCATTGCCACTTTTCTTGCCACTGCTTATATCATTGCAGTAAATCCTTCTATTCTTAGCCAAACAGGAATGCCGTTTAGCGGTGTATTGACTGCAACTGTTTTGGTATGCTTTGTCAGTTCACTGATGATGGGACTGTATGCAAAAAACCCAATCGTAGTAGCGCCGGGCATGGGGTTGAATGCATTCTTTACTTACACTGCTGTGTTAGGAATGGGTGTGCCCTGGCAAACTGCATTGGGCGCAGTGTTTTGGTCGGGTATTTTATTTTTGTTGCTCTCTGTATTTAATATCCGCACCTATATAGTAAAAGCAATACCGAAACCATTGCGTTATGCTATAGCTGCGGGCATAGGTTTGTTCATCACATTGATCGGTTTGGCAAATGGCGGCTTTATTATTAAGAACGATGCTACGCTGGTAGCTGCTGCACCAATGAGTATTCCGTTGTTAGTCTTTGTAACAGGTTTATTATTGACGGCAATATTAGTTGTGAAAAAAATAAAAGGCGCTATTGTGACAGGTATCATTGTTACTACCCTTTTAGCAGCCGGCATTGGCAGATGGTGGAATGACAGCGCCACTGTTGTAAACTTTAAAGGGGTATTTGCGGCTCCTGATTTTAGCTTGCTTGGTAAATTGGATATTTCAGGTTCATTGCAATGGAGTGTGCTGCCTGTGATCTTCGCTTTTGTATTTACCGATCTGTTTGATAGCTTATCTACTCTTGTTGGCGTATCAGAAGCAGGTAACTTATTAGATGAAAACGGTGATCCAGGAAACATTAAGAAAGCATTGATAACAGATGCTGTTGCTACAACAATTGCAGGTGTTGCAGGCAGCAGTCCCGGTACTGCCTATATTGAATCGGCAGTGGGTATAGAAGAAGGTGGACGTACCGGCTTAACCGCTGTTGTCGCCGCTTTGTTGTTTCTTCCTTTTCTTTTTCTTGCGCCGCTGCTGAGCATGGTGCCTGCTATGGCTACAGCGCCTGCACTTGTTTTGGTTGGTGCATTTATGTTGCGTCCTGTTACTAAAATCAACTGGCAAATGAGTGATGAAGCGATCCCTGCTTTTATTGCAATGGTGACGATACCGTTTACTTATTCCATCACACAAGGAATCATTTGGGGTTTCTTAAGCTGGACAGTTATTAAACTTGCTGCGGGCAAACGTAAAGATATAGGTTGGACGCTGCTGGTGATTGATGTGTTTTGTATAATCTCGCTGATACTCGGCTGATCTTATCTTAATCAAAGAATAGATTCGGAACGAAATTAGAGATAACCAGCAAAGAGGTTCACTATGCCGGTTCATCCACTTTTATAAGCTTGTATGAAATAGATTCTTTTGAAAAAGATATAAAAAATTCGATGCCGATATATTGTCCCCGGTACTCGTATAAATAAATCAGTCCTTCTTTTTCCATCATTATCCCGGTGATCGTTTTCTCCTCGTTGTTAAAACTGTAAGTGATCATTTGCTTATGATCCGGAAGTGGCTGAGGGTTGATTTGTGCGTAATAATTAAAATGTTTACTCTTCATAACATAGGTTCACGAAGCAAGGTAAACCTTTTGCAGCAAGGCGCCGTTTAAATTTTCTTCACCCAAATGCTGAATAGCCAACAGAATGATGAAAGGTCACCGACGCTTCGGTCGGGTCTGACGACTCTGACGAGTATCAGACTCCGTCAGAGATGCCGACATTTATCGTCGGCAAGCGTCGGCATAGTAATGCAGCCGGATAAATAAAAAAATTGTCCTGATGAATTTTACAAATGACCGGAAAATATTATGCACTCTTTATCCTTTTTTCAATCCAATCATTGGTGAGAGTGGTGAGCAGTTTCATAATATCCTGCTTGCCGGCTTTGAAGCCGTGATTAGCGCCTTCAATCTTTATCAATTGAGCAAGCGGAAGTGATGAACATACTTTTTCAATAAGCTTCCAGGTGGCAAATTCATCCTTTGATCCTGATAAAAAGAGCATTGGCGTTTTTACTTGTTTTAAATGTTCTGCTCTTTCGATAGAAGGTTTGCCTGGTGCATGCAGTGGAAACCCATAAAATATGATGCCTTTTACTTCTTCAATTGGATTAGCTGCGAGATATTGGGATGTCATTCTTCCGCCGAATGATTTGCCGGATACAAACAATGGAAGTTCAGGAAATAATTTCTGCGCTTTGCTAATAGCTGCTTCAATAGTTTGATGAGCTACGGCAGGTGTATCGGGTCTTCCTTTTTTATTTTCTGTAAATGGGAAATTGAAACGAAGTGTGGCGATGTCTTGTTCGGAAAGTGCCTGCGCCAATGATACCATAAAAGAATGCTGCATGCCTGCGCCTGCTCCGTGTGCTAATGTCATAATGGCTTTGGCTTTTGGTGAAATAAAACATTCAGCCGAAACAGAACCGGTTTCAGAAGAGATTTTCAGGGACAAAGACTTTGTCTTCATTTGTAATTTTCTTTGCAATCTATGCATCAATCTTTAATCCTTCATGTGCAAGCTCGATAGTTTCAACGGCCACTTCGTTACCATCGGCTTTTAAATCTGCAGCTGTAATCTTAGCAGGAAAGGCATTGCTGAGTGTCCATGTCATGACAACTGAATTTGTTTCGTCAAGCAGTGATATAATAATTGTTTCTCTTTTTATCGTATTCATTTTTACAGCTTCGTATAGTTCCCATAATGCTTTATCATTTTTAAAAACTCCTTTTTTGAGTGTGACATTGCCAAACTTTTGAATGCCCGGCATTTTTATAGCGGAGAATTGTTTATTTCCTTTCCGGTATTCGATTGGCTGTGTCTCTGTATTTAAACCGCTTACTTCCTGGAACAAAGCTTCTGTATTGCCTATCCTGACAGAGAAATTAAATTTGGCTACTGGCCATTTTGATTCCGCATTGCCGGTTGCCATAAAGAAGAGTTTAGTTTGATTAAAGGTACTGTGTTTCGGTGATGTAAATAGCGGGACGCTTTATTCATCCGGGAGCTATGAATGAATCATGGGCTCTCGTCATTGTAAAGAATGTCTTTCAATAGTTAAATTTTAGAGGTCGCTGGAAGACTCTTTTGATCGTAGTGTTTTATTGTAAACAGACTCTGCTACCTTCGATTAAGTGAACAGTTCCCGTCTTCGGATACTCATCATTGCAATGGATGCCTTTCTGCAGTTGAAGTTTAAAGATTGCTGATGGTAAATTAGAACCCGAAGTGCTTTCCCGGGGATACAAATCTGAATCATTCAGCCATTTTATTCTGTAACTTTCCTCTCTATTTGGCGGGCTAAAATGAAGCAAAAAAAAACAGTTAAAAAGACGGTCGTTGCCAGTGAAAAAAATAAAAAAAAGACGGGTGCAAAAAAGATAACTTCCACTCAAAAGCGATCACCTGACAAAACCGCTGAAAAAAAACACATCAAACCATTTCCTATAGTTGGCATTGGCGGATCGGCCGGCGGGCAGGAAGCCTTCTCTACCCTGCTGGAGCACCTGCCGGTAAATTTAGGAATGGCTTACGTATATATACAGCATCTTTCGCCAAAGTATGAAAGTTTTTTGCCGCAGATACTGCAGCGCAAAACAAAAATGCCGGTGCTCGCCGTAAAAAACAATATGTTGCTGAAGAAGGACCATGTATATGTAATGCCTTCGAAATATAATGTCACAGTAGCTGATGGAAAACTAAAATTGCAAACATACCTGAAGGGCGACAGTCTTCATTCCATTGATCATTTCCTGAATTCGCTGGCGCCGCTGTACCAGCAAAATGCCATTGGCATCATTTTATCGGGCACCGGCACCGATGGAACGCTGGGTTTAATGTCTATCAAAGCCGGCGGGGGGGTCACTTTTGCACAGGATAATACAGCACACTATCTGGACATGCCGCATCATGCCGCCGATATGGGCTATGTGGATTTTGTAATGCCGCCTGACAGGATTGCCAAAGAACTCGCTTCGCTTGTCAAACATCCTTATGCGGTCACTGCACAAAATGATTTTTTGCCTGATAAAAAAAATGAGCTGCGAAAAATACACATGCTGATGAACAGTAAAAGAGGCGTTGATTTTTCGCATTATAAACAAACTACCATTCACCGCCGCATCATGCGCCGCATGGCGGTTAATAAGATAAATGATCTTGAAGCTTATGCACAGTTATTAAAAGATAACAAAACCGAGGTGGATGCTCTCTACCATGATATGCTGATTACGGTCACCAATTTTTTCCGCGATCCGTAGTTGTACCAGGCGCTGACCAATAAAATATTACCGGCAATACTTAAAGGCCGCAAATCCAACGATCCTGTCCGCATCTGGATACCGGGTTGCGCCACAGGCGAAGAAACGGTTTCCTTTGCTATCGTGCTGCTGGAATATCTTGGCGAAAAAGCATTGTCCACACCGATACAAATATTTGCTACCGACCTGAATGAAAAAGCCATTGAAAGGGCAAGAGCTGGCGTTTATATGAAAACAGCGTTGCAAAATGTATCTCCGCAGCGGCTGCACAGGTTTTTTATAAAAGCAAATGATCAAAAGACTTCAAGTCATACAATGGAAACTGTAAGTCAAACAATGGAGATCGTAGGTTAATTAAGCAACTCTGAACGATCAATTGCCAACTATTGCTCTTCAGCAACTATACTTGATCAGCAAACAACTCAGGTCATACAATTACCATCTCTTTTCTATCAGCAAACATCTCCGGCAAATCAATAGACAACTCTTGCCGTTCAAATGACATTTCATTTGTTTCGAGCAACAGCAAATAGATAAATTGAAAAAGAATCAGCTTGAAATGCAGCAGCAAATTGCTGAATTAAAGAAAATGATTACAGGTAAGTAAACAAACAAATAAATACGGTGTTGCTTCCGGTAAGAGCTGCATCTTACTTTTATTTCTTCGCCTTGGGTTATGTTCGCAAAAAAAAATGAAAGCCGGGTTGCGTGTCTTCACGCAATGGAATAAGTGATGCGTGGAGACACGCACACGGCACTAAAGCCTTTCGTGTACCCATGAATCCGGTGCATTTTTCAGCCATTTTTAAGCGGTCGCAGTTAGTGAACCTTAAGCTTACTGTTTCTTATTCTCCAACCTGACCAGGTTATTTGTTACTGTAATATTCCAGGTATCTGTTATGCAGCCTGCAGCATCTGAAACCGTATAAGTAGTATTGGCAGTTGGATTAACAGTAACAGAGCGGCTGGTGGCCCCGGTTGACCAATTGTAATTTCCAATCCAGGAAGCGGTTAATACAACAGATGAACCGGCTGTTATGGTTGTCTGCGATGTTTTGTTTACATCTTTCATGATGGTGAAATTATCTCTTATCACTCCATCAGCGCTGATCCATTTTGCATCAAGCCTGTTATCTTCTGCTTCAAAAAACAAAGTGCCGCCATTGGTACTATTGGAATAATACATCGCATTATGCGGATAACCGGTTGCAGTACCGCCTAACTGACCTGCTGATCCTACAACAGCATAAACAATTCCGTTTCGCTGATCTGTTGATTTTTTAATGTAAGGACACGAATTAGCACTGCCATTGTATTTGGCACTGGAACTGCTCAATGCATGTGATGATGGATTAAAAGTACTTTCTGTTCCGTAATGCCCGTTCATCAAAAAGCTTCTTTCATAGATATGGCTGTGGCCACATAATACCAAATCAACCTTATATCGTTCGAAAATAGGAACCACCTTTTGCCGTATGCTGACCTCTTCCGGATCGGTATCGCTGTTATGCGATCCTTTTGAAAAAGGCGGATGATGAAAATACACTACCGTCCATGGCTGTGTATTAGCTGCAAGATCCTGCTTGAGCCAAACAGCCTGCGCTCCTAATGTATCATATAGTCTTGTATTGCCTGCTTCCCAACCATACGAATCCAATGAAATGAAATGCACATTGCCGATATTGTAAGAATAAAATGCTTCTGTATTGGAAGCTACGCCACCTGCTTCGCCATTGCGTGGTAAGCTGAACATGTCATAGTAAGGAATGGCATGATCAGCCTGCCGTGCAGCGCTGCCGGCATAATCATGGTTGCCGGGACTTGGCCATAACACATGATTTTTTGTTAAGTTGCCCTGGTACACATTGAAGAAATTATTTTGAAATTCAGCATCTGTTCCAAGCGTATAAGCGTTATCACCCAGTAGTATCCATGCATCGGTGTAATTATTTGCATTAAAAGACAAATATGCATTTCTTACATTTACCTGGTTTGTCGAATTGTTGCCCATATCTCCCATAGCCAGCACTCTTATCTTTTGCGTACTTCCTGCCGGTGGCAATGTTTTGAAATAATTGTTAGCATCGCCCTGCAGTGTCTGTGCAGTTGATCCAATGCTGTAGTAGTAGAGTGTGTTGGATGTTAATCCGGGTAATGTTACGATATGTTCAGTAGTAACAGTATTATCAGTAAAAGATTGAGATAAATTACCGGCACTGGTTCCGTAGTTTAGTTTGCTATTTGTGGCTATATCAGTTCTCCATCTTACAATTATTCCATTTTGTATTGTACTATTAAGGTAAGGCCCGCGGGTTAATGCAGCAGTAGTGCCGCCTCCGCTGCCATTTGCTGTTAGTTCAAGATCAAAAGAAAGATCAGAACTGGATGCGCTGTTTTGATGTATTTCTACTGCAATTGTATTAGTGCCTGTTCTTAACTGGGCAGCGGTTAATGTTTTTAATTGTGCTGTATTACCATCATCGCTTGCGGCTGCAGAAGCCAATGTTGTATAACTAATGGTGCCCGATGGCATATTGCTGCGAAACACTTCAGTACCGTTAATGTACACTGCAGCTCCATCATCTCTTTTTATCCTTAAGTTATAACCACTAAATAAACTTGCGTCGGCTATAGTGATCGTCTTTCTGAAATATGTAGTAATGTATTTGTTGCTTGCATTGCTGCCATAGCTAATTACTTTTGCTTCATCGCCGTCGCCATATCCTAATTGTGCATTACCACTCAGCCATGCAGCATCGTCGAATGCAGAAGACCGCCACGCAGTGCCTTGATTGCTTCCATTGTCCCTGTATTTCCAATTGCTGCCATAAGAAATTAATGTATTACTCGTCACAACGGGAGTACCCGAAAGTTGTATATCAAAACTAATATCAGAGCTGGTGGCGCTGTTTTGATGTATCTCTACAGCTATTACATTGTTGCCGGTAATCCATGAAGAAGAAGCAACAGAAAAACTTTGTGCTGTGGCGCCATCATCGCTGGCTGCTGCTGTGGCCAAGGTTGTATAGCCCACCGTTCCTGAAGGCATATTGTTACGGTATCTTTCTACACCATTTAAATACACAATAATTCCGTCATCTCGTTTTACATTCACTGTAAAACTGCTGTATGCGGAAGGATTGGCAATAGAAACTATTTTCCGGAAATAAGTGGTGATATATTTTGCATTGGCATTGGAACCATAACTCACAACGGTTGCTTCGTCGCCATCGCCATATCCCAACTGACCATTACCTTCCGGCCATGCAGCATCGCTGAAGGCAGAACTTGTCCATGCAGTTCCCTGGTTAGAGCCATTAGCCAAATACTTCCATAAAGAGCCGTAAGAAAAAATGATAGTTTGGCTTTTTACTAAAGAAATAAATACCAATAGGGCAAAAGCAGAAAGGTAAATTTTTTTCATAATCGCAATCGTTTTTGAAATCAATAATCAGAAACAGGTTCCTTTGCTTACGAAGGTTACGATTAAGAGACATGTTTTTTGCGTGGGGCAGATCATTAAAAAATACAAAGTGCAGGAACGGATGAGGACTTACAAAAAACATTGGAGATTATGAAGGTATGTCTTTTTATATTAAAACTGCTTTTAGCTAACGAAGAGTTTAAGGTTTAAAGTTGTCAACCATTAAAGGCTGACAACTTTGCAATATTAGAAACGGCAAATGACAAGTGAATAAAGTTAGCCGGCTTTCACTTTCTTCTTCTGGTATTGTCCCATCAGTTCACCGGTTGCGAGAATATGTCCTTTCATTGCATCCTGCAATGCTTTTTTATCAGAGCCTGCAAGCAGATCAAGTTCTGTATCGAGTGCATAAACTTTAAAAAAGTAACGATGGACACCGGATGGCGGACAAGGCCCGCCATATCCTGTTTTGCCAAAACTATTGGTACCGCTGATGCCGGGATTAGTTTGCTCTGCAATGGCTGCATTGGGTGGAATATTCCACACTATCCAGTGATCAAAAACACCGCGTGGCGCATCAGGATCTTCCATGATCAATGCCAATGTCTTTGTTTCGTCGGGAATATTAGTTATTTCAAGCGAAGGATTAATATCTTTTCCTTCACAAGTGTATTCAGTGGGTATATGGCCTTTGTGGCTAAAGGCATGACTGTTGATTTTAAGACTGTTTTCGACTGACATAAAAAACGTTTTAGAAAATGGCTCATAAAATATGCCAGATGCATGTGGAAAAAAATTATTGCCTAGCGATGTACTGACAAACATTACCCAACATTGTTGGTGATGCCGTAATACGAAGGCACTAAAGCTGTTCTTTAAATAATATTATTTTTGATACAAAGCTACTGCCGGTGCAAAGCTTCGTTTAAGTCGTATGTGTTGGCTGTAGCCGTCACACTTTCTTAAGGACCTTCTCCAATTCGAAGTTCGTCGATTATTGTTTCTTTGTCTGTCTTTAAAGTAAACTGTCTAAAAGGATAAAAGACATGATTAGTCACCACAAAATATGGGTCTTCTTTGTCCATTTTAATAATGTCCTTAAATTCTTTTGTGTCACTGTTAGCAGGTAACGACATTTTAGTTGGGTCCATAATAATCAAAACATAATCTTTCTTTGCTGTCGCAATAATATCGTTGTCACCCAAAATACCCCACCCTAAGTTCTTGTTCTTTACGATGTCTTTTTTCACAAAGGCAAAAAGTAAAGATTTGTACTCTTTTGTCTCTTTGCAATATTTAAGAGCGGAGTCAATATTGCTGAAGGTATTGCTGTTATTGTCTGTGTCAGAGTTTGTTGAACTATTGCAACTTGTCTGAAAGATGAGTAAGAAGGCTATGTAAATTGTAAGATGTCTAACCACTTTAAGGTCTTTTAGGTTGTCGGTAACGTGGAGTCATTGGCGAAGCACCGGTATTCGTCTTACCTCAGCCCTGACTATCCACTGTTGAATAAAGATATAAAGTTGATGTTAAATTCTCAAGCTGATCTGTGATTCGTAAAGCTGGATATGCAGATGATCTGTATTATGCGTTGCAGGCATCCGGTTATGCTTCTCCTGCTGCAAGATCGTAATGGAAACTCCATAATGTCTTCCCGATAATCTATCGGGACGGCTACCAATGCTTCACCCCGTAGGATGCATATCCAACGGGGTGAATTCAACACAGACTGTAAGCCGTTTTTATTCTCCCGTTATTTGTCGGACAAGAAATTTTATAGATCTATCATCAATGGATGCAATTTCCGATTTGTCGTAAATGGTCAGTAAATAGACTTCTTTGTTCCTGTCAATTTTGAAAGTGATAATTCTCATGCCCCCACTTTTACCTTTGCCCTTACTTTTTGCTGCTAAACGTATTTTGAAGGTGTCACTGCCTAATGCTGTCCCAATGTCAGGTGTCAGTGATAGTGTGTCGGATAACTCTGATAACTCCTTTTTAAGAGAAGGAAATTTTTTGATTAGCCTTTTGGCCTGGGATTTAAAGGTCGGTGCAGGGATAACGTTATACCTCATTCAGGAAATATTGTAACGATTGTTTTTTGATTTTCCCCTGACGCATTTTTTTTACTTCTTCAAAGGCTTGGGTCAAGTCAGATTTTACTTTGAGCATTTGCTCATATTTATTCAATCTGTTCATTAACCTAGTCCAATGGCTGATTGGAAGCTGTACTGCCTGGATTTTCCCTTCCTGGTCATTTACATAATGAACTGCTGTTTTCATGAAATAAAACTACAATTTTTTTTAAGAATTTATTTAACCGTTTTGCAAGCTCTTTGTGTTATTAAAGATATAAAGTTGATGTTAAATTCTCAAGCTGATCTGTGATTCGTAAAGCTGGATATGCAGATGATCTGTATTATGCGTTGCAGGCATCCGGTTATGCTTCTCCTGCTGCAAGATGGTAATGGAAATTCCATAATGTCCCAACGGCTACCGTTGCTTCACCCCGTAGGATGCATATCCAACGGGGTGAATTCAACAAAGGATTAAATCGAACATTTGCGCCGTAAATTTTTTCATGCTCAAATACCGCTGGCGCAAATCTTCGTTTAAACCTCCTATGTAAAGGTTTTCGCTGCATGAAGTATAAAATTTAAATTTAGGACATCCCATCGGTTCAAATTTTATACACATTGAAAAAAATTGAGAACCCCGCGTTGATATATAACGAA
>Ga0187893_10005016_pt1 | contig 24335 bp, 21 predicted proteins | sample MA1701074metaG_FD_139574 | JGI IMG/M metagenome (GOLD analysis project Ga0187893, IMG submission 139574) | White microbial mat communities from a basaltic lava cave in the Kipuka Kanohina Cave System on the Island of Hawaii, USA - MA170107-4 metaG ...
ACCTGGATGCTTGTATTGCGACGGATTCACTTCCTCCGCGGAAAGTTTGCGATCTCCGTTGGCGTCGATGTCTTTCACGGCGACCTCGAAAGGGGGTAAAGGCTTGCTCTCTCCGGCATCGGCGCCAGGGGCCCATCCAGTCACATAGATCGTGTCGCCGTCCGTAATAGCCGTGTTCTTGATCTGCCAGCTCAATCCTCGAACGGACCACACCTCCTTCCCGGTCTCCGCATCGTAGGAGGTCAGAAGATAAGAACCCGGCACTACAACCTGGATCTTCCTTCCTGCCGGCTGGAACAATGTTGGCGTCGCAAAACCGTGCACAACCGCGGGCCGATCCACGCGCCACAGGATTTTTCCCGTGTCTTTATGCACGGCCACCATGTACGAGCCGACGTCCTGGTCGCACACCAGAATGACGCGATCGCCAGCGAGAATCGGTGAAGCGCCCATGCCATGCAGGTTGCTGAACGGGCCCAGCGGCAGGCGCCACCGCTCATTGCCGTCCGGACCGTAGGAGACCAAACCGAAATCACCGAAGAAGACGAACAGGCTCTTCCCATCCGTGACGGGGGTCGCCGAAGCCGGACTGTTCAGCTTGTGCAGCCGCTCGGCGCGCGGCTGTTCGATTTCTCGCTTCCAGCGAATTGTGCCAGTGGAGCGATCGATCGCGTAAGTGTTGAGCCGCTTGTTTTCTGTGCCCGTGATATAGAGCTGATCTCCCGCGATCACGGCGGACGAAGTGCCTCTCGGCAGCGGTATCGCCCAAACAACGTTCTTCTGTGGCCCGATCTCGGCGGGAAGCGGTTTCCCGTCGGCGACACCGAAGCCGTTCTCGCCCCGGAAGGAGGGCCAGTCGGCAGCCCAAACGGTAGCGATGGTCAGGAGAACGAAACAGGCTCGCATCCACCGACTATATCGCAAAATGGTTCTTCTAATGCCTGCATTCGTCATTCTCGGCTGCGGCTATACGGGGCAGCGTGTGGCACGCCTGCTTGTCCGGCAAGGACATCGGGTCATCGCGACCACGCGCGACGTGGCTGCTCTCACTCTCGACGGAGTGGATCTGGTGCACCTCGACGTGATCGAACCCTCGCGTCACTTCGCGCTGCCGCAGGACGCACGCGTTCTGCACTCCATTCCCGTCCCCGCAACTGAGTTTCTGGAGGGCGCAAGCCGTGTCGTGTACCTGTCTACCACTGGTGTGTATGGCAAGACCCTGCTGGTGGATCACAACACACCGATCGCTCCTTCAACACTCCGCGAGCTCGCCAGGGCTCACGAAGAGCAGCGGGTTTCATCGGGACCGTGGTCTTCCTTGATCCTGCGGCCGGCTGCGATCTACGGCCCGGACCGTGGCGTTCACGTCTCGATGCGTCAAGGCCGCCATCGATTATGGGGGGATGGATCGAACTACATCTCGCGCATTCACGTGGACGACCTTGCCGCCATTTCCGCCGCCGCTCTGCTCAGCGACTTGACCGGCGCCTATCCCGTCGCCGATGACGAACCCTGCACGGCGCTCGAAATCACCCAATTCGCCGCCTCTCTTTTCGGTCTTCCGATTCCGCCGTCCGGCGACCTGCCTGGTGAGGACACACGCCGTGTCAATCGTCGCGTTGACGGTTCTGAAATCCGGCGCCTGTTCGGAATCAAACTGCGATACCCCACCTACCGCGAAGGCCTGGGCAGCTCGCTGTGAGTAGGCGATGTATACTATACATTGTGAGGCGTACACAGCTCTATATCGAGGAAGGGACATGGAAATTGCTCCACGTAGCAGCCAAGGAGGAAGGCACAACGATCTCTGAAATGGTGCGGAGAGCAATTGAGGAGAAGTACGCAGGCGCCGTGAACCGAAAGGCTGTCTTGCGCCAAGCTGTTGGATTGTGGGCGAACCGGCAAGACTTGCCGGACACCGAACGCTCTGTTCGAAGCCTTAGAAAAGGCAGCCGCCTCGACCGGTTCGCGAAATGACGGCGGTATTGGTAGACACGGACGTACTGATCGAAGTCTTTCGGCGAAGGGAACAGGCGATCGTGGCCCGGTGGTTATCGCTCGTAGAAGATAGCTGCTGGCTGCTATATACGCCAGTGACGCTCGCCGAAGTCTTTCATGGCCTTCGCCCGAGGGAGGAGAAACCAGTGCAGGAGATTCTAACCGCAATGCGATGCATCCATCTGGATCGAGAGGTGGGAAAGAAGGCGGGAGAGTACCTGCGCAGCTATCACGCGAGCCACGGTCTGGAGTTGGGCGACTCATTGATAGCGGCAAGTGCCTTCGTCCACAAGGTTCCACTCTGGACGCGGAATCGGAAGCATTACCCGATGAAGGACATCTTGATCGCGTGAGTTAGGCTTTCGTCGTGCGAGATACGTGGCTTCAGCGCCCCTGGATCGTTTTGGAATGTTCCAGGATTGCAGGATCCTTGATACCCACGGCATAGAGGCGATCGATCTGCCGGCGAGCCTCCGCGACCTCTCCATTGGCATGAAGGGCCCTGGCGTAAGCATCCAGAGTGTACAGGTCTTGACGCCTCGCGAATTCGATCTTGGCGATGCGAAGAGCCTCGGCGGGTTTGCGTTTTGGACCGGTGTAATAGAGCACCAACTCGCGGTTGGCATTGTCGGGATCGTTTACCTGCTCCAGAGCAGCCTTTTCAAATTGAGACCACCGGCTGGCGGCTTGGGCAAGATCCCCGGCTGATTCGAGCGCCTGAGCGAGAAGATTAAGATGGCGCGGCTGAGGCGGGAGCCCGGCAAGCAAATCGGCTGCCTCACGGAATTTGCGGCGCTCTACCTTCACCTCAGCCAGACGGACGACGCCGGGAACGAATCCAGGACGCGCTTCCAACGCACGCAGAGCCGTTTGCTCTGCCAGTTCGTATCTGGCGAGCCAAAGATGAACCAGCGCGAGCCAGGTCAGCGCTTCGGCGCGATCGATGGAGTCGGTGGGCTGGATTCTGACGAGCGCCGACTCGAGCATCTCGGCGGCGCCTTCGAGGTCACCTGTCAACAGTCGAAGAACTCCCGCATGGAAGAGACCCGCGGGATGAGTCCGGCGGAGATCCAGCATCCATTGAATGGCTTTCTCGGCCTCTTCATACCGGCCCAGAGCGAAGGAAGCATCCGCAATCAGCCCGTAACCTTCAACGTCATCGGGAATCGATTTGTTATACGCGGTCGCCTTTTCCAAAGCGTCTTCAAAGCGGTGCGACAGCAGCAGCAGGGAAACCTCTGCTTTACGCAAAGCAGGGTCTCCGGGCGAGCCTGCGAGTGCGCCACGGCAGGCGTCGGAGGCTTCTCGAATGGCGTGCGGATCTCTACGATGCCGTGCTTGCTCGTAAAGAGCAACGGCTGGTTCGACCTGTGCGGAAAGCCCACTCCCGGCGGCCAGCAGCAGCCAGAGCGCTCTCATCGCGACTGCTAGAACGGGCAAGGCGCGCCGCCCCCGGCCGTACAGCCAGGTTCACCCGGATCGATATGGCGGCGGTTGCGTCCGCTCGGGGCACTGCCCAGGTATGGAAACGAGGTCCGATACGGAACGTCGTTTACGTTTACTCCGTCCCCCAGTTTGCTGTTGACTGGCGAACTGGAGAACGGAGGGCCAGCTAGGACACCACCAACCACTAATCGCAGTGCGAGGTCCGTCACATCATCGAACAATCGGCGACCGTTGGGAAAGCCCGCTGGATCGGGTGGGCTGGCGAGCAAACCGAGGCGGCTCAGTAAAGTGCTACTTGGTGGTGTCGGAGGCACACCAGTGTTAAGCCGTAACAGATCAGCGATCGGCCCAGAGAAAGTCCCGGTAGCCGCAATCGGCGGAGCGTAAGTCACCACTGGCAGCAGGTCAAGCCTCGGGGGAGTTGGGATCGCAACCGCACCACCGGTGAGAGCATTGACGACGCGGGCTAGAGCCGGGTCCAGGAAGAAACTGGCGAACTGCGCATCGTTCTTCGGCTGGTCCATACTGAACCGGTCCTTGTAACCAGTTCCGACCAGAAGTTCGTTGATGAGCGGGTTCCCCATGCGCTGGACTTGGCTGTACGGGCCAGAGGACGTCGCCGGCAACGGCGATCGCCGCGCTGTCAGGCGCGGTCTGGATGTCGTGCCCCAGGCGCCGATGGTGGCGGCGGTAGAATTCGCTGGCTCAACATTGCCTGTCCGCGTAAGCATCGTAACGGGAACTTCGATGGCGATAGCGTTGACCGCATACCCGGAAACGGTATCGGAGGCAAAGTTCTGAAGAGCAGCGTCCTGGGCTGGGCTGAGCACCGGGAAAATGGAGGTATTCAAAGTGTCGAAAGCGCCGCCAAGGTCAATCCAGAATGGGTCATCCACCGTACCGGCGAAAGTTCTAATTCCTGACCCCACCGAGTAGATAGCCGAATTGTACAGAGCGTCGTAATCCATAGTCCGTGGACCGGCATTGGCCGGCACGGCAAACAGAGCGTCCGGTCCAGAAAGCTCCGTTGCGACGCCGCCCTTGATCATCGTCGCCCTGTAGCTCTGGCGTTGTCCCAGGCCGATCGAACCAAAGGAGTTAATTCTAGGCGGAACGATCGGCGTTCCGGGAGGGACCGGCGGCGGAGAGTTGGCTGGGGCCGTGGCCCCACCAGGGACACCAGCCATCACCTGAAACAGATTCGGAAGGCGCTGCTCGGTCCGGAATCGGAACTGAAAGACGATGTCTTCCACCGCGTCGTTGTTGTTGTCGATCTTGATCTCATAGAGGATATCCGGATCGAAGGGGAACCAATTCGGGCCGTTGGCGGGCTCCAGGAGCGGGTCGACGCACAGGATCATTGTCACCTTGGGAGTCGGATCGCCCTCGTAGCTGCGGAACATGAAAAAGTCCGTGATATCGGCCTTGTGGTCAAGGGATGTAATGGGCGCCTCCCGGTGGTTGGCTGCCAACGCGACCGGTGGGACGGCAAGGCAAAGCGACAGAATCGCGGCCAGATACTGACGGATCGAAGTCATGGAACTACCTCCTGAAACGACTGTACGCATGCTGACGGATGTCTGGATTCAGCGGCGGCGGAAAAAAGCGATGCTCATCAAGCCGGCCGCCATCAGCAAAAGTGAAGATGGCTCGGGAATGCCCGTGTCGAAACGGAGACTCAGGCTCCCGGAAGCCGCGGAACCGCTTACCCCACCGTCCACGGACAGCTCGACGAAGACATCGAAGAAACTCGCCGGGATGTTATCGAAGTCCGGGGAGAACAGGAAGTCGGGGATCTCGCCGACGATTAGGGATTCTGGTGTTCCCGTGCAGCCCGTGGGTCCCGTGGGATCGAACGTACCGTCAGCACAAAGATCGACGATGCCCAGGATAAGACCGTCGCCCGCGACGCGCCCGGGTGTGAGGCTGAGATCGGCCCCGAAAAGAGTCCCGTCGATCCGGAAACGAAAGAACGTGGCAAAAAAATCTCCCACGTCGGCGGAAACATCCGTGTCTACTTGTAAACCAATAAAAGGAGCAGACAGCGGAATGGGAGTAATCGATACAGCGGTCGGGTCGATTTCCGTGCTGCCGACGAGGAGGGGCGGGATCGCTGTGAAATCCGCGAGGGTATAGGACCCGATGCTACAGCCTCCCGATCCAAGCCCGATGTAGTCATCCAGGGTACCCAAGGTGCAGGGAGCACCGAACAACGGAACGGCCAGAAACAATGAAGACAGAAAAACACGACCCGAGCCCAATTTCGACATAGCGCCTCTAGAGTAAAGCAGGACGGGGAAGCAAACAAGGTTCAAAAAGATATGGTTCGAGGCCGTTTAGTACTGCGGTACCTTCGGTCTAGCCCACGGATTTCAAACCTTCTTCTTGCGGTTGGCCGCCAGATTGTACGACCCGTGCCATGTGGATTCCGCGCCACCGCCGTATCGCGACACTACCACTTCTACGACGTATGGATTCCCATCACGAGTCGCCTGCACGCCGCGTTTCAACGCTGCTTCCAGATCGCCGGATCGGGTGACCTTTTCGCCCTTCACCCCCTGACTCTGCGCCAATTGCGCGAAATCGATCTCGGGATCGCCAAGGTACATCCCCGCATAGTGTCCCGTCTGAGCCATCCGTCCCTTGTAGCCGAAGTAAGCATTCCGCACCGTCTGGTAGTTGTGATTGTTCCAGACCACCGTCAGCACCGGTACGCGATAGCGCGCCTGGGTCCAAAAGCCGCCAGCGGAATACATCACCGACCCATCCCCGATCGAGCACACCACCTGCCGGTTCGGCTCGGCGAGCTTGGCTCCGGTCGCGGCGCCGATACCCCAACCCAGACCATTGCCCGTGTTCCCTACCCACATCATCTCGTCTTCCCTATAACCGAAACTCAAGCCCTGATGCCGTCCGGTGAGATTCTCGCTCACGAAGATCGCGTCCTTATCGAGCGCCTTTGCAAGCGCCATTCCCAGTTCGTCGGGATGCATCGGCGACTTGCCGAAATTCGCCCGCGCCGCGTCATCGGCCCTCTTGCGGCCGGCGGCGATCCCACCCAGGAACGTCTCTCCGCGGGACTTGGCAGTGGCCGTGATCCGCTCCTTGGTCAGCAAAGACTCCAACGCCGCCCGCAGGTCTCGCAGTGCTTCCTTCACATCGCCGATGACGGCGAGATCGGTGGCGTAGTTTCGGCTCATCGAGGCCGTGTCGAGCCCGATACGAACGATCTTGGCGTCGGGCGGAGCTTCCGGCGCCGCCGGAATCACGCGGCCCCCGAAATCACGCGCACCCACTGCCACCAGCAGATCGACGCCGGCCTTGACATACTCCATGCCCATCGAGAAGCCACCGGCATAATGCGTGTGACGCACGGGGAAGTTCCGGTAGCCGCTCGAATAGTCAGTCACCGGAAGCCCGAATTTTTCGGCGAAAGCCACCAGATCCGCTTGGGCGCCGGACTTCCACACTTCGTCGCCCACTACCAGAAGCGGCCGCTTCGCTTCGGCGATCATCTTAGCCGCTTGTTGCACAGCATCTGCTGAAGGCCGCACCCGTGCATTGAGCATGAATCGTTTGGCTGGAAGAATCTGAGCCTTTGCGCCGCGCCCCTCGAGGGCATAGTGCGCCATCGCCAGATACACAGGGCCTCCCGGCGATGTAGCCGCGGTCTTGAACGCCCTTCGCAGCATCACCGGCAAGCTCGCGGCTTGCCGTGCCTCCCAGGAAATCTTGGTGAACTGCCGCGTCACTTCCTTTTGGTCGAACCCCGGCCGCGGAGCGAGTCCCGATTCATCACTCCACACTTCGTTGTCGTTCAAACCCGCGGTGATTACCAGGGGTGTCCCGTCTCGCGCGGCATTATACAACTGGCCTGCCATCTGCGCCGTTCCCGCGATCACGTGAACGTTGATGAACCCGGGCTTGCCGCTCACACGCGCATAACCGTCAGCCATTGCGATCACGATCCCTTCGTGCAAGCCCATGATCAAGTGCATGTCCGGTTGGTCGATGAAGGCATCGAACAATCCAACCTCAAACGACCCGGGATTGGTGAAGAGGTACTCGACCCCTGCCGCGCGCATTTGCTCGACCACCAGGTGTCCACCCGTCCCTTCGGCTGTGAATGCGCCCGAGACGGGCTCGTTGCGTGCCGCGGTCTCCGATGCCTCGAGCGGTTCGAGCAACGCCTCCGCGGCCGCTGCCGTTAGTCCCAATGCGGAAAGCTTTCGCAGCAAGCCCCGGCGGGTGAGGTCGTTCGAAAGATAACGGGTGATGAATTCACGCATGAGCGGTCTCCTCAATTTGCATCTGTTGGCGTAGGGGTTCGGCCAGCTCCGGTGGGAGCGGACGGGCACGTTGAGTATTTCGGTCCATGGCGGCGACCACGATTCTGCCGCGCGCCACGGCTGTCTTATCTTTAGTCACTTGAAAGTGCAACGTGAACGAGCTGGTCCCGACCCGCTCTACGGTGACCTCTACTCCGATCAACTCGTCATAAGTGACCGAACCCAGAAAGTCGCACTCGACATGCACCCGCGGGTAGGCAATGATCCGGTTCTGAATGTGTCCGTATGACAGATCGAGATGACGCATGAACTCGGCCTCGGCCATCTCGAAATAGCGGAACATCGCCGTGTAATGGATGCGCTGGGAAGCGTCGGTGTCGACGAATTGGACCCGGATCGGCCATCGAAACGGGGTATTGCTCACGGTGATGTGATTCTATCAGCATGCCGGATTGCGTGGGGCCAGCCTCCGGCTTGCCGCGGGACTTTAGTCCCGCAGCAGCGCATGGCGCTGCCCCACTCCTGTCAATCGAGCCAGGGCCGCGTCCATGTATCGTTTCCCACAGCGCAGCGACCTTCCGCCGGAAAGCGAAACCACTGGATCGCCATTGGACGCTCGCCCAAAAGACTCCAGGCGGATGATGTTCACAACAGCGGACCGGCTTATCCGTACAAAGCGATCCGGATCGAGCTGCGCGGCGAGCCCATCGAGTGTGCCGCGGACGATATGAGTAGCGCCTCCGGCATGAAGCACGAGGTAGTTTCTGGCGGATTCCATCCAGTCAACAGAATCAGCCTCGACCAGATATGCGATGGAGCCGGAGCGGACCAGGAACCGGCGCAGGTAGCGGGTAGATATGTCTCTTCCGATCGCGTCACGAGCGCGGTCAAGCGCCACGTCGAGGCGCGACTGGCTGACCGGCTTCATCAGGTAGTCCAGCGCCCGAACCTCGAACGCCTTGACCGCGTAGTGGTCGAAGGCGGTAACAAAGATGGTGTGCGGCCGGGCCTCTGCCGGGAGCGCGGATAAGACGTCGAACCCAGCCCCGTCTGGAAGCTGAACGTCCAGCAACAACAATCCTGGCTGAAATTCAGCGACAACAGCCACGGCCGCGGATACTGAGCCGGCCTCACCGACGACTCGGATGCCGGCACGCGTTTCCAGCAACCGCAGTAATTTGCGGCGCGCCGGCGGTTCGTCGTCCACGATAACCACGTCGATTGGCCGGGTCTTCAAAGTCCCTCCGCCAGGCGAAACGGAAAACGCAGGGTGACCAGCGTGCCGCCGCTATCTGCCGTGCTCAGATCGACCGAGCCTTCCGCGCCATAAAGCCTGTTCAGGCGCTGGCGCGTGTTGCCCAGACCAAGACCGAGTCCAGCCGTGGACGCAGTGTTACCTCGCCGGCCGGAATTGCGAACTTCAATACACAAGTCTGTGCCATCGCGGCTCGCAGCAATCGAGATGGCAACTGCATTGGCGCCCGGATCGACACCATGGTGGAAGGCGTTCTCGGCAAGCGGCTGTAGCAGAAGTTGGGGAACGACCGCGTTCTCAAGGCCTGGTTCGATCTCCCAGCGCACCTGAAGGCCGTCCTCAAACCGAGCCTGCATGATGTCCAGGTACGCGCGCGTCACCCGGATCTCTTCGGCAAGCCGAACTTCCTGCGCGGGATTCCGGGCCAGGGCATCACGCAGATATTCGCTGAGACGGCAAAGCATCTCGTCGGCTTTGGCGGGACTCTCGTAGACGATGGACGAGATCATGTTCAAAGTGTTGAACAGGAAATGCGGCTGAAGCTGAAGCCGAAGCTTTTCGAGCTGAGCCTGCGCCAGTTCCTTTTCGAGCTCGGCAAAGCGGATCTCGCGCCGACGCTGCTTCTCTTGCGCATCGAGGAACAGGGTGACGCCGGCAATCGAGCAGTAACACAGGAACTCAACAGGCAGCTCCATGAAGTAGCGGATCCAGAGAATCCCATAGTCGTACTGGCCCAGGCCGAGCGCAGCGAATACAGCCAGGCGGATGACATAGATGAGGCTCGTTTGCAGGAATCCTGTAAAGACAACGGCGGCAGCGTGCGCGGGAAGCCAAGGCCACCAGGATCTGAGGCTAGGCCGAAACCGCCGCGTGATCCGCACAACGAGAGGGACCGTGAGAGCCAGAGCATACGCGCCGGTCATTTCTTCCAGGAACGGAATATACCAGGCGATCGGATTCTCCCGCGTAAGGAAGTCGAGATACTTGTAAGCGAACAGGAGCAGACCGAAAACGGTGAAGATCGCGAATACAGGGACGATGTTTCTGAGCTGGATCATGGGAGCCGGAAAGCAACCAGCGTATCGCTTGGAGGGGAGAGAAGATGATCATGCCCGCCGACTGCAATCACGACATACTGTTTGCCCTTGCTCAGAAAAGTCATCGGCGTGGAACGGGCTCCGGAAGGCAGTTTCGCGCGCCATAATTCCGATCCGCTGGCGACATCGAAAGCGCGGATGTGAGGATCGAGGGTTGCGCCGATGAAGACGAGTCCGCCTCCAGTCACGATCGGACCTCCAAGATGGGGTCCACCCACCTCGACGCCACTATACCCCGGCACATCTAAGGAACCCAAGGGCACCTGCCAACGGATTTGGCCGCTCGTAGTATCGATCGCAGAAAGAGTGGACCACGGCGGCGGAGTACACGGCAGGCCGCTGGGAGAGCGGAGAATCGTGCGCGACATTGCGTAAGGTGTACCCCGCTGGCGCGTCGTCTCCCAATCAGGAGAGTTACGGCGCACGGAATCGAAGTCCTTCTGGGGCACCAGGCGGACAGCAGCCGCCAGCCGGTTCGCTGGAACGATCAGCAGGTTGCGATTTGGATCCCAAGCCACGCCGCCCCAAGCTAACCCTCCGATATTGCCAGGATACACGACGGAGCCGCGCAGACTGGGTGGAGTGAAGATCCCGTCATTGCGCCACGCCGCGATCTGGTCCTGGCAGTGTTTGCGATCGGATTCGGTTGGTCCCCAGGCGTCCTCTGGGTCGAGGCGGTGAGGTACGAGCGCGGGGGGGCGTACGGGAAATGGTTGTGTGGGCGAAGCCTTTTCGCCCGGGACGTCACTCGCCGGAACAGGACGTTCTTCCACGGGAAATAGCGGACGCCCAGTCTCACGATGGAGCAAAAACAGATGGCCGGTCTTCGAACCGGCGGTGACAGCCGGCACCTCCGCTCCGCCGCGACGCAGCGTGAACAGAGCCGGCTGGCTTGCTACGTCGTAGTCCCAGAGATCGTGATGCACGGTCTGGAAGTGCCAAATCCGGCGTCCGTCTTCGGCGCGCAGCGCAACGACACTATTCGCATAGAGGTTGTCTCCAGCGCGAAGGCCGCCGTAGTAGTCTGGGCTTGCGCTACCTGTCGGCACAAAGACGAGGCCACGTTCTTCGTCGCCAGAGAGGATCGACCAGGCGTTCGCTCCACCGGTCTGGCGGGCGCTTTCGGCGTTCCAAGAGCCAGTAGCCGGATCGTCGCGACTTACCGGGATCGGATGCCAAGTCCATTTGAGCTGCCCAGTACGGGCGTCGAAGGCACGAACCTCGCCGCTTGGCATCGAGACACGCGTGTTGTCGGCAATAGCGGAACCAACTACAACCAGACCGCGAATTACTAGAGGCGGCGATGTCTGCTCATACTCGCCGGCCTCGTGGGGCAGAATGCGAAGACCCTTCTTCAGATCGATTTCTCCATTCGATCCAAAGCCGGAGCAGGGCCGGCCTGTGCGAGCATCGAGGCTGATGAGCCGTGCATCGATGGAGGCCAGGTAGAGACGCCGGCGGCACGGGTCCTGGTCGCCTAGCTGAGGATCGAGCCATGTGGCTAGTCCTCGATTGGCGAAATCACCGTAACTCGCGTCGAACTCGATGCGGGCATCGAATGTCCAGGGTGCTTGGACGGATTCCAGGTCAAGAGCGATGACCCGGCCGTTCGGCGTGGAGAAGAAAAGCACGCCGTCCACGAACAGCGGCGTCGCTTCGAACGCGGGCCGTCGTCCGCCGCGCTTGGCGCGTTCAAGGGAGTCGCCTGTCCGATAAGTCCAGGCATGCTGGAGCGACTTGACGTTCTCGCGGTTGATTTGGCGCAGGGGAGAATACTTCGAACCGCCGGCATCGCGGCCATAGAAGGTCCATTGAGCGTCCTCTTCGCGATCGGCGGGACGGAGGCCGGCTTGAAATAGAAAGGTCGTGACTGCGACCCTTGCGATGATCCTCATAGGAAAAGTGTGTCCGAGGGCCGTGCGGCATTCAAGCGTTCTCGGGACGAAACCGCAATTCGGAGGGACGAATTCCGATCGCATCCTGCGCGCTTGGTAAACCGCCGCTGCTCGATTCCACACGACACCGCCGATTGAGAATCGGCCGGCACCTTAACAAGCTGCCCCACAAGCTGCCAGGGCTGTATAATGCAGTTCCAAAGGGAGGTTCTGATGTCGAATCACTCCAAGCGGATTCTGTGTGTGTTCCTGTTGGTGCTCACGGCGGCGGCTCAGGTCCCCACATCCGAACTCACCGGTACCGTGACGGATCCTTCCGGCGCGGTTGTGTCCGGCGCGAAAGTCGTCATCACCAGTCTGGCGACCAACATCGAGCGCTCCACGGAAACCAATGCAGCCGGCATCTACATTGCGCCGGCGCTCCAGCCGGGAACCTATTCGGTCCGCGTCACTCAGGCCGGTTTCCGCGCGGCCCAGCGAAGCGGCATAGTTTTGCAGGTCAGCCAGACGGCTCGTCTCAATATCCAATTGGAGGTTGGCAATGTCACGGAGACGGTCGAGATCTCCGCCCTGTCAGAAATCCTCGACACGGAAACCACCACTGTGGGCACTGTCATCGAGAACCGCCGCATCGCCGAGCTGCCTCTCAACGGCCGCAACTACCTCCAGCTTGCCAACCTCGTCCCCGGCGGGACCATCTATGGCCCATCCAATTCCATCGCGTTCGCGCGCGGCGGTGGCGGTCCACGCGCGGAGTTCCAGCTCAATCTCTCCGGCCAGCGCCTCCAGTTCAATCACTTCATGCTCGACGGCGTGGAGAACACCGACCCCAACTTCGGAACCTACCTCTATCAACCATCGGTGGACGCACTGCAGGAGTTCAAGGTCGAATCCGGTACGTATAGCGCTGAGTTCGGCAGGAACATGACGCAGATCAATGTAGTCACCAAGAGCGGCACCAACGAGTTGCACGGGAGCCTGTTCGAGTTCGTGCGCAACACGTCGATGGACGCCCGGAACTTTTTTCAGTTGCCGAATGCTCCGGTGCAGCCGCTCAAGCGCAACCAGTTCGGGTTCACCCTGGGCGGGCCGATCTGGATTCCCAAAGTCTACGATGGCCGGAACAAACTGTTCTTCTTCGCCAACTACGAAGGCCAGCGCCAGCGCGTCGGCTCGCTCAACTTCGCCAACGTCCCGCTGCCGGAATATTTCACTGGTAACTTTGCGGGCCTGCCCCAAACCGTTTACGACGTGCAGACGCGCGTGCTTTCCCCGGACGGAACCAGGGTCGTTTCCCAACAGCCCTTCCCTGGGAACATCGTTCCGGCGAATCGCATCCATCCGAAATCGAGGCTTGCCCAGACGCTGTGGCCGGGGCCGAACAACCCGCCTTCGCTGATCCGCGACCTGGTCCATTCGCAGAACTATCAAAACAATCTGGAGTCCAACAAGGCGGACAGCAACGGTGGGATGATCCGCGCCGACTGGCAGCACACCTCCAGTTCGAGCTTCCAGTTCCGCTACAGCCACTCCCAGGAGCCTTTCTACACGCCCGCCGCCATCGCCGGTATGGGCAGCGTGAATACCTCCATCACCCACCAGGCCATGCTCGGCCATACCGCCGTGATCAGCCCGACCCAGGTAAACCAGTTCAAAATCGGATTCAGCCGTCTCGAGGCTGATGCCGGAAACCTTCACGAGGGCGATTCCAACAATAACTGGGTGGAGAAGCTCAACATTCCCTACGTGCAGAGAGGTCCGCGATCCTGGGGAATCCCCATCATTGTCATCAATAACTTTACCGGTGTCGGCGATCCGGAGAACTCGCCGTACCTCAACTTTGATACGGTGATCCAGCTCACGGATAATTTCTCGTGGAGCAGAGGCGCACATACAATCAAGTTCGGAGGAGACTTCGTTCGCACGCGGTTCAATCTTCTGGGCAACGACCGGCCTCGCGGTGCGTTCACCTTTAGCGGCGTCTATTCTCAGCTTTCCGGCTCCACGCCGCTCGCCCTGCACTCCATGGCGGACTTTATCCAGGGGCTGATCAGCGCGCAGCAAGCGCAGCCGGGCGACGTCGTCGCCCAGCTCCGGTCTTACTCAACCGGAATGTACTTCCAGGACAACTGGAAGGTTACTCCAAAACTGACGCTCAACCTCGGCCTGCGCTACGAACTCGCCCCCGGCTTCGTCGAGAACTACGACCACATGACCATCGTCTCTTGGACCTGGGACAATTCGTTCCATCCGATCTGGGTCCGGGTCGGCCAAGGAGGCTTCTACGATGGCAATCCGCCTGTTCCATTGCCGGCCAGCTTCCCCACGGCGCGCGACGGCCGCTTCGGGCGGCGTTCCTGGAAGACCGCCACCAAGCAATTCGCTCCGCGCGTTGGCATCGCCTACAGCCTCAATTCAAAGACAGTGATTCGCGCGGGCGCCGGCATGTTTTTCCCGCACGATATCGGCAACGCCGCCTTCGATATTCTGCGCAACCAGCCGTTCACCATGCGGGTGGCGAGCAATTCTGACCAGTTCATCCCCAACGCAACCTGGGATAACCCTTACCCTCAGCTCTCAGTTTCCACGTTGACCCCCTCCTGGGTCTGGGGAGATCCGCAGCCCTATTCCCCACAATGGTCGTTTAACATTCAGCGGGCCTTGAGCAACAGTATGTCGCTCGAGGTCGGCTATGTAGGCTCGGCCAGCGTGCACCTGCAGCGTACCGTGTATTACAACGACCGCGTCCCCGGCGGGCCTATAGCCAACGTCAACCTTCGCCGGCCCTTTTCTACTCTAGGCTTCGTCCAAGCTGTCGAAGCCCCTGTGCACGCCTCCTATCATTCCTTCCAGACCCGCTTGCAACAGCGCTTCTCGCGCGGCTTCACCCTGCTTGCCTCCTTTAGCTGGGAGAAGGCGATCGATAACGGCAGCGGTATCCGCCAAGCTACCGGCGACGCCTACGCCCCGCCTAACGGAGGCGACCTGCGCTCCGAACGCAGCGTCGCCGCCTTCAACTTCGGCAAGAAGCTAACCATTTCCGGTTTGTGGGAGCTGCCCTTCGGCAGGGGCAAGCGTTACGGCTCGGACGTCAACCGGCTCCTCAATCTCTTCGTGGGAGGGTGGCAGTTGGGTGGAATTTTCACGATCGAAGGTGGCTTCCCGCTCTCGGCGAGTTGCCAGAATGCGGCGACTTTCCAGAATACCGATGGTCCCTGCCGGCCCGATGCGACAGGGATCAGTCCAAATCTGGAGAACCGCAGCCCGGCCCAATGGTTCAATCCGGCCGCTTTCGTCAATCGCTTGGATTTCGTGACTAATGTCGGACCCTATCGTTACGGCAACAGCCAGCGGAACAACCTGATCGGGCCCGGTTTGATCGAGCTCGATGGCTCGCTGTTCAAGTCCTTCAAGCCCACTGAGCGGGTCAAGATTGACTTCAGAGCAGAGTTCTTCAATCTGCCGAATCATCCCATCTTTGGCCAGCCGAACGCGACCGTGGGCAGCGCCAACTACATGCGCATTACCAGCACACGCCTCGATCCGCGGCAGATCCAGCTCGGGCTGAGGATGACGTTCTGACATGTTCTTTTTGCGACTGTGCCCGGTGGTGAATTGCGCTACTCTGCTGCTGACCACAGGCTGTACGCAACCGCCGCCTTTCCAGCCGGTAGCAACAGTCCGGCAGCTCATGGACTCGACCATTCATCCCTCGGCCGAGGTCATCTTTGAATCCGTAGGCACCATCATCTCGATCAGCGGCATGGAGGAGATTGCCCCCAAGAACGACGAGGAGTGGGCCAACGTCCGGCGGAGCGCTCTGACCCTGGCAGAGGCGGGAAATCTGCTGATGATCGGGGATCGCCCCAGGGACAAGGACACCTGGTTCAGGAATGCACGGGCTCTCACGGACGTCGCCATGGTTGCGGTGCGGGCCACGGAAGCGAAGAACCCCGCGCAACTATTCGAGGCCGGCGGCCAAGTCTACGAAGTCTGTCAGCGGTGTCACGACCATTATTGGAAGGGTGCTAGTCGCGAAGCGGGGCGATGACGGCTATCCCGAGAATCCAATCCACCTCCCCGACGCTCCCACAACCGACCACAAGGAAACCGAAACCACTGCCGTAAGTTTCCTCCAGTGAGGCCGGATCACGGTTTCGCCGGCCGCAGTGACTTTCCGGCGGATCGTGAATGTAAAGAGCATGGCTGGGAGAAGAGCCGACATCTTGGTCCAGAACGCGCTGCTGTAATAACATTTGACGGCCTCGGAAGTGAACAGCAGGATTCCCGAAGCAACCATCACCGCCAAGCCACCGGCGAGCCACGGCTGTGCATCGCGGGCAAGGTCGGCCAGGGGCGTATTCCTCAACCCGAGCCCCAGGAGCCGCAGGTCAATGAGAAGAATGGCTCCGCCGATGAGCGCCAGAGCCAACAGATGGAAGGATTCAATCACCGGGAACAGCCAGTGCGAGCTCCGTATGGCCTCTCCCACGGCCGTCGCTTCGCACCATTCGAAAAAAGGCAGCAGGGACATCTCTGGAACCCGCTAGTGGACATCCGGGGGATCGAACCAATTGTAGGCGATCATGCGTCCGGCGACGACGATGAAAGCCCATAGAAGGAGCGAGACTGCGCCAGCCACTCTGGCTGGCTTTGGCGCCACGGGATCCAGATCCCATTCGCCAACCTTGCGGTAGACGGTCCGCTGAAAAATCCACGCATTCAGTCCGGCGAGTCCGAGCAAGACGACCTTGATGCGGAAGAAGATGTTCAGGTAGGTCCTGACCGGCACCGCATAGAACAGAAGACCTCCGCTTGTGACCATGATTACGAAACCCACCAGCATCCACGGCTGGAGCCGCGTGAAGACCTCGGACATCGGCACGCGGCTCAACGCCAGGCCCAGCAATCGCAGGTCGAGCATCACGGCGGTTCCCAGGAATAAGCACAGAGTCAGGACGTGTACTGACTCGACGATGGGATACACCCAGAGTGATTCATGGAGCGCGATGCTCCAGGATGTTTTTTCGAGCCATTGAAAGAACTCAAGAGGCCACATGCAGGGGAAGCATTCCTGCCGAAGACGCGTCTAACGCTTCCGCTCGGTCGGATCGCTTCCGTCCCGAGGAGCACCCGTGCCGGAGGAGCCCATGAAAAGTTTTTTTCCGTCGGGGAGCGTGAGATCCCGGCCATTCGCCTTGTTGGAACCGTCTTTAGCCTGATAGCCGTCGACGATGATCACGGTACCGTACTGCAAAGAATGCTTGGTGAAGCCGCGCCGCAGGAGGGTGTTGGGAGTACCGCCTTCGATCATCCACTTCTCCACCTTGCCGTCTGGGCGCTTCACATCGATGTGGATCCAGGCGTGGGGATTGATCCATTCCATCCTGGTAACGGCACCCTGGAGGCGGACTGGCTTGTTGGCGTCGAATTCGGCCGCGAAGGCATGATGCGCCCACGCCGGCAATACAGCGGCCGCCTGAATCGACAAGAGGGCGAAGACTCCGGTTCGCATTGGATTTACCTCGGATTGGAAGATTCTCCGGCAGCCTTCTCCTGCGCACGGGCTCCCGAGAGGAGATTGACCATACCGTAGTTTCCTTCGTGACAGGCGTACTCGTAGATCGGTCCTTCCGTCTTTTTCATGGGAAGGGCCACGGACCAAGGCCGGGTCCACGTGGCGGGATCGTTCACCGTGAACTCGTAAAGAAGCGTATACGCATCGACTCGCCGGAAGCGCTCGACCAGATGCAGCGACGCAGTGGCGCCCCGAAAGCCAGTGTCCTCGCGGAAGTTTGTGGTATCGACCACCAGCGTATCGCCCTCCCACCGTCCTCGCGAGTCGCCGCGCCAAAGACGAATCGCGGCGGGAACGTGCGGCCGGCCATCCAGCGGGACGATCCGGGCGTCATTGATCATCTCGTTCAGAATGATCACGGATTCCGGAGTCTGAAAGATCTGGACGTTGTTGTTATACGCGCTGGGAAGCATTGGCGGGCCGGCGTTCGGGGCGATGATGCAACGCTCCCACAAGCTCCGGTCTTCCGGACCGGTAGCGGGAACGGAGCGCTTAGCTGCCGAGGCTGCGGTTCTTTTTTTTCCTTCGTCGGTAAGGGAAGGGATCTTACCATCGGGCGGGTCCACTACCAGGGATGTGCGCCGGGTGCCGATAATCTTGGATCCGAAATCCCACCAGAACTGATTGTAGGCGCGCCCGACGTCGGCCTCGCGGGTACCATCGCGACGATCCGGATTGCGCTGCTCGAGCGTCTGCTTTTCGAACTGAGCTGCTTCCTCGCTCGTAAGAACGTCTTTCCCAGCAAGGGCGGCCGGTCGCTCCAAGGGAGTAATCGTGGCAAAATCCCAGATGCCCTGGAGGTCGGGAGCGCCCCAAGGGGTTCGATACGCCGTTTTGGATTGCCCACGGGACGACTTGCGGGAGGCGGAGGTTTTTTTCGGAGCGCCGGCGGTGACTTGAGCCGCAAGCGATAGCGCTCCCAAAGATGCGAGGGCCAGGCAGGCTACCGATCGGCGCTTCATGTTATTTGCTCGCTTTCTTTCGAAGGTGCCCGTAGATGAGCTCCTCGACAAATTCCACGCACTTGAACTCGAGTAACTGGACGTTCTTTTCCAGTCTCCGGTATAGCGGCAAGCTCATCTTCCAAGGGCGAGTGAAGACTTTCGGGTCCTCGATCGTGACGTCATACCGCAGCGCGTCCGGGCTGACGGCGGTGTAACGCTCCACCACATGGAGGACTTCGCTATGAAAGTTGCCGGCCCTGTCGAACCAGGTTTGATCGTTGAAACTGGTCACGTCGACCACTAGCGTTTCGCCTTCCCATCGCCCACGTGAATGTCCCATCCACATGTCGATTGGGCTTTCGAAATCTGGCCGGTTCATGTAGACAATGCGGCTGGCGTTGGCGAACTCATACGTGATCAGAACGTGGGTAGGAGTTTGGACAATCTGAAAAGGGAAGGGCAAATAGGTCGCGCGCGGCACGCCAGGCAAATAGCACTTTACTTCCGGATCCAGCGCCAGCCAGTTTTCCGCGTTCTCTTGCTTTTTCTTTTCCGCCCAAGGCTGGTAAGGGATCTTGCCGCCTTCCACTACGCCGAGGCCACCCGGAACCGCACCGACTGCGCCGAGAGCGACTACAGATCCGGGTCGCGCTGCATGGCCCTCAATGTCCCAATGCGCAGTGCCCATGGCCTGCCAAAGGCCGTTCAAGTTGGGTTTCCCGTCGGCCGTGCGGGGGGCTCTATAGGCCGGAGCCTGACCATTGACAGGCTCGGCGGCCAGCCACAAAAGGCCCGCTGTCATGATTACGATCGGATTGCGATTGGGATGAGTTCGCACAGATTCAGTCTGAATGTATACAACCGGAGTGTTCGGATGTCAAGGCGATGGTCCGTGGCGATCAGCTCTTTGCCTGGTTTTGGCCTCACGTGTCATGAACAGATACGAGGCGCGGGGAAGAGTGGTTCCTGGAGTTGCTACCATAAGAAAGGAGTGAACTTATTCGGCGCTGATGGCGTCTAAACCGGAAGGAGAGAGAGCTTCCAGCCTGAAAGCGTGGGCGTTCCCTTAGGTTCCTCTCCAGGAGTAACACCTTGAAAACGAAGTGGAAAGTAACGCTAGGTGTCACCGTCGCCTTGGTTACGGCGGGCGGAATATACGGAGGGATTCAGTACAGCAAACGTGGTATCGTGACCGTGCAGACGGGACGTGTGTCGCAGCAGGATTTAACGTCGGTGGTAACGGCTTCGGGTGAAGTCAAACCCAAGAACTACATCAACGTGGGTACTAACGCCATGGCGCCTTCTCGAATCACCGGGATCGAAGTAGTGGAGGGCCAGCAGGTCCGAAAGGGCCAGTTACTCGCCCGCCTGGAAGGTGTGCAACCCGAAGCGGAAGTAGCAGCGCAGCGTGCTTCCGTAACTACCGCGGAGGCCGAGTCGGGCGCCGCCGAGGCTTCCATGAAAGCGGCGGACGAGAACATCCGGACTCTGGAAGCATCGCTCGACCGTGCCCGGGCCGAGCTCGAGAAAACGCGGATCAATTTTTCCCGCACCCAAAAGCTCTTCGATGAAAAACTCATCGCGCGGCAGGAATACGATCAGCGGAAAATCGAAGTGACAGCTATGGAAGCGGCCGTGCGGGAAGCTGAGGCCCGGTTACCGCAAGCCCGGGCCACAAAGGCCCAACTAGCAGCGACCCTTTCCGCCTCGCAGAAACGCGTCACGCTGAACCAGGCCTATCTCAAGCGCGCCCAGGACGTGCTGCAGCGGACTTTCGTGGTTTCTCCAATCGACGGTATGGTGACCAATCTCCCCGTCCGCGTGGGCGAAACGGTGGTGCCGGGGATTCAGAACTCGCCTTCCAGTTTGATCATGACTATTGCCGACATGTCGCTGATCACAGCCGAGGTGAAGGTCGACGAAACCGATATCGTGAACGTCAAGCTGGACCAGGAAGCGGACGTGACGATCGATGCGATCCCAAACCGGACGTTCAAAGGCAAGGTGATAGAGATCGGAAATACGGCGATCCTCCGTTCGACCGGCCTGGCGGCATCTCAAAGCGCGATTTCTAGCCAGGAGGCCAAGGATTTCAAGGTGGTGGTGGCATTGACGAATCCGCCCGCTGAAATCCGTCCGGGTCTTTCCTGCACGGCAAAGGTGATCACTGCAACCCGCCAGAAAGCGGTGACGATTCCGATTCAGGCATTGACGGTCCGGCAGAAGGGCGATCTTGAGCCGCAAAAAGAGGGTCAGGCACCTCAAGCGGCCAAGGATCCCGCATTGGAAAAGGCACGCAAGGAAGAGATTCAGGGCGTGTTTGTCATTCAAGGCGAACAGGCTCTATTCCGCAAGGTGGATACCGGGATCACCGGGGCCACGGACATTGAAGTGCTCAGTGGATTGAAAAACGGTGAGGAAATCATCACCGGAAGCTACAAGGTGATCCGCACGCTTCGCAACGAGGCCAAGATCAGAGTGGACAACAAGGCCCCGGTAAAGACAGAATCGTAAGGGATCGCCCATCGAGGATATTGAGGAGTTTTTAATGGCGCAGACTGCAGTGGATCCTTCATTGGATCGAGGAGAACGGTTACGGCGGGATGGAATCGTCATCCAGACGTATGATCTTCGCAAGACCTACATCATGGGGGACACCGAGATCAACGCGGTGAACGGGACCGACATTCAGATTCACCGAGGGGAATATGTCGCGATCATGGGTCCTTCGGGTTCGGGCAAGTCGACGCTGATGAACCTGATCGGATGCCTGGACACCCCGACCGGCGGCCAATACTACATCAATGGACATCTGGTCAGCCAGATGAGCGACGATGAGCTGGCGCGCATCCGGAACAAGGAAATCGGATTTGTCTTCCAGACGTTCAACCTGTTGCCGCGCGCCACCGCGTTGCACAACGTCGAGCTGCCCCTCATCTACGCGGGGATTCCGGCAGACAAGCGTATCGAGATGGCAAAGATGGCGCTTCGCCATGTGGATCTCGAGCCGCGCATGTACCATAAGCCGAGCGAGCTTTCGGGCGGCCAAAGGCAACGCGTCGCCATCGCCAGAGCACTGGTGAATAACCCGTCGATTCTGCTCGCCGACGAGCCTACCGGCAACCTTGACTCAGCAACGGGAACTGAAATCATGGGGCTGTTCGATCGGCTGCACCAACAGGGCAACACCATCATTCTGGTGACTCACGAGCACGATATCGCCGTGCACGCGCATCGCGTCCTGTTCGTACGCGACGGACGAGTCGAGCGGGACGAGAAGATCAAATAGACTTCTCTAATTCCCTCCCAGGAATTTCTCCACCTACTCCAGGTGCTGTTCCATCAGATGCTGTTGGAACTTGGGCTCCCGTACGCCGTGCGGTTGGCGAGGATAAACGACCATTTTCGTGGGAATTCCGCGGCGCTTGATGGCCCGATAGAATTCGTAAGCCTGGGTTGGCGGAACTCGATCGTCATTCGTGGAGCAGCAGCGTAGGTGTCTGGATGTTCCTGGCGAACTGGATCGGAGAACTCTTGGCATAGACCTCCGGCACGTCCCAGGGAGCACCACCGAAGTAATCTTCGTAAACACTCGGAATGTCCTGCGTGCCGTACATGGACACATGGTTCGTAATCCCCGCTCCAACGGCAGCGGCGCGGAAGCGAGTGGTTTGTGTTACAGTCCACGCGGTCATGTAGCCGCCATAGCTCCAGCCCATGACTGCGAGCTTGCCAGGATCGGCGACCCCCATTCCGATCACATGGTCAACCCCGGTCATGATGTCTTCGAAATCGCGGCCGCCCCAGTCCTGAATCACCTGCTCGCGGAAAGGTGTGCCGTAGCCACTCGAACCGCGAGGATTCGGCCGCAGGACCGCATATCCCTTCGCGGCGAACGTGGCGAGAGGATAGAGGGTGGGAGCTCCCAGGAACGTTTCCGCGAAAACACCGGACGGACCACCGTGAATGTTAAGAATCAACGGGACCCGCTTCCCCGCCTGGTAATTCACCGGATAGGTCAGGAGGCCCTCAATCGAAAGGCCGTCCTTCGACTTCCACCGCACCACTTCCGTCTTTCCCAGCGGCGGCAAGGCGAGCTTGGTATTGGCTTCGCTGACTCGGACCGCCTGCCCGCCGAGTTCGAGCACGTAAGCTTCGGGAGGCTCCTCGGGCGTCTGCATCGCGAGACCCGCGCGTGTTCCGTTCGCATTCAGACGCCCCGCCAGGAACGTGCCACGGCGCGGAGAGAACAGCTCTTGTCCGGGACCATCGATGGGCATGCGATGGATTACTTGCCGGACACCGCGTTGCTCGGTATAAAGGAACGCCTTCGAATCAGGGAGCCAGTCGAGGACGTTGGCGCGTCCATCGCGTGTTTCGGGAAGCTCCCTGGTGGAGTTGTTTTCGCGGTTCAGCACACAAGACGTTGGCCGGCGGTAGACTTGCGCTCGAGCCTTCCCTGCGCGAATAGCAGATACCGGCCATCCGGCGAATACTTCGGAGAGGACTCTCCCGCTGGTGTTCCAGCCAGCTCGCGCACTTCAGAAGACGTTAGATCCACTTCTGCGATGTCGGAGTGGGAGCCATAGTCGGCTTCCGGACGAGGGCGATGCTCGAACGCGATCTTCTTGGCGTCGGGCGACCAATCGAACGCTCCGATATGGTAGTTGCGGCTGACAATTCGTTTCGGCTTGGCGGGCAAGTCTTTTTCGAGGGAGAACACAAACAGCGCGTTGTTGCGCGGTGTGTCGTCGATCACCTTGTAGTCGAGTTTTTCTTTGCGGCGTTTCTCGGCGTCCTTGTCCTCGTCCTGTCCGGCGAATGCGACCTGATTGCCGTCTGGCGCGACCGAATATTCGCCGAGCGTGCCTTTCCAATCCGTGAGTTGTTCCGCTTCGCCGCCCGCAATCGCGATGCGGTAGAGGTTGCGTTTGCCTGCGCGCTCAGATGCGAAGTATACAAAGGCGCCGTCTGAGGAAAATTGCGGCGACGTGGCGCTCTTCTCGCCACGGGCAAGCTGAAGGCGGCCGCTGCCGTTGGACTGGGCAAGGAAGATGTGCGTGAGGAACTCGCTCTTTTCGCCTTCCATCACTGCCTTGGTTTCGGTCCAGATCAAGAGCTGCCGTCTGGCGAAGCTGTGACAGCCGAGACCGAACGCACCTTCATCGAGTGGGCCGGTGTCCACTCCTTGACGTCGTTGGCGGAGAGAATACAGGCGAGGACGAGGCTGCGTTTCATGTCCGAGCCAGCATAGCACCTTAGATCGCGATACCCACCGACCAGAGCAGATACCCGAACGCCTGCCGCAGACAGAGCCACCAGTACAGGAGTTCACCGTGCGCTTCGGTGGGTCGCGGCGACCCGTACACGCGCAGGCCACTCCGCGCCAGCATCTTCTTCACGCGGTAGAGATGATACCCGTCGGTGACCACAATGCAGGAGCCGAGGTCCATTCGGCGCATGATCTCGCCCACCATGATTGCGCTTTCCGCGGTGGTGGAGCCTTCCCGCTCGACGATGATCGATTCGGGCGGCACGCCTCGGCCCATCAGGTAATCGCGCCCCACTGTGCCTTCCGTGAAAATCGGGTCGCCGCCGGCTCCGCCGGTGGTCAGAATGCGTGGGGCGAGCTTCCGGTTGTAAAGGGAAAGACCGTGATCCAGCCGCGCTCTCAGAACCGGGGACGGACGCCCGTGATATTTTGCGGCCCCGAGAATAACAATGACATCGGCCACCCTGGCATCATCGACCGCCGATTCCTGGTGCACGCGAACAGTATAAATCAGCAGGAGCGCGATGATCGCCGCCACTCCGGCCGACAACCCTTTTCTCA
>Ga0187893_10005017_pt1 | contig 24320 bp, 27 predicted proteins | sample MA1701074metaG_FD_139574 | JGI IMG/M metagenome (GOLD analysis project Ga0187893, IMG submission 139574) | White microbial mat communities from a basaltic lava cave in the Kipuka Kanohina Cave System on the Island of Hawaii, USA - MA170107-4 metaG ...
AACTGAGTTGGCAAGCAACACACACGCCCTCCCGCTGGTCGGGCTAATGATCCTGATAGCGGGACAACCCAATTCACGTTTTCTGCTTGACATCCCAGGACCTTCTCATGGAAGCCTCGATTGATGCGTTGCTTGCATCAATCGTGGTCGATGTTGCTGGCCGGCCATGGTCGTCCTGTGGTCGCCGCCCTCCGTGGGAACACCTGTCCACGATAAACGCAAACAGCGCGCCTATCGTGCGCACCAAAACCTGCCACCCCCAAAGCGAGTTTCGCGACAGAAACCTGACTCACACGAAAACGCTGCCACTGATTTTCAGTGCGTTCTGATCTAGAGCGTCGCTCCTCTCTTCGACTGCACTGCCGCCACGAATGCCGCTGAGATCAAAAAGCAGGAGGCTAGAAAGAACACGACATCCCGATGAGAATAACCCTTCGTCAGCAGATAGCCGACGATTGACGGCCCGAGAAACGATCCCACGCTGTTCACCATGTTAATAAGGCCCACCGATGCGGCCCCAGCCGATTCACCAAGAATTAGGCTTGGGATCACCCAGAACGAGACCCCCCAGGAAAACGCAGCGGCACCGGTAAGGCAAAGCAGGGTCAAAACCAACGGGAACGGAAGCCCAGGAATCGCGCTCAGCACAAAAAACACCGCGGCCAGAACGAGCGGAATGATCGTATGAATCTTCCGTCGCCCAGTGCGGTCGGAAGAGCGTGCGGCCATCGGAATCGTAAACATGGCGAGCGTAAATGGCAAAGCCGAGCAAATCGTCGATAGGGAGACCGAGAGCCCTGATGCATTGCGAATCGTCGTTGGCAGCCAGAGCAAGTAGGCAAACATGGAGAGGTTGGCAAAGGCACACGCCAGAGCCAACAGGAGGACGTTTCGCTGCCGGAGGCCTTGCATCACAGTCAGATGCCCAACATCGCGAAGAGCCTGCTTTTCGCTATCCAGCCGGGAAGTAATCCAATCTCGCTCGTCCGGTTCAAGCCACTTGGCCTGCCGGGGATGATCCGTCAGGAAAAAGACAATGATCACTCCAAACACGACTGCTGGCACGCCCTCAAGGACGAACATCCACCGCCATCCAGCCAGATTGAGCCAGTCGACCTGCAGAATGAGTGCCGAAATGGGAGCGCCAATTACCAGAGATGCAGGGGCAGCCATAGTGAAGCCCGCCATCGCCTTGGCTCTGTCTTCCTTGGCAAACCAGTGAGAGAGATACACCACGACTCCCGGGAAGAAGCCACCCTCCGCAATTCCCAGTAAACACCGCGTGATGTAAAACTGGTTGGCCGTATGAACAAAGCCAACCAGGACGGTACAAAAACCCCAGGTGATCATGATGCGCGCCAACCAGATCCTCGCGCTCCATCGCTCGACGATTAACGCTCCGGGGATTTCCAGGAGGACGTATCCCGCATAGAAAATGCCGGCTCCGAGTCCGAAGATTGCCTCTGAAAAACCAAGGTCAGAAGACATCGGCAGCTTTGCAAAAGCAACATTGGCGCGGTCGAGATAGGCAATGATGTAGAGGACAAAAAGGAAAGGAATGATCCGGCGAAAAATCTTCCGGCGGGTCCGATCGGCAAGTTCAACGTTTGTCGAGGAGGATGAAACCGCCTGATCTTGCATAGTTGGCGAGGCGCTCGGTTTTGAGAGATGCCTGGTTCAAGAAGAAACCATCATAGAGAAGAACGGGCAGCAGTACGAGTCCCATCTCGCCGAGGCTATGAGACAAGGGAAACGACCGATCACTCGACGCTCGTTACTTGATACAGGAGAGGAAGACCTTGAGCCACACGCTCCACGTTAGCGATTACGGCTTGCGCTCGACGATACGAGGTCCCAAAGGTCACGCCAGCGACATGAGGAGTAGCCACAACATTGGGCAGCCGCAACAACGGGTGATTCGGATCTACAGGCTCATGCGGGAAGACATCGAGCCCGGCTCCTCGAATGCGACCGGTTTGCAACGCCATGACCAGAGCCGCCTCGTCAATAACCTCGCCACGCGCAACATTGATAATCACCGCGCTTGACTTCACAACTGAAAGTGCCGCGCCATCCAGCATGTGATGTGTGGACTTCGTCAAAGGCACGTGAACCGAGAGATAGTCCGATTCCGCGAGCAGCCGAGGCAGTTCTGCTGGCGTGCCACAAAACGCCAGCCCATGTTGTTCTTGGATCGATGGTGGGATCGGGACCAGGTCTATGGCCATGATCCGCATACCAAACACCTTTGCACGCATTGCCAGTTCGCGGCCACTGGCGCCGAATCCGAGAAGTCCAAGTGTCTTGCCGTGGAGTTCTTCATTCATCGGCTCGCACAAAACCTGGTTACGAACGCTGTGCTGGCTTTCGAAACACTTCTTGGCAAACAGCAGCATTAGGAACACGGCGTGTTCAGCCAGAGCGACTGAACTGAACTGCCCCGGAGTGTTCGCCAGAGGAATCCCTTTCTTGAGAATGTAAGCGACATCCGTGTGGTCAAGACCCGTTCCCAAAACTTGCCATAGCTTCACTCCAACCTCGCAAGCAGCATCGATCAGTTCATGTGTCCCATGATTTCCACCTTGATCGATCACCACGTCGAGCCCTTCAAATTGCGGCGCCACCGGCTGGCTGCGATCGAAGAGTGGGATTGGCCAACGATCCGCCGCCACCTTGAGGACGTCGTCATACCAGGGGTGTAAGAGATTGCTCGTGCCGAGAAATAGAACCTGCACTTTGCGTTTTGCCTCTAACGGGATTCCAGCGCATGAAACAGCCGTTTCTGGAATCCCTCATTTGTAGCCATCCACAACGGGAGTATTTCGCTTGAACGCTGACAACCCAGCGCGAGCGGCCTCAGCCATCAACATGTAGTCAGTGCCGTAACTGATCATCCGAAATCCCTGTGCTTGCCGTTTTCCGAGTTGTTCCGGAGTCATGGCATGGATTCCGATCGCAACGTTTGTCTTCCTTCCGACGGCCAACATCCGCTCGATGATTGCATCGACTTCCGGATGCGGTTGTCTCATCGGATCGAGACCGAGTGAGAGACACAGATCAAACGGTCCGAGAAACAGCACGTCCACGCCCGGTACCGCAGCAATCGCTTCGAGGTTGTCCACGGCCTCTTTGGTCTCGACAATCAAAGCAACCAACAAGTTTTCGTTCGCCCCGTAGAAATAGTCCTTGCTGTCGAACATATAGTTCGCCGCCCGCAAGGGACCAAACCCACGGGTTCCTTCCGGAGGGTAGCGCGTTGCCCGAACGATGGCTTCCGCATCCGCTGCAGTCCGAATCAATGGAACCACGATTCCCATGGCTCCAATATCCAAGGCCCGCTGAGTGTGTACCCAGTCCGACGAAGGCAACCGCACCAATGGGACCGTTTCGGTGCCCTTGACCGCCATGAGCATGTGTTCCACTTGGCCAATATCGAGAGCGCTATGCTCGGTCTCGATGACCAGCCAGTCGAATCCCGCATGGGATAGAAGCTCGGCAACATTCGGACTTCCGAGTCCCATGAAACATCCGATTGTAGACTCCCCCGCCTTGAGTTTTTCTCTAACCCAGTTTTTCTTCATGTTCGATCCTGTGCTTCACGTCTCGCGTCAAATGGACACCTTCCACGAACAACGCATCCGCGCTGCATTCACTACCGACTCTAAACACCTTTGATTTACCAGCCTCAACAGAGTATGAAATCAAATTACTGAAGGCTTCGCCATTTTCTTTCGTACTCGGAGACGCAGGCCGTTCAATGTCGACCCAGAACGCTCTCTCTGAACGGATTGCCTGGCAGGTGACAGATCCAAGGCCCATGCGAAGGTTGCAGACAGGCCATCTGGAGGAGAAGGTGAGGCCGTGATAAACTGCGGCTCTCACAGGTTCAAGTCGATTACCGAAGGATTGACGGTCCTCGTCGCAGGTCTCGCCGGATCAAACTCACTTCCTGAAAGGGGACAGTATGAAATTGGGTCTCTTCATGATGCCGGTCCACCCGCCCGAAAAACCTCGGACGCAATGCTTTGACGAGGACATCGAACTGATCGTCCGGGCGGAAGAACTTGGCTTCACTGAAGCCTGGATCGGCCAGCACCACAGCGTGGCGTGGGAACCGATTCCCTCCAATGACGTTTTCATCGCCAACGTGTTCCCGAGAACTCGAACGATTCGGCTGGGTCCGGGAGTTACGATCATTCCGCAGCACCACCCGGCAAACGTCGCAGTCCGTCTGGCGCTTCTTGACCACCTGTCTCACGGGCGACTGAATTGCGGCTTTGGTCAAGGCGGAGTGCCAACGGATCACGAACTGTTTGGACTGCCGGACGCCAAAACTCAGGGACTGATGACCCTGGAAGGGATCGACATGGTTCTCAAGCTTTGGCAAGCCGAAGCCCCATTTGAATGCAAAGGTCAGTTCTGGAACCTGAAAATCACAAATGCGAACGCGCAATTAGGAATAGGGCAGTTGCTAAAGCCTTATCAGCAACCACACCCTCCAATTGCGATGAGTGTGATCAAAAGCAACTCAATGGCGGCACACCTTGCAGGACAACGGGGATACATCCCCATAAGCTCCAGCCTGGTGCCTGCTTCCACGGTGACGGAACATTGGAAAATCTATAGTTCCGCTGCACAGGAGGCCGGGCGAGCCATCCCTCATCGGTCCAATTGGCGCGTAGCACGCAGCATCTACGTGGGGGAGTCAAACGCAGAAGCTCGTAAACACGCGGTCACTGGGACCTTCGGCCGGTCGTTTGAATACATTCGGTCGATCATAGAATCTCTCAATACGCTGCACATCCTCAAACACAACCCTCAGGTTGCGGATAACGAGGTGACTCTGGACTACCTGCTGAAGCACCTTTGTATCGTGGGCGATCCCGATAGCTGTATCCGACAATTGCAGGACTTGTGGGAACAGACGGGAGGGTTCGGGACTTTGCTGATGACTACCCACGACTGGGATGACAAGGCGAAGTGGGTGCGGTCTATGGAACTGCTGGCCAACAAGGTACTGCCCGCTTTACCGAGAACCTACGATTGCTAAACAGGACGAAATGCTCCGCGTACGACCAGGTCAAACGGCTACCCTCCTCAATCGAGGAGGGGATGCCATGGCTCGGGAGTGGATTGTCCGGGGCAAGCACCGCAGGCGCTGGAGGGTCCAGCTCCTCCCACCCAGACCCACCCGGCTGCAAGCCGCCACCCCTCCCGCGGAGGGGATTTTCCATCAGAGCCTCCTCAGTTTCTCTCGCGAATGTGCTCTTCCATGCGTGTTCGCATTTCAGACGCACCTCTTAACATAAGAGAAAAGTCGCCGCCCATCTGAATCCACTGAACCCCTTTCTTTACCCATTTCCCGCCGATCTCAGCGTCATCGCTGCCTCCCATACCTACCAGCAATTGAGTCTGGCGAGCCTTTCGAACGATGTCTTCAACGACTCGATCGATGTCAGGATGATCCCACTGCCCGGTGTAGCCCATGGAAGCCGAAAGGTCTGCCGGGCCGATCGCAATGCCTGACAATCCACGTACGGCGAGGATGCCGTCCAGATTCTCCACTGCGTCCTTGTGTTCGATCTGGACCATTACCAGGATGCTTTCGTTTGCCTTGCGGAAGAAATCAGCGTCGAGCAAACGACCATAGTTCGAAGCCCGCCTCGGGCCAATGCCGCGAATTCCCTGCGGCGGGTACCGGCACGCTTGAACCGCCATCGTCGCTTCCTGGACCGTTCGAACCATTGGAACGACAATGCCCGCTGCTCCAATGTCCAAAACGGTCTTGATCAAAATAGGGTCATTGGCGCACACCCTCACCAGCGGCACTGCCTGACTGCCCTTGGCGGCGATAAGGTGCCCCTGAACGGCCTCCAGCGAAAGAGCGTTGTGCTCCATGTCAATCCAGAGAAAATCAAGTATGTCGCAGAGGGCTTCTGTGACGGTTGCATCTGTGAACGTAATACCCACTCCAATACAGACCCCGCCCTTTCTGATCTTCTCAACAAATCTCTTTGTGCTATCCATGAAGCTCCTCCTTATGTCGATGAATCACGAAGTCACGAAACGTCGGACCAGACAACTCCTACCGACGCGGTACAGCCACAGATCTGATCCAACGTCTGCGGGTCTATCGGAATCCCATGGGCAGTGCGTTCCTGAAAGACTCGAAAGTCCAGTTCTCCCGGCATCGTGATCTCTCGATGATTCTCATCCGGCAGACACGATTTGACATGATCCCTTAACTCTTGGGTCAGGGCAGCAAATGTGGCCGGCGGCAGAAAAGCCGCCACATTGATGACAATGAGGCAGAGACCGTTGCCGGGCGCCGGTTGCACCGAACTCGTTCCTGAAATCAGTCCGCCCAACGTTTCCACCAGCAGGCCAAGAGCGAAGCCCCGGTAACCCAAATCGCCTCCGAATGGCAGAATCGCACCACGCGGCGGACCGTAGAAATCAGCGGCATCGTTGCTGGGATTGCCTGCTGCATCGACGATCCACCCCGAAGGCAGAGGCTTCTTTTGATTCAGATACAACCGGAGCTTTCCTTCAGGAGTCTGCGCCGTCGAGAAGTCCCCCAGCAGGGGCGGCTCGGCCCCGCACGGAATTGCAAAAGACATGGGGTTGGTGGAGAGACGCCCTTCCCGCCCTCCCCAGGGAGCGACAAAGTGACCGTCTCCTGGCGGAGAGTTGCAGAACCCCAGGGCAACGAATCCCTGCTCCGCGGCCGCCTGAGTATAAGCTCCCAGCCGACCTGCGTGACCGCAGCGCTGCGTTACGACAATCGAAATGTGATGCGTCTGTGCTTTCTCGATGGCACATTGAAGAGCGCGATAGCCACCCACTTGACCGAAGTTCCAGCCACAGTCGACGATGGCAGTCGTGTTGGTCTGATTTTTCAAAGTGATCGCAGCGCCGGGAACAATTCTGCCTTTCTTCACATCCGCCAGGTACTGGCAGATTCGAATGACTCCATGCGAGTCGTACCCCATCAGGTTTGCTTGAATCAGGTGCTCGGAAATCAGAGCGGCCTCGTCGGTTGGAGAGCCGGAGGCAACGAAAACACTTTGGGTGAATCCCTTCAATCGGCTTGCATCAACTCGCAATGTCTCAGACATAGTCGGAAAACTCCACGCCCTGTTTCGTGCAGCTCAGCCTATGAGCACGTAAGAAATCAATCTACCAATTTCCTGGCTTGACCAAAGCAGACGTAGGCCAGAAATCCCACCGTAGCGACTAACGCAGCCAGCCAGAAAGCCGCTGTCCAGCCGGAGACTTTCACGACATATCCGGTGACAACCGGCACCAGAATTCCTGAAAAATTGGCGACACAATTCTGGAAACCAACGACTGTGCCTGCGTAACGGGGCGTCATGTCCAGTGACCCGCTGGCGATCACCGGATAAGCACCGCTCGCCAGCCCGGCAGCAAGGCAGAGCAGGACAACGATCGTTACAGGATGCGTTGCCAGCGGAATCAGCAGCAGAGCGCCAGCAGCCATGATTAAGGGAATGAGAAACAGCTTGCGAACACGCGTGCGATCATAGCGCTGTGAGTACCGGTCGTTCATTGCCGCGAAAAAATTCCCGCAGACGACGATTGAAAGAAAAGGCAGAGAGGAGCCAACGGCCATGTTCGACAATGAAAAGTGGCGCTCTGCCAAAAGGTAGGTCGGCAGCCAGGATAGGAGGAGATAGGTAATCCAATTGAACGAGAAGTGAAGAATCGTGACAGCGTAGACTGGCGGCAGAGCCAGAATCTTTTTCCATGGAACGCGGGCCACTTTTTGTAGCTCGGGGCGGCCGTCCAGGATGTGCGCAAGTTCCGCCTTGGAGACACCGCGCGAAGCTGCAGGATTGTCTGTGATTCCAAAGATCCAAAAAGGAAGCCAAAGAGCGCCAAAGCATGCAAACGTGAAAAACACGGCCTGCCATCCCCAAAAATTCAGAACCGCAGATGCCAGAGGAAATGCCACGATCGCCCCGGCACTCCCTCCACTCCAGCTGAAAACGCCAGCGCGCGAGTATTCATGGCGTGGAAACCACCGCACCAGGATACTGTTGATACAAGGGATGACGCCGCTCTGGCCCAAGCCCACCAGAAGTCGCACGATCATCATTCCTATCAGTGATTGAGGTATTGGGGTGAACGCAGTGAAAAGTGACCACCAGGCGACCGAAACGGCCAAGACCCATTTTGGACTGTATCGGTCTGCGACTGCACCGACGGGCACCATCAGGAGTGAATAGCCGATGAAGAACCCGGAAAGCACCCAACCCATCTGGACCGTATCCCACCCCCTCTCTTTCATGAGGGTTGGAGCCGCTACCGCGATGTTGATTCGATCGGCCAGGCCGATCACCATCGCCAGGAACGAGAGAAGAACGACATCGATCCGTTTCGGCCAAGGCAGACGCCGGGCCAAACTCCTGCTGGCGACCTGCTCGTGGTGAATGTGCAGAACCTGCATATCGAGGAACCATCAATCCGGCAATTTGCAATCGGACAGAGTGCAAGTCTGGAGAATCAGACATGCCATAGGCACGCTGCCTCAAAACCGCTGAATACCGAATCGGGAAACACTGACTCGAACCTACTGAAGTTCACGAACGCTAGTTCAGCGACAAGATCTTGTCAAGCCCAACGCCTCTGTAGAAAATTCTTGACAGATCGTCGCAGGGAAAACGATTGTCACACTTTCCTTTGAAACCGCAACCTGAGGAATTGAAATGAAAAAGCCCACATCCACCCTGCTTGTCGTGACGGTCCTGGGAACTTGGCTGACTTCTCAGTTCGTGGGTGCACAAACGGCTCGGGATTCGTCGAGCACGAAACTCACGAGCAAAGATATCGAAAGGATGATGACCACACTCTCCAATTGGGGTCGCTGGGGCAAGGAGGATCAGATAGGGACACTCAACCTGATCACTCCGAAGAAAAGGAAACAGGCGGCAAAGCTGGTGAAGGAGGGGAACTCGATCTCGCTGGCCAGAGAGTTGACGGAGAGCCAGCCGGGTGGGGCTAAGCCTTTTGGACACAAGATGACCTCAACAGGCCTCACGGCTGGCGCAATCAGTGCCGCGGACGCCTATTCCTTCGACTATCACGGATATCTCCTCACCCACCTCGACGCGCTTTGCCACCTGTTTCACAGGGATCGGTTATACAACAACTTCGCTCAGCAGCAGGTCACCGAAAAAGGGGCCGAAAAGCTCTCGGTCACAAATATGAAGAACGGATTGTTTACCCGCGGCGTGCTCATCGACATACCACGGTTGCTGAATGTCAAGTATCTGGAGGGGAGCCATGCCATTTATCCGGAGGATCTGGAGGCCTGGGAGAAGGAAGCGCGTCTGAAAGTCGAGAGTGGAGATGCCATCCTGATCCGGACGGGAAGCTGGGCCAGACGCCTGGCTGAGAATGAAGAGGCTATTGAAAAGAATTTCGCAGGACTGCATGCCTCGTGCCTGCCCTGGCTGAAAAAGCGTGACGTCGCCATCGTTGGCAGCGACCTCGCAACCGATGTATTTCCTTCGGGCATTGAAGGATTCATCCTTCCGGTACACTGGGTTGTGATTAATGCCATGGGAATGCCTATCCTGGACAATTGCGATCTTGAAGGTCTCAGCGAGGCCGCCGACAAGCGGAGGCGTTGGTCGTTTTTGCTGACGGCCGCACCCCTCCCGGTTCAAGGAGGAACCGGATCTCCACTAAATCCCATCGCGACTTTCTGAAGCATCTGCTTACCCATACAGGCTCGCGGAGCATGCGCAGCTCGTCAGAGGAGACTCTCTGACGAGCGAGCGCTGAGGGGAAGCTACCTCCTGACAGACTTCTGACAAGAATGATTGTTCACCTGATCGACGGCACCTACGAGCTCTTTCGTCACTTCTATGGAATCCGCCGTGCCAAGGGTACCGATCCTCCCTACGGCGCGGTGGGGGGCGTGCTGGGTACAATAACTGAAATGATCGAAGGCGGCGCGACACACATCGCGGTCGCGACGGATCACGTTATCGAGTCGTTTCGCAACAATCTGTGGCCAGACTACAAGACCAGTAATGGCATCGAGCCTGTCCTGCAAGCACAGTTCTTCCCGCTCGAGGAGGCGCTTGCAGCGATGGGCGTGGCTGTTTGGCCGATGGTCGAACTGGAAGCCGATGACGCGCTCGCTTCCGGGGCTCACCTCGCGGCCCGGGACGAGCGAGTCCAGAAAGTGTGTATCTGGACTCCGGACAAAGACCTCGCGCAATGTGTCGTTGAGCAACGAGTGGTGCAGATGGATCGCAGGAGTGGGCAGATTCGCGACGCAGCAGGAGTTCTGACTAAGTTCGGCGTTACACCAGCGCACATCCCTGACTATCTTGCCCTTCTGGGTGACACCGCAGACGGCTATCCTGGAATCGCGGGCTACGGACCCAAGACAGCCGCCAGGCTGATACAGCGCTACGGCCGGCTTGAACAGTTCCCTGCGGAGATTCTCAAAGAGAACCTCGAACGGGCACTCCTCTTCAAGAGGCTCGCAACGCTGCGAATCGACGCACCTCTTTTTACCGATGCGGAGGAACTGCTCTGGCGAGGAGCCACCGCGTCCTTTGCGTCCGTGGCTGAGAAGATAGGTGGCACACGTCTGGCCGAGCGTGTGCGCAATCTGGAGAAGGCAGTGAAAGGGTAGGACCACCGCGGCCCATTCTACTTGCGCCGAGCCGTCAACCCAGCGCTTTCGTCAACGCGGTCCACTCTGTCCGACTAGAGGATCGAGAAACTTGTAGAATTCCTGCGTCGCCGGATCGTCTGATTTACCGAGGTCGTCATTCAAGCGGCCGTGGTTGCTGTCACCCTTGCCGTAAGACTTGGCGGGGATTTTCGCTGCCTTCAGCACGTTCTCAAGGCGCTCGGCCTGCGCTCGCGTGTCGGGATTGCCGGAAAAATAAAGGATCAGGAACGGCGGAATTCCCTTCCCCTTGGCCACATGCGTCACAGCCGAAAAATCAACGTGCTTCTCAGGATCATTTCCGAATTTCTGGCGGTGACCAAAGGTAAACATCTTGCCGCCGTAGAGCGCTTGCCGGTGCTCCGCCGTCATGATCATTCTAGGAATGTCGTAGGTATCGCCGTCCACCGGGATGCAGCCCTTGAGGATATTGAACGACATCCCTTCCTTCTTCAGGTAACGATCATCGGTGCAGATCAACGCCGCTAACTGCGCGCCAGCGGAATGCCCACCCACAAAGATCCGCGTAGGATCGCCGCCATACCTGGCGATGTTCCTGTGCACCCAGCCGACGGATCTGGCGACGTCGCCAATCAATTCGTCCATTTTCACTTCCGGCAGCAGTCGATAGTTCGTCGAGACAAAGACGAATCCTCGTTCGGTCAGCACCTTGGGCTTCAATGCGACATCGCTCTTGTCCCCCGCCTGCCATCCACCTCCGTGGATCCAAAACATGACGGGCAAACTCTTCCCAGGCCGGTTTTCCGGCGTGTAGACATCGAGGACGTGGCGTTTGTGACCGTTCTCCACGTAGGGAATGTCCTGCACCAGCCTCTGTGCCGTGGCACCGTTGCTAAGAAGGAGAAACGGGAAAACGAAGGCGGAAACCAGTTTGAAATCCATGGCTTTGATTCTCTTAGAACGAAGTAAGAAAAACAAGGGGTCAGGTCTCGGTGTTCAGCAGCTCATTGCCAGACACGACGGTTCCGTGCGAGGGCTGTTACTCATCGGGTTCATGCTGAAGTATAGTGAAACTTCCGCATGGTGTGAATGGGCGACGAGTACAGGCCTGGCCGAATCCAGCCGGTGGACGCTCCCGTGCGGGACACCAACACACGCTTGAACGCCCGGCAGACCACTTCTGAATCCAGCGTTCGTTCTGCATTATGGCGCTTATGGCGAGGTATTCAATGGCACCGGCAGCCGGCTACATGAAGTTGCGTGTGTGCAACCCCGACAAGGCGGCCGCCTGGTTTTCTTCAAAGCCTATCCGACAGAGCTGAGTCCGGCGCCCGATGTCCATGTCGTGGATAAGCTGCGTTACCCGGCGGCTGCCCTCTCGCAAAGCTTCATGGTCCCACGCCCCTGCGGCGAGTAGAGTGAGTGCATCCAGCACCTCTTGGTTGAGACCGGCCGTGTGCCGCAGCGCATCATGTCGGCGGTGCACCGAATTAGCCAACTTGTCTAGCAATGCGGGATTGCTCTTCACCGATTCCCTCAAGTGTGCAACTCCAAAAGCGACGTGTCGCGCCTCGTCGTTTGCTGCCAATCGTGTCATGGCTCGCGTGACGGGCTCCGGTGCGTGGCGCTCGAGGAATCGCAGTAGCGTCAGGAAAGTTCCTTCGCCCATCACCGACAGTAGAAACGACGCGATCGCGAAGTCAGGCTCGTCCACCAGAGTCTTGAGCGACGCCTGACCACCAACCGTCGACAGCCCCAAGCGATCCGTCTTAAGCAGCGCACGCCGCGTGAAGACTTCTACATGACGAGCCTCGTCGGCTGCCTGAATAGCAAGCAACTGCATGACCTCTCGAAAATGCGGGTGTAGTTGTGCAACAAACCGACTCGGCACGATCAGAGCCGCTGCTTCGTTCTCGATCAGGTAGGTCATCAACTGAACCACGGCGTCTTCGACCTCTTGCTGGAGTTCGAACTCCGCGTCCCACGGAATAGCCGTGTTCGGATCCCACTGCGCCGAGACCGCCTGTGCATAAAGTCGCACGGCTTCTTCCGCCCACACCTGAGACTTCTCAGCCAACTGAAAGCTAAACTCTGGCGCCCCGGCTTCCACGGTTGCACCTCGAGCGGCCAGACCCCAGCGTCGGGGCGGTCTCTGAACCACGCCCTCCGGCTTCCGCGGATCCGCGTCGCCAGCGCGTTCGGCCCCTTGCCAGCGTCCGAACTCAGCGGCCCCGCGCTGCAGGTGGAAACTGCGATTCTCGCCGGATACCCGGACCCTATGTCCCTCGGATCGAGCCCAAGCCTCGAGATGCACTGCGAAATCCGGCGCTTGACCACGCACGACAATTTCCTCGCCGACGGCAATGCCGGCCAGTGCGCGCTTGACCAAGAGGTGGGCGCCCTCACCAAAGCGCAGATCGCGCAAGTCGATTTGGTTCACAACTTCAGCCTCTCAGCAAAGGGTTCCAGCGTTCGAAACCGTTCAACCGCTGACTCGAGCTGGCGATAGCCATCGGTACGTCCAGGAAGCCACTGCTTCAGCCCTTCGAGGTCCAACAGCGACCGCACCTTCGGGTCCGAATACGACATCCCCAGAAGAAGCCCCAGAAAGCGTTGGATCAGCCTGCTTGGGGCATCCTGGAAAACCGTGAAGTTGCAGTGATCGTAGTAAGCGGTCCGCTCCAGAACCCGAGCGGAACCAGGAGGCAGAATTCCCTCCTGAGTGAAGCCTAGGTAGTTGGCATCGATCAGGCAGGCCGCAGCGACCTCACCTCGCAGCAAAGCCTGCACAGCCTCCCTCTCTCCTCCGATGTGGTCGCCGTGCTTTCCCAGCAAGACGTCGAACGTGACGACCTCAATTTGTTTGCCAGCGTGCAGACCAGCTTCCGCCAGATGTCCTAGAGGGATCAGATAGGCTTGCGGCGAGTCGCTGGCGCCGACACCGACCCGCTTTCCACCCAAGTCTGCCAGCTGGCGGATCGGCGAGTTCTCTTTCACGATGATCACTGAGGTCAGGTCGCGATCCGTATCGCGCATACAGATCGCCTGGGCACGGCGTCCCAGCCTCTCGGCGACAGCCTTCGTCTGAAGCCATGCCAGAGGTGAGTTCCAGGCCACGTCGATATGACCGGCCAGGTGCGATTCCACCTGCCGCTCGTAGTTGGAGTAGAGTACATAGTCGAAGTCGAGGCCTTGCTCGGCGAAGTATTGGCGAAAGCCGTCCCAGATGATAACTACCTTCGGGTCATAGGCAACTGCGCCCATCAATAGCGTCTTGGCTTGGCTCATGAGAACAGCTCCATACCGCAGACGGCTTTCCCGATGAAATCGTGGAGCATATCTGTCGTCGGTCCCATGACCCCAGACGCTCGCGCATCGCGGAAGTAGCGTTCCAAACCAACATCCTTGCGAAATGCGGCTCCGCCACAGACTCTCATGGCCAGATCCAGAACCTGTATCGACGCCTCTCCAGCGGCTGCCTTGGACTCAAGCACTCTAAGGACCGCGTCACCGCGGTTGCCCTCGATAGCCGCCACCGTGTCGAGCAACAGGGTGTGAGCCGAATCAGTCAGGACCTTCATCCGCGCAATATAGTTGCAAACTGTCGGTAGCTCTGCAAGGGAAGAACGGGTGTGCTCGAACCTGGTCGCTTTGACGTGTGTGGCAGTGCGCTCGACGGCCGCCTGCATCAACCCAACTGAACACGCCGCGCTACACAAGCAGAAGGTCGGCAGCACGATTTGGAGCATGGCATCGAAACCACCACCGTCGGTACCCAGCATAGCTGAGAGCGGGACTTTCACGTTATCGGCAACGACCGGAGAGGAGTCATTGCCACGAAGCCCGAGCCCGTCAAAGGGTCCCTGCACAGCTAATCCAGCCGCGTTGGAAGGAACGAGCCAGAGCGTAGACATTCCTTCGGCGGCAACGGGTCGTGACGACCAGACGTAGGCAGTCGCTTTGGCAGCTGATGTCACCCAGCTCTTGTGTGCGTTTAAAACTACGACGTCGCCGTCGCGAGTCGCAGTGCTGGTCGGTGCCCAGAAATGGCTCCTGGAGCCCGCCTCGCTGAATGCCAACGTACTCAGGTGCTCGCCGCTCGCGGCAGCTCGTCTCACATCCTGGGAGCCAAAGGCCTCAAGCACGGCGGTGCCTGAGAAATGCATGGTCACCACCATGGCAGTGGAGCCACACTCCCTGCCACACGCTCCACAATGGTTACAGCACCGCGCGGTCCCAGCCCGAGACCGCCGACTTCCGTGGCGCTAACAGCACCCAGCAAGCCGGCGCCTTTCAATGCGGCGATAGATTTTTCGGGGAAAACGCCACCTCGATCAACCTCAGCTGCCTCGGTGGCAATGATGGACGTGCAAACTTGCTCCAAAACTTCGCGATAGTCTTCCTGCGTAGCTTTCATCGTTCCTCGCAATGCCCCATGCATGACGGGCCGCGAGGACGCAGCTATCGGATATCCTCGCAATCGGCGGGGCTTCTGGGAAACCCGATGCCATCGGGTCTCATGTAGATTCAGCGAAATCTCATGGATCTCCTCTTGCTGCATCGAAAAAACGTTGCATGCTACCACGCTGAAGGCCGGTCAGCGAACCCAGAAATCAGACAATTTGGGCCCTATCTCGGAGCGCGGTCTGCGTCCCCACATGCGGTCGCCAAGTCGCCGCACCAAAAACTTAGAAGACTTGAACGCCCCACGCGTGACGGGAAACCGAATAGTGAAATCGGCAAGCGCCGCATGTTGCAAGCTCGTGGCCCGCGTTTGATTGCCAAATCAGTACAAGCTGTTTATTAGAAGTAGTTTATGCGGAGAGGATGGGATTCGAACCTACCTTGCTTGCTTACGTGGAATCACTAGTGTCCCGAGGTCGTTTGGAACACGTGGCCGAAGCGATTTGAAATGAGTGAGAGGCCCTGTCGTGGCGATTTTTCGATTTCGATTTTTTTCACTTCCGTCAAGTGCAGTTCTTATCAACCCGGCGGCTTGCTGTGCCTTTTTGATTGTCGAGACTCGCGAGCTCCAAACCATGGAATCTGGCTTCCAGAGCGGATCTCAAAGCAGCTGCTCCATTCTCCTTGAGACAGCATGCCACCATCAAGGGTCGCTTCACAGCGACCGCTTCTTAGTCCCGCGATTCCTGCGAAAGCGGGAATCCAGAGTGTCGTCTACGGCATCCATCGGAATCATGAGCATCGTGGGATAGGATGGCGATTCCACGACTCCTACTTCGCGCGGACGGTTTGAGGTGGCAGCGGCACATAATCGTACCGTTCAAACGTGCGCTCCAGGCCCTCTTCAAGGGTTTCCGGACATCGCATAATCAAGTCTTTGGCAATCGCTCGCACTTGGTTCTGGATTGATTCTTCGGGCAGATATTCAACGGGAGATTTCCCGTCGATCCTTGAGAGCATAAGACAGCCAAGGTGGCGCATCGTTGCTTTTTCGAAGAAGAGAGCAGCTTGCGGAGGCAGTGTCGTCTTAACCGCATCGAAGAAGGAACGTGCAACGTGCTCTCGCTCTCTACGAAGCTCCGGCTGATAGAACCATCCCAGCAATAGAAGACTGAGACAAAAGGCCGTATCAAATGAAGGATCGCCAAAATGCACAACCTCAAAGTCGATCAGGGCGACTCGTTCCCCGGAAACCAGAATGTTCTTCGGGCTGAAGTCTCCGTGGACAAGACAGGATCTGTGCAGGCTCATTTTCTCAACCACCGACAGCACCTGAGCGCGAACGTCTGGATGGCGCTCGGCGATGGTTCGGTAGTAGGGATCGATCCGTAACTGCTCGAATGCGGTCGGATCTTCGTATTTCGTTCGCAGAACGTCCGATGCCCAAGTTTCGCTCATCAGGCCACCGAGAAGTCTTCCTGCTCTGGTGGCAGTTGCCGAATCCACCCTTCCAGACATCAACTCGTTCTTCCAGCAAAGACCCCTCACTGCCGTCATTGCAAAAAGGTAGTTGGCTTTGTCAGCCCAAAGCACATCGGGAACGCTGCCTTCTGGCAAGATCGAAGCCGTGTCGATCAAGCTCTCCATCTCACGAAAGATACGGGAGCGGTCGGCCAGCCATTGGTCTCTGACCCGCAGCTGGGACAGCGATTGCTTCAGAATGAAGGATTGTTCGGCGGTTTCCACCAGGAGGACGACGTTGGAAATACCTCCACCCAATTCGGTGACGCGATGGGCAAGAATCCCTCGTGATTCCAAATACTGCGCGGCGTTTTGTTCGCTGAGCTCCATAGCGTAGGATCAGAGCGTACGATCAGTTTTGCGATTTCGTAAGAAGAAGTCGAATGACGGGCAAACGGACTCTGGCGCCCGCCCCTGGCTTGATCCGGAGAGATTCCAGTCCACCGGGACATCCGTGAGCATCAATCATCGGGTTTCCGATTCACCTGAGCTTGAAAATCCAGGCTGCTTGAAAGTATGTGTTCCGTCATTGCCTGGCGGGCCTCCTTAGGCTTCCTGTTCCGCAACGCCTGGAGAATCTTCTCATGCTCCCGGACCGACGAATCGGCACGCGCTCGCATTTTTCGGGATGAAGGCTTGGACAGGCTTTCGCTGATCCAAGTCTGCAGATATCCCCGAGTCATCGTCAGGAGCTTGAACAGGATCGAGTTTTGAGTGGCACGCGCTATGGCTAGATGAAAACGGAGATCGTGTTCCAAGTATTCAGCGGGTCGTTCCGAGGATCGCCGCATTCCTTCGAGTGCTTCTTCTATTTCCTGAAGATTCTCCTCAGTGGCTCTGGCGGCAGCGGCAAACGCCGTCTGCGATTCGAGCATCAGCCGGGTTTCAACCAGGTCGTTGACACTCTTGCGATCAATCAGCAGTCCCCATTGCAGGGATTTTTCGAGATACTTCTGGCCGTCCACTGAGACGAACGTACCCTCACCCACCCTTCCATCGAGAATTCCCATCACAGCCATCGATCGCAAGGCTTCGCGAATGGTCGTCCGCCCGACCCCGAACCGCAAGCACAGTTCCTTTTCCGATGGCAGACGTTCGCCGGGTTTCAATACACCCCGGGAAATCAGGCCGGTAAGCTGTTCCACTATCTCGTCGCTCAGAGAGTTCCGATTCACCGGACGCATGGCATTGGCGGCCACACCCTCTGCTTTTCGAACGTGCATCGCTATTACCCTTCGGCTGGTAGTTCCAACAAAAACTCCTTTACAAGCCCAGTCCTGGTTCAATAGGCTTTAGCTGAATGTCAGACAACCTGACTAGTGGTAAGGTAGTCGAAAATCGAAGTCTGGGGCAATAAGAAATCTGCCTGGGTCATTGTTTGAATAGACCGTCGCCGCAAGAAAGGCGGCGCTTCCGCAAAGGGCCTACGCCGGATTTGCTTACTCCACTCTTCAGGATGGAAATTCCAAGGAGCTGCAGCATGGGCGAGACAATTGATTTGGGACGTCGGATTGAGCTGGTCCCGATGGACCCGCACTTCCACAATATTTCGATTGCCTTGTACCGGCAGGAGACTGGCGATGGACCAGTCTTCCTGGTTCACAGCTACAGCAACCGAGACGGTGCGCGGCGGAGAGTGGAGTTTGTCGCGCGGGCGATGGCCCTTCTGGGCGGACTGGAGCTAGTCGCCAGAGAGGACCGCAAGCTGCGTTTCCCCTGTCGTGCTGAGCACCTATTTGCCTGCCGGCGGGCTTTTCTGGAGGCCTGCAAGCTCGATCCGAATCAGCCTGTCGAACCCCGTTCACTGCAGATTCTGGATAAGAAGTCGAATCGCACCATTACGGTTAGCAGCCAGGGCGAGGGAGTTTATCTGCTCGCGGCCGACGGTGAGGAACTTGACAAGGCAAGCCGGATCGAGGCCGTGGCGAACGGCCTCATGAAGTTGGGTCAGATGCAGGTCGGCGTGTCTGGCACTAATTCCGTCGCCTTCGGTTGTGGGCAAGCACACAACTACCTGGTCGGCCTGCTGCTGGTGCGTGCCCTGAACGTCCGAGCGGTTCTGCGCGAGCAGGAAATGACTGCCTCGCGAGGAGTTTTGTCGGCACCCAGTGCTCAAAAGTAGTGATGAGTGGATAGTGGCGAGCGTGTAAAAAGATGTCGATGGCAGGAGCTGTGAGAGAGGCGAGGCTATGCAATCTAAGGCTGTCGGTTCAATGAATAGTCGTCAGCGAGTGCTCGCCGCCCTGCGTCGAGAGCCCGTTGACCGCACGCCGGTGTGTAACCCAACCTCAGTCGCGACCGTAGAACTGATGGATCTGGTAGATGCCCCCTTCCCCGACGCCAACCGGGTGCCTGAGTTGATGGCTCGCCTCGCAGCCACCAGCTACACGGAGTTGGGATTCGACAGCATCATGCCGGTGTTCTCGATCATCCAGGAGTCCTCGGCACTGGGGTGCAAGCTGCAGTGGGAACAGAAGGACAACTGGCCGACGGTCAGGATGCGCGAGCCGATCTTTCAGGACGTGGAAGACATCAGGATACCGGCAAACTTCCTCACTCACCAGGACACTCGGTGCGTGATTGAAGCGATTAAGATTTTGCGCAAAGAGTTTGGAAACGAAGTGGCGATCATTGGGAAGACCATGGGTCCATGGTCGTTGGGATACCACTGCTTTGGGGTTGAACCCTTTCTGTTGCTCTCTCTCGATAACCCTGGCAAAACCAAAGCTTGTCTGGACAAGCTCAAAGAGGCGACGATCCAGTTTGGGCTCGCTCAAATAGAAGCAGGTGCCGATGCACTCACCTTGCCAGACCATGCCACCGGCGACCTGGTGAGCGGCGAGTACTATGAACGCTACCTGCGGAACCTGCACATCGAGTTTGCTGAAAAGCTGTCGGTGCCGATCATTCTGCATATCTGCGGCAAGACCGAAGATCGGATGGAGTTCATTGCCCAGACGGGCATGGCGGCGTTCCACTACGATTCGAAGAACGATCCGGTGGAGTCGATGCGCATCATGCGTAACCGGGCCTCGTTGGTTGGCAACATCAACAACCCGGAGACTCTGTTCTCCAAGGGGCCCGAAGAGGTCCGCAAGGAAGTTGTCAGGAACCTGGACGCTGGTGTTCAACTGGTGGGACCCGAATGCGCGATCCCGCTGCAGACAGCCATCGAGAACCTCAAAGAAATTCCGAGAGCGGTGAAAGCGTGGCACAAAGAGAGGGCCTCACAGAACTGAAGTGATGCTTCGCTTTCACCCACTATGACAGACAGCAGATCGTTCATTGAACGTTGCTTTAAGAGGAAACAATGGCAGAGATCACAGATATAGCTCATGAATTCATCCGGCAGGAAATCGAAGAGTTCATCGAGCGCCCCGACGAACGGCAGCGAACGATCAACACGTTTGCCAAGGCTCGCCCCGAGATGCTGGCCATCGCTGCGGCACTGATCGAAGGTGAGAATGAGACCGTCGATCAATTGACGCGCCAGGCGCTGGATTCAGGCATCGAAGCGTTGGAAGTGATGGACTATGGATTGATTGCGGGCATGGGCATCGTGGGCATCAAGTTCCGCCAGAACTTTATTTTTGTCCCGGAGGTCCTGGCGTGTGCGCGCGCCATGAAAGCAGGGATGGCTCATATCGAGCCTATTCTCTCGGCAGCCGGAGTCGAACCGATTGGAACCGTGATCATGGGAACGGTCAAGGGCGACCTGCATGACATCGGCAAGAACCTCTGCATCATGATGCTCCGGGGAGCGGGCTTTGTGGTGCACGACCTGGGAGTCGACACATCGCCCGACAAGTTCATCGAAGCGGTGGAGGAGACCAAGGCACCATTGCTGGGAATGTCGGCCCTACTGACCACGACGATGCCGAACATGGGGAAGACGATTGAAGCGTTCATTGACGCGGACCTTCGTGATGAGGTGAAGATCATGGTGGGTGGAGCACCGGTAACCCAGGATTTTGCTGACGACATGGGCGCGGATGGTTACGGTAAGGATGCCTTGGCTTGCGTGGCGCTGGCCAAGAACCTGCTTGGAGTCGTAGCGAGGTCCTGACAGTGGCAACCAAAGAAGAACTGCAACAGCGCCTGGATCAAATCAGCGAGCTGTTTGCCTCCATCGTCACGCATGCGGATCATCAATCGTCGTGGCGCTGCCCGTACAAGAATCGATTTGACCAGTGCACGGCCCAGTTCGGCTGTCGCAACAAACGCAAGCCCAAGGTTCAGGGGGAGCTCCCGATCTGTGTCAGCGACGATAAACTGGATTATCGCCCGGCCTGGGAGTGACTTCGTTCCAGTGAATAAGGGTCAAGTCGAAAGAGTCAAGAGTTAGGCGTCGGCTAGCAAGTCTCACTCGGCTTCGCCCTTGACCCTTTCGCCTTGGCCCTTCTGTTTCTATGGCAATTATTGAGCACGAAAACCAGAAGCGCGATCTCGTCAGCGGTAAGACCCTCTTCGATTACGCGGATGACCTCAAGGTCCAAGTACCGACATCGTGTGGGAGGGCCGGCATTTGCCACGAGTGCGTTGTGGAGATCAAGCAAGGCATGGAGGCGCTGAGTCCCCGCGGCGAGGCGGAGTCGTTCCTGCGAGACCCCTATCGGCTGGCTTGCCAGGCTTGGATTGAGAATCCCGACATTGATGTTCGCTTCTCTCCCCTGCGACGACGTCCCAAAATTCTCGTCGAGACCCAGCAAAAACCCACTGAGTTGGACCCACTCGTCACGCGGACTTCTGACAGTGTTCTGGTCGATGGCCGGCCGATCGACCGATTTCGTGGGCATCTGTATGGCCTCGCCGTCGATCTGGGAACCACAACCATTGTGATGGACCTGGTAGACCTGGAGACCGGCCAGAGCAGGTATATAAGCTCCTTTGAAAATCCGCAGCGCTTCGGCGGCAGTGATGTGATGCATCGGATCTCATACGATGGCGGCCCGTTTCGCGGCGAGTTGCACAAGGCGGTTATGAATGCGGTGAATCAGGAGATCCGCGAAATGTGCCGTCGTCTTAGCTTCACGCGACAGGAGATCTACGAGGTTGTGGTCGCAGGCAACTCAACCATGCGAGATCTGTTTTTTAAGCTCGATGTTCAGAGCATCGGACAACGTCCCTACAAATCCACCATCGAGCATGAAGTCCTGGCAGGAAAGCGCCCGACCACCGCCCTTTGCGAAGAGGCGCGCCGCCTGGGCGTTCAGGTAAACCCAAAGGCCATGGTCTACGGCCTGCCGCTGGTGGCCAGTCACGTGGGTGCCGACACGGCGGCCGATTTGGTGGCCATCGACATGGAATCACAGCAAGAGGTCGTGATGCTGGTCGATGTGGGAACCAACACCGAGGTTGTCGTAGGTCATGCAGGGCACATGCTCACGGCGTCCTGTCCGGCTGGTCCAGCCTTCGAGGGAGGACTGATCAAGTACGGGATGACGGGCTGCGAGGGGGCCATCGAATCCCTTCGGTTAACTGATGGGCACTTCGAGTACACAACGATCGGAGGAGTTGAGCCTCAGGGCCTCTGCGGGTCTGGTCTCATCGATCTGCTGGCAGAGTTGCGACGCAACGGAGGAATGACACCTAAAGGTGTATTCCGGAACAAGGTGTATGAGCTGTCGATTGTGCCTGAACGAGGCATCACCTTCTCTCGCGAAGATGCCAGTAACCTGGCTCAAGCCAAAGCGGCGAATTACTGCGGCCAAATGATCGTCCTTCGCAAGTTCGGAATCAATCCGCGCGACATCACCAAACTCTACCTCGCTGGAGGATTTGCGAACTACGTGAATGTCCGCAATGCCATCGAGATCGGGTTTCTAGCTTCAGTCCCCGAGGAACGCATCGCGAAAATAGGCAACGCCTCCGTTCAGGGTGCGAAGCAAGTTCTGCTGTCTCGGCGCCGGCGGCAGGCGGTTGAAGCTCTGGTGAAGCAGATCGAGCATGTCGAGTTGGAGACGACACCCGACTTTTTTGAAGTGTTCGTAGAGGGCTGCCAGTTCAAGCCCATGCCGGAAGTCCTTGAGGCAATAGCAGCCACTCGGGTGAGGCCCTAGCCCAAATCATTTTGGATTCCGGGTCGCTCTATCAAGGCCCTGAGGGGAGGATGAATGATAGAGAGGGTTTCATGAAAGTCAATGGCCTCGCAAAAGACTTCATCATCGTCGGCGAAAACATTCATACAACGCGTGTGGTGCTTCGGGGTGGCAAGCGCGTAACCACTACCACGTCGGGTGCTGAAGCCGTCGTCTACACGTGCTCAGAAGGTACCACCCGGCATCTGGTGATTCCCGAAGAAATCAAACGCAGCCAAGACTATGAAGAAGGCCGAGTCAAACACGTGAAGATCGCCGTGAATGCAGCCATGTCAGGCCACGAGCCTGATGCCAGCGACGGCTTGGAGTATTTGAAACATCTGGTTCACCGCCAGGAACAAACCGGAGCGGACTTTCTAGATTTGAACGTGGATGAGATTTCATTGCGTCTGGACGATCAGAAGTGTGCGATGCAGTGGTTGGTCCAAGCTGTTCAAAAGATGACTTCCCTACCCCTCTCGATCGACTCATCCAACAGCGAAACGATCCAGAAAGGAATGGAAGCTTGCGACACCAAGGCAGGTCGACCTCTCTTGAACTCAGCGTCTCTGGAGCGCCTGGAGGCCCTTGATCTGGCACGAGAGCGCAACAGTCCGGTGATTGTTACTGCGGCCGGAGAAAAAGGAATGCCGCAAAATGATGAGGAGCGCGTGGTGAACGCCTCTCGAATGGTAGATGCGGCGTTGGCAAAAGGAATCCCCATCCAGGATATCTACGTCGATGCCCTGGTCTTTCCAATCTCAGTGGATAGCCAGTTTGGCAACCACTGTCTGCAGGCCATCCAGCGCCTTCGCGAGAAATATGGTCCAGAGGTCCACATCACCGGTGGCTTGAGCAATGTTTCCTTCGGGCTCCCTTGCCGGCATGTCATCAACGACGCGTTCATTATTCTAGCCACTGAGGCTGGCGCCGACAGTGGAATTATTGACCCCGTTTCCAGCCACCTGGACAAGGTTTTCTCTACGGAGCGACAGTCCCGGCCGTTCCAGCTCGCCGAAGACATGCTTTTGGGAAAGGACAAGAACTGCAAGAACTTTCTACGCGCCTATCGCAAGGGTGAACTGCAGACGCCGTAACAGCAGCCAAAGGGTGGGTGTTTCGTGAACGGTATCACTCGCAGTTCAGGATCCGAGCCTGCATAGGGTCGAAATGGCTAAATATCAAATCCTGTATTGGAGAGGTATTCCTGCCCAGGTGAAAGCCTACGACGGCGGCAGAGCCGTCTCGCGCCAGTTGCCCGAACGATATCAGCTCGAAATCGATCGATTGGCCATGGAACTCGGACTGGTAGGAACCGATGAATACCTGAACCAGTGGTACTGCGCGCCGAAACTCGAGCATCCAGGAACCGCGGCTGAGGTTCTGGAGTTGATGTCTCAGAAACTCATTTCAGAGTGGGATCCCAAGATTATTCCGAAGTAGTCGTCTGACGACTAACTACGCAGGTCTGTGCCACCCACTGAAGACCAGAAAGGCATTCAATAAAGTCCAGTCAGCGACCTAGATGATAGTTCTGTTAATACTTAGTCAATAGAAATTTCATCCATTTTGTATTTCCAGCGAAAGACCACCGGGGCGAGGTTCACTTCACGGATGTACAGGCGAAGGCGGTCCGCCAGTTC
>Ga0187893_10005018_pt1 | contig 24312 bp, 14 predicted proteins | sample MA1701074metaG_FD_139574 | JGI IMG/M metagenome (GOLD analysis project Ga0187893, IMG submission 139574) | White microbial mat communities from a basaltic lava cave in the Kipuka Kanohina Cave System on the Island of Hawaii, USA - MA170107-4 metaG ...
ATCTGAATGCGACGCTCAAAGCGGCCAGTCGCAGTAACTCCGGCGGAGTCGGCCGCACGCGCAACGCACTCGTCGTCACTCAGGTCGCCCTGTCGCTTGTTCTCCTCATGGCTGCGGGCTTGCTTCTGAAAAGCTTCGTCGCGCTGCGCAGCGTCGATCCGGGATTCGAGCCGCAGAACGTGCTTTCATGGCGGGTAAATCTATCGAGAGAGAAATACGGCAACTCGCAAAAGCAAAGCGCGTATTACGAAAGGTTGCTCATCGAGTTGAAGAGCCTTCCTGGCGTGGAATCCGCCGTTGTGGTTAACCCCGTCCCTTTTTCGTCGCTCATTTCCAACCAGCCGTTTCGGGTTCCGGGCCGGCCACTCGACCCGGCGGAACAGCTCTCTGCGCAATACAACCTCATCAGTCCTGATTACTTTCGGGCACTTCGGATCCGCATCACGCAGGGCCGCGCGTTCACCGAGCGCGATCGGATCGGCTCGCCGGCGGTGGCGATCGTCAACGAGACGCTGGCGCAGCGGATGTGGCCCGGCGAGGATCCCCTCGGAAAGCGTATTGGACTGGGACGCGAGGAGAACGAGGTCGTGGGCGTGTTTGCGGACATCAAGCAGCGGCAACTTGACAGTGAGCCGCGGCTGCAAATCTGCGTGCCTGTTTTGCAACAGCCCTCGCGCACGATGTTCCTTGCGGTTCGCGGGAGTTCGGAAGTGACGATGCTCTTGCCGGCTCTCCGGCAGCGGATGGCCGCACTGGACGCGGACGTTCCCCTTTCCGACATCGAATTGTTGAAGGACCGCGTGGCTGGCTCGATTCGCAAGCAGCGATTCGCGATGTTGCTCCTCGCAATTTTTGCCGGCACGGCGCTCGCGCTCGCGGTCGTCGGACTCTACGGCGTGATGTCGTATCTCGTAGCGCAGCGAACGCGTGAGTTCGGCATCCGCATGGCGCTCGGAGCCAAACTGCGCGACATGCTGAAACTGATTGTCGGGCACGGGATGAAGCTGGTGTTGGTCGGGCTCGTGCTCGGCGCGGCCGGATCGATCGCACTGAGGAAAGTGCTCGACGGAATGTTGTTCAACGTGCAGGCCACCGATCCGTTCACGTTTGGGGTCGTGTGCGCATTGCTGGCGACGGTGGCCGCAGTCGCCTGCTACGTGCCGGCCCGTCGCGCCGCGAAAGTCGACCCGATGGAGGCGCTCCGCCATGAATGATCTCAAATTCGCCTTGCGCCAACTGCTGAAGAATCCGGGCTTCACCGCCGTCGCCGTGCTCACGCTGGCGCTCGGCATCGGCGCGAACACGGCCATTTTCAGCGCGGTCGATGCGGTCCTGATTCGTCCGCTGCCCTATGCCGATGCCGGCCGTCTCGCCATGATTTGGGACGATAACAGCAGACAGACCGGTTCCCGGAAGTTCTTTTCCACGCCCCCGGAGTGGGAGCAATGGCGACGGCACAACACCGTGTTTACCGACATCGCGGCCAGCCAGCCTGGAAATGCGTCTCTCTCGAACGACGGCGAGCCCGAGGAACTGCGAGGTCGCAAGGTTTCCGGCAATTTCTGGAGCGTGCTTGGCACACCGCCGCTGCTTGGACGCGTCTTCACGGAAGACGAAGATACGCGCGGGATTCGCGTCGTGGTCATAAGCCATGGACTCTGGCAGCGGCGCTTCGGCGGAGCGCGCGACGTGATCGGCCGCAAGATCATTCTCAATGATACCTCATATGAAGTGATCGGAGTGATGCCGCGCGAGTTCTACTTCATGCCTGCGCGTGATATCGACGTCTGGATGCCGACTTCGTTTTCCGCCGGGATGCTGAGAAACTGGGGCTGGCACGACTTGCACTGCGTCGCGCGGCTCAAGCCGGGCGTGACGCTGGAGCAGGCGCAGAAAGCGATGGCCGCTCTGAGTCTGCGCGTAACGGCCGCGCGCGTGAACCCCGCGCGCTCGGCGGTGGTGACTCCCTTGCGCGAAGAGTTAGCGGGCAAAACCTACACATCGCTGATCGTGCTGCTTGGTGCGTCCGCGGCGGTCCTGCTGATCGCGTGCGTCAACCTGGCGAATCTGCTCATGTCGCGCGGTGCGGTGCGCCGCCGCGAAGTGGCCGTGCGCGCGGCTCTCGGCGCAACTCGCGGAAGATTGATTTCGCAGTTTCTCACTGAAAGCCTGGTGCTCGCCGGACTGGGCGCCATCGCCGGAATCGCGCTCGCCATCCCCTTCATGCGATTCTTAGACACGCTGGTCCCGGAGACGATGGTTGCCGTGCGGCTGACTCTTGATTGGCGCGTGCTGACGTTTTCCGCTGCGATCACGATTGCCGCCGGATTGATCTTCGGGCTTGTGCCTGCTCTGGGCTTGTCGCGGCTGGCATTGCAGGAAGGATTACGCGACGGCGGCCGTGGCAGCGCTGGAGGCCGCAGTCACCGGTTCCAACATTCACTCATCGTCATCGAAACGGCGCTGGCGGTCGTGCTCCTGACGAGCGGCGGATCGCTGCTCCACACGTTTCAGCGCCTGCAGCAAACTGACCTTGGTATCCGCAGCGAGAAGCTGCTCACGTTTGTCACGCCCTTGTTCCGTTATCGCGACTTCGACCAGCGAGTGGCTTTCGTCAATGCGGAGTTGGAAGCGATTCGCGCGATTCCCGGCGTCATCAGCGCGGGCGCGATTTCGAGAATTCCACTGACGGTCAACGACCAATCGACCTTCTACATGCTCCCAGGCCAGTCCAACAACGAAACCAGGGAACAGGTCGCGCTCTCACGCGTTGTCACTCGTGATTACTTCTCCACCGTCAGCGCGCGCTTGCGTGAAGGCCGCTTCTTCGACGTCTCCGACCGCCGCTCGGAATCGCCGGCAGCGCTCGTCAACGAGTCCTTTGCGAACCGGCACTTTGCGGGACGCTCGCCGCTCGGGGAGCGTCTCAAGTTCGGACGTCTTGGCGAGCAGGGCTACTGGTACACCATCGTCGGTGTCGTGAAGGAAATTCGCGATCGTGGCGTCGCGGAGGAATTGCAGCCGGCGATTTATCGTTTGCATGAGCAGGCCGACCAGAGTGGGGATCAACCGAGTGGCATCGTGGTTCGTACCGCGGTCGAGCCGGCTTCGATTGTTTCGGCCGTCCGGCAGGCGATCTGGTCGGTCGATAAGAACCAGCCGGTCGCACGCGTTCAAACCATCGAGGAGATCGTGACTCGACAGTTATCCGTGCCCTCGCAGAACATGGCATTGCTGGGCACGTTCGCGCTCCTCGCCCTGTTGCTGGCGTCGATCGGTCTGTATGGAGTGCTGTCTTACGCGGTAGCGCAACGCACCAACGAAATCGGCGTGCGCATGGCGTTGGGCGCGACTTCGAAGGACATCCTGCTCTCCTTCTGCGGACGCGGCTTGAAGTTGACGCTCACCGGCCTCGCCATCGGTTTGGTCCTGGCCATCGTCGCGGCGCGATTGATGACTACACTGTTCTACGGTTTCCGGCCTGACTATTTCGCGATTACCGCCGTGGTCTCTCTCACCCTCTTCGCGGTGGCGGCTTGCGCGTGTTTTCTCCCTGCCCGCCGAGCATCCCGAGTCGATCCGATGGAGGCGCTGCGGACCGAATGACCAGTCAGGTTTCATCTATGATTCAGCCTGATTCCCCTATTGTGGTTCGACCGGAAAGCGATGGCGATGCCGATGGAATCCGGCGCGTGCTTGTCGCGGCGTTCGAGGGCGAAACAGAAGCGGATTTGGTCGAGGCACTGCGAAAGAACCGAGCTTTGGTCGTTTCACTCGTGGCCTGCACCGACCGCGAGATTGTGGGGCACGTCAGTTTCAGTCCCATGCACGCCGACGGCCAACCGGACCGAGACGACACGCTTGGCCTCGCTCCTCTCTCCGTGCATCCGCAGTGGCAGCGCCGCGGCCTCGGCTCATCGCTAATCCAATGTGGGCTGGATGAGTGTCGAAAGCGCGCAGTGGGAACGATCTTCGTTCTCGGCGCGCCGGAGTTCTATGGTCGCTTTGGTTTCGTTCCTGCGCACACTCGTGGCCTTCGTTCCGTATTCAAAGCGCCGCCGGATGCGTTCCAAATGCTCGTGCTCCGTGACAATGCTCTCGTTCGCTCATTGGCCGGACTGGTTCATTACCGTCCTGAATTCGATTCCTTCCTATGAACGAACTCAAATTTGCCATCCGCCAATTGCTGAAGAACCCCGGCTTCACCGCCGTGGCCGTGCTCACGCTCGCGCTCGGTATCGGGGCGACCGCGGCCGTGTTCAGCCTTATTGAAGGCGTGCTGTTGACGCCGCCTCCTTATACCGATCCAAAGCGGATTGTCCTCGTCACGCCCCAGGGGTTGGACGGCAAACCGACGGCGAGCATGGTCGCTGGACGGCAATGGATCGAGTGGCAAAAGGAGACGACGGCGTTTCAGGCAATGGCGGGCTATGGATTGGACTTCAGTTTTCTGCTCCTTCCGGACGGCAGCCAACACCTGCGGGGACTCGATGTTACGCCCGAGTATTCTCGGGTGCTCGGAATTCGGCCGATTCTAGGCCGCGAATTTGCGGAGTCAGACGCAGCCGGCGTCACCGAAAACTCCTGGCCCACTGTGATCATCATCGGTCACGAATTGTGGCAACAGAGATTCGATGCGGATCCGGCTATCGTCGGCAAAGCGATTCAGCTCAGACATAACGCGTCACCGCCAGTGACCTTGACGGTCACCGTTGTTGGAGTGATGCCGCCGGCCATCCGTTTCCTGCCGTCACCTCGCAGCGCTGGCTACCCGAATTACGATGTCAACGCGTGGGTGGATTATTGGTTTCCTGTGCCCGCCAATGCTGAATCGTCCTGGCGGAATGTTGTCGGACGGTTGCGCGATGGCGTCGCTTTATCTCAGGCGCAGGCTGAACTGACCGCGATTGCAGCGCGGCAGGCGCAGGCAGAACCCAGGTTTCAGGGGATTACCGCGAAGGTGCAACCGCTGACGGTGGTCACGAATCACGAGGGTCGGCGATTGTTACTCCCCTTGCTGGGCGCAGTGATTCTGGTGTTCCTGATCGCCTGCAGCAACGTCGCCGGTTTGTTGTTGGCTCGAGGATTGAGGCGGCAGCAGGAATACATTGTTCGCTGCGCCCTCGGAGCGGGGCGTCTCCGGCTTTTCCGCCAGGCGTTCACCGAAACGCTGTTGCTCACTCTTCTGGGCGGCGCGTTCGGAATAAGTCTCACACTGGGAACCGTCAGGCTGTTCAAAGTGATTGGCGGGTTTGCCATCCCGCGTTTGGACGCAGTGACAATCGGTTGGCCGGTGTTGGCCTTTTGCCTGGGCATGGCGGTTTTGGCTGCTGCCGTGGCTGGATTAATGCCGGCGATCCGCGCGTCGCGTCAGGATCCGGCGCAGGGAATCAAAAATGCCGGGCCAACCAGCAGCACGGGTCGCACGGAGCGGCGTCTCCTAAGGGGAGTAGCCCTACTTCAAACCGCTCTGACGTTGGCTTTGCTGATGGGGGCTGGCTTGCTGATTCGCACGGCGCACAACCTTGCCCAGGTCCGTCCCGGCTACGACACGCAGAATATTTTGACGATGAGCGTCTCCACAATGGCGGAGGCGGGCAAGTACATGGATTTTCACGTTCAGGCGCTGGCGCGCATCTCGGCAATTCCCGGAGTGAGGCATGCTGCCTTTGGCTGGGGGTTGCCTTTGACTGGTAACAAATTCGAAGACGCCTGGGTTAGGATCGAGGGCCAGCCAGACCCAAAGAAGCTGACCGCGAACGGACGCGCCGTCACTCCAGAGTATTTCGACGCATTGGGGATAAAGATCCTGGCAGGCCGCGGCTTTCGCTCGACCGATAATTGGAACAACTGGAACTTTGAGACGCACACTTATGTCCCCGGCGAAACGCCGTTCGTTGCAATCATCAATGAAGCGATGGCAGACAAGTGCTTTCCCAACGCCAATCCCATCGGCAGGAAGCTGCGTGCCTTCCCTTGGGCAAATCGGCCCTGTGAAATCGTCGGGGTCGTGGCCAACACCCGCACGGAAGTGCTGACGCAAAAAGCTGGCCCAGAGATTTTTTGGTGCTATTGGCAATTTCCGCCGTTCACCAAACACCTCGTCGTGCGAACTGTGTCAGACGCTCGCCCATTGATCAGCGCCGTACAGCGCGAACTGCGCACCGTCGATCCGACCGTCGCTATTGAGCAGGTGAAAACCCTGGAACAAGTCCGCAGCGATTCCGTCGCACCGCAAATCTTCGCGATGCGATTGTTCGTGGGGTTTTCGTTGGTTGCGAGCGCTTTGGCGTTGGTGGGAATTTACGGTGTCCTTTCCTTATCGGTCGGCTCGCGCAGGCGCGAGATCGCCATCCGCACGGCAGTTGGTGCTCAACAGGGCGATATACTGAGCTTGGTTCTCCGCGATGGTTTTCGACTGATCTTGGTCGGACTAACTTTGGGGCTGGTTGTTGCCATGGCATTGGCGCGTGTTCTCAGGACGTTCCTTTTTGGAGTGGAGCCAACCGACCCAGTCACGTTGATCGGAGTGGCGCTGCTGTTCGCCACAGTCGCCCTCCTGGCGTGCTGGCTTCCTGCTCGCCGCGCAACTAAAGTCGATCCGATGGAGGCACTGCGTTATGAATGACCTCAAATTTGCCCTCCGCCAGTTGCTGAAGAACCCCGGCTTCACCGCCGTAGCCGTGCTCTCGACAATAACCATTCAACGCTGGCGTGGTTGCATTCTGCTCCAACTTCAACCAAGCCCGCCCCGACGGCTCCGTAGCCCACCGCGTAACAGCCCGTTCAAAAACATCCGTTTGTGCCGTAGCCGCCGCTGTGAAGCGGCGGATTCCATGGAAAATGGTCGGGACTTGTCCGCCTCGTCACCGAGGCGGCTACTGCTCAGGCCGGTTCATTTTGGCGATCCAACGTAGTGGATTGCGAAGGGTTTGTTGGAGACTAGCAGCACGGTGACGTCATGGTCAGCGCCCGCCCCGTGCTCCATGACTTCACCCTCCGGAAACCACACGAACGTGCCCGGGCCGTAGGTGCCTTTGTGCGTGATCAGTGTGCCCTCCAGAACGTAGATCGCATGCGCACAGGGATGCGTATGGCTGGGATTCACCACGCCTCGCGGATAACGCACCAGTTGAAAGAACACACCCGTCTCCGGGTCGGTGTGGAGCACTTTCCGGAAGATGGTCGCAGGCAGATGCGGGTTCGTGCGCGGTTCCCATGCGAGCGCGTTGGCGTCGAGGGCGAAATAACCGGAGTTGTTCATCGGTTCAAACGTTAGTGGGAACGATGAGGTTGGAACAGAAGGAAACAACGGGGAACGCCCCTTTCTCCAACTCTCTCCTGAACCTCGTTCGTAATATTAATTCTAATCGTAATCGTAATCTGTTTGAGCGAGAGGATAAAGATTAGGATTACGATTACGAACGAGGTTCAAGGGTTCAAAGCGCGAACTGTTTCGGAGAACTCTCTCTCCCTCTCGTGCCTCGCGGGGAGAGAGAAACAATACCCGCCCCACCGCCGGTTACTTCCGTTCAGGCGAGGAGAGGCCCAACGATATGGCCGTGAACATCGGTAAGCCGGAAATCGCGCCCGGCATAACGATAGGTGAGCCGCTCGTGGTCCAGGCCCAGCAAGTGGAGAATGGTAGCGTGGAAGTCGTGGGCATGGACGAGGTCTTTGGCGACGTCATAGCCGTAGTCGTCCGATTCGCCATAGACCACGCCGCCCTTCACGCCGCCGCCGGCGAGCCAGGAGCTGAAGACATGCGGGTGATGGCTGCGTCCGGTCGGGCCGTCGGTATGGGGCGTGCGGCCGAATTCGGTGGTGAACACGACGAGCGTGTCGTCGAGCATGCCGCGCGATTTGAGATCGATCAGCAACCCGGCGATAGCTTGATCCACGTTCTTGGCCCGCGGGACGTGCTCTGCCATGTTGCCGTGTGAATCCCAGTTGTTGGTGGAGCCGGAATCGATGAGTTCGACGAAGCGCACGCCGCGCTCGGCCATGCGGCGGGCGACGAGGCATTGCCAGGCGAAACCCTTGGGGCTGCCGCGTTCGAGGCCATAGAGTTGGAGCGTGGCGTCGGTTTCTTTCCTGAAATCGAGCACCTCGGGCATGGAGTTTTGCATGCCGAAAGCCGTTTCGAAGGAACGGATGCGCGCGGCCAGCCGCGAATCTTCGGAACGCGCCCGCTGATGCTTGCGATTAAAGCGCGACAACAAGTCCAATTCGGCTTCCTGAATCTCGAGCGTGGCCGAGCGGCGTTTCAAATCCCGCACCGGCTCTTCGCCGGGCAGCACGCGCGTGCCCTGGTGAACGGCGGGAAGGAAGTCCGCATCCCACGATTGCGTGCCCGCGTAAGGCAGATACGGAGCCAGGACGACAAACGACGGCAGGTTCTGGTTTTCGGTCCCGAGGCCGTAACTGATCCACGAGCCAATGCTCGGACGCTTCACGGTCCACGAACCGGTGTGAATGCCGGTGGTCGCCTGAAAATGCTCGAAGTGCTCGGCCTTCAGCGAGCGGATGACGCAAAGGTCATCCACGCACTGCGACATGTGCGGGAAGAGTTCGCTGACTTCGATGCCGCTCTGGCCGTATTTCCGGAATTTGAACTGCGGGCCCAGGAGTGTGCGGCCCTTGTATTGTTTGCCAGCATCGGCAGCGAGCCTGGGTTTGTAATCGAACGATTCGAGGTGCGACACACCGCCGCTCATGTAGAGAAAGATGACGCGTTTGGCTTTCGGCTCGTAATGGGGACGCCGCGGTGCGAGCGGGTTTTCAGAGACGGGCGCGGAGTCTTTGGCCAGCAAGTCCGAGATAATACCCGGCAGCACAAGCGAGCCGCCCACGAGTGATTTGATGACGTGGCGACGGGAGAATTGATAGTACGGACTCATCACCGGCTAATCAGGCAATCGCTCAGACACTACCTAGCAGAGGGTGATTTGCTGCTCAACCCACGCGTAGTCTGTAACTGTGTGACTAGGAAACATTTCCCCCGGCCCTCCTGACCATTCCTCAGTGAATCCTTCCCTTTCCGTGAGTTCTACTTTAAATTTGACAGGTTTTCCAAGGGTCCTTGCCGCAACTGCCTCAGTCAGGGCTCCGCGAACTTCAGGTGTGAAATATACCTCCCCGTGGTTGAATAGCCTTACCTTTTTAGCATAAAGGTCGCTGGCCCAGACGAAAATTTCTCGAAACAACTCTTCATACCTTTGTGCGGGTCCTAACTTCGCAATTTTTGCGCCTTCAATAGCCAAACGTTCTAAAAATTCATACGGAAGATGGCAGTACCCAGCATGAACTTTATTTGGCGCCGTTGACCCACAGCTTTCCGCATAATCTTTCAGTACTTTTACTGTGGCGACCAATTCTTGGTAGTTACGTAAGTCCCGTTCCCAAGAGTGGTAAATCCGCCACAATGCGCCCAAGCTAGGCTTCTCTGGCCCACACAAAAAGTCCGTATAGCTTTTAATGAAGGGTACCTGGTCCGCCATCGCCGCAGACATCTCTTCTTCATTCTTGGCCACCCGTTTGAGGACAGGAAGAAAACGAAAAAGCAGCAAGCTCTCTACTGTTCTATCTTGGAACTGGTCAAGCCAGTCCAGGATAGATGCAGCATCTAGCGGCGCTGAACGATAACTGACGGCTCGTAGATGCGTAAGGGTTCGATCAAAAGTTGGTGGACCGTCTGCAACAAATTCAAGTAATTTGCAAACATGTCGGGCCGAGAATTCCCGTAGAGCAGTCGGCAGTTCGTCAAGAATAAGCCGCCGCGGAGATACCTTCCGTCCATAAAGAGTAGGCTGCTTTAATAAAGAATTCACCGCAAGTCGGGCCGCACTGAAGATCCTGTTTCGGAGTTCCTCCTCCTCTCCTGCCAGATCACGTTTGAGCGGGTCCCACGCATTGAATGTTCGTAACTTGCCGCTAAAGCATAATTTTGACGGTTCGAGTCTTTGAACAGAAGGCGCAAGTTGATTTGCAGTTGAGGTGCTCATAGTTCATCCCGTATTCGTTATGTTTTGGCGAAATATATCATGTCAAAAATTGAAATAACATCGGAATTTTCTTAGACATGAGACTTCTCGGAACTTGATTTTCAAATCAACGTCCCAGGCACGGAAGGCCTGGCTCATCTGCGCCGCGTAGAGGCGGCGGCGGAAGGTGAATTCGAGATCATTCATGGCATTGCCTCACATCGGCGCGGTTGCTGCGTCGAAAGTTGTGTCTTTCTCGAACGGGAATATCGGCTTGCGACGACGGAGGTAAGTGAGTTGTTCGATGCGCATATCGCCGGTCCCTGGGGTCAAGAGCATGATGTGTCGCGGAGCGATTCGGCTCAGGTTCGGGAAAAGATAGCCTTGCTTGACGACGACGATTTTGCGGGTCAGTGGATCGATCCCACACGGTTCGAACTGACGCGGGTCAGTAAAGGATCCCACTCCGCTGGTGAGAATGGCTTCGACGTCGCCGATGCGCACGACGGCTTTCTGCCGTCCAGTAGGGATCAAACGAATGACTTTGGCCTCAACTTCCAGGGGCGGGCCGAACCTCTTCTCGATCGTCGCGCCGATGGACAACTTGAGCGTTTTGCCTTCGCCTGCTTCGATGCAGCGGGTCACTGCGGCGCCGTCGTTGATGCCGGCAACAACTGCGCTCTTAACCTTTCGCTCGACCAGGCGACGCAATACCAAAGGCAGGTCACCCGGCGTCCCGGCGGTGACATTGTCTCCGCTGTCGGTCAGAAAGACGGTTGCTTCGCCGGCTTGGAGCGCGGTCGTCACGCCGTCCTCCAATTCGGCTGTCGGACAGCCAAAGCCGAATTGATGCCGAGCGTCCCAGATGCGTTTGGCCAGGTGGATGGCGGCGGCGCGTGCTGCAGCCTTCGAGCCATCGGCCGTGATCATCACTGACATGCCCGTATCCGGCGAGTCGGTCCACGCGCAGCCGACAAAAAGAGTCGCGGCCAAAATCTTTTCCTTGTGTCCAGATATTCCCTCGCGTTCGATTCGGCGCGCCTCCTCGACCAACGACCCAAAGGGTTCATCGGTCGTCATCGCTTTCTCCCCTTGGAGAACCATCGGAATCGGCAAGACGTAGGAGACGGGTCGCACCTTCCCCAGCAGCGTGTCTCGCAAAATGCGAGCAGCGAGTTCGGCGATTTGCGCCCCGTCAGTGTGAGGAGCGGTCTTCAAGCCGACCAAGATATCGCCGTAGTTTCCCAGGCGGGCCGGCATGTTGCCGTGCAGGTCAAAGGTGCAGGCAATCGGCACCTTTGGTCCAACGACGTCTCGCACTTCGCCTGCGAGTACCGATTCCGCCGGACCAACTCCTTCTGCGTACATCGCGCCGTGCATTCGAAGAAACACGGCGTCCACTGGCCCGGCCGCGCGCAGCGAGTCCAACACTCGCTTCGTTGCTTCGCGACAAGCCTTCTCCTCAATCGTCCCGCCACTCGTCGGGTGCGCCGTTGGCCCGGGCACAGTCATCAAGCCCGCCTCCTTCCAACCTGGGAGCGAGAAGTCGGCCGGGATTTGACCATAAGAATACGCCGTTGTCTTCCGCGGGTGAAACGTGTTGGTCTCGTGCGAAAACTCAGCGACGAAGATGCGCTTTGTGGAAGGTTTCTCCGCGGCCTTCAGGCAGAAAGTGCTAATGCCCGGCAGCACGAGCGAGCCGCCCACGAGGGATTTGATGACGTGGCGCCGCGAAAATGAGGAATTGAGATTCACGATTGGCTAATCGAGGTAGATAAATTCGTTGGCGCTGTAAAGGACGCGGCAGTAACTGGCCCACGCCGCGCGTTCCAGCTTTTCCTCAGGCACTTTGGCGGAGGCAAATTTTTCTCTGACGCCAGCCAGATAGGCGGCGCCGTCGCGAAGTTCGTCCTTGGTCGCGTGGCGGGCGAAAGCCAGTTGATGCGCAAGGTCAATGCGCGAGCTGGTTGTGCCCGGCGTTGCGAGCAGGCGATCGGCGAAACGCTCGGCCTGATGGTGCGCGAGCAGGTCGTTCATCATGAACAGCGCCTGGATCGCCGTGGTGCTGAGGGGGCGCTGGCCGGTGGCGGCGTTCGCGTCGGTGCCGTCGAATACTCCCAGGATCGGCTGCGGGCGGATCCGTTGTTGCAACAGGTAAACGCTGCGGCGGTTGCTCTCGAAATCATCGACAAAGGGCTTGTGCTGCGTGTAGCGCCATTCCCATTCGGGTTTGAACGGGTGCGCGCTCCCGGGCGTGCGGTCGAGCGTCCCGCTGACCGCGAGCATGGCATCGCGGATTTCCTCGGCGTCGAGGCGGCGGCGGTTGAATTTCCACAGCCACCGATTGTCAGGGTCCTTCAGCGCGGCAGCGGGGTTGTCGGCGGTGGACATCTGATAGGCGTGGCTGAGCATGAGTTGCTTGTGCATCGCCTTGATGGTCCAACCCCCGGCGATGAAACGAGACGCCAGATAATCCAGCAGTTCCGGATGTGAGGGCGCCTGGCCGCGCACGCCGAAATCGTTCGGAGTACGCACCAGGCCTTGGCCAAAGTGATAAAGCCAGATGCGGTTGACCATCACGCGCGCAGTGAGCGGATTCTTCGGATCGGCGAGCCAGTCGGCCAGTTGACGCCGGCCGCTGCCTGATTCGCTCGCAGGCACCTGTTGTCCACCGAGGATTTGGAGGAAGCCGCGCGGAACCTCGGCGCCGAGTTTCAGGGGATTGCCCTTAATCTGAACGCGCGCGTTGGCTGGCATGCCTTCCGCAACGGCGTAAGCGCGGTCGTACGTGGGCCCGGCTTTGATCAGAGCGTCGCGTTCGTCATTGGTTTTCTTATGGGCTGCATCGAAGGCGTTGCGTTCCTTGCCGGTGTCGAGCGAGACTTTGCGCGCGTAATGTTCGTCCATCAGCTTGTCGATGGCGGTCATCTTTTCCTCGTAAACGCGAATTTCCTTTTCGTACCGGTCCGCGGGCACGAGCGGGATGAGGTTGCGCGAGTGGCGTGGAATCTCGGTGCCAGGGAATGCGTAGCGGGTGCTGCTGAAGATGCCGTAAAGCGCGTAATAATCCTCTATGGGAACGGGATCGTATTTGTGGTCGTGGCACCGGGCACAACTGAGCGTGAGGCCGAGCACCGTCTTGCCGACGTTGTCGATGGTGTCGTCAAAGGTCAGGTGCGTTTCTTCGTTCAGCGAGGAAAAGCGGCGCGAAATCGCCAGGTAACCGGTCGCGATGATTCGTTCCCGACGCTGCTCTTCCGAAGCTGAAGGCAGCAAGTCGCCCGCGATCTGTTCGCGCAGAAACTCGTCGTAAGGCTTGTCGTGATTGAACGAGTCGATGACGTAGTTCCGGTAGCGGTAGGCGTCGGGGATGGGCACATCGGCATTGCAACCGGAAGTGTCGGCGTAGCGGACGAGATCCAGCCAATGGCGTCCCCAGCGCTCACCGTAAGCGGGCGATGCGAGGAGGCGGTCCAGAACTTTCTCGAAGGCCCTGGATGATTTGTCGGCAAGGAACGCGGCGATCTCTGCAGGTGTCGGCGGCAGGCCGGTGAGGTCGTAGGTAGCGCGACGAATCAATGCGCGTTTGTCGGCGTCGGGGTTGGGCGTGAGGCGATTGGCTTCGAGCTTCGCCAGAATGAAATGATCCACCGGCGTTTTGACCCAGCGTGAGTGTTTCACCCTGGGAACGGGTGGATCCGTGACCGGCTGGTAGGACCAGAATTTGCGCGCCGCATTGAAATCAATCGTGGGCTTGGCTTCGGCAACGGCGACAAGTGGCTGTGTGCGCGGATCGGGCGCGCCGATGGTGACCCAACGTTCGAGGTCGGTGATTTGCCGGTCGGTCAACTTGTGGTACTCCGGCGGTGTCTGGGCATCGAGGGGCTTGACCGCGCGGATGAGACGGCTTTTTCCGGGATCCCCGGGAACTATAACAGGGCCGGATTCGCCGCCTTTCTCCCAGCCGGCCTTCGAGTCGAGCAACAGGCCGCCTTTGAGTTCTTTCGCTTTGGTGCTGTGACATTCGTAGCAATGCTCGGTGAGCAACGGGCGGATGATCTTCTCGAAGAACTCGAGTTGCTCGGAGGACGGTTCCGCCGCAAAAGCTCCGGTCAACGCTGCCGCGAGCATCACAGCCAGCGCAATGTACCGTTTCGCGGTTTTCACTCGACCATCGGTCGCCATAAATCGGAGCCAATAATCCGGCGGCTTCATCTCGCTTCTCTGTCGGCAACTTACAGGAATTCACCTACACAAGCCGCTCAGACGATCGCTCAGACGGTAGCCAGCCAGGCGCGCTTGAACAACAATAAACCCATTTCAGACCCAGCGGTGAAATGAAAAACGAACTTGATGGCGAATGGGACCCGGCTTCATTTCTCGGAATTGATAGCGGAAGTGGAGTGCTTCGGCTGGATCATAAGGCTCGCCGGAATCTTGTTCTTCCCGCATGCTGGACTCGATAGATGAACTTGTACACGCGACGCAGCTTCATCAAACAAATGGCCGCCGCTTCGGGGACACTCGGGTTCGCCACCGGCTGTCGGCGTCCTCAGGTAACCGAAGGAAATGACCTCAGTCGCGGCGCTATCGACCGGTTGCGCGCCAAACTCAAAGGGCGTCTGATTCTCCCCGCCGATCCCTCCTATGAAAGCGTGCGCCGGGTCTTTTACTGGAACGCTGCAACGGAGCGGAGGCCGCGAGTGATCGTGCAATGCGCGCATGAGGAGGATGCGTTGCGAGCGGTGGAGTTTGCGCGGCGTCACGCATTGGAAGTGGCAGCGCGCGCCGGCGGGCACAGTCACCTGGGATGGGGATGTTCGAACGGCCTGATCATCGATCTCTCCGGAATGAAGCGAATTGCCATAAATCCGTTGCGGCGAACGGCGCGCTTCGAAGGTGGCGCATTAAGTGGGGAGGTGGCTCGGGCAGCCGGTCAGCATCGGCTCGCGCCTGTGCTCGGACAATGTCCCGGAGTGGGCGCGAGCGGGGTCATCCTCGGCGGTGGATTGGGCTGGCTCTCCGGACTGCACGGCGCTTCGTGCGACAATTTGCTTTCCGCCCGAGTGGTGGCCGCGGACGGACGGGTCCTTATTGCTGACTCCGAACGTAATCCCGACCTGTTCTGGGCGCTGCGCGGCGCCGGCGCAAATTTTGGGATCACGACATCCTTTGAGTGCCGCCTTCATCCGATCGGCCCTGTCACGGGAGGCGACATTCATTACTCCGTTCGCGATGCGCGAACGGTGTTGCGATTTTTTCGCGAATTGATGGATGAGGCGCCGGATGCGTTCCAGGCGACGCTCAATCTGACACCCGGCGAACGGGGCGTTTTCGTAGGTCTCTGCCACGCCGGCAGCGAGAATGAAGCCGAACGGACCCTCCGGTCGTTGCGAGCAATTGCGCCTCCGACCAAAGAATTCGTCACACGGCAGGAGTTCGCAGCGCTGGCGGAAAGACCGGCAGCGACGAACCCCGCTAACACGCCTCCGCCAGCGTTTCGCGGGATTCAAACCGTTTATCGCGATCGGCTGTCGGACGATCTGATCGACATCATTGTGGACCGACTTGGGCACGCTTCTCCGGAGGCCATCATGGGAATCAGTCATTACCTGCATGGGCAGGTTTGCCGGGTGGCGCCGAGCGCGACGGCTTTTCCACTGCGAGAGGCGGGCGGGCTGAATGTCCGACTTGCCTATACCTGGAATGATCCTGCGACCGGCCAACGCCTGACACAATGGGCAGACGAATCCTTGCGGCCGCTGCGTGCGGGCGCGGATGAACGGATCTACGCGAACTTTCAGACCTACGAGGCGCGAAGCGGCGCAGCCGCCGTTTACGGAGTGAACTTCTCCCGACTGGCCAGCATCAAAAACAAATATGACCGGGAGAATTTCTTTCGACGAAACTCGAATATCTCGCCAACGGGGAACAAAGCGGCTGGTTCCCCCGCAGCGGAGGATGCCTGATGAAGCAGGTCGAATTTGGTAGTCCCAATCCCAATGCGCCAGCAGCGCTCTCTCAATTTGCCTTTCTCATCGGCAAATGGCGGTGTGAAGCAAAAGTGAAGTCGGCCGCTGGAGGATGGCAAACCTTCCAGGGAACATGGCTCGGTTACTTCATTCTCGACGGCTACGCCATCGCCGATGAATACAGGATGACAGGTTCGTCCGGAGAATTGATCGTTCTCGGCATGAATATCCGCGCGTACGACGCCACCAAACAGGTTTGGACCATGAAATGGTTAAACGCGCTGGCTGGAACGTGGGTGGACCTCGGACCCGAGGATCTCGGTGGAGTCAGATTCCATGGGCCATCCGTCAGCTACGTCTTCAAAGAACCGATGGCCGCGCATGCATATACCCGTGCCACCTACACGAACGTTTCCGAGACGCGCTTCACCTGGCGAGGTGAGAAGTCTGATGATCAGAAGGTCTGGACCGAATTCATGGTCATCGAGGCCTTTCGTAGCGACAACTAGGAGTCCCGAGAATCCCAACGGGATTCAGGCCCTCAGCCCACGGTTGCGAGGAACGAGCTACCTTGGGTAACAGTCCACGCATTAAAACAACCCCAACGGGGTTGTGCCCATTTGTTCCGTCCATTGCGTGCGGTCGTTGGCCACAACCGCGTTGCGGTTGAGTTCCATTCGGCACGATTACCCAAGGTAGCCTCGTGGACTCGGCAACCTAGGGCTGGAGGACACAATCCCTTTGGGATTGACCGCACATTCGTTTGACAGACGATTTACGAGTCGCGCCCAGGGTCGGCCAGTGCCTCCTCAGCGCAGACCTTGAGCTGAACGCGAACTTTCAGACCTAGCAGCCCGTCAAAAAAGTAGCATCCGGCGTGAGCCGGATCTGATCTCAATGCGTTTCTCGAAGGAATAATGGATCCGGCTCACGCCGGATGCTACGAGCAGAGGGTTTTTCAACGAGCTGCCAAGCTAGGAGGCTCGAAGCGCCGCCGCCGCAGTTTATGGAGTGACGAAACTCGAATATCTCGCCAACGCGGAACACAGAGGCGGGTTTCCCACGCGTGACAGGAAGCGAGCAACCCTGCTGCGGTGGGGCTGCGCACTGGTGCATCAGGAATCCCCAAACCCTCGACTTGCACCAGTGAAACCGTTGGACTTTCCGCTGGCCTTCGCTGAATTTGCTCGGTTCCATGAAAGAAAGGTTCAAGAGCACGGTTGCGCTCGCCCGGGCTGGCGTCGCTGCGCTGGCCTTCGCCAGCGCCAGCCTTTCCGCACAGCCATTCGTGCCCGCCGAGGTCGGCGCCACGGTCAACGGCTTTCAGGATGACTTCAACGGCACGGCTCTCGGCGCGAATTGGACGGTGGCGGGCCAGAACGTTTTCTCGGTGAACGGCGGACTGCTGCACGTTTCCACCGCGAGCGGCGATCCGAATCATTTGCTCTACACGCTGCCCGGCTACAACCGCACGATTCAGGAAGTGCTGGCGCGGATTCGCGTGACGAGTTTCGGCGCGGGGTCTTATTCGCGGTGCGGCCTCAGCGTGGCAGTGGAAGTGGGGACGAGCCAGGGGATCAATTACACCTTCCGCGACTACAACGGCGAAGGGCAGACTGGACGGCACACGGCGTTGCTGGACGATTTTCGCGAGTGGGGACCGGGCCAAGGTTTCGTCTGGCAGAACAACGTGTGGTACTGGATGCGGCTGCGGCAGGAGCCAAACGCGGCTTCGCAGGGTGGAGTCAACGACGTGTTCGCCAAAATCTGGCTGGGCGATGGCAGCGTGCCAGAGCCGGCGGGCTGGCAACTGGTGTGGAATTACAATGCGTCCCGCAGCACGCGCAGCGGCTATGCCGGCGTCATGGCGGGCAGCACCGGCGGCAGCGCGCAGGATTTTGCGGTGCTCGATTTGGACTACATCTTGATCAAGGCGTCGGGATTGCCGGCGGTGGTGGTCGCGCTGGGCGCATTTACGCCTGTCCCCGCTGCCATCACGAACCAGCCGCAGAATCAGACGGTGATGGAATTGTCTCCGGCCAGCTTCAGCGTGGGCGCACGGGGAAATCCTGCGCCGACGTTTCAATGGTTCAAGAACAACGTGCCCATCGCCGGCGCGACCAACGCGACCTACAGCTTCGCCCGCGCGCCGGCCAGCGACCACGGGGCGCTGTTCCAGGTCGTCGCGGCGAACGTCATTTCCAATGTGACTTACAGCGCGACGAGCAGTGTCGCCACGTTGACGGTCATCGCGGACACCAATCCGCCCGTGCTGCTCGGCGCGCGGTCGTTGGGCCTGGAGCTGGTGCAAGCCTCCTTTTCGGAGCGCGTGACGGCAGTCAGCGCCACCAACCTCCCCCTTTACCTCCTGACGGGGGCCGGGGGCACCGTGAGCATTCTCAGCGCAGACCTGGATGCGAGCCAAACCAACGTGTTGCTCACGGTTAGCACGCTCATCGAAGACGCCGACTATACGCTCACCGTGAATGGCGTGACGGATCAATCCGCCGCGGCCAATGCCATCATGGGCGGGACGGCGCAGTTCACCGCGCGGCGCGTAGCGCTATTCATCACGGAATTTCAGGCGAACAACGCGACGGGTCTCGCGGATGCCGACGGCGATCACTCGGATTGGATTGAATTGCAGAATCAAAGTCCCTTCGCCGTGGACATCGGGGGCTGGCGTCTCACGGACGATCCGGCGAATTTGGGGCAATGGATCTTCCCCTCGACCGCGCTCCAGCCGGGTCAGTTCCTCGTGGTGTTTGCCTCCGGCAAGGATCGCCGCGCGCCGGGCGCGGAGTTGCACACCAAGTTCCGGCTCGATGCCGACGGTGAATACCTGGCGCTCGTGCGGCCCGATGGCGTGGTGGCGCAACAGTTCACTTTCGGCCATCAACGCCAGGACATCAGCTTCGGCGCCGTGGGGAACACAAACCTTTTCATGGTGACGCCGACGCCAGGAATGATGAACGGCCCCGGCGTGCTGGGTTTTGTCGCCGACACGAAGTTCAGCACGAACCGCGGATTTTTCTCCAATGCCTTCAGCCTGACCATCACGAGCGCGACTCCTGCCGCGGAAATCTGGTTCACTACGGACGGCAGCGTGCCCGAGCGCAACGGGCCGACGGCCACGCGACACGCAGGACCGATCACGATTGCGAACACGACAACGGTGCGCGCCCGCGGCGTGCTCTCCGGCTACGCGCCGACGGACGTGGACACGCACACATTTATTTTCACGGCCACGGCGGCGAGGCAACCAGGGAATCCGGTGGGCTTCCCAACTACGTGGCAGGGCTACGCGGCGGATTACGCGATCGACCAGCAAATCGTGAACGGCGCCGCGCCCGGCTATGACATCACCAACGCGCTGCTCTCATTGCCGACGATCAGTCTGGTCGCGCCGGTAGGCGACTGGTTCAGCGCCGCGACCGGCATCTACGCAAATTCGGACCAGCAAGGCGACAACTGGGAGCGCGAGGCCAGCGTCGAACTGATTTTCCCCGATGGTTCGCCGGGTTTCCAATACGAGGCCGGCGTGCGCGTCCACGGCTACACCAGCCGCTATCACTCCACCACGTTGAAGCATTCGCTGCGGGTGAGTTTCCGCGATCGTTACGGCCCGGCCAAACTGCGCTTCCCCCTTTTCCCAGACGCGGGCGTGAATGACTTCGACGCGCTCACGTTACGTGCCTGTTCCACCGACTCCTATCCGGTTGTTGACGCTTCGCCTCGCTGGGAGGCTCGCCGCGCCAGCTACCTGCGGGACCAATGGATGCGCGACACGATGCGCGACTTCGGCCAACCCACGTCACACGGCCGCTACGTGCATCTGTGGATCAACGGCCTTTACTGGGGCCTTTACAACGCGGTCGAGGCGCTTGACGCGGACTTCGCGGCGGAACATCTCGGCGGTGGGAAAAGCGAGTATGATGTGATCAAGGATTACTTCTTCATTGATGATGGCAACCGGCTGGCCTGGGACGAGGCCGCCGCGCTCGCCTCGCAAGGCTTCGCCACGGAGGCGGCCTACCAACGCATCCAGGGCAACAATCCGGACGGCTCGCGCAACACGAACTATCCCATCTATCTCAACCTCTCAAACTACGTGGATTACGTGATGGTCCATATCACGTCCGGCGCTTATGACTGGCCCTTGAACAACTGGTGGTCCTGCCGGCGTCGCGGACCTGAGAGCGAGGGCTTTCGCTTCTGCGTGTGGGATCAGGAGGAAGGCATCTATTCGCTGGCCCGGACGCATAACGTGTTTTGCCAGCCGTTCGCGGAAGCGTCGGAGACGCTGTTCTGTGCGGGCGCGCAAGGCCAGTATCACGCGGCGTATTTCTACGACATTTTGCGCCGCACCAGCCCGAGCTTCCGGCAATTGTTCATGGACCGCGCGTGGTTTGCGCACACGGGCAACGGCCCGCTCTCGCCCGGCGCCAGCGCCGCCCGCTGGCTGGCGCGGCAGAATGAGATTGACCGCGCCATCGTCGCCGAAACAGCCCGTTGGGGCGACGCCCGTCGCACGCCGTCGTTCACGCGCGCGGGCAACTGGCTTCCGGAAATGCAATTCGTGGCCGGCTACTGGGCGCCCAATCTTCTCAACGCCATCCAGCGCTATCGCAGCGTTGGCCTGTGGCCGGCGCTCGGCCCGCCCGTGTTGAGCCAAGGCGGTGGCTATTTCACCAACGCCTTTGCGCTGGCGATCACTCACACGAATTCCACGGGCGTGATCTGGTTCACCACCGACGGCTCTGACCCGCGCACGCCGAGCGGTTCGCCATCGGCACGCGCGCAGAGTTACTCGATGCCGATCTCCGTAAACGTCTCCACGCGCGTTCGCGCCCGCGTGACCGATGGCAGCAACTGGAGTCCGCCGGCGGACGCGACGTTTCTCCCGTATCAGGCGCTGACGAACCTCGTTGTCTCCGAGATTTACTACAACCCATCTGGCGCGGCCGGCGTGGATGGCGAAGCCTTCGAATTCCTCGAACTGCAAAACCGCGGCGCCTTTACGCTCGACCTCAGCGGGCTGCGCTTCACCGCTGGCATCAACTTCGCCTTCACCAACGGCACTGCCCTTGCGCCGGGCGCTTACTTCGTCCTGGCGCGTGATGCCACGAACTTCGCCGCGCGCTTTCCCGGTGCGCTACTTCACGGTTTCTACACTGGCAAGCTCGACAACGATGGGGAAACGCTGACGGCGCAAAATCGCATCAACGACACCATTTTCTCCTTTGCCTACAACGATGCTCCGCCGTGGCCGGTGAGCGCCGACGGCCCGGGCGCTTCGCTCCACCGAACCGATTTTAGCGGCAGCACAGGTGACGCCACGCGCTGGACGGCGGGCCTTCCGACGCCGGGCTTGGCGCCAGTCGAGTTCAAGGTGGAGAACATTTCCATCCGTCAGGCCGGCGAGGTGGCGCTTACCTTCGTTGCCCTCTCGAACAGGACCTACAGCGTCCAGCAATCACCCAGCTTGCTTCCCGGCCTCTGGTCAAAACTGACTGACGTGCCTCTCCGTCCGACCAACCGCCTCGAATCCATCATCGCGCCCAACGCCGCCCAGACGCGCTTCTACCGACTCGTCACGCCCGATCAGCCGTGATTTGCGCCCGTCGCTGGCGGCGGCATCAAGGGACTGGAGTTTGGCCCCGGCGATGTGCTGTATCTTGCCTTCCCTGGCGCCGTCCTCAAGGTTGCGAGAAACAGTCTTGTATTTTGCTTTGGGTTTGGCGAGCATCAAGGCCAACTCAGCGGTTTCTCCCGGATGCTTATGAAGGCAATCACTCTGATCATTCCGCTCTCTCTGTCCCTCGTGACCTCGCTCTCTGCTGGCACCATCGGTGTCGATGCGCTGAGCGGTTTGGCCGGGTTGGGCGGAGGTGTCACCGTCGGATATGAATTCGAAGTCACGGACGCCGACGGAATCGTCGTGGACGGATTGGGATTCTGGGATGACCAATTCGATGGCTTCTTCCTGGGCCAGACCTTTTCCGTCGGCTTGTGGGAAGCTAATACCGGGACGTTGCTGCGCAGCACCGTCATCACCTCCACCTCAGCATTAACACCCTCCGCGCATCCAGGGGGAGACTGGCGGATCAACGCCGTGACCCCGGTTCATCTGCCCCCGGGCTTATACCGGATGGGAGGACTGCTGCCTGACGTCGGCGCCAATCCCGTCATCTTCAGCGATGCCACCGTGCAGCTTGCGCCGGGCATCAATCTGATCCGTTACCTCCGACACATTGATGGAACGACGCTGGTGATGCCAGACATCCCCCCGCCGTATCCCGAGGCCACTTATGTCAGTGCCACCTTTACCTTCACTCCTGGACCCTTGGCGACCAACCCGGCCACCTTTTTCAGTTTCACCAGTTCGCCCAGCAGTTGGATCGGGGGCGGGCAAACGGTGAACTTCACGAGTGTTTCTGCCAGTCGCACGTACAATCTGGGCGCTTATACGGACTCGGTGCATTTCGGTGCAAACGGATATGAGCTGACCATTGTCGGGCCGGGGCTGACTCTGGCCCAGGTTGCTTATTATCCTGGCGCCACGCGTTGGCCCTTCATGGGCTCCGGACCGGGATTGGCTCTTACCGCACCCGGTCGCGCCAACAACACCCTCTCGGGCTGGTTCAATGTGTTGCAGGCCGATTACCAAACGAATGGACAAGTGGCGGCCTTCGCCGTGGATTTTGTGCAATACGATGAAGGCAACGTGACCCGGTGGAATCGCGGCAGTATCCGCTACAACTCTGCCGTTCCCGCGCCCGGACCCGCGCCCGCAATGCGGATGAACAAGCTGGTCCGGACCAATGGCGTCGTCCAGTTCGCGCTCGCCGGTCCGGCAGATGCGCAATGCATCATTCAAACCTCGTCCAACCTCGTCAACTGGGTGCCGTTGCAGACCAACACCATTTCCCCGGTCGGCTTGCTCGCCATCTCCGACTCCGGCGCGGTGGGGCAATCCCTTCGTTTTTACCGCGCCGTCTCCGCGTCCGGTGGCAGCAGCACCACCAACAATGATCAATTCGCCAATCGTTTCCAGATTCCGTCCGCCGGCGGCACCGTGACCGGATCGAACGCGACCGCCACCAAGGAAACGGGTGAGCCGAATCACGGCAACGACACCGGTGGCAGATCCCTGTGGTGGACTTGGACCGCGCCGTCGAGCGGCGTCGTTTCGGTCAGTCTGGATGGCAGTTCCTTTGATACGACTTTGGGAGTTTATCAAGGCACTGCCGTCAACAATCTGACTCCCATCGTGCAGGATGACGACGGCGGCGCGGGGTTTAACAGCCGGGTCATCTTCAATGCCGCCGCCGGGGCTACCTACCAGATTGCAGTGGATGGCTACTCCGGCGCCAGCGGCAACATCAATCTGACGGTGAAGCGCGGCCTCCTCAACGATAACTTTGCTGACCGCCTGCAACTAATCGGCTCATTGGATTTCGTCGTGGGCGCCAACGTAGGTGCAGGTAAGGAAGCGGGCGAACCGTATCATTGGCCGACCACCGGTGCACAGTCTGTCTGGTGGAAGTGGCAGGCTCCAATGTCCGGCGCCGTCACCATCAGCACCGCCGGCAGTAACTTTGACACGATCATGGCCGCTTACACGGGTACCTCGATGGCCAGTCTTATATTGGTGGCCAACAACGACGATTTTGGCACGGGCGTGACCAGCCAGATCAGTTTCTTCGCTACTGCAGGAACGGTGTACCAGATTGCGGTGGATGGTTACGGTCTGGCGGCTGGAGGCATTATCCTGGCTTTGCAGCAGTGAGTCCGATGGCCAAACGTCCGGTTGCTTTTCTCTTCCCTCGTTGAAAAACTGCGGGCCATGAAAGCCCTTCTTCTGTTCATCGCACTGACCTTGGGTGCAAATGGCATCCAGGGCGCGACGATGCCGCCGTGGAACACGATACTCGGGCCGGCGCAAGGGAAGGTGCCGGGACCGGCTAGCGTCAAGATCACGTGGCGCGCGAATCTCGCCGCGGCGATGATCGAGGCGCGACAGGAAAATCGACCGTTGTTCGTCACGTTCCGATGTCTCCCGTGCAAACAATGCGCCGACTTCGACAAGGAAGTGCTCGAAGGCGGGCCGTTCCTGAATCCGCTGTTGACCCAATTCATTACCGTTCGGCTCACGGACGCCGCAGCCATCGACACCCGCATCTTCCCGCTGGAAGGGTTTGTGGACCTGGACCTGTCGTGGTGGGGTTGGTTTCTTTCGCCCGAGGGACGGGTCTATGGCGTGTTCGGCGGACGCGACCACGTGTCGGATGCGACGCGCATCTCCACGCGCGCGCTCGTCGAGTCGATGCTTCGGGTGCTCGCGCATCACTACG
>Ga0187893_10005019_pt1 | contig 24310 bp, 22 predicted proteins | sample MA1701074metaG_FD_139574 | JGI IMG/M metagenome (GOLD analysis project Ga0187893, IMG submission 139574) | White microbial mat communities from a basaltic lava cave in the Kipuka Kanohina Cave System on the Island of Hawaii, USA - MA170107-4 metaG ...
GCCCGACGCGCTGCTCCAACCTCCCGGCGGCGTCCGCCTCCGACTGCCGGAACTGCCGGGACTTCGGATCAGTTCCAAGGCTTCGCTCCCGCGGGGTCGGTTCACCCCCTGAACGCTTACCCGCAGCGGTACTTGCAGTATCGCGAGGAGGGCGAGGTCGCCTCCCCGGTGCGCGAGCCGTTCCTGGCGCCGCTGCGCAAGGCGGGTTGCCACCCTTGGGTGGAGGTCCTGGCGGGGGAGACGCGGCCCCCCAATGTCGAGACCACCGCCTGGATCCGCGACGGGCGCACCCTCCTCTTCGTCGTGCAGAACCCAGGGCCCGGGGAGCACCTGCGCCGCGGCAAGCTGCGCGTGGCGCTCCGGTTCGCCGGCTGTGTGAGCGATCTGGTGGACGAGCGCACCGGGGAACTTCTCGGGGACGGGAGCACGTTCCTCCGCGAACTGGTCCAGACCGAGGCGCTGTTTCTCAGCTTCGCTGGCGCGCCGCCCTCGGCGCCTGCCCCGGGCCGGTGAGCCGGGGGGGCGGCGGGCCTCCCTGGCCGCAAGCCCCCGCTCGGACCGGCGGTTACACTCTGCGCTTTGGCGGACCGGCGTCGTGATCGTCTCGGTCGATAATCTCTCCAAGCGGTTCGGCGCCACCGTCGCCCTCGACGGCGTGTCGTGCGCCATCGGGGAGGGGGCGACCGGCCTCCTCGGCCCGAACGGCGCCGGGAAGACGACGCTCCTCCGCATCCTCCTGGGCCTGCTCCCCGCGCAGGGCAAGGTGCGCGTCCTGGGCATCGATCCGACGCGGGAGCCGCTCGCCGTGCGCGCGCGCATCGGCTACATGCCGGAGAGCGATTGCATCGTGCCCGGCATGCCGGGCAGCGAGGTGGTGGCCTTCCTGGGGAGGCTCGCCGGCATGCCTCGCCGCGCAGCGCTCCAGCGCGCCCACGAGGTGCTCTACTACGTCGGGCTGGAGGAGGCGCGCTATCGCGACGCGGCGGAGTACTCCACCGGCATGCAGCAGCGGCTCAAGCTGGCGCAGGCGCTCGTCCATGACCCCGACCTCCTTTTCCTGGATGAACCGACCAATGGTCTCGATCCCAAAGGCCGCGTCGAGATGCTCGCGCTCATCCGCGAGCTGGCCACCGAGCATGGCAAGCACATCGTGCTTTCGAGCCATCTCCTGCCCGACGTGGAGGGGGTCTGCACTTCGGTGGTCGTGCTCAAGGAGGGGCGCAACGTGCGTGAAGGGGCGCTGGCGGGGTTGACCACGGCGGACGGGGGCGCCTACGAAGTGGTGCTGCGCGGCGATCGGGCGCGGTTTCTCGCCGCGTGCGAGGCGGAGGGGGCGCGGGGGACCCCGGAGGGGCCCCTCGTCGTGCGGCTGCCCCCGGGCGGCGACCCCGCCCTTCTCTTTCGTGCGGCGGTCGCGTCGGTCACCCAGCTGCGCGGCGTCAAGCCGGTGCGCCGCACCCTCGAGGATGTCTTCCTCGACGCGATGGGGGGGCGCTGATGCCGATCTACGAAGCGGCCTACCGGCGCTGGGACCGCGAAGGGGCGCGTCGCGGCCTCCCCTCCCTGGCCATCGCGGCGGCGATGATACGGCGGGTGATGCGCATCCGGCTGGTGCGCCTGCTCGTGCTCACGCTCCCCGCCCTCGCCTGCTTCTTCTCGTTCATCGTCTTCTACGCGGCCTACGACAGGATGCTGGGGATGATGATGCGGCAGTCCGAGGAGGGGGGGATCAATCTTCTCCACCTGATCAACCAGCAGTTCCTGCTGAGCGCGATCTGGTTCGCCGCGCTCATCGCGGCGCTCTCCGGGGCGCCGCTCATCGCGGAGGACCGCAAGGCGCGAGCCCTCCCGCTCTACTTCTCCAAGCCGATCACCCACTTCGACTACATCGCGGGGAAAGTGCTCACCGTCGCGACGTTCCTCTCGCTCCTGCTGCTCCTGCCTCCCTTCTGCATGTACCTGGTGGAGGTGCTCCTCTCCACGCAGGACGACGTCGCTTCCGCCCAGTTCCCCTCCCTCCTCCGGTCGTTCGTGCCCGGAGCCTGCTGCATCCTCCTCTTCTCCGCCCTCTCCCTCGCCGTCTCGTCCGTTTCGAAACGGGCCGCCTACGCAGCGCTCGCGTTCCTCGGATTGATCGTGCTCAGCAGCGCGATCTCCCACGTGCTGGTGCGCGGCATGCGCGATCCCGCGTGGTTCGCCGTTTCCCCCACGGCCTGCGTCTTCCGCATCTCCCTCGAAGTCCTTCCCGGCGCCGGGACCGGGCGCGGCGTGTTCGGGCGTCACATCCCGCACCTGGATGCAGGGCTGGCCTGGACGGGGCTCGGGGTCTGGACCACGCTCTCGCTGGCGGTCCTCGCGATCCGCATCCGGCGCGTGGAGGTGGTCTCATGATCGCGGGGTTCGAGCGGGTGGCGAAGTGGTACGGCTCGGTGGTCGGCCTCGTGGACGTGACCGCCTCCATCGGCCCGGGGGTGACGGGACTGCTGGGCCCCAACGGCGCGGGCAAATCGACCTTCCTCAAGCTCCTCACGGGCCAGCTCCGTCCTTCCGAAGGAAGCGTGCGCCTGCTCGGGCTCGATCCGTTCCTGAAGACGGAGGTCCACCGCAGGGTCGGCTTTTGTCCCGAGCAGGACGCCTTCTACGACGACATGTCGGGGCGCGAGTTCGTGCAGCACCTCACCCGGCTCCACGGGTACGCCGGCGGGGAAGCGCGCCGCCGGGCCGGCGCCGCGATCGAACGCGTGGAGATGCAGGACGCGGCGGGCCGCGCCATCCGGACCTACAGCAAGGGGATGCGGCAGCGGATCAAGCTCGCCCAGGCGATCGCCCACGACCCCGAGGTGCTCGTCCTGGACGAGCCGATGACCGGACTCGATCCCCTCGCGCGGCGCAAGATGGCCGACCTGCTCCAGTCCATGGCGGCGGCCGGCGTCACCGTGCTCATCTCCAGCCACATCCTCCACGAAGTGGAATCGCTCACACGGACGGTGCTCCTCCTCCATCAGGGACGCGTCCTGGCCCAGGGCACGATCGAGGAGATCCGCTCCCTGCTCGACCGCTATCCGCACCGCATCGCCCTCCGCTCGCCCCGGGCGCGCGACCTCGCGCGGGCGCTCCTCGAACTGCCCGGCGTCATCGGCGTGGAGATCGGGGACGGGAGCGTGGCAGTGGAAGCGCGGCGTCCCGACGAGGTGTACGACCGGCTCCCGGCCCTGGTGCTGGAGGCGGGCATCCCCGTGGACGCCCTCGAGGCCTCCGACGTCTCCCTGGACGCCATCTTCGAGTATCTCGTGGCATGAACGCGCTCACCGGGACCCTCCTCGTCGCGCGGCAGTCCTTTCGCCGCGCGTTCCGCGGGCCGCGCGTCCTCTGGCTCGGCCTGGTGACGCTCCTGCCGCTGCTCCTGGCGCTCCTCCAGTCGAGCCACCGTCGCGGCGGCGACTTCGAGACGTTTGCGGTCACGACGCTCTTTTTCACGCTTCAGGCGATCGTCCCGTTCCTGGGCCTCATGCTGGGGGTCTCGATCTTCGGGGACGAAGTGGAGGGAAGAACGCTCACCTATCTCTTCACGCGTCCTCTGCCGCGCCCCGTGTTCTACGTGGGGCGTCTCCTGGGCATGGGGGCCGCCTTCGCCATCGTCGTGGGGGTCACCACGTGGGGCGCCACCCTGATTTACGGCCGCAATCTCGATCTCGCGCCCAGCGAGGTGCGCGGCGCCGTCGCCGCCGCAGTGGGAGGCTTCGTCGCCTACCTCGCGTTCTTCGCCGCCCTGCGGGTGCTGTTTCGCCGCGCTCTCTTCGTGGGCTTCATTCTCGCCTTCATGTTCGAGGGCGCGATCTCCAAGCTTCCCCAGGGCAACGTGGGCCAGATCTCCATCTGGCACCAGAGCGCGCTCATCTTCCTGCGCGGCATGGAGCACCGCGAGCTGGATCCCGAGGCCATCGAGAGCATCGGGAGCGAGGAGACGGCGGGCGAAGCGTGGCGCGTCCTGGTCGCCGTGTTTCTCGTTTCGACGGCGGTGGGGGCGTGGTTCATCCACAGGCGCGAGACCCCGATCCCGGCCGCGACCTCCTGAGACCCGGCTGCTAGAATCATCGGTTCCCCTCGAAACAGCCTCCATGTACCGCCACCACCCCCAGATCGACCCCGGCACCGGAGAGATCTACCTGCCCGTCACGGAACGGGGCCAGCAACTCCTGCGCAACCCCCTGTTGAACAAGGGCACCGCCTTCACCGAGAGGGAGCGCGATGCCCTGGGCCTCCGCGGCCTCTGCCCGCCGCGGGTCTTCACCATCGAGGAGCAGATCCCGCGCGTCTACAGCGCGTACCAGGAGAAAAAGACCGACCTCGAGCGCAACATCTACCTCTCGTCGCTCCAGGATCGCAACGAGGTGCTGTTCTACCGGCTCGTCTACGAGCACCTGCACGAGATGACGCCGATGATCTACACGCCGGTGGTGGCGGAGGCGTGCCGCAACTGGAGCCGCATCTTCCGGCGTCCGCGGGGCCTCTACCTCACCCCGGGGGACCGGGGGCGCTTCGAAGCGGTGCTGCGCAACGCCCCCTCGGAGCCCTCGGTGATCGTGGTGACGGACAACGAGCGGATCCTGGGGATCGGCGACCAGGGGGTGGGGGGCATGGGCATCCCCATCGGCAAGCTGGCCCTCTACACCCTCGCGGCGGGCATCCATCCCGCGCGCTGCCTTCCCATCTCCCTCGACGTCGGCACCGACAACGAGGAGTTGCTCCGCGATCCGGTCTACATCGGCTGGCGCCACCCGCGCCTGCGCGGGGCGGAGTACTGGAGCTTCGTGGACGAGTTCGTGGAGGCGGTCAAGCGCTGCTTCCCCGACGTACTCCTGCAGTGGGAGGACTTCGGGAAAAACACCAGCTTCCGCCACCTCGTCACCCACCGCGACCGGATCTGCTCGTTCAACGACGACATCCAGGGCACGGCCGCCGTCTCCGTGGCCGGCCTGTTCGGCGCGATGCGCATCGTCGCGGGGCGCCTGCGGGATCAGACCATCGTGCTCTCGGGCGCGGGCTCGGCGGGGGTCGGCATCTCGCGGCTCATCGTGGATGCGATGAAGGAGGAGGGCGCCACCACCGCCGAGGCGCGGGCGAAGATCTTCACTCTCGACAGCCAGGGGCTCGTGGTGGCGGGACGGCCCGGCCTGGATGAGCACAAGACCGAATTCGCGGTGGATCCGGCGCGCCTCATCTCCTGGGGCGTGAAGGGCGACCGCATCCCGCTCCTCGAGGTCGTGCGTCATGCCAGGCCGACGGTGCTCTTCGGCGTCTCCGGCCAGCCGGGCACCTTCAGCGAGGAGGTGATTCGCGAGATGGCGCGCCATACGCCCAGACCGATCGTGCTCCCGCTCAGCAACCCCACCTCCTGCGCGGAAGCCAAGCCGGCGGACGTGATCGCCTGGACCGGGGGCAAGGCGATTGTCGCCACCGGGAGCCCCTTCGCCGATGTCGACCATCTCGGCCGGATCCACCGCATCGGCCAGGGCAACAACGTCTTCATCTTCCCCGGCGTGGGCCTCGGCACGATCATCGGCCGGGCGCGGAAGGTGACCGACGGGATGTTCCTCGCCGCGGCGCGGACCCTGGCCGGCTGCGTGACCGAGGACCGGCTCAAGATGGACTGCGTCTACCCGGGGATCGACCAGGTGCGTCACGCCTCCAAGGCGGTGGCGCTGGCGGTGATCGAACGGGCCGTGACCGAGGGCGTCGCCACCGGCGCGCCCGATCTCGTCCGCCGCATCGACGCGGCCATGTGGTGGCCCGACTACCTCCCCTATCGGCCGATCTGAGGAGCGGCGTGACCAGCCTCCCGCCCCGCCCGGGGGGGAATTCCCTTCCCGGAGGCGCGTGGTATTCTGTCCGGCTCCGCCATGGCAAAGGAAGAACCGATCCGGGTAGAAGGCAAGGTCCTCGAGGTCCTTCCCAACACCCGTTTCCGCTGCGAAATCGAGGGCGGCCACAAGATTTTCTGCCACGTCTCGGGGCGCATGAGGCGCCACCGCATCCGCATGCTGCCGGGGGACGTGGTGACCATCGAGCTCTCGCCCTACGACCTCAGCCAGGGCAGGATCGTCTACCGCGGTCCGATGCGCCGCGGCTTCGAGACCGAAGCCGCCGGGAACTAGCGTCCCGAGATCAGGCCGCTTCGAAGGCGGCGAGCGCGCGGCGGCGGCACCACTCCTCGAAGGTGACGGGCGGCTCGTCCCACTCCGCCACGACGTCGGCGCCGTGCTCGGCGATGAGCCAGTTGAGCCACTCGATGCGGAGGAGCGTTTCGGGAGAGGGCTCCTTCTTCTTGGGCCTCCGGCTCTTCTGCTCCGTCCTCGAATGCGTGCGCATGGTTGCTCTCTCGGCGGACCTTCCCCGCCCGGACCGGGGGCCGGGAGTGTCCTACCCACCTAATACGAGGGAGAGCGCCTTGCGGTGGTAAAAAACAGGTATCAACGGAGCGAGCGGCCCCCGTCGACGGTGAGGGTCTGGCCGGTGATGAAGTCGTTGCCGATGAGGAAGAGGACGGCCGAGACCACCGACTCCGCGCCCCCCAGGCGGCCCAACGGGGCGGCCCGGGCGACCTTGGCCAAGCGTTCCGGCGTCGTCCCCTCCTCCAGGAGGGCTGCGCCCGGTGCCACGCCGTTCACCCGTACCAGCGGCGCCAATTCCCGGGCCATCCCGGCTGTGAGGGCCAGGAGCCCCGCCTTGGAGGCGAAGTAGGGAAGGTAGCCGGGGGAGGGGCGCAGGGCGGCCCAATCCCCAAGATTCACGATCACCCCCCCGCCCCCCTCCCGCATCTCCAGGCCGGCGGCCCGCGAACAGAAAAAGGGCGCCTTGAGATTCACCGCCAGGGTCCTGTCCCAGGCCGCCTCGTCCAGCTCGCTCAGCGGAGTCCGTTCGTAAACCGCCGCGTTGTTGACCAGGATCTCCAAGCCCCCGAGACGGGAGCGCGCTTCGGCGACCAGCGTCTCGCAGGCGGCGGCGGTGGCGAGATCGGCCTGCAGCACCACGCTCCCGGGGCAGTCCCGCGCCAGGGCGTGCGCTTCGTCGAGGGAGGTTCGGCAGTGGATCGCCACGCGCGCCCCGCGCTCGGAGAGCGCGTGGCAGAGCGCGCGACCGATGCGCCGCGCCCCCCCGGTCACCAGCGCGCGCGCCCCCGCGATCTCCACTACTTCCCGCCTGGCCGGTAGGACTTCACGACCGCCTCGTGGGTCTCGATGCGCGGTCCTTCCAGCAGATCGATGCAATACGGAATGGCGGGGAAGACGGCGACGAGGCAGTCGCGGATGGCCCGGGGACGGCCCGGGAGGTTCACGATAAGGGTCCGCCCGCAAATCCCGGCGATCTGGCGCGAGAGGATCGCCGTCGGCACCTTCGCCAGGGAGACGGCGCGCATCTGCTCGCCGAAACCGTCCAGGATCTTGTCGCAGACCGCGGCGGTCGCCTCCGGCGTGACGTCCCGCGCGGCGGGTCCGGTCCCCCCGGTCGTCACCACGAGGCAGCAGCCTTCGGTTCGGGCCATCCGCAGCAGAGTCTCCTCGATGAGCGGGCGCTCGTCGGGGACGACGGCAGAGGACTCTTCGAAGGGGGAGGAGAGCGCTTCCGCGAGGAAGGTCCGGATGGCCGGGCCCCCCTCGTCGGCGTACGCGCCGCGGCTCGCGCGATCCGAAACGGTGAGGATCCCGATGCGCGCGACGTCCAAGGCGGCCTACTCCACCGTCACGGTGGCTTTCTCGATGACGAGACGCGTACGGGTCGCGCCGCCCTGGCTGCCCTGCCCCTCGAGCTTCTTGAGCGTATCCATGCCGGACACGACCTCCCCGAAGATGGTGTGCTTCCCGTCGAGATGGGGGGTGGGGACGAAGGTGAGGAAGAACTGGCTGCCATCGGTGCCTTGTCCGCGGTTGGCCATGCTCAGGAGCCCCGGCTTGTTGTGCTTTACCTTCGGATCGAACTCGCCGGCGTACTCGTAGCCCGGCCCGCCGGTGCCGTTGCCGAAGGGGCAGCCGCCCTGGGCCATGAAGCCCGGGATCACCCGGTGGAAGCTGAGCCCGTCGTAGAACCCAAGAAGGGTGAGGTAGAACGTGCTCGAGACGTGCATGGGCGCCGTGGCGGTGAGCAGCTTCACCTTGATCGCGCCCTGGTTGGTCGAGAGGTGCCAGAAGTAGTTCTTGTCCGCCGTGAAGGTGACGCGCGGGGGTTGCGGGATGCTCGTTTTCCAGTCGGAACGGGACTTGTTGATCTTCGCTCCCGCAATGAACTCCTCCATGGCGACGAGGGCGCCGTCGGTGGAGGAGGCCGGGGGGGGTGTGGGGGGGGTGGGCATCGTCTCGCCTTCCTTCTCGGGCGGCGTCTCCACGCCCGGCTTGTTCGCCGGGGGAGCGGCGCCGTCGTCTTTGGCCTTCTCGCCCCCGCAGGAGATCGCGGCCGCGACGAGGAAGCAGGTGAAGGGGAGCAGAAGAGTCCGAGTCATGGGTTGGTTCCTGGCCGTGGAAACCCCCTATGACACCCTCGCGGAGCCGGGTGTCAAGGCTGCGCGGCCCAGCGGGGCCGCCTTTTTTCCAGGAAGGCGGCGACCCCCTCCCGGCAGTCGGGGGTGGCCCGGGCGCGGGCGTTCGCATCCACGGCGGCCTCGAGCCCTTCCGCGAGGGGGAGCGCCTCCAATTCGAGAAACAGCTGCTTGGTCCGCGCCACCGCCGCGGGGCTCGCCTGGGCCAATTCGTCCCCCAGGCGCGCGACCAGCGCCGGGAGTTCCGCGGCGGGCACGACCGCTCCCAGGAGGCCGAGGGAGAGCGCCTCGCTGGCCGGGACGCGCCGGCCGGTGAGGCAGAGATCCCGCGCCGCCCTCCCGCCCACTGTGCGCAAGAGGAAGTTGAGCACGATGGCGGGGAGGAAGCCGATGCGCACCTCGGTGAACCCCAGCTCGGCCTCTTCGGCGGCGATGGCGAAGTCGCAGGCGGCGACGAGCCCCGCCCCTCCGCCGAGGGCGGCCCCGTTCACCACAGCCACGAGGGGAAGCGGGTGGCTCGCGATGTCGGAGAAAAGCGCGGCCAGGCGCCTGGAATCCGCGAGGTTCGCCTCGTGGCCGGCGGTGCTCATCGCTTGGAGCGCCGCGAGGTCGGCGCCGGCGCTGAAGTGCCTGCCCGCCCCGGTGAGCGCGAGGCAGCGCACCGGCGCTTCGCGCGCCTCCTCGAGGGCTGCCGCGAGCGCCTCGATCAGATCGGGGCCGAGCGCGTTTCGCCTGTCCGGGCGGTTGAGCGTGAGCCAGCGCACCGGACCTTCGTCGCGCAGAAGGAGCGGCGCTTCAGCCATGGGCCCCTCCCAGTCGCGCCAAGGCACGGGCGCTCGCCACGCACTCCGCGAGCCGGGATTCCTCCACGCCCGGATCGTACCCCGCCTGGCGGAGGAGCGGCACCAGCCCCTCGGTGGGCAGGTTGGCCACCATGTCGTCCCCCGCGAACGGGCAGCCGCCGATCCCGCCCAGGGCGCCGTCGAACCGCCTGCATCCCGTGTTCATCGCGGCGCGCACGACGGCTTCCCACCGGGAAGGCGTCTGGTGGAGGTGCAGCCCCACCTCGGCGCCGGGCACCGCGGCGGCCACGGCCCGGAAGACGGGAGCGATCGCCTCCGGCCCGGCGGCGCCGACCGTGTCGGCCAGTGAGATCTCCCGGACGCCAAGATCGCCGAGCCGCCGAGCGAACTCCACGGCGCGGTCGGGGTCGTGCGGCTCCCCATACGGATTGCCGAACGCCATCGAGAGGTAGACCGCAAGCCGCGTCTCCGTCCCGCGCAACTCGCCGGCGATGCGCTCGAGCATCGGCCAGGTCGAGGCGAGGTCCTTGCCGGCATTGCGCCGCTGGAACGTATCGTTGACCGAGAGCGGGAAGCCCGCCACGGGGACCGCGCAACTCGCCGCTTCCCCGGCTCCCCGTTCGTTGGCCACGATCGCGATCCACTCCACGCCGCGGTCCCGGGGGAGCGCGGCCGCGACCTCGCGGCTGTCCGCCATCTGCGGGACGGCCTTTCGGGAGACGAACGATCCGAAGTCGATGCGTTGGAACCCCGCCTCCACGAGGAGGAGGAGATGCGCGATCTTGCGGTCGGTGGGAACGGGGCGGGGGAGGCCTTGGAAGGCGTCCCGGGGACATTCCACCAGGGGCGAGCGCCCCGTCACGTCTGGAGCACCCCGGTCCGGAACGGTTCGATCTCGGGGTTGTGCGATGCCGCCTCCAGTGCGAGGGAGAGGAACCGCCGCGTCTCCCGCGGGTCGATCACCGCGTCCACCCAGAGGCGGCTCGCCGCGTAAAGCGGATCGGTCTCCCGCTCGTACTTCGCACGCACCTCCTGGTAGAACGCCTCCAGCTCCTCCTTGTCGAAGTCGCCCCCCTTGCGCCGCATCGATTTCTCCCGCACGTCGCGGATGGTGCCCGCCGCCTGCTCCGGCCCCATGACGCAGTAGCGCGCCGTGGGCCACGCCACGATGAAGCGCGGGTCGTAGGCCTTGCCGCACATGGCGTAATGCCCGGCGCCGAAGCTGCCGCCGAGGATGACGGTGATCTTCGGGACCACGGAGTTCGCCACCGCGTTCACCATCTTCGCGCCGGCGCGGATGATCCCCTCCTTCTCGCTGTCGGGCCCGACCATGAACCCGTTCACGTCGTGGAGGAAGAGGAGGGGGATGCGGTTCTGGTTGCAATCGAGGATGAACCGGGCCGCCTTGTTGGCGCTCTCGCTGTAGAGGACGCCTCCCATCTCCCAGGGACGGCCCGGCTCGCGCACATGGAGCTTCTGGTTCGCGACGATCCCGATGGACCAGCCGTCCAGGCGCGCCAGCCCGCAGAGGAGCGTCTTGCCGAATTCGGCGCGGTACTCGGTGAACCGGCTGTCGTCGACGATCCGCCCGATCACCTCGCGCACGTCGTATTCCTGCATCGCGTCGCTCGGGACGATGGCGAGGAGGTCTGTGGCGTCGTGGCGCGGGGGCGCGGGCAGATCGCGCCGGAAGGGGGGGCGCGCGGGGGGGCCGAGGGAGCCGGCCAGGGCGCGGATGCGCCGCAGGCAGGCGGGGTCGTCCTCCTCGCGGAAGTCCACCGTGCCGGAGACGGCGGCGTGCAGCTTCGCGCCGCCGATCTCCTCGAACTCGTACTCCTTCCCCAGCGCCTTCGCCACCAGTTCGGGACCCGCCAGGAAGAGGCCGGAGCCCTCCGTCATGAGCACCGTGTCGCACATGACCGGCAGATAGGCGCCGCCGGCGACACACATGCCCATGATGGCGGCGATCTGGGGCACCCCCTTCGCGCTCATCACGGCGTTGTTCCTGAAGACGCGGCCGAAGTCGTCCTGGTCGGGGAAGACCTCGTCCTGCATCGGGAGGTTCACGCCTGCCGAATCGACCAGGTAGAGGGTCGGGAGGCGGCAGTCCAGCGCGATCGTCTGGTTCCGGATCACCTTCTTCGCCGTGAGGGGGAAGAAAGCCCCGCTCGCCACGGTGGCGTCGTTGGCGATGACCATGAAGAGCCGGCCCGACACGCGCGCGAGTCCGCAGACCACCCCCGCAGCCGGGGCCGCATCGTCGTACATGCCGGCGGCGGCGTGGACGCCGAGCTCGAAGAAACCCCCGTCCGGGTCGACGAGCCCGTCGATCCGCTCGCGGGCGGTGAGGCGTCCCTTCCTGTGCTGCGCCTCGATCCGGCGGGCCCCGCCCCCCTCCTTCGCCTGCAGCTCCCTGCTGCGCATTGCCTCCAGGAGTTCGTTCATCCTGCGGCGGTTGGCGAGATACCGATCCGCTTTGCGTGCCGCCTCGTCAATGCCGGTGGGGAGGAGCTCATGCTCGCTGCGGAGAGGGATCGGCTCCATGGGGAGGGCACAGTTTAGCGGGCCAGAAGTTCTTTGGCCCGTCCGCGCAGGAAGTGCATCCTCCGGAAGGTGCGGAGCCACGCCTCGGGGGGGCGCCCCGTCGCCCTCTGGAGGAGGTGGCGCGGCCAGGTCTCGATCCAGGCGCGCCAGAAATCGTGGAACGCCGCGGCGCGCGGGCGGGGAGGGGGCGGGGCTTCCCGCGCGGTGCTTCGGCCCAGAGCGGCGTAGTAGCCGGCCAGGTAGGCGAGGGTGAGCCGCTCCGGCGGGATGCGGTGCTTCACCTTGGCGTCAGGCACCCAGACCCCGCGCAGCCCATCCCCCTGCATCCGCCGCATCACCTGGGTCTCCTCGCCCAGGAGGCGCGTGCCGCCGCAGGCGCCGAGAGTGGAATCGAAGCCGTAGCGCCGGAGCGTCGAGGTCCGAAACGCCATGTTGGCACCGAACACCGCCTCCCCGGGCTCCAGTCCCCGCTCCTGCGGTCCCTCGTCGACGAAGGCGAAGGCGGTGCGGACCGTGGGGAAGCCGCGGACGAGCCAGGCAGGGGGCGGGGCCTCGAAGAGCGGGTGGATCGGCCCGCCGAAAAAGGCCGCCTCAGGATGGCGTCCCGTCGCGCCGAGGTACGCCTCGAGCCAGCCGGCATCGAGGTCCACGTCGTCGTCGGTCCAGAGGATGAGGGGGGCGGCCGCCTCGGCGAGGGCACGGTTACGCGCGCGGGAGAGGCCGGGCTCCGGTTCGCGCAGCGTGCGGAGGGGAAGCGTCCCGGATCCGCGCAGCACCGCGTCCGTACCGTCGCTCGAGCCGTTGTCGACCACCAGCATCTCCCAGGGCAGGTCCGCCGGAAGGCGCAGGCACCGCATCCTCTCCAAGGTGCGCGCGAGGGAACCGGCTCGGTTCCTTGTGCAGAGGGCGACGGTCAGGACCGGCTCGCGGGCCATGGCGCCGCCACTCTACCCGGCGGGTATCCTTCCGCGGTGCCCCGGTTGCCCCTGCTCCTCACCCCGCGCACCAAGGGCCGCTGGGTTCTCCTCGCCGCGGGGATCTGCACCCTCGCCTACATGATCACCAACCGGTTCCACCTGGGGGCGCCGCGCACCCTGCCCCTCGCCGGCCTCGATGAGGCGATCCCGTTCCTCCCCTGGACCTTTTGGATCTACATCAGCGAGTCGTTCCTCTTCCTGTCGGTCTATCTGCTCGCCCGCGATCTCGGAAATCTCAACCGGTTCCTCTACGCCATCGTGGCGGCCTACCTCCTCGGCGGGGCGGCGTTCCTCGTCTGGCCCACGGTCTATCCCCGGCAGGAGTTCCCCATCGGACCCGAGGCCGGGGCGCTCACCCGTTGGGCCTTCTCGACGTTTCGCGAGATGGACTCGCCCGCCAGCTGCTTTCCGAGCCTTCACGTCGCCACCTGCTACCTGGCGGCCATGCTCTTTTGGGAGGAGCAGCGCGGCAAGCTGGCCTTTTTCCTCGTCTGGGCCACGGCGGTGGGGGTGAGCACCCTCACCACCAAGCAGCACTACGTCGCGGATGTCTTGGCCGGCATCCTCTACGCGCTGCTCCTCTACGGCGCCTTCCGGCGATGGGGGCCGGCGCCAGCCGTCAGAGCTTGACGCCGACCCAGCAGCCGTCGCCCAGCGGCACGATCACGCTCTGCAGCCGCGCCTCGCGCGCCATGATCTCGTTGAATTTCTTGATGGCGGGCGCCTCGCGGTCGGCGGGCCGCTCGTCGAAGAGCTGGCCGAAGGCGAAGGCGTTGTCGGCGAGGAGGAGGCCTCCCGGCCTCAGGATGCGGATGCACTCCTCCAGGTAGAGCGCGTAGCTCGACTTGTCCGCATCGAGGAAAGCGGCGTCGGCGGAATCATCCTTGAACCGCTTCAGGACGGAGGCGCCGGGTCCCTCGTGCAGCTCCACGCGGTCCGCGACATCGGACCGGGCGATCCAGCGGCGGGCGAAGGCGGCGTGTCGCGGATCGATCTCGATGGTTTTGAGGCGTCCGTCCGGAGGGAGGGCGCGCGCCATCGCGATGGCGCTCAGGCCGGCGAGCGTCCCTACCTCGACCACTTCGCGCGCACGCGCGGCGCGGAGCAGGATCTGGAGAAAGCTCGCCTGCGCCGGACCGATGCTTATGGCGGGAATCCCTTCCGCGGCGGCGGCGGCGCGCAGGTCGCTCAGGAAAGCGTCCTCCGGGAGGGTGCGCTCCGCGAGGTAGCGGAAGTGCGCTTCCGTGACCAGGGTCGCTTCGACCGACATGGCGCCGCGCAGAGAGATCGCCCGGCGGCCGCGCGATCAGCGGCGCTCGATCGGCACGTAGGAGCGCTTGGTCTCCCCCGTGTAGATCTGGCGCGGCCGCGCGATCCGGGTCGTGGTGTCCTCGCGCATCTCCTTCCAGTGGGCGATCCACCCCGGCAGCCGGCCCAGGGCGAACATGACGGTGAACATGTCGGTCGGGATGCCCATCGCCCGGTAGAGGATCCCGCTGTAGAAGTCGACGTTGGGATAGAGCTTGCGCTCCACGAAGAACTCGTCGCGGAGCGCGATGGCCTCGAGGTTCTTGGCGATCGCCAAGAGCGGATCGTCGACGCCCAGCTTGTCGAGCACCCGGTCCGCCATCGTCTTCAGGATGCGCGCCCGGGGGTCGTAGTTCTTGTAGACCCGGTGGCCGAATCCCATGAGGCGGAAGCCCGAGTTCTTGTCCTTCGCCATCTTGACGTACTTCTCGTAGTCCCCGCCGTCGTCCCGGATGCCCTTCAGCATCCCGATGACCTCCATGTTGGCGCCTCCGTGGAGCGGCCCCGAAAGGGCGGAGATTCCCGCCGAGATCGCCGCGAAGAGGTTGGGCCGGCTGCTCCCGACCATGCGGACCGTGGAGGTGCTGCAATTCTGCTCGTGGTCGGCGTGGAGGATGAGGAGCAGGTTGAGCGCCTCTTCCAGGTCCTTCGGGACGATGTAGTCCTCGGCGGGAACCGCGAACATCATGTGCAGGAAGTCGCTCGCGTAGCCGAGATCGTTGCGAGGATAGACGTAGGGTTGCCCGATCGACTTCTTGTAGGAGAAGGCGGCGATCGTCTTGGCCTTCGCCAGGAGCCGGATGATGTTGAGCTCGGAGATGCCGTTCTGCTCGTCCTCCTCCGGATAAAACGTCGAGAGGGAGGCGGTCATGGCCGAGAGGATCGCCATCGGGTGCGACGTGGGCGGATACCCCTCGAAGAACTTCTTCATGTCCTCGTGGATGAGGCTGTGGTAGGTGAGCGCGTGCTCGAATCCCTTCAGCTGCGCGGCGTCGGGCAGATTGCCGTGCAGGAGCAGGTAACAGACCTCTACGAAGCTCGCGGACGCCGCCAGTTCCTCGATGGGGTATCCGCGGTAGCGCAGGATGCCTTTGTCGCCGTCGATGTAGGTGATCGCGCTCTTGCAGGAGCCGGTGTTGCCGTACCCGGGATCGATGGTGATCGCGCCGCTCTCCTGACGCAGCGCCGCGATGTCGAGGCCCAGCTCGCCCTCCGATCCGACGATCACGGGAACGGAGTACTCCTTGCCATCCAGGTGGAGTTTCGCTGCGCGCATGGGTCTCGCTCTCTCTCGAAAACGCCTCGGACCCGCCCCGGTCCCGCCGTGGCTCCGGGCGCGGCCACTGCATCGTCAGTGTAGGGCATGCGTCGAGGCTTCACCACCCAGGCGTCGTCTACAATCCCCGCGTGCTTGGCACCGCGTGCAGACGCGCCGGCCTCCTGGCGGCGGCTCTCCTGCTGCTCCCGGCCTGCGGCGGGGCGGGAGGTCCGCCGCCCCCGCCCCACTCGCCCGCACGCTTCGTGAACTGGGAAGACCTGGGCGTCCACCCCATGGACCTGGCGCCCGACGGGCGGACCCTTCTCGTCTGCAATGTGCCGGATCACCGGCTGGAGATCTTCGACGTCTCCGCTGGCGTCCCTGCCCCGCTCGGTTCCATCCCGGTCGGGCTGGACCCGGTTTCGGTGCGGGCCAAGAGCGCCTCCGAGGCGTGGGTGGTCAACCACATCTCCGATTCGGTGAGCGTGGTGGACCTCGTCGCACGGAACGTGCGGGCCACCCTTCCCACCCTCGACGAGCCCTGCGACGTGGTATTCGCAGGGACGCCGCTGCGCGCGTTCGTCTCTTGCTCCCAGGCCAACGCCCTGCTCGTGTTCGATCCCGCCGACCTCGCGGCGCCTCCCGTCGTGATTCCCATCGACGCCGAGGAGCCACGGGCGATGGCGGTGAGCGCGGATGGCCGCGAGGTCTTCGTCGCCATCTTCGAGTCGGGAAACGCCACCACCGCGGTGGGGGGCGGGATCGACGAGACCGGCACGCTCGGGCCGTCGGCCTTCCCGCCGAACGCGGTGAACGAGGTCGCGGGGCCCTACGGCGGCACGAATCCCCCCCCCAACGTCGGAGCCGCGTTCGTCCCGCCGCAGGCGGCGGGGAACCCCGTGCCGCCCAAGGTGAGCCTCATCGTGAAGCGCGACGCCGCCGGGCGGTGGCGCGACGACAACGGCGCCGACTGGACCGAGTGGGTCTCGGGGGCCTCGGCAGCGAAGTCGGGGAGGGTGCCGGGGTGGGACTTGCCCGATCGCGATCTTGCCATCGTGGACGCGGCGACCGGCGCGGTGCGCTACGCCACCGGCCTCATGAACCTCTGCATGGCGCTTGCCAGAAATCCCGCCACCGGACGGGTCACCGTCGTCGGCACCGACGCGACCAACGAAGTGCGTTTCGAGCCCAACCTCGCCGGCCGCTTCCTCCGCGTCTGCGGCGCCACGGTGGACCCGAGCGGCGCGGTCCCGCCCGCCCGGGCCGATCTCAATCCGCACCTCGACTACACGACGGCGCAGATCCCCCAGGCGCAGCGCGACCTCTCCCTGGGCGATCCGCGCGGCATCGTCTGGAACGGCGCGGGAACGCGCGTCTTCGTGACCGGCCTGGGGAGCAATACCGTGGCGGTCTTCGATGCCGCCTTGCGTCGGGTCGGGCAGATCGTGGTGGGGGAGGGTCCCCTGGGACTGGTCATCGACGGGCCGCGGCGCCGGCTCTACGTCCTGAACCGGTTCGAGGCGAGCCTCAGCGTGATCGACACCGACACCCTCACGGAGGTGGCGCGCCGGCGTCTCTTCGATCCGACGCCCCTCGCGATCAAAGTGGGCCGGAAGTGGCTCTACGACACTCACCGCACCTCGGGGCTCGGCCACACCGCCTGCGCCTCCTGCCACATCGATGCGCGCATGGACCGCCTCGCCTGGGACCTGGGAGATCCCACCGGGGCGCCGCAGCCTGTCGACCAGGCTTGCCTCACCGCCTTCGCTGCTGCCTGCGAGGACTTCCACCCCATGAAGGGGCCCATGACCACGCAGACGCTCCAGGACATCATCGGGCTGGAGCCGTTCCATTGGCGCGGCGACCGGGAGGGGCTGCGGGCGTTCAACCCGGCCTTCGAGGGGCTCTTGGGCGACGACGAGATGCTCCCGGAGGCGGCGATGGCCGAATTCGAGGGGTTCCTCGCCACGATCCACTTCCCCCCCAATCCCCATCGCAATCTGGACAACACTCTCCCCACGCGCATGCCCCTTCCAGGCCACTTCACCACGGGACGCTTCGGGCCGTCAGGGCAGCCGCTCCCGGACGGGAACGCGAGGCAGGGGCTCGAGGCCTATCGCACCCTGGGCCTGGACGGAAGCGTCGCCGGCATCGGGCTGCGCTGCGTCACCTGCCACACGCTTCCCACCGGCGTAGGGACCGAGTTCACGCTCATGCCGGGCGGCGGTCTCGACCGGCTTCCGGTGGGACCCAACGGCGAGCGGCACCACAGCCTCGTCTCCCTGGACGGCACCACGAACGTGAGCGTGAAGATCCCGCATCTGCGCAACGCCTACGAGAAGGTGGGGTTCGACGCGACGCGGGTCGCCAGCCGCGCGGGCTTCGGCTTCCTACACGACGGGAGCGTCGATTCCCTCGAGCGGTTCGTTTCCGAGCCGGTCTTCGTCGTCACCTCCGACCAGCAGGTGGCCGATCTGGTGGCGTTCCTGCTCTGCTTTTCGGGATCCGATCTCCCCACCGGCTCTCTGGCCAACGTCCTGGAGTTGCCGGGACCGGCCGGCCGCGACACCCATGCCGCGGTGGGGAGGCAGGTGACGCTGGCCGCGCCCGGGCCGCAGCCGCTCCTCGATGCCCTGGAGGCTCTGGCGCTCACCGGAGCGATCGACCTCGTGGCTAAGGGGACTCCCGGCGGCGCGCCCCGCGGCTGGGTCCTCGACGTGGTTTCGGGCCGCTATTTCACCGACCGCACGGGGGAATCCACGACCCGCGCGGCGCTGCGGGCGCTGGCCGCTCCCGGCGCAGAAATCACCTACACGGCTGTCCCTGCGGGCAGCGGCCTGCGCATCGGCATCGACCGCGACGACGACGGCGTGCCCGACGGGAGCGAGGCCGAGCGGGGCACCGACCCGGCCGATTCCGGCAGCCGGTAGGGTCACCCCCGCTGGAGGAGGGAGAGGCTCCTCGCCGCGAGCCGATGCGGACTGGCGACGCCGGTGGGCGGATCGGGACAGTCCCCCGGGGGCGTCGCGGCGGTGTCGACGAGGAGGCGCCACGCGGGGGGGGGGAGCTCGAACGCGATCGGCGTCTCTCGGAGGTTGACGAGCAGGAGCAGTTCCGCCTCCCCCTGCCCGCGCCCGAAGAGGAGCAGGCCGAAGCAGCCGCGCGCCGCGTGCCAGTCGACCTCGCCCCCTCCGGGACCGAGCCAGGAGGCATCGGGCGGTCCGGGGCCGCCGTTCCCTCCCCCCACGAGCCAGCTCCGGCGCCTCAGGGACGGGAGCGACTTGCGCAGTCCGATGAGCCGGCGCACGAACCGCGTGAACGTGGCGTCGGCTCGCAGGCCGTCCCAGTCGAGCCAGGAGATCGCGTCGTCGTGACAATAGGCGTTGTTGTTGCCACCCTGGCTGCGTCCCATCTCGTCGCCGGCCAGCAGGAGCGGGACGCCCTGCGAGAGAAGGAGCGAAGCGATCATGTTGCGCCGCGTGCGCTCCCGGGCCCTGAGGACGGCGGGTGCCCCGGCCGGTCCATCCACTCCGTGGTCGAAGGAGGGTTCGTGGGAGTTCCCGTCGCGGCCGCCTTCGCCGTTGGCGTCATTGCGCTTGCTCCCGTAGGTGACGGCATCGCGAAGGGTGAATCCATCGTGGGAGGTGACGAAGTTGACGCCGCGAGGAGGCCCTGACCCCGGGCCGGCAAGGAGGTCCGAGCTGCCGCAGAGGCGGCTCGCAAGAACCCCCGCGAGGCGCGGCTCGCCGAACCAGGCTCGGCGCACGTCGTCGCGGAACCGGTCGTTCCAGAGCGCCCAGCGCGGTCCGCCGGGCCAATGCCCGAGGAGGTAGCCGCCGGCCGCGTCCCACGGCTCGGCGATGAGGTGCGCGCCGGCGAGGGCGGGATCCTCCTCGATCTCGCGCAGGAGCGGCGTCTCCTTGCGTATCTCGCCGCGCTCGTCGCGCACGAGGATCGAGGCGAGATCGAAGCGGAACCCGTCCACACCGAGGCCGTGGCGCCACCAGCGGAGCGCATCCAAGATGAGACGGCGCACCAGCGGGTGCTGCACGTTCACCGTGTTCCCGCAGCCGGAATGGTTGGCGTAGGTTCCCGGCCGAGGGCCGGGCAGATAGTAGAGCCCGTCGTCCAGGCCGCGGAAGCCCAGGATGGGCCCGGTCTCGTCCATCTCCGCCGTGTGGTTGAACACCATGTCGACCACCACCTCGATCCCCGCGGCGTGCAGGGAGCGCACCATGGCGCGGAACTCCTCCAGGGGCCCCTCGGGCCGCTCCGCGTCGGCGGCGTACCGGCGGTTCGGGGCAAACCAGCTCATCGGGCTGTAGCCCCAGAAATTGACGTGGCGCGTCCCCCGCTCGGCACCGCCGGGGCGGGTCTCCGTCTCGTCGAATTCCGTGGGCGGAAGCAGCTCGATCGCAGTCACGCCCAATCCGGTCAGGTAGGGGATCTTTTCCACGAGGCCGCGGTAGGTGCCGGGATGCGCCACGCCCGAGGAAGCGTGGCGCGTGAAGCCGCGCAGGTGAAGCTCGTAGAGGATGCTGTCCCGCAACGCCGTTCCGGGGCGCTTCCAAGCGAGGGTGGGGGGCGGGGCGACCACGACGCACTTGAAGCGGCCGTATGCGGCGGGATCCCGGCGCGGGCCGCGCGGCGCGAAGACGCGGTCCGGGTCGTCGGCGCCGAATCGGGTCGGTCCCGAGAGGGCGAGGGCGCAGGGATCGAGGAGCGGCCTCGACGAGTCGAGGCCCGGCCCCTCCGCGGACCATGCGTAGTGCTGGCCCGGCCCCACCCCCGGCACGAAGATCTCCCAAAGACGGTCGCCGCCCCGGTCGGCCCTCTCGAGCTCCAGGATCCGATCCGGCTCCTGCGCCCCGGGCCCGGGGTAGAGGAGGAGGCGCATCCGGACAGCGGCTCCGCTCACGACCCGGAACCGCGTGCCGCCCGCTGCGGGCGTCGGTGCAAGGGGGGGAAAGAAGGCGGCGTCGGCAGCCTCTGCCATCGACGGGCAGGCTAGCACGCGCGGCTGCCGCGAAAGGCCAGCCGGAGGCGCTCCTGCAGGCCGCCGTTCCTCCGCAACGCCACGCGGATCGCCTCGCAGAGCGCGTCGTGGCCGCCCACCCGCTCCAACTCGTCCAGGTTGATGCGCCACGAGAAGAGGAGGTGGCGTGGTATCTCCACCGCGGCCACCGCCGCGGCGTCCAACTGGCCGAATTCCGGGCAGGCGCCGAGCGCCCCGTAGGCGAGGAGCTTCGCCATCGTGCGGAGGCATTTTTCGCAGCGGGAGCAGTTCGCTTTCCCGTCCTTGCTGCGCCAGCAGACCCGCAGGCCGGGGAGCATCTCCGGATGGGCGGCGAGGGCGCGGATCTTTTCCGCGCGGTGGTGCTCGAATCCGTCGTGCAGGAATTCCAGCGCCTCGGTGGACCAGAGCGGGTCGATGTCGGGGTGCGATCCCCATGGGGGGTTGAACCCCGGATAGAAGCTCGCGGCCAGGAGCGCGCGCGCGAAGGCCGGGGAGAGGAGATGCGCCACCCCCGCCAGCGCTCCCCCGAACCCCACCTCCCACGGAAGGCTCGCCAAGGGGGTCTCCCGCAGATTCGTGGCGACCTGCCAGAAAACCTTGCCCTCGCGTTCCGCCAACGCGTCGAGACCGGCCCGCGCCGTCGCGGCGAGGGATGCATCGGCAAGGGGCACGTCAAATCCGAGGACGAAGAGGAGGTGGGTCACCGTGCCGCGGTGCCGCAACAGCGTGTAGCGTGAATCGACTCCCCCGGAGCAGAAGAGGGCGACCGCGGTCGCCCCCGGCGCCACACCGTGCTCCGCCTCGACCGCGACCTTCTGCAGCGCGATGCGCCAGGGACGGCGGCAGCGGCGGTAGAACCGTTGAAGCGCCGGCAGCGCCTTCACGAGCCGCGGCGAGACGGGAAGGGGGAGTTCGAGCGGCTCGCCACGAAGCATGGCGTGGGGGAGGAGCGTGGCTAGGAGCGCGTTCCCAGCCGAGGCGGGGGGGGGTGGCGGGGCCGCGGCGGGCAGGTCGTACCAGAGATCGAACCTGCCTTCCGCGGCAGTGCGGATCCGCGCGAGGAAGCGCGTGCCGTCCGCGGTGGCTCCGAGTTCCGTGGCCTCAACCCGCACGCGCCTGCTCCTGGGCGAGAGCGAGCGCCTCCTGCGGCGCCCCACAGGTGCGCCCCAGGGAGCAGGCCGCGGTCCAAGCATCCCGGAAGGCGCCGATCTTTCCCTGCCGGGTGTCGAGGATGAAGTGCGGGACGCCGAGGAGAAGGCAGAGGATGTGGCCGTGCAAACGCTCGGTGACCACCGCCGCGGAACCCTGGATCTCGGCGCTCCCGCGGGCGCAGCGGCGCCGGGCGAGCGCGACGATCGCGCGGGAGTAGGGGCGCCGGAGGATGCCCAGGAGGCGCGGTCGACGGGCAAGGTTGCGGCGCGTCCAACCGGTCCATCGCGTGAGCGGCGTGGCGGGCTCGTCCCCCCAGTCGCGGACGAGCACGCCCGGAGGAGGTGCGAACGAGCGAGCCGATGCCCGCTCATGGTCGCCGCGACCGATCCAGAGCACGCCCTGCCCGGGTCGCATGCCGTTCCGCGACGGCTCGAACGCCAAGGAGACGTCGGGGCAGAGCAGCGCGGTCTCGTCGAAGGCGAGGCTGGGGCGGTCCCGGACGAGAAGCGTGAAGCGCGCGTGGGAGCGGACCGCCTCCCGCGCGCGATCCCTCTTCGCGGGGTCGTCGAAGTGGATGCTTTGGGGCAGCTGGATGACCGGGTTATCCGGGAAGTCGCGGAGGACCCTCTCGCGGTGGTCCTGGCGCTCGGGCCAGAGGTCCCCGAAGTTTCCCCCCCCGGAGAGGAGGATGGCCCCCTCCCCCAGGGCCCGCGCGAGCGCGGCGCGCTCGTAGACGCCGCCGCTGGCGAGCCAGCAAGGAGCGGGCACGCCGAGGGTGCGGAGCACGGCCAGGGTTCCGAGGAGGATGAGGCTGTCCCCCAGATTCGCGTAGGCGGGCGCGTCGAGGAGAGCGACCCGGCGCACGCCCTGGAGCAGCGGACCGAGGGTTGAGGCGATGCAGTCGCGGAGGGACGCGACGAGCGCTACCTCGGCGGGACCGCGTCGCGTGTGCGGCACTTCAGGTCAGATCGGGGGGCGTCACCTGTTGGATCCAGGCGGCGTAGTCCCCGGCGTATCCGGCGCGCTGCTGGAGGGCGCGGACCGTCCCGAGGATGTTCCCGACGCGCTCCGCAGGAAGCGGCGCCTTGCTCTCGAGATGCGCCTTCACGGCAGCGGCACCGGCCGCGCCCGCGCCCTGCGCCTTGTGGTTCAGGTAGTTTTCGAGGATGAACCCGGTGACTTTCTGGGAGTGGAGGAGCGATGCGCGGATGTTGCCCTGTCCGGTGACGACGTTTCCAACCCCGAAGACCCCCTTGGCACCTTCGTAGATGCCCCAGTCCCAGTCTGCGAACGAATAGGTCTCGCCTTTCATGGCGATGCCCGGGATCGGTTCGGGAATCGAGCCAATGGAGGAGACGACGAGCCGCGTGGCGAGAGTCTCCTCGCTCCCTTCGATGGGTTCGGCCTTCCTGCCCTCCACCCGATTGCGGACTACCGTGACTCCCTCGACCCGGCCGTTGCGCAGGACGAGCGAAGTGGGGGACGTGCAGTCGCGCACCTCGAAGAGGTACTTCTCCTGGGCGCGGGAGAGCAGCTTGGCTCGCGCGGCGAGGGTCTTTTCCATCTGCTCGGGGCTGGCGCCCGGGGGGGGCTGGGCGAGGGGCATGTCCTGCATGCGCCGGCGGTAGATCAGGAGGCAGTTCTTCACCCCCAGGGTGGAGGCCACGACGCCGTGAGCCTCGCAGATAGCAGGGATGCCCTTCTTCTCCAGATCGAGCATCGCGACCTCGATGCCGCGCGCCTTCAAAGCACGCCCGTAGAGCTCGAGTTGGCAGACCTTCACGACGTCGATGGAGGCGAGCCCGCCGCCAAACACGACCGGGCCGTCGGGAACCTCGACCCGCGGGCCGGCATAGCCCGCCTCCTCCTTGTGGTTGAACCAGTAGATGAAGGGGTTTTGGTACTCGAGTCCCTTGCCCACGAGATCGTCGGCCCCGTCCACGGGGAAGGGCCGGTCGCGCCATGCGCCGTTGGCCAAGAGCACCGCGCTCACCCCCCAGCGTTCCGTGAGCTCCTCGAACGACAGGTCACGGCCGAGGCGCGTGCGCGGCACGAAGTGCACGTTGGGAAGCTTGAGGCGCGCGTCGATCCGCTCGTACTCCTGGTGCCGCTGGTGGTTGTGCCAGCGGGGCAGCCCGTCCTCGATCTTTCCGTAGGGACGGTCGTTCTGTTCGATGACCACCACCTCGGCGCCACCCTTGGCGAGCAGCTCCGCGGCAATCGACCCCGAGACCGCGCCGCCGATGACGGCGACGACATGGCGCGCACTCTGATCCATTCCCCAAGTCTCGCAAAAAGCTGGAGTGGGCCAAGAAACAGGGCTGGAGACGGAACGGCCCCGGCAACGATGCCGGGGCCGTGGCGACTCAGAGATTGTGAACGGATCCCGGCTGGCTTCGACCGGCTGCTGCTGCGCCGTGCCGCATCGCGCCACCTCGCCGGTTCGCTCCGCTGAACCTGGTCGGAGGTGCTCCTTGCCAGGCTGTTTGCCTCGCCAAGGCTCCCCCGGAGCTTTGGCGTCCTGGCGGGGCGGAGCCCCGCCAGACAGGCCAACACGCTCGCTCGGTCTCGAGCCGACGCCGGCATTCTCTCACTACGTCTCAGCTCGACTTCTGCCGTTTTTGAGCGCCGGAGCGTGACGGTCAGGCACTGAAGAAAGACGGCCTCCGAGCCGCTGACTTGGGGTATGTGGAAAACCAAGCATCAGCGGGCGGGGAGGCC
>Ga0187893_10005020_pt1 | contig 24306 bp, 23 predicted proteins | sample MA1701074metaG_FD_139574 | JGI IMG/M metagenome (GOLD analysis project Ga0187893, IMG submission 139574) | White microbial mat communities from a basaltic lava cave in the Kipuka Kanohina Cave System on the Island of Hawaii, USA - MA170107-4 metaG ...
GCTGCCCACCAGGATCGGCTCGCCGGCCGCGGGAAGCTCGATCACGTGGGGGAAGACGCGGGTGAAGCTGGCGTACACGCGGGGCGTCGGGGCCCAGGTGCACACGACCCCGCGTTTCTTCAAGCGGCGGGCGCAGGCCTCGAAGAACTCGACGGAGTACAGGTTCCCGCTGCCGGCGCTGTGCGGCCGCAACGCGTCGGCCTCGATCATGTCGTACAGCCGGCCCTCGTGCTGGATGCCGCTGCGGCCGTCGTCCAGGACCAGGCGCAGACGCTCGTCCGCCAGCAGCCGGCGCAGCGGCTCGTAGGGGTAGCGGTCGAGGAGCTGGCGCAGCAGCGCCGGTTGCGCGCGCAGCAGCTCGAAAACCGTCACCCTGCGGGTCTCGCGCCGGCAGGCCGCCGCCCAGGCCGTGTCGCCGGAGCCCAGGCCGATCAGGGCCACGTCGGTGGGCTGGCGGTGGATCAGCGCCGGCAGCGCGCCCAGGTAGGAATGCGCGCTGCCGAACGGCAGGTTGCTGTTCCCCTTTCCGTTGACCGAGAGCCGATAACGCTGGCCACCACCCTCGGCGAGGATCGCCGAGACGCCGCTCGCGTCTTCGGCCAGCAGCGCCTGCTCGGCATCCCAGCCGTGGAGCAGCGCCCAAAGGGCGCGGTTGGACGGCAGGAGCGCGGCCAGCGCCACCAGGCCAACACCGAGGAGGGCGAAGGCGCCGCGAAAGGCTCCCTGACGCCAGCCGAGAACCGCCAGCGCCGCCGCGACCAGGCACAGGGCCCGCAAGGTCCCGGTGGTACCCAGGTGGTCGAGGGCGAGCAGGCCCACGGCCAGGCTGCCGGCGACGCAGCCCGCGATGTTGGCGGCCTGCAGCAGGCCAACCTTGCGGCCGCTGGTGCGGACGTCGTCGTGGACGGCGCGCTGCAGGATCGGGAAGGTCAAGCCCATCAGGAACGTGGGCGCGCCGAACAGGTAGAGCGGCAGCAGCGCATACAGGCGCAGCAGCACCGGGCCCGCTCCGCTCTCGCCCAGGGTCAGGCCCTCGTACAGCCTCCAGTAATCGACGAAGCTCCGCAGCCACTCCCCGGGGAACCACACCGGCGCCGCGACGGCCAGGGCCGAGAGCACCATCAGCCCGCACTGGCAGGCGAGGAACGCGCTGAGCGGCCGCTTCAGCCGGGGCGCGTAACGCGCGCCGGACAACGCGCCCGCACCGCATCCCAGCAGGTAGGTCGCCAGCAGGGTGCCGAAGGTGAAGGCCGAGGACTTCACCGCCACGTCCATGATCCGGAACCACAGGATCTCGAGGGCGAGGGCCACGAAGCCGCTGGTCGCGTAGAGGGCGAGCCACAACGCGAAGGGATGGCCGCGCTCGGCGTGCCGCGAGGCCACCCCGCGGCTTCCCACCGGCGGCTCCTCGGCCTCCGGCACGCGCCGCATCAGCCACAACGCCCCGAGCCCGACCGCCAGGTTCGCGGCCGCGGCCACCCACACCGCGCCGGGGATGCCGAGTTGCCGCACCAGCACCCAGGGCGTGAGCAGGGCGCCCGCCGCCGCTCCCAGGATGTTGGCGCCGTAGAGCTGGCCGATGGTGCGTGAGGCGCTTTCGGCATCGCGCACCGACGCGCGCACGAGAAACGGCAGCGACATGCCCATCAGGCCCGTGGGCAGGAGCAGGGTGAGGAAGTGGGCGAGCCCCGCCCGCCAGGGCGCCGCATACAGCCAGGGCGCCCGTGCGTACAGCAGGTCGTAGAGGAAAAACGTGCTGAAGGCGCCGAACAGGCCGATCCCCAGCTCGACCGCGGCGAAGAGCCACAACGCCCGCCGCGGGCTGAGCCGCGCCGACCACACGCCCGCGACGTGGCTGCCGATGCCGAGGCCGGCCATGAAGGCCCCGACGATCATCGCGACCGAGTAGATGCCGACGCCGCTGCCCAGGGCCAGGATGCGTTGCCAGGCGGTCTGGTAGACGAGGGCGGCGGCGCCGCTGAAGAAGAACAGGAGGAGGACCGCGGCCGCGCTCAAAGCCCTGGATTCTACCCGCATATAATGGCCAGGCATTGGCCTGGAGAACGCCGCTCTTGGTCGCGGGCCTTCTCCGCCGCCTCAACTCGCGCCTCAAGCTCGCGGTCGAGGGCGTCCAGGACTACGTCCTGTTGTCGGCCCGCGGGACGGCGGCGCTGTTCACGCGGCCGCGTTACCCGAACGAGATCCTGGCGCAGATGGACAGCCTGGGGGTCGGGTCGCTCTCGATCGTGGTGCTGACCGGCATGTTCACCGGCATGGTGCTGGCGCTGCAGTCGGCCGCCAGCCTCGACACCTTCGGGGCGCGGCCCTATGTCGGGCGCCTGGTGTGCGTGTCGATGGTGCGCGAGCTGGGGCCCGTGCTCACGGCCCTGATGGTCACGGGCCGGGTGGGCTCGGGCATGGCCGCGGTGCTGGGCTCCATGGTCGTGACCCAGCAGATCGACGCCCTGCGCGTCCTGGGCACCGACCCGGTGCGCAAGCTGGTCGCGCCGCGCATCGCCGCCGCGGTCGTGATGGTGCCGCTGCTGACCGTGCTCTCGGACGTTCTCGGGATCTTCGGGGCGGGCCTGATCAGCATCTTCAACCTGAAGTTGTCCTGGGCGTACTACTGGCGCACGGTGGGCAACGCGCTGGTGCTGAACGACGTGGTGATGGGCCTCGTCAAGCCGGTGGCCTTCGGCTACATACTGGCGACGGTGGGCTGCTACGCGGGCCTCTCCACGACGGGCGGCACCCAGGGAGTGGGCGTGTCCACCACCCGTTCCGTGGTGTTGGCCTCGGTTCTGATCCTGGCCTCGGACTTCTTCATGACCAAGATCCTGCTGCTGCTGTTCCCGGTGGTCTGATGGGCGACATCCTCCGCAAGATCCAGGAAGCGACCCAGGACGTGGGCGACCGCGTGCAGGACGTCACCGACAGGGTCACCGAGAGCGTGGCCGAGTTGTTCGGCGTGGGGAGCGCCGACCGGCCGCCCGAGAGGCAACGGGCCCTCGACGAGCCCATCGTGTCCTTCCGCGACGTGCACCTCGCCTTCGACCGCCCGATCCTGCGCGGCGTGAGCTTCGACCTCTTCGCCGGCTCCACCAAGGTGGTGCTGGGCGGCTCGGGCTCGGGGAAAACCACGCTGCTGCGCTTGATCCTGGGCCTGATCAGGCCCGACGCCGGCTCGGTCCGCGTGGACGGCGTGGACGTCGCGAAGCTCGACGAGGACGGCTTGCGCCAGCTGCGCCTCAACATCGGCATGGTGTTCCAGGAGGGAGCGCTTTTCGACTCCTTGAGCGTGGCCGAGAACGTCGGCTTCCGGCTGATCGAGGACGGCGAGCCCGAGGAGTTGGTCGAGGCCCGGGTGGCCGAGATGCTGGGCTTCGTGGGCCTGCAGGCCCACGCCGACAAGAGCCCGTCGGAGCTGTCGGGTGGGCAACGCCGCCGCGTGGCCTTTGCGCGGGCGCTGGCGGCGCGGCCCGGCATCATGCTCTACGACGAGCCGACCACGGGGCTGGATCCGATCACCGCCACCACCATCACCGACCTGATCGTGAAGGTGCGGGACCTCGACGGCGCCACCTCGATTCTCGTCACGCACCAGCTCCGTGACGCCTTCAACGTGGCCCGCACCTTCGTGCACAGGCAAGGCGACGAGTTCGTCCACCACCGGGTCCAGGAGCTGGCGCAGCTGGCGGGCACGGATTTCCTGATGTTGAGGGAGGGGCAAGTCGTGTTCGAGGGCTCGCCCCACGAGTTGACGGTGTCGCAGGACCCGTACATACGCGAGTTCCTGAGCTGAGGTAGCCATGGCAGACAAGTCGAAGGTGCTCACCTGGTCGGAGCTGAGGGTCGGGGTCGTGGTGATCGTCAGCCTCGCCGTGTTGGCGTTCTCCATCCTCTACATCGGCAGCGGCGGGGGGTCGCCCTTCGCGTCCAAGTACCACGTGAAGGCGTTGATGTCCGACGTGAACGGCCTGAAGGACGGCGCTCCCGTCCGGCTGGGCGGCGTGGAGGTGGGCACGGTCACCGAGGTGGACTTCGCGCCGCCCGGGGGCGGAGGCCTGGTGGAGGTGGTGATGCGCCTGGACCGGCGCGCGGCGGGGCGGATCACGACCGAGAGCGAGGTGTCTCTCGGCTCGCTGGGCCTGCTGGGCGAGAAGGCCGTGGACATCACCGCATCGGGGCGGGGCCGCCCGATCCGCGACGGCGACTACCTGTCGTCGGCCGCCGAGGATCCCTTCAAGGGCCTGCTCTCCGACGCTTCGGACTCGACGGCCCATTTGCGGCGGATCCTGTCGCGTATGGACGCCGGGGAGGGCCTGATCGGGAAGGCGCTGCGCGACGACGAGCTCTACGACCGCATGCTGGACGTGAGCATGCGGCTCCAGAACGTGATGGGCAAACTCGAGTCGGACAAGGGGCCCCTGGGCCGGATGGTGAACGACGAGGCCATGGCCGGGCAGCTCGGGGCCTCGGCCAGGAGCCTGGAGGCGATCCTGACCCGCATCAACTCGGGCCAGGGCGCCCTGGGCACCCTCACCAAGGACGAGGAGTTCGCGGCGGAGTTGAAAGGGCTGACCAAAAACCTGGGCGAGATCTCGGGGCGGCTGGCGCGCGGCGAGGGCAGCGCGGGCCGGCTGCTGAAGGACGAGGCGTTGTTCGAGCGCCTGGACGCGGTCTCAACGCGCCTCGACACGATTCTCACGCGCCTGGAGAACGGCGAAGGCAGCGCGGGCCGGCTGCTCCAGGACGCCGAGCTGTACAACAACCTGAGCGCGGCGCTGAAGGAGCTGCGCAGCCTGGTCTCCGACGTGCGAGCCGATCCCAGGAAGTACTTGCGGGTCAAGGTCAGCCTGTTCTAATCTGGTTGTCCATGTTTCGACAAAGCGGAGGACGTTAAATGAGCGACGATCGTGGAGCGGGCGCCTCGGGAGTCATCCTCTCCTTCCTGATGGGCGGCCTCACCGGGGCCGCCCTGGCCATCCTGTTCGCGCCCCGCTCGGGTCGCGAGACCCGGGAGCTGCTGACCGAGAAGATGAAGGAGGGCGCCGACCGCAGCCGCGAGCTGCGCGAGCGGGCCTCGCAGAAGAGCCGCGAGATCCTCGAGGACGCCTCGGACTACGTGGACCGCGCCCGCGACACCTTGGAGCGGCGCAAGGAGCGCCTCGGCGCCGCGGTCGAGGCCGGGCGCCAGACGTTCCGGGAGGAAAAGGAGAAGATGTAGGCGTTCATGCAGACTTGGGCCATCGTCTTCCTCGGCATCATCGCCCTCAGTTCCCTGGTCCAGGCCGTGTTCCTGATCGGCCTGGCCCTCCAGGGTCGGAGGTTGTCCCGTCGCGTGAACGACCTGCAGGAGCGCGTCGAGCGCGAGTTGCGTCCGGGCCTGGAGAACCTCTCGCGGGTGACGCGCAACCTGGCCGAGGTCACCGACCTGGCGGTGCTCCAGGTGCGCCGCGTGGACGGCCTGCTGGCCGACACCATCGAGAAGATCGAGGACACCACGACGACCATCAAGCAGGTGGTGCTGAAGCCGATCGGGCCCCTGGTCGACGTGGCGGCGTTCCTCAAGGGGCTGCGCCGCGGTCTCGAGGTCTACCAGACCCTGCGCGGCTTCGACCGCCGCGAGCGCGCCGCCCGCGGCGGCTACGCCGACGACGACGAACACATGTTCATCTAGGCCTCGGCGCTCCGAGACCACACCGCCCGGGCTTCATCCCCGTGATCCGTCGGCCTGGGCGAACTGAGGTGGATACACCACCTCGCCTCGACAGCCCTGGAGCGCACTCGCCTGGAGCTCCAGCACCATGAAGGCCTCCCCCGAGACCTCGAACGGCGCACGGATGCCAAAGGGCTCCGCTCGAACGAAGCCAAACCGAGGGTAGTAGTCCGGATGCCCCACCACGATGACCAGGCCGTGTCCCAGGCTTCGCGCGTCCGCAAGGCCACGCTTCACGAGTCCTGATCCGATGCCGCGCCGCTGAAAGGCCGGGAGCACGGCCATGGGCGCCAGGGCCAGAGCCGGCCGAGCATCGCTGGGGGTCCTGACCGCGATACGGCTGAAGAGGATATGGCCCACCACCTGCGTGGCGTCGAGAGCCACCAGGCTCAGCTCTGGGATGAAAGCGGGCGCTCGGCGAAGAGCTTCGACGAGGAGCGCTTCGTTCGGCTGGCCGAAGGCCAGTTGATGGACTTGAGAGATGGCCTCCCGGTCCTGCGGACGCTCAGGCCTGATCGTCAGCGCCGGCCTGGTTCTGGCAGCGTCCATTTTTCAGATCTCGAACGCCGCGCAGGAACGCCATCGAGGCTTCGATGTCCTCGACGGCCAAGCTGATCGAAAACGCGCCGAGGTTCATGGCTCCTCCTTTGGAGTCGGCTCGGGCGGGCCGCTGTCCCTACTCCAGCCGGCTTTCGTGGGTTGCCACGCACTGCCAACGGCCGTCCCGGCGCAGCCAGGTGTCGGTGTAGCGGTACCGCGTGGTGGTCCCCGGCCCCGGCGCGCCACGCAGGGTGGCCGTGTAGAGGCCCGTGACCACGGCCGCGTCCCGGCTGTGGACCGACACGCGTAGCTCGTCGCTGGTGACCGCGGCCAGGATCTCGAAATCGGCCGGGTAGGCCGCGATGTGCGCGCGTTTGCCGCGCATGGCGCCGTCGGACAGAGTGGCGACGAAATCGTCGGCGATCAGGTCTTCCAGGGGCCCGAGGTCGCGGGTCTCGTAGACCCGGAACCACTCCTTTTCGAGCCCCTCCAGGGTCCGCACGATCTCGCTGCGCGTGGCCTCGGGTAGCCCCAGCGGCGCCGCAACCAGGGCCAGGAGGGCCAGGAGCGGCGCCAGGACCCAGGCCGACAGGCTCATCATGGTCTCACTCCGGAAGCGTGAGGATGCGCCCGGACCCGAGCTCGCCCACGCGCCGGGCGATCGTGCGCTCCAGGGAGGCGCGTTGTTCGGGCGCGAAGTCCGTGGTGTCGACCTCGATGCTGCGGCCGGCGCCCTCCACGACCACCGCGCCCAGCCGCAGGCTGACCCGGGCGACCTCGGACCATTCGAGGCGGGTGGTGCCCAGGAGGCCGCGGGAGCGCAGCCCGGAATCCGAAGCCTCGACGCGCGAGAGCAGCAGCTGCGCTCCCACTCCGGCCGGCAACACAGCGAGTAACAGGAGGCCCCGGCGCACGGGCGCCCGGGCCAGGCATGCCGCGGAGAGTGCCAAGGCGCCGGCAGCGCCCAGGCCTGCGGCTCCCCGTGTCCAGGGGTAGTCGACCACCATGGCGGTGTTGGCCAGCGTGAGCCGCGGCGGACCCCCGGACGACGCACCCAGCACCAGCGCCCCCAGGAGCCCCAGCCCCGCGAGCACGGCTCGCACCCGCCCGCCGAGGCGATCGAGGCTGCCCAACACCGCCGGCATTCTACGCGAGGCAGGTTGACTCGCGTGGTGTGGGGGAGACACACTCATGGCGATGGCTCGGAAGCTCGTCCGCGTGGAAGAGTTCGTGGAGACGTTGCGGGGCTTCGAGGCCGAGCCGATCACCCGCGACCGCGTCCTCAATTACTGCCTCGAGACCGAGGTCGGACGGGCATCCCTGGAGCCCTACGTTCACTTCCGGGCAGACACCTACACGCGGAACCTGATCTACCGCGACGAGCGAATCGAGGTGATGGCGGTGTGCTGGCAGCCTGGGCAGCGCACGGTCATCCACACCCACAACGGCCAGCTCGGCTGGATGGCCGTGTCACAAGGGGCCGTGGGCGTCGTCAACTACAAGTGGCTGGGCTGCAACGCCGCCGACAACCAGAACGTGGCCGGCCTGGACTGCCTGGCGGGAGCCACCGAGCTGGACCTCGAGCGGCGGGAGGTCCAGGAGTGTTACCCCGGCGGCCCGGTCAACATCGTGGACAAGGTGCAGACGATCCACCAGGTGCTGGTCCAGGGTCGCGAGCCGGCGCTCTCGCTTCACATCTACAGCCAGCCCATCGACTCCTGCGTTGCCTTCGACCTCCAGAACCACCGCTGCTATCGCCGCCAGCTCTCCTTCTACAGCCGGTACGGCAAGGTGGTGGCGACCGAAGACGCGCTCCGGGCGCCGGGTTAGGAGACGCCAGTGTCCTCCCGGATCCTCGTCGTCGACGACGACGCGTCCACGCAGCGTCTGCTGGGCGAGTTGCTCACCCGCCAAGGCCACAGCGTCGCCTTCGCCGGCAGCGGCGAGGAGGCCCTGGACCACCTGGCGTCGCACCCGTGCGACCTGGTGCTGCTGGACGTGCGCATGCCGGGCATCTCGGGCTACGAAGCGTGCGCGTTGCTCCGGGAGCGTTACGGCCCGACGATCCCGGTCCTGATGCTCACCTCGCTCGGCGCCGCCGACTCGGCGCGGCGCAGCTACGATGCCGGCGCCGACGACTACATCGTCAAGCCCACGGACCATTCCTCCCTGGTCTTGAAGGTGCGGGCGTTCCTGCGCACCAAGGCCCTCCACGACGACCTGGTGCGCAGCCGCGAGGAGGCCCGCGGCCGAGCCAGGGACCTGGCCCTGCTCCACGAGATCGGACGCGACTGGTCGCTGATCCAGGAGCCCGAGGCCTTCTACCGCATGGCCACCCAGCGCCTGGCGCGTCTCACCCAGGCGCCGATTTGCATCCTCGCGCTCTACGACGCCGCGACCCGCACCCTCGCGGCCGCCGTGCCCGCCTGCGGTCTCGCCGACGAGGTCACTCGAAGGGTCCGCATCGAGAACTACCACAGCCGCTGGAACTTCGAGTCGGGCCGCGCCTACGTGAGCAACGACCCGCGCCGCGACCCACGGCTGTCGCAGGAGCTGGTGAAGATCATCGGCGTCGAGTCGGTGGTGCTCGTGCCGATGCTGGCCGAGGGTACACCCGTGGGCGTGCTGGCGGCGGCCAACAAGCCGGGCGGTTTCACCGACGACGACGTGCAGCTGTTGACGATTTTTGCGGGCCCGGCCGCAACCTTCCTGCGCAGCCGTGCCATCTACGACGCCCAGAGGCGGCACAACGCACGGCTCGAGCGGCTGCCCTCGCTGATGGGCGCCCTGGCCGCCACCACGCCCCGGGCCACGCTCCTGGAGTTGACCACCACCCTGGTCCAGAAGGAGCTGGGTTACGAATCCGTCGGCTTCTACGCGCCGAACCAGGACGACGAGGTCCAGCTCGCGTGCGTGGCGGGTGACGCGCGGCCTCCCGGCCCTCCCGTCGACCTCGACCGACTGCGCTGGGCCCTGCGCGGCGGCGTCCCGCTGCAGTCTCCGATCGCCGGACAGTGTGCGGACCTGGCCGTGCCGGTGGGCGTCGGGGAGCACGCCCAGGGCGTGCTCAACGTGCGGCGCGCCTCGGGGGCCTACCCCGAGGAGGAGGTGGCGCTGCTGACGGCCCTGGCCGGCCAGTTTGCACTCGCCCTGCAGCGGTCCGACAGCATCGCCCGCACCGAGCGGATGGCCAAGCAGATGGCGACGTTGTACGACCTGGGCCTGGAGACGGCGCCGCTGCGCGACCTGAAGCGCCTGTTCGTCAAGGCCACCGAAGAGGCCGGGCGCCTGATCCGCGCCGATCACACCTCCGCGCTGCGTTTCGACGAGGTGCAGAACGAGTTGCGGCTGTTCGCGGCCTGGGCCAGCGATCCGGCCGTCGAGCCGTACTCGGAGCCCGTGTTCAAGGTGGGCGAGGGCATCGCCGGACGCGTGGCGCGGGACCGGATCCCCGCGATGGTCAACGACCTCGAGACCTCGGGGGACTTCGTCCCGAAGGGCAACCCGCTGTCCCGCATCCTGTGTGTCCCCTTGACCTACTTCGACCAGGAACGCGGCGGGCCGGCCCTGTTCGGCGTGCTGAACTCCTCGCGGCGCCCCGGGTCCCCGCGCTTCACCCACGACGACCTCGACTACGTCCAGCGCTTCGCCAGCCAGCTCTCGGTCGCGGTGGCCAACTCCATGGCCTATGCGGCCCAACGCGAGCGCAGCGAGCAGCTGGCCCTGGTGAACAAGGTGATCCGGGAGATCGCCGGCAACCTCTCCCGCGAGCGCGTGCTGGAGACCGCGGTCCGTCGTATCCACGAGGCTTTCCATTTCGCCCTGGTGATGATCAGCGTGCCCGACCGGGAGGCGGCACTCGAACGCAGCATCGCCGTGCCCGGGCCCGAGCCGTCCCGGCTGCTGCGCCAGGAATATCCCCTGGGCACCGGCATCACGGGGCGCGCCATGCGGCAACGCCGCACCATGATCGTGCCCGACGTGAGGAACGATCCCGATTACGCCCGCGTTCTCGAGTCCACGCGCAGCGAGGTGGCGATCCCGATCCTGTCTGGGGACGAGGTGGTGGCGGTCCTGAACGTCGAGAGCGACGAGGTGGGGGGCTTCGGCGCCAGCGAGGTGATGACCCTGGAGACCCTGGCCGAGAGCATCGGCATCATCCTGAGGAACGCCGAGCTCTTCAAGGCCCTCGAGGAGACCAACGCGCGGCTCGTGGAGCTGGACCGGCTCAAGAGTGAGGTGGTCAACGTCGTGGCCCACGACTTCCGGGCGCCCCTGGCGGGCGTCCTGGGCCACGCCGAGGTGCTGGAGCTGCGCCCCGACGCGCCGGCGGAGGAGCGAGCCGACTCGGTGCGGTCCATCGTGCGCGCGGCCACCCACATGGCCAGCCTGGTGGACAAGACGCTCAAGACCACCCGTCTCGAAACCGGCCACTTCCCCTTCGATTTCGGGCTGGCGGACCTCGGGGCCATCGTGGCCGAGGTCTTGGCCCGGAGCCCCGGGGAGCGGGCGTACGAGATCGAGGCCGACCTTCCGGAGGACCCGATCCCGGTCTGGGCCGACAAAGATCGCCTGAGGGAGGTGATCCAGAACCTGCTGTCCAATGCGGCCAAGTACTCGCCCGGGGGCGGACCGGTCCAGATCCAGGTCAAGGTCGACCACGAGAAGGCCGTGGTCCGAGTCGAGGACCACGGTCTCGGCATCGCCCCGGAACACATGGGCCGCCTGTTCCGGCCCTTTTCGCGCATCCGCACACCGAAAACCGCGGGCATCGACGGCTCGGGGCTCGGGCTGTACATCTGCGAGCGCGTGGTGCGCGCCCATGGCGGGCGGATCTGGGCGGAGAGTCAGCTCGATCGGGGCTCGGCGTTCTGCTTCACACTGCCGGTCTACGGCGTGGAGGCCCAGACACGGGCGCCCGTGGTGCTGGTGGCGGCCGCGGACGAGGGCACGCGGCGCCAGGTGCGGCGCGTCGTGGAGGAGTTGGGCTGGTCCGTGGAGGAGGCCCGGGACGGCGTCGAGTCCGTGGAGTCCGCGATCCGGCTGCGGCCGGCGGCGATCGTGTTGGACCGGATCCTGCCGCGCCTGGGCGCCGAGGAGGTGGCCGAACGCCTCCGTGAGATCCCGGCCACCGTCGACGTCGCGCTGTTCGTGCTGGCGGGCGAGGAGGAGCTCAAGGGTGCCGCGCGCTTGTTCCGCGGCTGCCTGACGAAGCCCTTCGATCCCGAGCGGCTCCAGGCGGCCCTCGGAGCGGTGATGTCCAGCGCTCGGTGAACCTGCTCCCGGTCCTCGGAGTCGGGCGCGGCGACGTGGTGGCGGTGGCGGGCGCCGGAGGCAAGAGCTCCCTGGTGTCGGCGCTGGCCCGGGAGGCCCGCGACGCCGGACTACGCGTCGCGGAGGCCGCCACCGCCCAGCGCGCGCTGGCGCCGCTGGAGCCGGAGCGCATCGCGGCGCTCAGGGCCCACCACGACCTCGTGCTGGTGGAGTGCGACGGCGCGCGGGGCCGTTGGCTGAAGACGCCGGCGGCTCACGAGCCCGTGGTGCCCCCTTGCGCCAGCATGCTGCTCGTGGTCGCCTCCCTGGAGGCGTTCGGAAGGCCCCTCCTCGCCGAAGTGGTGCACCGCCACGAGCGGGTGGCCGCTGCCTCGAGCCGTGAGTCCGGCTCGACGATCGACGCCTGGGTGATCACGCGGGCGCTCGGCTCCGGCTACCCGGACCGTCGCCCCACGGGGGCGCGTCTGGTGGCCTTCCTCAACGCGACGGAAAGCGCGGAGGCGTGGGCCCGGGCGGTCGGGGTCGCCTCCGGCCTGGTGCCGCCTTATGGCGCCGTCTTCGCGGGTTCGGCGCGCCAGGGGAAAGCCGCGCGTGTTCCCGTGTTCTGGGCCGTGGTCCTGGCCACCGGGCAACCAGGCGCCGGCGAGGCCCGCCCGCCGGCTGCTGGCGCGGTGGACGCGCTGCTGGCGGCCGGCCTGCAGCGGGTGACGGTCGTCCTCGGCCGCCACGCCGAGGATCTCCCGCGCGCGTTCCCCCCAGACCCCCGAGTTGAGCTGCTGCGGGAGGACGCCGCCGGCCGGGACGATCCGGCCCGGCTCTGGCGTCACGCGATCGAGGCCCACGGCTCGGCCGCCGATGTGGCGCTGGTGGTTCCGGCCACGGCCCGAGGCCTCGGCTCCGTTCCGGTCGCGCGCCTGCTGTCGGCCGCACCGGCCCCGGTGCTCGCCGCGCGCGACGGCGATCTGGTCCAGGCCCTGCTTTTCGCGCGGGAGCGGTTCCCCGAGCTTCTGGCCCTCGAGGACGGAGTGGATCCGGAGGAGTTGCTGCGCCGCCACTCCGACGGGGCCACGCCCCTCGCGGAGCGGTCCGAGGATCCAACGTCCCACCGGAACGACACTCGCGTCTGATATCCTCCTCGCCCCATGCCCGTCGCCGTGGCCGCCCTGGGTGGCAACGCGATCGTCAGCGATGGCGACGCCACCGCGGTGGACCTGGGCCGCGCCCCGCTCGCGTTGGCGCGACTGGTGGGCCTGGGCTGGGACCTCGTCGTCACGCACGGCAACGGTCCGCAAGTGGGCCAGCGCCTGCTCGAGGTCCAGGCCGCCGGCAACGCTGACGCCCGCCTGGACCTGCTCGACGCCGAGACCGGCGGCGCGCTGGGCTACCGCCTGCAGCAGTGCCTCGGCAACGCCCTGGGCGACCTCGGCGCGCCGCAGGTGGTGGCCTCGCTCCTGACCCAGGTGGTCGTGGCGGCGGACGATCCCGCGTTCGCGTTGCCCTCCAAGCCGGTGGGGCCGTTCTACGACCACACGCGCTCCGAGGCGCTGAAGCGCGAGCACGGCTACCAGATGGTCGAGGACGCCGGCCGCGGCTTCCGGCGCGTGGTGGCCTCGCCGGAGCCGCTGGAGATCGTCGAGACCCGCGCCATCGCGGCGCTGGTCGAGGCCGGCGTGATCGTGATCGCGGCGGGTGGTGGTGGCATCCCCGTGGTCCGCGACGCCTCCGGCCGGCTCCGTGGTGTGGAGGCGGTGATCGACAAGGACCGCGCCTCCTCGTTGCTGGCGCGCCTGCTGCGGGCCGACCTGCTGTTGATCCTCACCGACGTTCCGGAGGTGCGCCTCGACTTTCGCACGGCCCAGGAGCGCGCGGCGCGACGCCTGAGCGTCGACGAGGCGCGGGGGCACCTGCAGGCCGGGCAATTCCCCGCCGGGAGCATGGGTCCGAAGGTGGATGCGGCCGCCGAGTTCGTCGCCCAGACCGGCCGGCTCGCCCTCATCACCTGCGCGGACCGCATGCTGGATGCCCTGGTCGGGACCGCGGGAACCCTGATCCATCCATGAGGCTCGCCTGGGCCTTCGCGCTGCTGCTGGCCGCCGCCGAGCCGCCTTTGCCACCCATGTCGCGCCACACCCACCCGAGCGGCGCTTTCAGCTTCGAGGCACCGCTGTCCTGGACGGTGAGGCCCGTGGAGGGCAAGGAGTCGCTGCTCGAGGCGGCGGGGGATGGCCAGATGGTGCGCTTCGCCTACACGGCGGGTGAGGCCGGATTCGACGCCCTGCACGTCTCCTGCATGCTCGAACGTTTGCGCCCCGAGCCTGAGACCTCGCCCCGAATCCGCTACGAGTACGACTTCCTGAGCGGAACGGTGGGAGAGTTCCGGTTCCTGGACTCGGCCTTCGAAGTGCACTACGACAGCCCCGTGGACGGCAGCCGCGAGTGGCGCCAGCGCAACGTCACCTTGGTGGGAGGCGGCCGGTCGTTGTGCGTCATCCTCCACGCACCGGCGAAGACCTGGAAGAAGTCGAAGCCCACGCGCGCCGTGCAGGAGGCGATCCTGCGCAGTGTGCTGCTGCCGTGAGCGAGCCCGCGTCGCGGGCGCCGGCCCGGCCCCGCCGTCAGATCTGGTCCATCGGCGGTGGCAAGGGCGGCATCGGCAAATCCCTGCTCGCCGCGGCCATCGGCTGGCAGCTCGCGCGGCTGGGCAAACGCGTGATCCTGGTGGACGCCGACCTGGGCGGAGCCAACCTGCATACCTGCCTCGGCCTGCGGAGCCCGGAGCGCACGCTCGGAGACTTCATCCGGCGACGCTTCGAACGCATCGAGGATGTCCTGGTGCAGACCGGCGTGCCCCTGTTGCGCCTGATCTCCGGGGCCTCGGACTTCCTGGGCGCGGCGAACATAAAGTACCAGCAGAAGGTGCGGGTCCTGAACCGGATCCGCTCGCTGGAGGTGGACGTGGTGCTGCTGGACCTGGGGGCGGGGACGTCGTACAACATCGTCGACTTCTTCCTGGTCTCCGATGTCGGCCTGCTGACCGTGGTGCCCGAGCCTACTTCGATCGAGAACGCGTACCGCTTCATCAAAAGCGCGCTCTACCGGCGCCTCCGCAATGCCGCGCGCAACCAGGAGGTGCGGCAGACCGTCGAGGCCGCCCTCGACGCCAAGAACCCGCAGGGCATCCGCACGCCCCTGGACCTGCTGGGCGCCATCGAGGAGGACCATCCCGAGGAGGCGGCCTTGTTCAGGCGCGAGATCGCGGGCTTCCGTCCCTGTTTCGTGGTGAACCAGGTGCGGGAGGACGCCGACGCCGCGATCGGGCACCAGCTGGTGGCCGCCTGCGCCCGTCACCTCGGCGTCCACAGCAGCTACGTCGGCTACGTCCATTACGACGAGGCGGTCTGGCGCTCCGTGCGCCAGCGGCGCCTGTTCATGCTCGACGCCCCGCGGGCCCGGGCCGCGGAGGACGTGGCGCGCCTGACGCGGGTGCTGCTCCAAGGTGAGGCCCTGCCCCCGCCGTGGTGAGGAGATGAGCCGCCCGAGCTACTACGACTCCCTGGGCCTGCCCCGCGACGCAACGCCGGAACAGGTCGAGAAGGCCTATCACTTCTTCGCCTCGATGTACGAAGACGCCGCACTCGCGACCTACTCGCTGCTCGACGTCGAGGAGCAACGCCTGGCCCGTGCCCGCGTCCGCCAGGCCTATGAGGTGCTGCGAGATCCCGTGCAGCGCCAACTCTACGACGGCGGCCTGGCCGAGGCGCCCGAGGCCGGCGCCTCAGCCGTGCGCCCCGAGCCCGATGCCCGCGCGACCCCAAACGAGGAGCGTCCCACCGACCCCCTGCCGGCCGCCAGAGGCGTCCTGTCGGAGCCCGTCACCGGGGAGAGCCTGAAACGCGCGCGCGAGGAGCGGCGGATCACGCTGCGCGAGATCGCCAGCTCCACCAAGATCGGCGTGCGTTTCCTCGAGTACATCGAGGCCGACCGCCACGGCGACCTGCCGGCTCCGGTCTACATCCGCGGCTTCGTGTACGAGTACGCGCGTTTCGTCGGGCTCGACCCGAAGAGCACCGCGGACGCCTACCTGAAGCGGGTGCGGCAGGCTCCTTGACGGCGTGAGGCGGGGCCTGCGACAGGGGCGGCAGACCACGGGCCTTTTTCGTCTTGACGGCGTGGTCGGCACGAAACTAATATCGGCACATATGAACAAGCGTGCATATGTGGTCCGGAGAGTGGCCCGCGCTCTGGTTCCGCCCGCGGCCGCGGCCGACCTGGCCGAGACCTTCTCGCTGCTCGGCGACCCCACCCGCACCCGCATCCTGCACGCCCTGTCGGTGGACGAGTTGTGCGTCGGCGACCTGGCGCTGCTGCTCGGAGTGAGCCAATCGGCCCTGAGCCACCAGCTCCGACTGCTGCGCGACCGGCGCCTGGTGGCGGTGCGCCGTGAGGGCCGCAGGCTCTATTACCGGCTGCAGGACGAGCACATCCGGACCCTGGTGGACATGGGCTTGTCCCACGCCCGCGAGGCGCGCCGATGAACGCCGCGCCGCAAGGCGAAGCTGGCGGTGTTTGCCCCGGCTGCGAGGGCGAGCGCACCCAGGTATTCGAGGTCGAGGGCCTGTGTTGCGCCGCGGAGGTGAGCCAGATCGAGGGCGGGCTGCGCTCCCTGCCCGGCGTCTGCTCGGTGTGGGCTTCGGCCCTGACGCGCCGCGCCACGGTGGTGCACACCCTGAAGGACGGTGCGATCGAGGCGGCGCTCGGGACGCAGGGTTTCCGGGCGCGCGTTTTGCGGCCGGTCGAGGTCGCGCCCACGGCCAGCCTGCTGCCAACCGGCCTGGCGGCCCTGCTGACGGTGGCGGGCTTCGTCACCTGGTACTTCGCCGCGCGCTTCGCCGGGCTGGCGTTTCTGCCGGCGATAGCGATCGGGGGCCAGCCCATCGCGCGGAAGGGCTGGGCCCGCGCGCGGGCGGGCGCCCTCGACATGAACGCCCTGATGACGATCGCCGTGGCCGGTGCGATCGCCATCGGCGAGTGGGCGGAAGGCGCCACCACCGTGGCCCTGTTCTCCCTCGCCCAGGCCCTCGAGTCGCGCAGCCTGGAGCGGGCGCGGCGCGCCATCGCAGGCCTCGTGCGCCTGGCCCCGGAGACGGCAGTCGTGACGCGAAATGGGTTGCAGGAACGCGTGCCGGCCGAGGAGGTGCGTCCAGGCGAGACGCTGGTGGTCGGAGCGGGCGAGCGCGTGGCGCTGGACGGCCTGGTGCGGGAGGGCCGCAGCGAGCTCGACCAGGCGCCCCTGACGGGCGAGTCCCGGCCCGTGGCCAAGGCTGCGGGCGACATGGTCCTCGCCGGCTCGATCAACGGCGGCGGCGTGTTGCGCGTCCAGGTCACGCGCCGGGCCGCCGAGACGACGTTGGCGCGGCTGGTGCGGCGGGTTGAGGAGGCGCAGGCCTCCCGGGCGCCCGCCCAGGGCCTGGTGGACCGCTTCGCCGCGGCCTACACGCCGGCGGTCGTGGCCCTGGCGGTGGGGGTCGCTGCGTTGCCGCCCCTGCTCGGCCTCGGCGCCTTCACGGACTGGTTGTACCGCGCGCTGGTCCTGCTGGTGATCGCATGCCCCTGCGCCCTCGTGATCTCGACGCCGGTGGCGATCGTGTCGGGCCTGACCGCGGCCTCGCGCCGCGGCGTGCTGGTGAAAGGAGGCGCGCATCTCGAGGCCCTGGGCCGGATCCAGGCCGTGGCCTTCGACAAGACGGGCACCCTGACCACCGGCCGACTCGCCGTAACCGACGTGCTGGCGGCGCCCGGCTTCCAGCCCTCCGAGGTCCTCTCCGCGGCCGCCGCCCTCGAGGTCCACGCGGGCCATCCCGTCGGGGAGGCCATCGTGCGGGCCGCGCGCGAGAGGCGCCTCGATCCGGCGCAGGCCTCGGAGGTGCGTGTGGTTCCCGGGCGCGGAGTCCACGGCCAGGCCGCCGGGGACGAGATCCTGGCCGGCAGCCATCGGCTGTTCGACGAGCGCGGGCTGTGCGACCACCGTCTGGACGCCGAGTTGCTGCGACTGGAGGGCGAGGGCAAGAGTGTGGTCCTGGTGGGCCGACCGAGCACCGGCCTGCTTGGTGCCGTGGCCGTCGCCGATGGCATCCGACCCGAGGCCAGCGATGCGGTCGCCGATCTGCGCCGCGACGGGATCGCCGCAGCGATGCTGACCGGGGACAACCCGAGAACGGCCGAGAGCATCGCCCGTGCGGTGGGCATCGACGATTGGAGGGCGGACCTGCTGCCCGAGGACAAGGTCGAGCGGGTGCGCGCTCTGTGCGCCGAGCGGCCGACGGCGATGGTGGGCGACGGCGTCAACGATGCGCCGTCCCTGGCCACCGCGACGGTCGGGATCGCCGTAGGTGGACGTGGAGCGGACGCGGCCCTGGAGACCGCGGACGTCGTGCTGATCGCCGAAGACCTGCGGCGTATCCCTGAGAGTGTGCGCCTGGGGCGCGCCACCCGGAGGCGCATCCGCGAGAACGTCGCCTTTGCGATCGGCGTCAAGGCCGCCGTGCTGCTGCTGGCCGTGGCGGGCTACGGCTCGTTGTGGACCGCCGTGGCCGCCGACATGGGCGCGTCACTGCTCGTGATCGCCAACGGCCTGCGCCTGCTCGGCGCGCACCCCGCATCGTCAGGCCGGGGGGTGAGCCGGGGTCAGTCGTCGACCTCGATCAGCCGGAACTGGAGCAGGTGGTGACAACAATGCTTGAAGTGCGCGCGTGACCACTCTTCGACGCCGATCGGCCCGAACACGGGATGGGTGTGAACGGCCCCTGGGCTCGTCACCACCTGTTCCAGGAAACGCTCGACCTCGAGGCTCAGGACCGCCACGGCTTCCGAGATCTGGGAGAAACGCAGGGCCGGCAACCCCTCCTCGAGCAAGGGGTTCATGAAGCCCTGGGGTGTCGGCCGATCGTGATGGAGGAACGCCCTCAGCGCCGGGCGCCGCTCTTCAGGGACCGGGCACGCGACGCGCGTGCGGCCCGTGGAGACCTCGAAGCTCCAGAGCAGATGCTCGACCATCTGCTGGGCCGTCATGCGACCCCAGCGGGGCGCCCGTCCTGGCGCCAGCTGAGCCAACGCGAGCGGTAGCGCCGACCCGAGGAACAGGTGCCGGAGGCCCGCATCGTTCACGTCGAACCGCATCCTCATCCAGGGTCCACCAGGGCGGAGTGTTTCAGTAGCTGCTGGCGCCGCCGGCGGCGGGTTTCTGCCCTTGACTCTCCTGGAGGATCTTCACCCCGACGCTGGCGCCGATGCGGTCGGCCCCGGCCTCGATCATGGCCTGGGCGGACTTGAGGTCGCGCACGCCGCCGGCGGCCTTCACGCCCATCTCGGGCCCGACCACGCGCCGCATCAGGGCCACGTCGGCGACGGTGGCCCCGGCGGGCCCGAAGCCGGTTGACGTCTTCACGAAGTCGGCGCACGCCGCCTTGCACACCACGCAGGCCTTGACCTTCTCGTCGTCGTCGAGCAACGCGGTCTCGAGGATGACCTTGACGATCGCGCCGCCGCGGCGGCCGGCCTCGACCACGGCCACAACGTCACGCTCGACGCTGCGGTAGTCGCCGGACTTGAGCGCGCCCACGTTCATGACCATGTCCAGCTCCCGGGCCCCGTCCTCGAGGCAACGCGTGGCCTCGTAGGCCTTCACGTCGGGGGTGGTGGCGCCCAGCGGGAAGCCGACCACGCTGCACACCCGCGTCTCGAAGCCGGAGAGCAGCTCCGCGCAGGTGCGCACCCAGGCCGGGTTCACGCACACGGTGGCGAAGGCGTGTTGGCGCGCCTCCGCGCACAAAGCCTCGATCTGCTGGCGGGTGGCGTCGGGTTTGAGCAGGGTGTGGTCGATCAGGCGCGCGATCTCGCGCGGGTACTGGACGCCGGCGCGCAGCCCGAAGCGATCGGCGCCGTGGCCGACGTAGCGGCCGATCCGGTCGGGGCAGCAGCCGCCCGGGGCAGCGTGGCAGGCGCAGGGCGGCTCGTCCCGAGCCTGCAGTTGCGAGAGCACGGCCTGGACCACGGCCTCGACGAGGCGCGCGTCGCTCACTTGAGATAACTCGCCTCGATGGCCCGGATCTTGTCGACGCGACGCTTGTGCCGGTCCTCGGTGCACTCCGACGACAGGAAGGCCGCGACGATCTCGGCCGCCCGCGCGGAGTCCACGAACTTCGCGCCCAGGGTGAGCACGTTGGCGTCGTTGTGCTGGCGGGCGTTGCTCGCGGCCGCGGCGTCCACACACAGGGCCGCGCGGACGCCGGGCACCTTGTTGGCGGCCATCGCGGAGCCGATCCCCGCACCGTCCACCAGGATCCCGAAACGGGCCTCGCCCGCGCGCACGGCGCGGGCCACACCCAGGGCGATGTCCGGGTAGTCCACGGCTGCAGCGGAGAAGGTGCCGAGGTCGCGGAAGGCGTAGCCGAGGCGCAGCAGCAGACCCTTCAATTCCTCCTTCAGCGGGAAGCCCCCATGGTCTGCGCCGATGGCGACCAGGCGCCCGGCGGCGGCGGCCGGCGAGGCCACGAAGCGAACGCGGCGGGTGGCCGCGAGATCCCGCGCCCACGGGGTGATCAGCGCGCCCGGCGAGGTCGCGATCTCGCTGCCCTCGGGAACGGCGAGCACGTCCTCGCCGGTGATCACGGTCTTCATCGCGAGCGGCGATGGTAGCATACGCGCCCATGCGCTCCCCGGCGATGGCGTGACGGATCTTCTCTCTCGCGCCATCTTCTGGGCGGCCGACGCGGTCTTCGGGCCTTGGACGCTGGTGCTGCTGCTGGGAAGCGGCGTCTTCCTCAGCCTGCGTTACCGCCTGGTGCAGATCACCCGATTCCGTGAAGCCCTGCGCACCCTGGTGCCGAAGCCGGACCAGGCCGCGGCCGGCGCCCTGTCGCCCTTCCAGGCCTTCATGACCGCGCTGGCAGCCTCGATCGGCACCGGCAACATCGCCGGTGTCGCCACGGCGGTGGTCTCTGGCGGGCCGGGGGCGGTGTTCTGGATCTGGTGTTACGGCTTCTTCGCCACCACCATCAAGCTGACCGAGGCGGTGCTGGGTCTGCGTTTCCGCCAGGCGGGGGAGGGCCGCCTGCAGACGGGACCGATGTTTTACCTCCGGGACGGCCTCAGGGCGCCCCGCCTGGCCTGGGTGTACGCGCTGGTGGCGGGTGTCGCAGCGTTGACGACGACACCCTTCACGCAGCCCAACTCGATCGCGGTGGTGTTCCAGAGCGAGTTCGGGATCCCAACCCTCGCCTCGGGCATCGGGATCGCCGTTCTGGCCTGGGCGGTGATCATCGGCGGCATCACCTCGATCGGGCGTGCGGCCGAGAAGCTGGCGCCGCTGAAGGTGGGCCTGTACCTGCTGGGTGGCCTGGTCGTGATCGCCACCCATGCCGCGCGCATCCCCGACACGCTGCTGCTGATCCTGCGCGAGGCGTTCTCGATGCAGGCCGCGGCGGGCGGCGGACTCGGCATGCTGGTGGCGATGCGTTACGGGCTGGCGCGGGGCATCTATGCCAACGAGGCCGGCTACGGCACGGCCGCGGTGGCCTACGCCACGGCCCGCAGCCGCGAGCCGGTGCAGCAGGGGCTGAACGCGGTGATCGAGGTCTTCATCGTGTCGTGCCTGACGTCGTCGATCAGCGCCTTGACCATCCTGCTGTCTGGCGTGTGGAGCTCGGGCCAAACCAGCACGGCCGTGGTGGCCGAGGCCTTCAACACCGCGATCCCGGTGGCGGGAGGCTGGATCGTGGCCTTCTGCGCGTTCCTGTTCGGCTACACGACGCTGATCGGCTGGGCGTACTACGGCGAGCAGTTCCTCGAGTACGTGTTCGGGCCGCGAATCGTGGTGCCGTACCGATGGGTGTATTGCGGCCTCGTGGTGCTGGGGGCGACCAGCAAGGTGGACCTGGTCTGGGCCTGGGGTGACCTGATGAACGGCCTCCAGATCTTTCCGAACCTGGTGGGCGTGCTGGGCCTGTCGGGCCTCGTCGCCGCGGTGTTGCGGGAGCGGGGACACAGGGCGGCGTGAGCGGCATCAAACGCCGCCGGGGTCTCCTGGAGTGCGAGGGCGTCTCCCTCGAGGGCCTGGCCACGGAGCACGGGACCCCGCTGTACGTGTATTCGGCAGCGGAGATCCTCGACAGCTACGAGGCCTACGACCGCGCCTTCGCGACCCTGCCCCACCGGATCTGCTACGCCCTCAAGGCCAACAGCTCGGGGGCGTTGCTGCGGCTGCTCGCCAGCCGCGGCGCGGGCGCCGACATCGTGTCGGGTGGCGAGTTGTTGGCCGCGCTGCGGGCAGGTTTCCCGCCGCAGCGGGTGGTGTTCTCGGGGGTCGGCAAGACCGAAGCGGAGATCCGGCTCGGCCTCGAACATGGCATCGGCGAGTGGAACGCGGAGAGCGAGGACGAGATCGAACGCCTCGCGGGCGCCGCCCGGGTGGCCGGGCGCACCGCCCGGGTCACGCTGCGCGTCAACCCCGACATCGACCCCAGGTCGCATCCCTACGTGTCGACGGGGCTTCACGAGAACAAGTTCGGCGTGGAGATCGGGCGGGCCGTGGAGATCCTGGAGCGCGCGCGGCGGCTGGCGGGCATCAGCATCGCCGGCGTGCAGTGCCACATCGGCTCGCAGGTCGCGGACCTCGAAGCCCTGGAGCAGGCGGCCCGGGCGCTGGCTGCGCTGAGTCGCGAGCTCATCCAGCGCGGCTTCGCCCTCGAGACCATCGACCTGGGGGGCGGTCTCGCGGTGGCCTACGAAGGCGGGCCCGGGCCTACCCCGGCCGACCTGGCCGCCCGCGTGGTGCCGAGCGTCGCGCCCCTGGGCCTGATGCTGCTCCTCGAGCCCGGCCGGTCCCTGGTCGCCCGCGCCGGCATCCTGCTCACGCGTGTGTTGTACGTGAAGCAGAACACGCGCAAACGCTTCGTGATCGTGGACGCCGGCATGAACGACCTGTTGCGGCCCTCGCTCTACGACGCCTTCCACCGGATCGAGCCCGTGCGGGAGCGCGCCGCGCCGGCGCGCCTGGTGGACGTGGTCGGGCCGGTCTGCGAGACGGGCGACTTCCTGGCGCGGGATCGCCGGCTGCCGGAGGTGGAGCCGGGGGACGTGCTGGCCGTGCGCGACGTCGGTGCCTACGCCTTCAGCATGGCCTCCAACTACAACCTGAGGCCGCGCCCGGCCGAGGTGCTGGTCGAGGCGGGGCGCGCCCGGCTGGTGCGCCGGCGCGAGGGCTTCGAGGACCTGGTGCGGACGGAAGTGGTCTGAACCCCCGCGCTTCGCTACTCCGACTTCCAGACGCGTTCGTAACGCAGGATACCGGTCGCGTCGATCACCAGGTTGCGCACCTCGCTGCGCTGCACGGTGAAGGAGGCCACGTGATACAGCGGGACCCAGGGCATGTCGCGCTGGAACAACTCCTGTGCCTCGCCGTACGCGCGCGCGCGGCTGTAGTCGTCGGGGGCCATGCGGCCGCGTTTCAGGATCGCGTCCATGGGCTGGCTGCGGTAGCGGCTGCGATTGGTGACGCCGAGCGCAGGTATCGAGAGCAGGGCGGTCAGGAAATCGTTGGGGTCGGTGGTGTCGGCCTGCCAGCCCAGCGGCATCATGTCGTACTCGCCCCGGCTGCCGCGCGTCACGTACTCCGACCAGCTCGCCACCGGCAGAAGCCGCGCCCGGATGCCCACCTGGGCCAGGTCGTCCCGGATCGTGGCCGAAAGGCGTGCCGGGTCGGGCATGTAGGGGCGCGCCGAGTTCACCGACAGCAGCGTGGTCTCGAAGCCCTCGGGATGGCCGGCCGCGGCCAGCAGTCGGCGCGCCGCGGGCCGGTCCAGGGAAAGCTCCCGGGTCCGTGTCGAATAACCCAGCAGCGCCGGCGGCAGCGGGTTGCGGGCAGGCTCCCCATGACCTCCCAGGATGCTCTCCACCAGCAGATCCCGGTCGACGGCCCGGGCGATCGCCTGTCGCACGCGAACGTCGTCGAGGGGCGGTCGTTCGTTGTTCAGGGACAGGAAGGCGAGGTTCAGGCCGGTCCGCGAGTCGAGGCTGAGGCCGGGTAGGCCGCGCAACGAATTGATGCGGCGTTGGCCGACGGCCGACGTGACGTCCACCTCCTTTCGCAGCAGGGCCGCTACCAGCGCCTCCTCGCTCGAGTAACGACGGAACAGGACGTGGAGCAGGCGCGGCGCGCCGCCCCAGTGGGCCGGGTTGGCGGCCAACTCGACCAGGCCCGGGCGGGCCGTCACCAGGCGGAAGGGTCCGGTCCCGACCGGGCTGGCGCCCGATGCCATCGCGGTCGGGCTCACCATGGAGAAAAACGGCTGGGAGAGCGTGGCCAGCAGCGCCGCGCTCGGCCGCTCGAGCTCGATGGAGACCACGTAGGGGCCCAGGCGCCGGGCGCGCCCGGGAAAACCGTGGGCCCGGCGCAACTTCTCGATGTTGTCCGCCACCGCCGACGCGTCGAAGGGCGCGCCGTCGTGGAAACGCACGCCCTGCCGCAGCGTGAAGGTCCAGGTCCGGTTGTCCACCGTGGCCCAGGTGGTGGCCAGGGCGGCCTCGGGCTTGTGCCGGCGAGTCCGGAAACCGATCAGGGTGTCACAGGTGTTGGCGACGACGGCGGCCGACACCAGGTCGGTCGCCTGGTGCGGGTCGAGGGTGACGGGGTCCACGAGCAGGCCCACCACCAGGCTGTCGGTGGACACCGCCAGCAGCATGGCGAGAAGCGTGCTCATGCGGGAGCGACCAGTATA
>Ga0187893_10005021_pt1 | contig 24304 bp, 25 predicted proteins | sample MA1701074metaG_FD_139574 | JGI IMG/M metagenome (GOLD analysis project Ga0187893, IMG submission 139574) | White microbial mat communities from a basaltic lava cave in the Kipuka Kanohina Cave System on the Island of Hawaii, USA - MA170107-4 metaG ...
AATCGACGGTCGAACCACAAGCGGCGGATCGGTGGACGCGATGCGCTGGCTCCCCCGCTTACCGGCGCATAGACGTCAAGACGATATCGGTTCTTATCTTCCGCTAACTTAACCGTCTCATCCTTGGCGATCGAACTCGTTCCTAACACGCCGCCGACGGCCCATGCACTCAACTGAGAGAATCGAGCCAGCTTCCCGAGATCTCTCATGTCGGATTGGCGACCGCTATAGACTTTCCCCTCCATGGGCAGACGGAGCTTATACCATTCATCGGCTTGAACAAACTCAAACAGTTCGTTCCCGATTGGTGTAAAGCCTCTGAGCCGCAAGGCATTCGGCCGGCGATAATAGACCGCACCTTCAACCCGCGACACGATGGGAATGAGTCCCCCTCGCACTTTGGCACTGAACAGTCCTTTCAGAGAATGGACCGCCGCATTTCGCTGACGCAACAAAGCCGTTAATTCTTCCGCCGTCACCTGTTTAAGCGGCAGCTCCTCATTTGGTGCCATAAGGGCACAACCAGTCAATAACATGACCGCAAACGGCACAATAACCGACACAAAGGCCTGGCGCTTAGCGATGGTGCTTGTTGAATGATCAGCACAGCCCTGGTTCTTACGCCAATACCGCATCGAGCGCCTCTCGCACTTCTTGAATGCCGATCAAATCCATCCCCTCGATAGGCTCCAGCTTGGCCAGATTCCGCTCAGGCAAAATGCAGCGTTTAAATCCCATCTTGGCCGCTTCGCGAATGCGCGCTTCCGCTTGGCTGACGGCACGCACCTCTCCGCCCAACCCAACTTCCCCTAACACCAACATCCCAGGCTCGACGGGCACCTCCCGCAAGCTCGATGTGACGGCCGCCACAATTCCTAGGTCGATCGCCGGCTCGTCAATATGCATCCCTCCGACGACGTTCACATAGACATCCAGTCCGGAAAGGTGTACGCCCAACCGCTTCTCCATGACGGCGAGCAACAGCGAGACTCGATTCAACTCCACCCCGTTCGCCATCCGTTTGGGCATCGCATAGCTTGTCGAAGAGACCAACGCTTGGAGTTCCACCAGGATTGGTCTGGTGCCCTCGAGACTCGACACGACCACCGACCCCGTACTCCTTTGAGGGCGTTCAGCTAAGAACAACTCTGAGGGGTTGTTCACTTCTTCGAGTCCCGCATCCTTCATTTCAAAGACACCGATCTCATTCGTCGATCCAAAACGATTCTTCACGGCGCGGAGGATCCGGTAGCTATGTCCCTTGTCCCCTTCAAAATACAGGACCGTATCGACGATATGTTCCAGCAATCGAGGCCCGGCGATTGCCCCTTCTTTGGTGACATGCCCAATGATGAAGACAGGAACTCCGGTCCGCTTGGCAAACCACATGAGCTGCCCGGCCACCTCCTGCACCTGGCTAATGCTGCCGGGAGCAGACGTCAGCTGTTCCGTGTAGACAGTTTGAATCGAATCGACGACGACCGCTGCCGGCTCAATGTTCTGCACCGCTTTCAGGATCTGTTCAAGGGAAGTTTCGGCCAATATGAGCAAATGCGGATGCTCGATACCCAGACGCTGCCCGCGCATCTTGATTTGTCGAGGAGATTCTTCGCCGGAGACATACAGAACGGGTGTGTCCTTTGCGGCCAACTTCGGTAGGACTTGCAACAACAGCGTCGTCTTGCCGATCCCGGGATCTCCTCCGATCAAGATCACCGAGCCGGGAATCACGCCACCCCCCAGAACCCTGTCAAATTCCCCGATGTGCGTGAGCCGACGATCCTCTCCCACTACCTCGATGTCGGAAATGGGCGTCGCTTCAGCCTGAACTGTTTTCATCGCAGCGGGACGGCCCTTGCCGGTCGCCGCCTGCCGCTCCTCCTTCATCGTGTTCCAGCCGCCGCAGTCTGGACAACGACCAAGCCACCGTGGCGCTTGATGTCCACAGGACTGGCACGAAAAAACGATCTTGGGTTTCAAAAATTACCCTCACAGAGAAACAGTCTCATGCGACTATCTTAATGGATGCACCGAGGGAAGAAAAGCCGGGAAAATCCGAGCTCCGAAGCAGGGTCCCGACTGGGGTGCTGTGAAGTTTTGAAGAATTATATAGCTTTTCACAATCCAGGTCTCATCTCAGCCATCTTCCCTGCGGAGAAGCATACGCACTCTTTCGACGAACGCCACACTACCACCACAGTAGAGCTTCAGCGATATCGCACCTCAGAATTTTAGTCTTGACGGACCATCAAATGTACCCTATTTTCCCACTTGTTGATTAACATAGTCATATTCTATGAAGCTCTCAAAAAAAAGCGAGTATGGTCTTCGAGCCTTACTTGAACTGACGCTGGCACATGGTCATGCCACGCTGCAGCGGCATGACATTGCGGCTCGACAGCATATCCCCGTCGAATTTTTGGAGCAGATTCTTCTCATGCTCAAACGAGCCGGCGTTGTCTCCAGTCGACGTGGGGTAAAGGGGGGATATGTCCTCATCAAACCGCCGAAGGATGTCACGCTGGGGCAAGTGATCCGCATACTCGATGGTCCCCTCGCTCCAATCGGTTGTGTCAGTAAGACGGCGTATCAAAAATGCAGTGATTGTCCTTATGCGAATATGGCGCGCTGCCCTGTACAGGAGGTGATGGGTACAGTCCGTGACGCAATCGCCGGAATTTTAGATCACTATACCCTTGCCGACTTTGCGTCCGGCCGCTACAAGGGCTGACCCTCGATGGATACTGTTGTTCTTGTCCTGATTACGTTTGTGGCCGCCACGGTGAATGGCGCGCTCGGATACGGTTTTTCTTCCATCACCGTTCCTGTCGCCTTATTGTTTTACACCAATCGCATTTTGAACCCGGCCCTTGTGCTCATTGAACTCGTCCTCAATAGCTATGTGCTGTTCATGAATCGAAAAAGTGTCCCGAACATCTGGCGACGGGTGAGTCCCATTCTGATCGGCTTAGTCATCGGAATCGGCGTCGGCAGCTACATTCTCTTTCTGGTTCAGCCGGCCTGGATCAAGTTCGTCACCTATTTCTTTCTGTTACCCTTGATTCTGCTTCAAGCGGCCGGCATCCGGAAACCCATTCAAGCTGAACGTGCCATTGCCGTCCCCTTTGGGGTGGGAATCGGCACACTTTATTCCGTCACGACTATTTCCGGCCCCCCGCTTGCTCTTCTCTTCAATAATCAGGGCTACGCCAAGCAGGACTTCCGGGCCGCATTGGGAGTCATACGCGTTGCGGAATCCTCTCTCACGGCCATCGCCTATGGATTTATCGGCTTCTATAGCGCCGGCAGTATGGAAATTATTCCTTACATCATTCCCAGTGTCATGATCGGGATCCCTTTAGGAACGTATCTCATTCGCTTGATAGATCCCGAGACATTCCGGCGCATTTGCATGGCGTTCGATGGGTTGATCGTTGGGTTTGGCCTCTCTCGAGTCTTGACTGAATTAGACCTGGCCTCAACCGTCACCACGTACAGCATTCTGTCGATCGTGATTCTGATAAACGGCTATTTGCTGTTCCGGTTTTTTAGAGATCGCGCCGACCCCCATCGAATTCCGTCTTGATGGCTATCCATCTTCGGTCTTTCACGACCGTGGGAACCGACGGAAAAACCTATCCTCTTTCAGCTTTTCCGCTATTACCCTGACGGTACTTGAAGGTTGAATCCTTCACACCTGCAACTGCCCCTGGTTCGACAAGATACCTAACTTGTTGAATAATTGTAATTCTCTTCTCTTATTTCTTGGGTATAAGTTTTGCTGAACCCCCTGATCGTCCTGCATTGCGTACTTGAACAAACAAGGTCTAGTCATCGCAATTCACCTGTAAGGAGTGTTTCGTATGAAGACACATGTGACTTCGATCAATCTGGTCTATAGGAAGTTTGCCATCGCGTTGGCCCATCTCATGATGTTAAGTGTCATCGCCCTTCCACTGGCCGGATGTGGTGACGATAGCGGAGGAGCACCACCCATCTCTTCACTCTCCACACCGACAGAGACTCCTTCTGAAACGGACACACCTCCTGGTGGAATCGAAGGATCAGACTCTAATACTCCTCCGAACAAGGTGACGGAGTCAGACCATGATGGTCGTCCAACTGAACTCGCAGAGTTAAACCCTGAACTTTCCGATGAAGATGAAGACCCGACGATCTCAATGACTCCCACCCCAGCCGGGGTCACTGCGCGGTTGTCATGGGACGCGTCCACTGATCCCAATGTGGCCGGTTACCATGTCTATTACGGAAAAGAATCATCTGGAGAGCCTGGCTCATGTTCCTATGAGGGAAGCCAAGGGGTCACGGCTCCACCAGCTACCATTAGCGGATTGGAGCCAAATACACCCTATTTCTTTTCAATCAGTGCGTACAGTGGCGAAGCCGGTGACTTGGAAAGCCCCTGTTCAAGTGAGGTCCTCGTGGTCACACCTCCCGCTCAAAGCTGAGCGAGCACGTTCGCCGCGTCATGACTCTCTTGCAGCTCCCCTGGTTCACTTCAGGGGAGCTGATCCTTTCATTGACCTCCCCCCCAACGATTTGTTAGCCTCAAGTTCTTTCATGCGGCTTCCGAAAATAAACAGTCAGGAAGCCATTATTTGACTGCTATTCCGAAAGGATCTCCCATGGCCGGTTCACTTGCCTCGTCCGAACTGCTGACCGCCTTACACAACAAAGCGACCCAACTTCGCATCGATAGTGTGCGGGCTACCAGCGAAGCAGGGAGCGGCCATCCGTCAAGTTGCGCCTCTGCCGCCGACATCGTTGCCGCATTGTTTTTCTCCATCATGCGTTACGATCCGCACAATCCTAAGGCGCCTAACAGCGACCGTTTTGTCTTGTCGAAAGGACATGCCGCTCCACTCTTGTATGCGGCATGGGCGGAAGCCGGGCTTTTCCCGACAAGCGATCTCTTAAAATTGCGCACCCTGAACTCCGATCTTGAAGGACATCCCACTCCTCGGTTGCCGTTTGTGGATATGGCGACCGGGTCACTGGGACAGGGATTACCCGTGGGCGTCGGCATCGCCCTCAATGGAAAGTTCGTAGACAAACTCGATTACCGAACCTACGTGGTGATGGGCGACGGAGAATCGGTCGAAGGATCGGTCTGGGAGGCAGCCGAGATCGCACGCCAATACGGTTTGGATAATTTGTGCGCGATTGTGGATGTGAACCGGCTCGGGCAAAGCGATCCTACCATGCTGCAACACGACATGGAGGCCTACCGTTCCCGCTGGGCGGGATTTGGCTGGCATGCGATCGTCGTCGACGGCCATGATATGGCCGCAATCCTCCAGGCTTTCGACGAGGCTGCCCGCACGAAAGGTCGGCCGACTGTGGTATTGGCCCGAACGTACAAAGGCAAGGGCATTTCGTTCATCGAGAACAAAGCAGATTGGCACGGCAAACCGCTCAAGAAAGGGGAAGAAACCCAGCGGGCTCTCGACGAACTGACGAAGCAGTTACACCCGAATGGTGCCTCTATCCAGATCCCAAAACCATCGGCCCCCGCCGCCACACCGGCGCCGGTCGGTGCGATGCCGGCACCGCCCTACAAACTCGGCGACTCTGTCGCGACGCGCGAAGCCTTCGGCGCGGCACTCGAGGCCTTGGGTTCTGTCAACCCCTCGGTGGTTGCTCTGGATGCCGACGTAAAGAATTCGACGTATACCGACAAATTCGGGAAGAAATTCTCCAGCCAGTTCTTCGAAAGTTTTATCGCAGAACAAAATATGGTCGGGGCTGCGGCCGGTCTTGCGGCTTGCGGCAAAATCCCTTTTGCTGCGACATTTGCCTGTTTCTTGAGCCGCGCCTACGATTTTATCCGTATGGCCGCCATCAGCGGAGCGAACATCAAACTCGTCGGGACGCATGTCGGTGTGAGCATCGGAGAGGATGGTCCGTCACAAATGGGGCTGGAAGACATCGCGATGATGGCGGCGCAACCAAACGTCACGGTGCTGTACCCCTCGGACGGTAACTCGACCTATCACTTGGTCGAAGCCGCCGCCAACCATAAAGGAATGGTCTATGTGCGTGCCGGAAGACCGAAAAATCCGGTGATTTATGGCCCGGAAGAGCGTTTCTATATCGGCGGCAGCAAAGTCGTCCGGCAGAGCGCATCGGATGTACTCACCATTGTGGCTGCTGGAGTGACGCTATTCGAGGCTTTGAAAGCCCACGACCAGTTGAAGTCGAATGGGATTGCTGTTCGTGTCATCGATCTCTACAGCATCGCCCCCATCGATAGGCACACCTTGTTGGATAGCGGCCGTGCTACGCAGTCCCGAATGCTGACGGTTGAAGATCACTACGCCCACGGAGGCCTTGGCGATGCCGTCCTCAGTGCCGTCGCAACCGAAGGGATTAAGGTCCACAAACTCGCCGTCCGTGAAATCCCGCATAGTGGGAAACCCGAAGAACTCGTGGATCATTATGGGATCGGAGTGCGGTCTATTGTTGAGGCAGCCAAACAGATCATTAAATAGCCGGTCTTGCGCGGAAGGGGACAACCGATTCGATCAATCCCTTTCTGATTGTCATGTTTTCATTTTTTCCCAGAAAAAATATGGTATAGTACGCGTCCAATGATGCGTTGGAAACGTCGATGAACTCAAGCACACCAAACGGGTAGATCATCCATTAAATATTGAGTAGGAGGTGCGAATGACGAGAAGGAATGTGAGCGTCTCAGTTCTGGTTATGGGGTTCGCCCTAATTCTTTCTGGAGGCATAGCCTCCGCCGAGGATCTCCCCCCATTGGCTCCGGTTCCACCCGACTATGCCGACAAGAAAATGCCGGCCGGTGGGTGGACCGATGCAAAAGCCATCGAGGAGGGAGGCAAGATTTATAGGGGCGAGTTCAAGACCGAGGTCAACTGCAGCAGTTGCCACGGAAAGGACGGCGCACCGGTGAAAAAGGGTGCACGGGACCTTCGTGATCCCAAAATCGTCTGCCGCTTCTCAGACGCGTATTGGTTCTGGCGCGTCGCCGAAGGAGTCCCAAAGACAAAGATGAAAGCCAATAAGGGCCTCCTATCGGAAGAGCAGATCTGGCAGGTAATGGCATATGAAAACCAGTTCTCGCATGGGGGCAAGCCGGCCGACCGTTCGTGTTACAAACCCTAAGTGGAGCGTTGTTTAGGTCTAAAGAACCGTCCAGGGACTCCGGAGATCTCGAAGCGTTTGAAGGAGTCTCTACAAACAGGTGATAGCCCTATAACCAAGGGGGAAGAGAACATCAGGTTCTCTTCCCCCTTTGCTTGATCGCCTCCAATACGCTCGGCGGAATCTTCAGACTGGATTAGGCGCCATAAACACCAAGACCTTGAGCCGCCCGGTTGTATGATTTTTCACACCATGCTCTTGCCCTGCCGGTGCCATAGTGCCCTGCCCTGCATCGAGTACTTGCTGATCGACCCCGACCTGAAATGTTCCTTGCCCCTCTAGGACAATGTACACCTTGTCTTGATGACCATGCACATGCCCCTTTTGCTCTTGGCCCGGCTCAAAGCAATAGACATCGCAGAAGAAGTGGTCCGTTTGAAAGACATTATTCTTCTTCATTTTTTGGCTGTTGAATTGCTGGAAGTCCGCAAGTGTGACAACCTCCATTATGGATGCTCCCTTGTCCTGGCTAGTTAGAACCGGTGGTCATGGCATATGAGATTGCAGTGTTTGGTATGAACGTTTGAGTTCGTTCAGGGCGGTGTTCATTCCTTCCCGTACCTCATGCCATTTTGTATCAGTGGCGCTCCTTAATTCGTCTAACTTCTCCTTGACTCCATCTTTCTTTTTCTCCAACTCGTTAACCGCTATCTGAAGCTCAGCTCGTGTGGACTTCGAAGCCTGCGTGATCTTGCCACGTAAGCCAACGATTTGCCGCTGGATGACCACCAATTCCTCATGTGCTTTCCGCTGGAAAGCCTCCTTTTGCTGAGCCGTATATTGCTTGGTATCGTCAATCGTTTCTTGGGCCTCTTTTGCGATCTTTTCGGTACTCGCCGAGGATTCAGCCGCCATACTCGACACAGGAATCACCCCTACTATTGCAAATACGACACCCGCCGCGATTCGACCACAATTCATGAGCCCTCCTCAAGGCACCTCAAAGTATAGTCTGCGACCGTCGCAAAGTCACGATCGCTAAACTTTCACCCGAAACCAGCCGAAAAAGAAAGTCGTGAGCGCCATGTCTGCAACTAAGGAGTCACTTCATGCCTCCTGACCTCCAGTCGGCACCTGCTCCACTTGAGAAGCTCGAACAGCTTTTGAATCAGAAGGTTGAAAAGGGAGAGGTCGAACTTCCGCTGTTGCCTCAAGTCGCCAGCCAAGTCATGGCCTTGACGTCGGACCCTTCCGCAGACGCGGCCAAATTGTCTTCTCTCATTCATCAGGATCAGGCCCTCGCGGCACACGTGCTCCGTATTGCCAATTCGCCCGCGTACATGCCGCGAAGCCCCGTCGTCTCTCTTCAACATGCGGTCGCGATGCTCGGCATCAACTTGCTGTCCGAAATCGCCTTTACCGCTTCACTAAAAACAGGGGCATTCCAGGTGCCGGGATATGAGGACGATGTGAAGCGATTGTGGCGGCATTCGTTAGCCAGCGGCGCCTTCGCAAAGGAAGTCGCGCGGATACGACGGGTGAATGTGGAAAGCGCATACCTGTGCGGTCTCTTGCATGGAATCGGGAAACCCGTCGTCTTGCGCACCGTCACGGCGCTCGCCCGTGAGCAGAAAATCCTTTTGGACGGCTCAGCCCTTCGCATGCTGATCGATGGGTACCATACCCGCGTTGGCCACCTCATCGCCGAAAAATGGAACCTCCCCAAACCGGTCATGGAAGCCATTCAGCACTATAGTGATTACGACCACGCCACGGCTTTTAAACAAGACTGCATGCTCACCTGCGTTGCCGATCGACTGGCCAGCAATCTGCTCGCACCCGAAGACATGTCCGATGAAACCCTGCGTGAGCATCCGGTGTTCACGGAGTTGAACCTGTATCCTAACGACATTGACCAGCTCGTTGCGGGCAAGGACAAGGTGCTGGCCATTGTGAATGCGATGAACCTATGAATACACCGACTGTCTTTGACATCATCGTCATTGGAGCCGGCCCCGCCGGTCAAAAAGCGGCCATTCAAGGTGCCAAAGCCAACAAGCGGGTGGCGCTCATTGAACGGGAACGCGGCATTGGAGGCAGCTGTGTCTACCGCGGGACGATTCCCAGTAAGACGTTAAGAGAAAGCGCCCTTCATCTTGATGTGCTCAAGCGAGCCAGCGCGGCCTTCGAATTCACCCTCAGGCCTGACACACAAATCGCCACCCTCCTTAGCCGACTGGAGGACGTGGTGAAGGCGCACGATACGTTCATGAGCCAACAGCTGCGGCGCAACGGCATCTTCCTTTTTCACGGCCGTGCGCGCTTCGTCAACGACCGCGTGATCGAAATGCAGACTGTTGACGGAGCCAGTCAACGGTTTACCGCCGACACCATCGTGATTGCCACCGGGTCGCGCCCGAGAAACCCACCCGAGATTCCCGTTGATCACGAACATATCCTCGACAGCGACTCACTCCTTTCAATGATTTACTTGCCGCGCTCGCTGACAATCATCGGTGGAGGGGTCATCGGATGCGAGTACGCCTCGATTTTCTCTCTGCTGGGCACGCAGGTGACGTTGGTTGATCAAGCCCCCGCGCCGCTCCAGTTTATGGACCAAGAGCTGGTCCGGCAATTCATCACAATTTTTGAGCGACAGGGCGGGCACTACCTGGGAGGACAGAAAGTACACGAGGTTCGTTGGGATGGCGCAGCGCACGTCGTCACGAAGCTTGGCAGCGGTATGACGGTGAAAAGCGAAAAGATGCTCGTCGCACTCGGGAGGCAAGCGAATGTTGAGGATCTCAATCTGAGCGCGGCGGGGCTCCAGGCAACAACTAAGGGTACCCTTTTGGTCAACCAGTTCTGCCAAACGGAAGTCCCTCACATCTACGCAGCCGGCGATATGGTCGGCGCGCCGACCCTGGCGTCAAAAGCCATGGAGGAAGGCCGCCGGGCTGTCCGCCACGCCCTCAACCTTCCGGTCGGCGATGCCGCCTCCACTATTCCACTGGGCATCTATACGATTCCGGAAATGGCCAGTATCGGCCTTGACGAGAAGAGTGCACGGGAACGGTACAGAGATCCGCTGGTCGGACGGGCCAAGTTCGAAGAAATCGCGCGCGCTCAGATATCCGGTGCCGGCCATGGTCTCCTCAAGATGGTGGCTGATCCTGATGGCGAGCGGCTCCTGGGCGTTCAAATCGTCGGGGATTCCGCCACGGAACTGGTGCACGTGGGCCAATTGGCTCTTCAAAGCACCGCAACCATCGAATCCTTTATCGATAACGTCTTCAACTTTCCGACCTATGCCGAAGCCTACCGGATCGCCGCGCTTGATATCCTGGGCCAAGTGGCCAAACGTCGATCGGCTAAAGCCGCGTAGGCTTCCAACGTCCCATTCCATCACTCTCCTGATCGAATGCCTAGCTCCCGATTGGCCGGAATCAGAGGAGACACTGCGTCGGTCGAAGAAATTACTCGAGGTCGCTTTCGTGAGGCTTACGCTTGAACGATTCCATCTCCAAGTCTTGGACTACATGGTGGAGCCTGGCCCATTCAGCAGGGTCCAGCTTCACAAACTCGCATCCGAAACTGCCGGCTCGAAACCATCGCACCACCGCTTTGGAAATCTGGATGGGAGGTTCATCCTCACAACTCTGAACCCGTAGCTGAAGAACCGTCCCAGGCTCCACTTCGATAAGAGTGAAAACACGGCAACCTCGAATAGAGAGATCGCTCAGAGTGCCTTCACCCGACACCACGTTTGTTGAGCTGAATGAACTGCGAAATGTAACCGGAACCCGGGCATCCTTTCGTTGTTCCACCGGCACACCCATGAGCGCGTGAGTTGCTAACCTTTTATATTGCCGATTGGACGCAATTCCGCCACTGGTTTTGTGATTCCCGCACGATCGACTGCTTGGACCACCTCGGAGATGTTTTTATAGGCGAAACCCGCCTCCTCGGCCAGGCCGGACATAGAGACGGCCTTCACGAGGATGCCTCGCTGCTCCATTCGGCTTCGGACTTCCTCCCCCCGAATAGCTTTCTTCGCTTGCGCGCGCGACATCGTACGCCCCGACCCGTGCATCGTCGAAGCAAAGGTGTCACGCATCGCTCCTTCTGTCCCTGCCAACAGGTATGAGCCGGTCTCCATTGAACCGCCGCAGATAACCGGTTGTCCAGTCGCTCGATACCGCGGATGAAGATCGGGACTGCCGGGTCCTAATGCCCTCGTCGATCCCTTCCGATGCACGACCACATCGCCCTCCGAATGCCGCTCGACTTTGGCGATATTGTGCGCCACATCATAGACCAGCTCCATTCCCATCTCCTCAGCCGCTTGACCGAAGACCGCAGAGAAGGCTTCGCGGATCTGATGGGTGATGACCTGACGGTTGGCAAACGCCATGTTGGCCGCACAATTCATGGCCGAGAAATAATCCTGCCCTTCGATTGATGAAAAGGGAGCACAGGCCAGTTGCTGGTCCTTGACAGAAATTCCGTATCGCCGCATCGATTTTTCGAACCCCTTAAGATAGTCACTCGCCACCTGGTGACCGAACCCGCGTGAGCCGCAGTGAACCATCACGACAATCTGATCCTGTCCGGTAATCCCCCAGGCCGCAGCGGTCTCGTCGTCAAAAACACGATCCTTAGAAACCACCTGTACCTCAAGGTAGTGGTTGCCCGACCCCAAGGTCCCCAGCTGATTGATTCCTCGACTGACCGCCCGATCGCTGATTTTCGATGGGTCCGCGCCGGCGATACATCCCCTCTCTTCAATCGCATCGAGATCCCGATGCCAGCCAAACCCCTGCTCGACACACCATCGGGCCCCCCTGGCTATGACATCCTCGAACGAGGAGCGGTTTAACCGTACGAACCCATTCGCGCCCACGCCCGCTGGTACCCTCCGAAACAATTCCGTCATCAATCGTTCGAGGTGCGGCTGTACTTCCTCTCGGGTGAGATCGGTTCTGATGAGCCGCATTCCGCAATTGACGTCATACCCGACGCCGCCGGGAGAGATGATTCCGGACCCGACATCAAATGCCGCGACTCCACCGATGGGAAAGCCATAGCCCCAATGGCCATCCGGCATGCACAGCGCATACCGTCTGATGCCGGGAAGGCAGGCAACATTCGTCACTTGCTCGAACACCCCAGAATCCATGGACTGAAGGATGGCCGGCGTGGCATAGATCCGCGCGGGAACCAGCATCCCATCCTTTTCTGTCGGAGGGATCTCCCAGACTTCGTCCGAAATCCGCACAACCCTCATGTCAGTATTCAGTTTCATGATCGATGACCCGGTTCATCATTTTCGCCCCACTGTTGTTCGCGAACGACGAAGAACGAGATACGCTTCACGCATCTTATACATCCAACACGATCCTGACGGTCCATTGTCCTTTTTCCTGCGCAAGTCGATAGAGATGCTTGGTGACTCCCTTCACATCGGCTCTCAACGTTTGCGTGGAGCCGTTGACCGGGTCTCCATACAGCAGCGCTCTCAGGATCCAGCAGCCGCCGTCCTGGCGAGTGAGGATGAGTTCCGACTTACTGAATACGACCCCGGCCGCATCCTTCCAATACACCAGGTCCGAGAGCCAATCAAACAATAGCGCGGCGGGATCTTCGTCTGTTCGCTCAATCGCTTGCCGCCAAGAGGAGCCAATCGTGTCAGGATCAGCCAGTGCCTCCATAAGCGCGCAGGTCGCCCCTCGGAAGAGTTCCTGGAGTGAATCGCCGGAGGCGTCGAACGCCAGATCCGCCGTGGCGACGTCGTCTAGAAAATGAAAAGAGTGGGACATCCGAGTGCACTCGAAGTGCTGAGCCGATCAGAATACGCCGCGGGAAGAGCGGAACGCCTGATTGCAGGCTATTCAAGCTCAAAGATCTTGGGGAAGTTGGTGAGATTGCGACAACCGTCCTTCGTCACTAGCACCATGTCCTCGATTCGGACCGCTCCCAATCCCGGATAGTACAGCCCTGGTTCGACGGTGACAACATGGCCCTCTTGCAGGAGTGACCCGGTTCGACTGATACGAGGCGCTTCGTGAATATCCAGCCCTACCCCATGCCCGGTCCCATGAAAATACCCCTGCATGCGGCCGTTCACCACGCCGGTCTTGTATCCTGCTTTGTCGAAACGCGCACAGATGTCATGATGGATTTTCATTCCGTCGGCGCCGTCCTTGATCTTGTCGATGGCCTCTTCCTGAGCATCCTTCACGATTCCATACAACCGCTTCAAGTCCTGACTCACTATCCCGCGTATGACCGTACGCGACATGTCCGCAAAATAGCGGCTCGTCGCGGAACGAGGGAACACGTCAAAAATAATGCTGCGATGAGCCGGCAAGGGGCCGCTCCCTTCATTGTGCGGATCACAGGCTTGCTCCCCTCCCGCCACGATCGTATGTTGGGCCACGCAGTTCTGTTCCATGAGTCTCACGTTGATCAACTGCTTCACCCGTTCGGCAGTCAAGACGGCTCCATCAACCCAGAGCGCTCCATCATGTATCGTCGCCCGCCGCAGCATGTCATGCGCTGAAGCCACGGCATCTTCAGTCGCTCGCTGAGACTGTTCTATATGGCGAACCTCTTCCGCGCTTTTCATGACACGTTGCTCGTAGAAGGGGTCGCGCTTCGGTTTCAGGCTGTATCCCAGCTCTTGCAATCGTGTGGCATGGATGAATGGGAAATTGGCCGGCACCAGCAGACGGCGGACTCTGAACTCTTTTAACACGACGTGCACGATATCGACCGTCGTCGGGTCTTTGATCCCCTGGTTCTTCGCCTTCTGTTCGATCTCGGAGTAGGACAGCACTCGATCGACCGAAGCTTGAGCCCTGGCGCGATCCATTTCCAGGTCACTCATGACCATCAATCGCTCTCCCTTGACTTCCAAATAGATAAACGGATCCGGAGCGATGAATCGCGTCGCATAGAACAAATTCGAGTCCTGTTCGCTGGCGGCAATGAACAGTGTGGCCGATTCTGGTTGGGAGACGATGGGGCGTTTCATGGATGTATCAGTGGGATGATAGCGCTTGGCAAGGCCGCAAGAATGCAATCAAGATGCTCAAAATGGTTGCTCGGCAAGGCCGCAGCAAGTGAGGGACCGAAGCGTACCCTCTGGGGTACGTTGAGGGACTAAACGATGCGAGAACGAAGCCGGCGAGCATTTTCAGCATCTTGAACGGGATGCTAGCATGGGAGCGTAGGTCGGTCAAGAATTGGAGTCGGTCAAGGCACGACAGGAGCCGGTGAGATGGTCATATCCTTTGGCCTGACTCCAGTTTCTTCATCGGGCGTCACTAAATCCATGGGGAGCGTCAGAGTATTCGTTAAGACATCGACAGCCAGTTGGGCCAAGCCCGACAGACCGGTGGCAAAGGACTTTACCGGCAGATAGGTCACTTCAGGATCTTCTAACGCGCCCTTCACGGTGAACATTGCTGTGGCTAACCCCTTGCGGTCCCCGGCAATGATTCGGCCAAAGAGCGGAATCGTCTTGAGAAATTGTGAGTAGGACCCAAACGGACTCACGGCCACGGCGAGATCCAGTTGATCCGTCGGCAAGTCGTAATTTCCGGCGGCGGTAATCTTCAGAATCGGGCTATCGATAATGAGATTTTCTGTCTGAAACATGCCGTCTTGAATCGTCACAGTCGCGGATATCCTGTTATATGGGAGTCCCTCTTTTTCAAGATCGACCTTCCCCTGTAACACAGCGGGGAGGTTCAGCAAACTGATGATTTTCCATACCGCCCGCTCATTTGATTTCAGGATGCGCCCGTTTTCCAACAACAGCTCGACTTTTCCGTTCAACGAAGGGTAGATCCCGTGTGGATTGCGTCCGTGGCCTCGAAGCACACCACTGAAGCGGATTTCTCCTGACACACTGTGGGCCTGCGTCTTCGTCAGTCTCAGGAGGTCATCGAATTCCACTCCGGTGGCCCGGAACGAGAGGTCAAGGTCCGCCGGCGCCTTGGGTGGAAGTTGCACCACCAGCCGTCCAGCCACGTGTCCGTGGGTCGACTCGCCGGAAATCCGGTCGATATCCAATACACCGTCTTGAATATTGATGCGAGCCGAAATCGCGCCGAACTTCATATGCCTGTAGTGCCCCCGCGCGACAGCCGCCGACATGGTGACATGACTGGTGGCCGCTAAAGTTTCGAGGAACTCACGCATCGGAGTCCGCTCACCCTTCGGAATCAGCAAACCCAAGTCAAGCTGGTTTGATTCGATCCTCCCGGTGATGAACGGCTTTGCCGGCCAGTTTCGAATCGCGGCCTCTATGGCAAGGTCGCTACCCTGAACTTTGAACGACAGCCGCTTGAGTTCGACCTCGTTGCGCACAAATTTTACGCGCGCATAGAGGTCCTGAATATGTCCTTCGATCCCCTTGGCCGTCATCAACCCATTCGTCAAACCCATCCACCCGGTGATCCGCCACGCCTTCCAATCTGTGTCTTTTCCTTTGATGTCGAGCGAGAGCTCGAGATTACCTGCCTCAAGCCAACTCTTGGATACCCATTCCGGCAGACTGGATACCGACAACGTGCTCGTCGCCACGGCCATATCAATCATGAAGCGATCGCCGAAATGCAGGGTTCCCTTAGCCGGAATACTCACCGTGGGCAAAACCAGCTCTACCCGATGCAACGTCACACCGGTGCCTTGGGGTATCATGCCTTCAAACTCGACCGTGGCATGCGCTCCTATTGGTTTCTCCACCGATCCCAGCGTCACTTTCGCCTCATCGAGCACGACTGTTCCTCGAATCTGCGGTCTCGTCGTCGAACCTAGTAGAACAACCGCCGAGCTCAGCGTACCTTCGAAAGCGCCCGGTTCGGTTACAGCGGGTCGGAACAACCGCACCATCTGCGCCACATCGCCGCGCGCGCGAATGGCAAAGTCTTGAAATACACTCGCCGTTCCGCCGCCAATCATTCCTTGGACCTGCACAGCGGTCCCTCCAAGATGTCCGGTGACTTGCTCAAACTGAGTAGACCCATCAGCCAGAACGAATCGCCCCTGCACCCCGGTCAAACGCTCAGGCAACGCGACATGAGAAAGGCTTATTTGACGAGCGATGATCTCCCCACCGGCAAACGTAATTCCACCGGACTGATTCAATGGACCCACAAGACGAAAGGTCGACTGTGCCATACCTTCCGCATCTCGAATACCTGCGAGCATCTGCGTGACTCGCCCGGCCGATACGGTCTTGGCCAAAAAATCCAGCAAATGCGCCGCCCCCATCTCTCCTGTGATCTCCAGTTCGAGCCACGGACCTGCGTCAAGAAACGACACCTCCGCTTTTCCATCAGTGATTTGCATCGCTCCGTACATTCCGGTCACCTTCGCGATGCGAACACGTCCGGCCTCTACAATGACGACTGCCGCCAAGTCCTTCACCGCCACACGATCACGACCGATCAGTCCTTGACCTTCTCGAACATGGAACTCTCCGGTCGTCGAAAGTTGAGGGCCGGTCGTCGCAGATCCGGTCAATGTCGCATTGATAACCTGCACCTTGCCATCAATCTGGCGATCTGCCAGCAAGGCCGGAAGTTGCGGGTGGATCCAAGCCGGGGGAATCGTTTTCAGCAGCTGAGGGAGAGCGACAAGCGTGCTGGTGAACGTCACCGAAAACGTGGGTTGAGGAGTCAGAAGGCCGGCGAGATTGGCATTTCCTGTCATCGTGATATCGTTCAAATGAGCGGTCATCTCCGATAACACCATGTCATATCCGGCCACTCCCGGCATCACACGAACGGTGCTCCGGAGATTCAAGGCACCTTGAAGATGCTCAGGAACCGGTCGAGGGCCAAGAAAGTCGGCGGCGTCACGCACCTTGAGATCAGCGGCATCGATATGTCCTTCGAACTGAAATCCTGAGGCCGATTCTCCCGTTTCTTCCCCGGATAAGGACACTGGTTGCTCTGCTTGTTTGATGACTCCATCGAGCGAAACAGCCGATAATCCCTGTGCCCCTTGGTGAGCCGCCGAGGCATGCAATTCCGCAAGCCCACGGTCGGCCCGGACCAGCAGGCCGAACTCGACGTGTTCCAATTTGATGGACCGAATTCCATCGGGTCTGGCCGAATCGATGACGGTAATCGTGCCATTCACGAGTTTGGCTTCCCTGATCATGAATGTCCTGGCCATCTGGTCCATCGTTCGTTCGTCGGTATCGGCCTGGCCGTTTAATCCATCCAGGACATTCCAGCGACCACGCTCGTTCCGCCGAAGCGTGAGCGTCGGCTCTTCGATCAATAATCGCTTCCCAACAACTTGCTTCTTGAGAAGCGGCCAGAGACGCAGAACGAGATCGACCCGCTTAGCCGTCAATACCGCCTGATCCGATTGGGGGTCATGAATGGTGACTTCGGAGAGCTCCACGCGAATGCGAGGGAACACGACCAATTTAACGCGATGAACGTCGATTTTCCTCCCCAGGCTCTCTTCGAGTTGTTTGAGGACAAAGTCCTTGAGGTAGTCTTCGCCGGTCAATTCTCTGGAGAACGCAAGAAAGACTCCGACCACCACCACAAGGGAAAAGATGACCACAAGCGCAAGCCGAAGACGGGACACACCACCCCCTCAGAGCACATAAGCGTTCTTCTTCGCATCTTACCGGATCGACCAGTTTAAATCTATCAACTCAGCGTTCTACAAGGGGTTTCTCGCCGCGCTTTCATGCGTTCTCGACATCCCTTCGGTATAGATAAGGCGTAAAGAAACCGTTGGCGTCACCACCGTCTTGATATCGCACAAACAGTCACACCCTCTCATCTTTATCTGACTTTCCAGAGTTGACAGAGAACGGGTATTGGAACTACACCTTGTCTATGGAAACTCATCCTCTCGCAGGACAGCGGGCACCGGCATCAATGCTCGTGGATGTAAGTAGGCTCTTGTCGGCGTATTCGACGGGTAAGCCGGATGCATCGGCCCGTGAGCAACGTGTTTCATTTGGCACGTCAGGCCATCGGGGCTCATCCTTCAAGCATAGCTTTAATGAGGAGCATGTCGCGGCGATCACTCAAGCAGTCTGCGAGTATCGGATTGCACACCACACGACCGGCCCGCTCTATTTGGGGAAAGATACGCACGCACTGTCGGAACCTGCCTTGGTCACGGCGATCGAAGTTCTCGCGGCAAATAGCGTCGAGATCATGATCGATAAGAATGACGGATTCACACCGACGCCCGTTATCTCACATGCGATCCTCACGTATAACCGAGGCCGAACTTCTGGGTTAGCCGACGGTATCGTCATCACTCCGTCGCATAATCCACCGGAAGACGGCGGAATCAAGTACAACCCCCCACATGGAGGACCCGCCGACACGCAAGTCACCAAGTGGATCGAGGACCGAGCGAATGCCTTGCTGAGCGAAAAACTCCACGGCACGAAGCGCATGTCGATCGGACTGGCCCGGCAAGCACCCACAACCCATCGACACGATTACCTCGGTGCGTATCTTGGGGATCTCATCAACGTGATCGATGTTGATATCATCAAGTCCACCAAGTTGAAACTTGCCATCGATCCCTTAGGCGGCTCCGGTGTGGCCTATTGGCAGCCACTGGCAGAGCGATACGGACTGAATATCGAGATCGTCAATCCAGTGGTTGATCCGACGTTTCGGTTCATGCCGTTGGACTGGGATGGCAAGATCCGCATGGACTGTTCATCTCCATATGCGATGGCCAATCTCATCGCTCTGAAAGATCGCTTCGATGTGGCATTCGGAAACGACGCGGACAACGATCGGCACGGCATCGTCACTCGTTCCGGCTTGATGAATCCCAACCACTACCTCGCCGTTTCGATTGCCTATCTCTTTGCCAATCGTCCCAGCTGGCACCCTGATGCCGGTATCGGCAAGACATTGGTCAGCAGTAGCTTGATCGACCGAGTGGCGGCCAAACTTCGGCGGAAACTGGTTGAAGTGCCGGTAGGCTTCAAGTGGTTTGTGCGCGGCCTACTCGATGGGTCACTCGGATTCGGCGGCGAGGAAAGCGCCGGCGCGTCGTTCCTCCGTCGCGACGGCACAGCCTGGTCCACCGACAAGGACGGCATTATCATGGATCTATTGGCTGCTGAGATGATGGCCAAGGCGGGCCGGGATCCATCCGAGTTATACCGAGACCTCACCGGAGAACTGGGCGAGCCAGTCTATGAACGAATCGACGCCCCGGCCACGCCTGAACAGAAAACCGTTCTCTCCAAACTCTCGCCTGATCAAGTGAACGCAACCGAACTGGCAGGGGACCGCATTGTGACCATGCTTATCAAAGCTCCAGGCAATAACGCAGCGATCGGTGGGCTGAAAGTCGTCACGGCGAACGGTTGGTTCGCCGCCCGGCCCTCAGGCACGGAGGATGTGTACAAGCTTTACGCAGAGAGCTTCAAGGGAAGAGCACATTTGAAACGGATTCAGGAAGAGGCACGAGCGTTAGTCGGAAAGGCGCTGAAAAGCCATTAATGAGTAGCGTTCCCAATACGCGGCTATTCGCTGTAGGGAATACGACGTCCGCTAAGATGAGTCCATCTCTGTCTTCTTTCTAAGATGAACACGCCTGCTGTTCGATGGCCGCTTCCGAAGCATGATTATTGGTCCACACCCTTTGCGGAATCGCTGCTCCGCCATTTGGATCTTCGTCCAGGTATTCGCATTCTCGATGTCGCCTGTGGTCATGGCATTCCGGCCTTTTGCCTGGCTGAACACGTTGGCCTAACTGGAGAAGTGCGAGCAATCGATGTGAGTGCCGGTCAAGTCGCACGTGCGAAGGCGATCCAAGGTTCGCAATTGCCATGGCTTCGATTCGAGTGTATGGATATGCGGTCCCTGCCTGCCGATCTGCCGACATTTGATCGCATCACGGGGAATCTTTCGGTCATGTTCTTTCGCCCGAATCGGTTCGAGACCGTCAGGGGACTCGTCCAACGCCTCAATCCAGGAGGCCAGATCGTCTTGACCTTTCCTTCTTATGGGACGTTCGATTCACTGTGGCAGCAGGTGAATCAGGTGATGATCCAGCACGGCCTGACAGGCGAGCGAGAGCGTTTTCAGGCTTACCTAAACGAACGGCCTTCCGCACGAGAGGGGCAAGGATGGCTCATGGGACTCGATCTTGAGCGCGTCGAGGCAATGGAGTATCCGCTCGAAGTCACAACCGGCCCCAAGCATGAGTTTCTCTATCACCCGCTGCTTCGCGGTGGTTTTCTCGATGATGTCTACGAGTGTTTTGAGGATCAATCACTCGCCGACCGGTTTATGATCGAAATCTCACAAGACATTGCTCGATTCACCCCGCTGATTGCACAACGCTGTGTGCTTTCAGGATGGAAACGCACTTCGTAAGAAACCGGAGAGACTAGGATGTACGATTTGGAAGAAATCTGAGGAGGACATGGCCATATCCTCCTCAGTAGTTTCAGCAGGTCTTAGCGGTTCATCGGTGCGAGGTAAGGATACACCGGCCCTTTAGACTCGATGCTTCCGATGACATCTACGCGCGCCTCATGGCCTACGCCTTTGTTGCTGTCCAATTGCGTGACCAGCTCCTTGTGGGTATCAATAACATCGACCCGACGCGTGTCGGCAGTGAGGCTGTTGGAGGTGTCCGCCAAGGCAGTTGCAGCCATCGACAAGAATCCAACAGTCAACATCATACTCTTCACACTCATGACATACCTCCTCTTGTGAAGTGAATTGTGTATGCTCATGCTTTTTTATAATTCCGTCACATGAACGCCACATGAACAAATCATGAAGACTTCTTCATTAGCTTTCTTTAATCGAGAGCTAGTTACAGTTTTGGCGGATGTATTACCGCGAGGCCCATTCGTATCACGAGGGAACGCCTGATCTGGTGAAGACAAGAAAGGAAGCCTATGCGAACAAACGAGGAAGGATCGAAATACAATGCCCCATGATCAACGTGACATGTCTCAGGCCGATCTTTCTTTACGATGCGCGGTCGCTCTGTTGCTCCGCATGATAGGAACTTCTGACCAGCGGACCCGATTCAACATGGCTGAACCCCATCGCGAGTCCTTCCTCCCTTAGTACGATGAATTCAGAAGGATCGTAGAATCTGGACACTGGAAGGTGGTCTCCTGTCGGCTGAAGATACTGGCCGATGGTGATGATATCGCAGCCGACTATTCGGAGGTCGTGCATGACCTCGCGCGCTTCGTCGATCGCCTCGCCCATGCCCACGATCAAACCGGACTTTGTCCTCATCCCATGCTGCTTCGCTCTTGCGAGGAGGTCGATCGACCGCTGATATTTCCCTTGAGGCCTGATCGATGGAAAGAGTCGTCTCACGGTTTCGATGTTGTGATTCAAAATCTCCGGCTTCTCTGCGCATACCGTCGCCAGGGCTTCCTCGTTTCCCTCAAAGTCCGGAATCAATACTTCAATCGTGCAGTTCGGATTGAGGCGTCTGGTCTGCCGAATTGTTTCAGCGAAGACCGACGCGCCGCCATCCTGTAATTCGTCGCGATTCACGGACGTGATGACGGCATGGCGAAGACCAAGCGCGTGAACCGCCTCTGCGACGCGATTTGGCTCTCCCTTATCAACCGGAAACGGCTTCCCTGTCTGTACCGAGCAATAGTGGCAGCGCCTGGTACAGATATCGCCGAGGATCAAAAACGTCGCGGTGCGGGCATTCCAACATTCCCATCGGTTTGGACAGCCCGCCTCTTCACAAATCGTGTGGAGCTTGAGCCGCTCCATGGTCTCCTTAATATCAAGATAATCCGGGCCGGTTCTGGTCTGAACCTTGAACCATGACGGAAGACGAGGTCGGCGATCGGAGGATGGCTCGTCCCGTTGAGCGGGCGAAGCGGGCTGATGGCTGTTGGCGGATGAAGACCGGAGATGGCCCAACGGAACAAAGCTCATGAGGCTATCCATTCACGGAGCGCGGCCTAAGCCAGTTCTTTATTTTATCAAAGAGACCACGTTGCTCCGGCTCGGTCTGCGTCGGATCCGGATACTCCACCCAGAGTTCCTGGGAACCGAGATAGACGCCGTTGCGAAAACTCATTTGCGTTTTGAGTTGCCTGTATCCCTGCGCATGTAGGATCTGGATCAACACGGTGAGCGCTTCGTCGGAGGTCTGATGTATCTCCGTCGTGACACGGGCGGTTTCATACCGCAAGACGGCCCGATAACCTTGCTCCTCACGCTCAAACTCGACCGGCCGGCTGAATCCCCGTTCCCGGTCATCCAACCCGGCAAGCTGATGTTTGTCGAACCCCACCTGCCCCATTATTCATGCTAACGCTCTGAAGACGGCCACGACGTCGCTGAGCGCAATGGTCTTGTTCTTGAGCACGGCCCGTTCAGCCTGGATCGCCTCGCGAGTCTTCGTTTCGGTCGCACCGGCCTTTAAACACGCGGCACCCAGCGTCAGAATTCGGTCACACTCTTCGGCGAGCTTCCTCTTCACGACAGGATTGACCGACAGGATTTCCATGAGCTGTCGACGCGTCTCATCCAGGTGCACCTGCAGTTCGGAATCCGGGTAACTTTTCCCAGCTGCGTCATCAGAACAGCGATCGAGATACTGCGTCAAAAATACATAGAGACGCACAAGTGCCGCCACAATCTCAGCTTGATCTTTTGGGGAAATAGCCATCGCCTCGGTTCCTTGCCCTGCTCGTCCTTGATTCTTCAGGCACGTTCATACCTAGAGTAATACTTTCACATCGCCGTCTTCGATTTGCACCTGATAGGCGAGCACCTTTGCGGAGGGATTATTCAGGCAGGCGCCGGTTGTCACGTTGAACTGCCAGCCATGCCAAGGACAGGTCACGACGTGACCTTCCAACTCGCCTTCTCCCAATGGACCCTCACGATGACAACAGGTATTGTCGATGGCACGGATATCTCCCTCTACATTAAATACTGCCAGACTCTTCCCGTTTACTTCTGCCACAATACCGTGTCCCGGCTTCACATCGGCTACCGCTGCTATGCGTACGAACTCTGCCATTCCTTCTCTCCGAAATGATGCCCGTCAATTAGTGTTAAACGGTTGCTTGATCTTTTTGAGCAAACTATCGATGGACAGGCCGCTTTTTCCGGTCCCTCCCAGTTCTTCCATGATCTTCTTCGCGATATCACGGAACGCGGCGGCCTGAGGAGAGGCCGGATTGGCCATCACGATCGGATGGCCGGTATCTCCACCATCCCGAATAGCCGGGTCAATCGGAATCCGTCCAAGAAACGGCACACCGACCTTCGCCGCTGCCCGCTCACCTCCACCATATGAGAAAATCTCCGTTCGCTCACCGCAGTGTCCACACACGAAGTAGCTCATGTTTTCCACGATTCCTAGAAGCGGAACGTTCACCTTCTGGAACATGCCCATCCCCTTGCGGACGTCATAGAGAGCCACCTCTTGCGGCGTGGTGACCGTAATCGCCCCGGCCAAGGGAACCATTTGCGACAAAGAGAGTTGCACATCACCGGTACCCGGCGGCAGGTCGATGAGCAGATAGTCTAACTCTCCCCACAGTACATCCCGAAAGAACGCTTGCAGATACTGGTGAACCATCGGACCTCGCCATACGAGCGGGGCTTCTTCAGGCACCAGAAATGCCATGGAGATCAGCTTCACCCCGTAACTCTCGACAGGCAGAATTTTGCCGTCCTTTTGTTCCGGTCCGGTCGTGCTGCCCATCATCATGGGAATATTGGGGCCGTAGAGATCGGCATCTAACAGTCCAACTTTCGCCCCGGCCAATGCCAATGCACAGGCCAGATTCGATGCAACGGTCGACTTGCCGACACCTCCTTTACCGCTGCTGATCGCGATGACGTGTTTGACCCCGGGGATCAATGTATCTTTTGCCTGAGGCTGCTCGGCCCCATGAGCATGTTCGTCAGCCATACCTATTCTCCCATCCGATTGTGCTCGACCCTCGCCTTATTCTCAGACGCCTAGTCGAGCCGCCATGAAGTGTGATGCATTATCTTAAGCGATGCGATGCGTGAAATGATATGGGTTCTACCCCGTTTTGACGGACACCTAGATAAGGCTCAGAATGAGCCAGGCGGGTGTCATGACACAGAGGCGGAGATTTTCAGCGGAGTACAAGCGTGAAGCCGTAGCGATGCTG
>Ga0187893_10005022_pt1 | contig 24300 bp, 19 predicted proteins | sample MA1701074metaG_FD_139574 | JGI IMG/M metagenome (GOLD analysis project Ga0187893, IMG submission 139574) | White microbial mat communities from a basaltic lava cave in the Kipuka Kanohina Cave System on the Island of Hawaii, USA - MA170107-4 metaG ...
AGCACCAGTTCGCCATCTTTACATTCCTGGTTATTGGAAACATAGTGCAATGTTCTTGCCCTGTCGCCGCCGGCTATGATGCTTCCGTAACCTTCGCCACTGGAACGTTGTGTCAAAAAAGAATGAACAATCTCAGCTTCTATTTCATATTCCATCACGCCGGGTTTAATAAATTTTAGTAACCGGCGAAACGTATTTTCAGTAATGTCAATGGCTTTTTGCACTATTTCTATTTCAGCAGCCGTCTTGATGGCTCTTACTTCTTTAAAAATCTTTGCAGCCCTTTCGTAGTTGTGAAGCGGGTAACGACTTTTTATTTCATCAATAAAACGATAATCTCTTGTACGGATCAAACTGGCCTTACGGTCATTTTCATTGCTATCAAGATAGATATTATCTGCAAGATGAACCCAGGTTTGCAGCAACGCCTCTAATGAATCAAGCCAAACCACAGTTTTCATTCCGCTTAATTCCTTTGCTTCATTTGCCCGCAATCTTTTTCCATCCCATTTTTCTTTTAATTCGTTGGGTCGAACCAACACAAGAACTTCCTTGTACTTAGGATCGGGATTATCAGGAAACAAAATGACCATGCTGTCCTCCTGCACTATTCCACTAAGCCAATAGAGATCGCTGTTTTGCTTAAAGCGGTAAAGAGCATCGCCATTACTTGGCATTTCATCGTTGCTTACGATAATGGCAATTGAATTTTTTTTCATCCTGGCAACAAATCGCTCCCTGTTTTGAACGAAAAGTTGGGGATCAAGTGGAAGATTTTTCATGATAGTTTATTAAGGCTTTAAAGGTAAGAAGCGGAATTACCGTGATTATTATCAAAATTCTGACAAACAGTTGAAAATCATTTTTCTTTAATTATTATCGAGGCATATTTGATTTTATTCAAAATAACAATGGAATAATGCAAAATTTATTATTCTGTCCCCGGTCTGGTAAACAGATTTCAACGTGTGACACTAACATCCGTTTGTATTTCATGAAAATTGTGACTTATTTTTGTAGTCTTAATCAAATTTGATTGCCCATATGTCAACACAAGTCATCACTTTACCAGCACCGAATTTGTCGAAGATAGGAATTTCAAACACCGAAAAGATTCACTATCAACTCTCACCGGAAGAATTAGTACAGGACACATTGCGAATTGGCGAAGGCGTTTTAAATGATACCGGCGCCCTTGTAATAAGAACAGGTGAGTTTACCGGCCGTTCGCCGAAAGATAAGTTCACAGTGAAGGATTCTGTCACTGCTGAAACGATTCACTGGAATGAATTTAATCTTCCGATTGAAGAAAAGTATTTTGACATCATTCGTAAAAAAATACTCGGCTATTTTGAAAAGCTTCCCGAATTGTGGGTTCGTGATTGTTATGCCTGTGCCGACCCAAGGTATCGCCTCAACATTAGGGTAATTAATGAAAAACCCTGGAGTAATCTTTTTGCATACAATATGTTTCTTCGCCCTGCTGAAGAAGAATTGGAAGATTTTACTCCTGAATGGCATATAATTTCAGCTCCCGGTTTAAAGCTTGACCCGGCGCAATGTGGCACTCGTCAGCATAATGCCGCTGTGATTTCTTTCAAACATAATATGATATTGATCGCCGGAAGCGGCTATACCGGTGAGATCAAAAAAGGCATTTTTACTATTCTCAATTATCTCCTTCCTCATGAGAAGCAGGTGTTGAGTATGCACTGTAGTGCCAATATGGGCGACGACGGAAATACAGCTATATTTTTTGGATTAAGCGGCACGGGCAAAACTACATTGAGCGCCGATCCCAATCGCAAGCTGATAGGCGATGATGAACATGGCTGGACTGCTGATAATATCTTCAACTTTGAAGGTGGCTGCTATGCAAAAACAATTAACCTGACTGAAGAAAAAGAGCCTGAAATATATAACGCCATCCGGCCCGGTGCATTGGTAGAAAACGTGATCTTTCACCCCGGCACTAATAAGATCAATTTTGATGATGCTGCCATTACCGAAAATACCAGGGTATCTTATCCTCTCGATTATATAAGCAATGCCATGGAACCATCCATTGGTAATCTGCCCAAGAATATTTTCTTTCTTACTTGTGATGCATTTGGCGTATTGCCGCCTGTTTCAAGATTGACAACGGGACAAGCGATGTATCAATTCATATCGGGGTATACGGCTAAAGTTGCCGGAACAGAAGCCGGCGTAACAGAACCCAAACCTACTTTCAGTGCATGCTTTGGCGCTCCATTTTTACCACTGCATCCCGGACATTATGCAAAGATGCTGGGTGAAAAAATGAGAGAGGATAAAGTAAATGTGTGGATGATCAATACAGGTTGGACTGGTGGGCCTTATGGCATTGGTAGCCGGATGAAACTAAAATATACCAGGGCCATGATCACTGCTGCATTGGAAGGAAAATTGGATGACGTGGAATGTGAAATACACCCGGTATTTGGCATGGCTATTCCCAAAGAATGTCCCAATGTACCGGCTGAAGTATTGAATCCTCGCAACACCTGGGCTGATAAAGAAGCTTATGATGCAAAAGCAATATTTCTTGCCAGCTTATTCATAAAGAACTTTGAAAAATATAAGGACGGGGTGACAGCAGAAGTTTTGGCCGCTCAGCCAAAAATATAGTGGCTTCTGCGATTGCTTGAACTGCTCCCCCGATTAATCGGGGGAGTTTTTTTATGAACTCATTTAATTTTACGTTACAACTTTTCTCACATTCATCTCGTTTAATACCGGTATGAATAAACTACTTGCTGCCTTCTTTTTATTGGTCACACTAATTTCATATAGCCAAACGAGGAATGAAGAGCTTATTTATTGGAATGAGAACAGGAAACTGACCTGGGCTGATTATAAAGGAAAAATTCAAAAAGGTTCTGATGCTGCTGCTTCTACAGCCACTTATCTTGGCATTGAATATAATGTTGGCAAAGATGGTTTTGATTATAAGATCAGCTGCAGTTTTTCAAAAAATAAATCATGGGGCTTGCATAAAACAGATTATATACTTACTCACGAACAAGGCCACTTTGATATCGCTGAAATTTTTGCCAGGAAACTCAATAAACAAATGAGTGAATACAAATTCAATAAAGACACTTTCAAAGATGATCTGCGGATCATATACCAATCACTGATGACGGAAAAAGATGCTTTTCAAAACCAGTATGATGAAGAAACAAATCACAGCATTAAAAAAGAAAAGCAGGCTGAGTGGCTGAAGAAGATTGAAGATCTTTTAAAGGAGCATGCATCTTACGCTAACTACTAAATGCCTTTGCTCCTCTCCCGAAGAATTTCGTCCCTGTTTTGCTTTTCATGAAGAACAGCAAACACAACCATTCTTTCTCTTACAGCATCAAAATTGAAATAAATGACGTATGGAAATTTTTTTACAAATACTCTGCTTAGGTTCATGTAAACAGTACCGTAGCCCCTTCGGGGATCAAGAACAGAATCAACAGTTTTTACAACTTCCTGCCTGAATTTTTTTCCAAGGCCAAATTGTTTTTTTTCGTACCACTCAACGGCTGATTTTATGTCTGCTCTCGCAGAAGGAAGAAATACAAGCAGCATACTTCAATCTTTCAGAAGTTCCACCTTTAAGGTTTCCCAATCTATTACATTCTCTGGATTGGTTTCATACTCTGCTATTCTCTCATTCAGAATATGTTTATGTTCTTCGGGAATATCTTCTGTTTCAAGGCTGAGCAATTTTCGAATTGCCTTTAAGACCCATTCATCTTTGGTCTTTAATATTTCCCGGATGATCTCTTTTTTATCTGGATCAAGCGTCATACTCATTTCTTTACTTAAAGTTACAAAACTTAAACTGCCAAATGGAATACGGACGCATCGCCTATTTACAATTCAGGCTTATTTATTTCACAAAACTCAGCATTTGCTTTCTGTTTACAGTTCGTGGCTGGCCATTAGCTCCCAATACGGGATTCATTTGAGGTGCATTAAACGTTAACCTGTCTTTGATCTGTTGCTCCAAAAAAGCGTTCTTTGGATCTGATGCAATATTATTAATTCCAATCTGCCCGTCAGGTTTTATTTCATATTCAATTAATACCGAATAAGCGCCATTCTTTATTTTATTTGAAGTAATAACTTCAGCCTTAACTGAATTACTTAATGAATCAATAAAAGCCTTCCAGATTTTATTGTTGTCTTTGGGAATTGTTTTTCCAGCAGCAGCTTCTTCAGGAAATAGTGTCGCTGCTATAGCTGTTGTATCTCTGCCTTCTGCAATAGCTTTTTGCTTTTCAACAGCAATAGTTTCTTTTTTTATAGAATCAGCTATCACTTTTTCCACCACTTTCATAGAATCGGCCACTTTCTTTTCTACCACCTTTACAGAATCCTCTGCTACTTTTTGAGCCATATTTTCTTTGATCGCCAGCGTATCACCTTTCCTGATCACGGCACCCGTATCGGCTTTTAGCTTACCGCCATAAAGTGCTTCTTTTAAAGATTGTGCATTTGATAAACTGGCAAATAGAAATGCCACAACTATTAAAACTATCGCTTTCATGATTTCAATTTACTTCTTTTCTGCCGGATGAACTTGCATATAAGCAGTTAAAATGCTTATTGCAATTTTGAATCCATCATTTTGGAAACGATACCTAAAATTTAATTGAGATGGTTAAACCTGTGAAAGCTGCTTTTTTGTCCCTCGTTAAAATATTAAAACAATCCATAGAGCTGCGCATCCACTTTGGTAATGATCTCACCAAAATCTTCTTCCTTTTCTGCAAACTTATTTTTATCAACATCAATAACCAAAAGCTGTCCTTCTTTATACGAGTCTATCCATTTATTATAATATTCATTGAGACGCTTGAGATAATCGAGGCGGATATTTTCTTCATATTCCCTGCCTCTTTTTTGTATCTGGCCAACCAGTGTAGGGACGGATGCATTTAAATAAATTAAAAGATCGGGTGGCTGTACAAGCGTTTTAAGCGTTTGAAAAAAATTATAATAATTATCAAAATCCCTTTTGCTCATCAGGCCCATTTCATGAAGGTTAGGTGCAAAGATGTTGGCATCTTCATAAATAGTTCTGTCCTGGATAATGGTCTCGCTGCCTTTTTGAATTTCTACCAGTTGTTGCAGACGGCTGTTAAGAAAATATATCTGAAGGTTGAAGCTCCACCGCGGCATATCCTCATAAAAATCCATGAGGTAAGGATTGTGATCCACATCTTCAAAATTCGGTATCCACTTGTAATGCTTACTGAGCATCTCAGTCAACGTTGTCTTTCCAGCGCCAATATTTCCTGCTACCGCTATATGTTTTGGTTTCGATTTTGCTTTTGCCATAGTTTCTGAAATCAGTTATGTCCTAAGCCTGAAAGATAAATATAAAATTATCCCGACGAAATACAAGTCAAAAAGTCAAAAGGTCATTACAAGTCAAACGACAGTTCACTAAATGACCTGCGTTTAATAGTAATTCAATCCCATTGCCTGCCTCACCAACTCAATGGTAGCTTTGGCGCTTTCCCTTGCTTTTTCAGCTCCCTTTTCCATCACTTGCTTCAGGTAAGCGGCATCATTACGTATTGCCTCTGCTTTTTCACGGATAGGTGCTATAAATTTTGCCATATCTTCTCCCAATTGCCCTTTAAGTTCTCCATATTTTATCGTGCAATTGTTATAATCGTCTTCAAATTTTTTCACCACATCTTCACTGCTAACCAATCTCAACAATAAAAAAACATTTTCTACTTCAGTTGATTTGGCTGAATTCATTTCCTTGGGTCCTGAATCCATCTTAGCCTTTTTTACTTTGCTGCGGATCAGCGCATCGTCATCTGATAAATAAATAGTGGCATTCTGATTTTCACTTTTACTCATCTTACCACTACCATCAAGACTCGGCACTTTTACCAGGTCTTCACCAAAATTAAAAGCAAGCGGTTCCGGAAAAACTTCACCATAGCGATGATTGAAACGCTTTACAAAATTGCGGGCCATTTCCAGGTGTTGCTCCTGGTCTTTACCTACGGGTACATATTTAGCTCTGTGCAAAATGATATCGGCTGTTTGCAACACAGGGTAAGTAAGCAAACCGGCATTTGCATTATCCGGTTGCAACCGAACCTTTTCCTTAAACGTTGCAGTTTTCTCCAATTCGCCTTTATAGGCCAGCATATTGAGATATAAATACAATTCGGCTGTTTCATGAATATGGCTCTGGCAATACAAAGCCACTTTATCAGTATCTAATCCAGATGCAATATTTTCAGACAAGACACGATGCACATTTTGCTTAAGCTCTTTTGTATCAGGATGAGTGGTCAGCGAGTGAAGGTCAGCCACCATGAAATAACATTCATACTCCTCCTGCATCCGCACATAATTCCGCACAGCTCCAAAATAATTGCCCAGGTGCAAAAAACCCGTGGGCCGGATGCCGCTCATAACTATCTCTTTCCTTTTTTCCATAAGGCGGCGAAGATAAAAATAGTTTTGGGTTTATAGTTTGCTGTTTATTGTGCGCTTCAGTCCGTAGATCACGATAGGAAACCGGAACTCCAAACCCTAAACGATAAACCATAAACTATAAACTATATTTGCCGGATGGAAGTGAATGACGAAATGATTGATAAGCTGGCTAACCTGGCCAGATTAAAATTCGATGAGGCGGAAAAGCAGGAAATAAAAAAAGATCTGCAGCGGATGATCGCTTTTGTAGAAAAAATGAATGAACTGGATTTAGAAAATGTTGAGCCGCTTCTTCACATGAGCGATGAAATAAATGTGTTGCGTGATGATGTGGTGGAAGGATCAGTAAGCCGCAGCGAAGCATTGCAAAATGCACCGCATCACGATGAACAATTTTTTAAAGTACCGAAAGTGATAAAGAAATGAAGTCTGAGGCCTGAGGTCAGAAGCTTTGCAAGTTTTCGACTTCCGACATCCGACTTCTGACTTCTAAAATCCTGACTTCAAATTTATGAGCAGTATCATTCATCTCGAAAGTATTCGCAAGAGCTACTTCATGGGCAAAAATGAATTGGAAGTCTTAAATGGCATTAGCCTGGACATTCACAAAAATGAATATGTAGCGCTGATGGGGCCTTCCGGTTCAGGCAAGAGTACTTTGATGAATATACTCGGATGCCTTGATACACCTTCTGGAGGAAAATATGTGTTGAATAACCAGGATGTAAGTGAAATGGAAGACAACTCACTTGCAGAAGTTCGTAATAAAGAAATTGGTTTTGTGTTCCAGCAATTCAACTTGCTTCCCCGTCTCACTGCATTGGAAAACGTCGCATTGCCGCTTGTATATGCAGGTATGAGCAGAAAGCAACGCAATGAAAAAGCTATGCATGTGCTGGGTATGGTGAGCCTGACTGACAGAAGTCATCACCGCCCCAATGAATTAAGCGGCGGACAATCTCAAAGGGTGGCCATTGCAAGAGCATTAGTTAATGATCCGGCTATCATTCTTGCAGATGAACCAACAGGTAACCTGGATACAAAAACCTCTTATGAAATCATGGAGATATTTAATACAATTCATTCCGGTGGCAATACCATTGTGCTTGTAACACATGAAGAAGATATTGCTAATCATGCTCATCGTATTGTAAGGCTTCGTGATGGGGTAATTGAAAAGGATAATAAAAATGAAAAAGCAGGTGTTTATGCCCATCATTGACGGTGCAGAATTGTGACTTGATTGAACCTTAGTTAAGTTTCATTTACTCAACCCCAATTCAACGGATTATTCTTATGGGCATAAAAATTTACACTAAAACCGGCGATAAGGGAATCACATCACTTATTGGTGGAACGAAAGTTTCCAAGTCACATCTTCGCATAGAAGCTTACGGCACCGTAGATGAATTAAATTCGTATACCGGTTTATGTAAAGATCTTTTAACAGATCAAAAAAGCATCAGCATATTGCAGGAAATACAGGATCGCTTATTTACCATTGGTTCTTCATTGGCAGTTGATCCTGAAAAGGAACCTAAAATGAAAATACCTGATCTGCTTAATGAGGATATTAATTTGCTGGAAAAAGAAATAGATAGAATGACGGCTGAACTTCCTGAAATGAAATCGTTTATTTTGCCCGGTGGTCATCCTGTTATTTCGCACTTGCATATAGCCCGTTGCATCTGTCGCAGGGCAGAGCGTTGTTGTGTAAGGCTTGAAGAAGAAAAAAATGAAATTGATCCCATTATTATAAAATACCTGAACAGGCTTAGCGATTATCTGTTTGTACTCGCAAGATATGCGGGTCATTTGCTGAATATTCCTGACATTGCCTGGAAACCCAGAATTTAAAATTGAAAATCTGAATGACTGTAAAAAAAATAAAAACGATTGCTTCCATCCCGCCTTTTTTTCTTCCCGCTGCTTTTAAGTTAAACAACCTGCTTGCTTTGCTTGCACTGCTATCAGCCATTGGCGGGTGCAAATCAAAAAAATTAATGGAGCTGGTATCGCCTGAAGATTCGGGTATTTATTTCAATAATACCATTGCAGATAACGACAGCTTCAATATTCTTGATGTAGAAAATATATACAACGGTGGCGGAGTGGGCATTGCCGATTTTAATAATGATGGCCTTCGTGATATTTATTTCACCGGTAATGTTGTTTCAAATAAACTATACCTGAACAAAGGCGATCTTAAATTCCAGGACATTACTGATTCCGCTGGTGTATCCGGAAACGGCAAGTGGTGTCGTGGTGTAAGTGTTGTTGACATTAATAACGACGGATGGATGGATATCTATATATGTGCTTCCCTTTTGCCTGATGCCCGTAAGAGAGAAAATTTGTTGTATATAAATATGGGCAAGGGCAATGATGGTATTCCCCGTTTTAAAGATATGGCTGCCGAATATGGTTTGAATGATACTACACATTCAACCATGGCTGCTTTTTTTGATTATGATAATGACGGTGATCTTGATATGTATTTGCTCGTCAATGAGATCATCAAGAATCAATATCCCAATACATTCAGACCCATCTTAAAAAATGGCGAACATCCTAATACCGACAGGTTGTACCGCAATGATTGGAACGATAGTCTCAAACATCCTGTTTTTACAAATGTTTCCGGTGAAGCAGGCATTCTCATTGAAGGTTATGGTCATAGTGTAGGCATTACAGACATCAACAGGGATGGATGGAAAGATATTTATGTATCCAACGATTTTTTATCAAACAATATTCTTTATATCAATAACAGGAATGGAACTTTTACAGACCAGGTAACTACTTATTTTAAACACACGGCTGAAAATGCCATGGGCCAGGACATTATTGACATCAACAATGACGGGTTGGAAGATGTCATTGAACTGGACATGAATCCCGAAGATAATTACCGAAAAAAAATGATGTCGAACCCGCTGGATTATACCCGTTATCAAAACAATGATCGCTTCGGTTACCAGCATCAATATGTCAGGAATGTATTGCAAATAAACCAGGGGCCAAGGCTATTACAAAATGATTCTGTTGGACCTCCTGTATTCAGCGACGTGTCTTTTTATTCGGGTGTTTCAGAAACGGATTGGAGTTGGACACCGTTAGTTGCCGACTTTGATCGGGATGGTTTCAGAGATATTATCATTACCAATGGTTTTCCAAAAGATGTAACCGATCATGATTTTATAGCATTCCGCCATCAAAGCAGCATGTATCTTTCCAAAAGAGATCTTCTGGATAATATACCGGTTATTAAAATTCCCAATTACGCCTATCAAAATAAAGGCGATTTAAGTTTTGCCGATGTCACCTCTCAGTGGGGAATGGAAACTCCATCTTTTTCCAATGGTGCAGCTTATGCAGATCTTGACAATGATGGCGATATGGATATTGTGATGAATAACATCAACCAGGAAGCATTTGTATACAGAAACAACCTTGCCAATAAAAACAATTTTATAACGCTTCGTCTTCGTGGTGATTCATTAAATCGTAATGGCATTGGTGCATGGATTGAGCTACATTATGATGGTAAACAACAAGTATATGAAACCACGCCGTACAGAGGATATTTATCATCGGTACAGCAAGATCCTTTTTTCGGACTTGGCAAAGCAAATATCATTGATTCGATAGTTGTAAAATGGCCGGACGGCAAAATGCAGATGATGAATAAAGTGCCGGTAAATCAAGAATTAGAAATAGATTATAAAAACGCCAAAACAAATTATTCATCATTATCTAATGCTACGGCTTCTAATTCTCTTTTTCGTGATATAACTGCGGCGTTAAATATCCATTATGTACATCACGATAGCGACTTTATTGATTTCAATATTCAAAAACTTTTGCCGCATAAATTATCAGAATACGGCCCTGCACTTGCAGTAGCTGATGTGGATGGAAATGGATTGGATGATATTGTGACAGGCGGATCATTTTATTACAGTGCCCAATTATTACTTCAACAAAATGATGGCAAGTTTTTACAAAAAAATGTGTTGAGTGATACTGCAGCTAAAAACAAAAAAACAGAGGACTTGGGTATCGCCTTATTTGATGCAGACAATGATGGCGATGCTGACATGTACATCGCTGCCGGCAGTTATGAAGCAAAACCAAATTCATCGTCTTACCGGGATCACTTATATATTAATGATGGAAAAGGAAATTTCTCAGTAAACAACACAGCAATACCGGAAAATCTCACAAGCAAATCTTGTGTTCGTGTTGCAGATTTTGACAGAGATGGAGACCTTGATTTATTTGTAGCCGGACGTGTGGAACCCGGCAACTATCCTAAACCGGTATCAAGTTTTATTTACAGAAATGATAGCGGAAATGGCACTATTAAGTTTACTGATATTACTTCAACTATTGCACCTGCATTAAATAATGTCGGAATGGTATGCGATGCAACCTGGACTGATTTTGATAATGACAACTGGCCCGACTTAGTGCTTTGCGGTGAATGGATGCCTTTGACTTTTCTAAAAAATAATAACGGGAAATTTTCAAGCAATCAAATACCAAATTCTTCAGGTTGGTGGAATAGTATCGTTCCCGGAGATTTTGACAATGATGGCGATATGGATTATGTGATGGGTAATCTTGGTGAAAATTCTTTTTACAAAGGAAGCAAAGAATATCCCGTGTCTATTTATTTCAAAGACTTCGACAAAAATGGCACACAGGAAGCCGTAACCACCCGTTACCTGAAAGACAAAGATGGAACGCCAAAAGAATTTACCACACATCTGCGTGACCATGTCATGGATCAAATGCCCTTTATCAAAAAGAAATTTTTGACTTATCGCCCTTTTGCAGAAACAACATTTGATAATTTTTTTTCTGCTGAAGAAAGCAAAGGGCTTACTTCATTGAAAGCTGAGTATTTCAAAAGTGTTTATCTCGAAAACAATGGCAACGGCAATTTTATCATGCATTCTCTTCCGCCTGCCGCACAATTGGCGCCATTAAACGGAATGATTGCTGATGATTTTGACGGTGATGGTAATCTTGATGTATTGATCAATGGAAATGATTTTGGAACAGAAGTATTAACCGGTCGTTATGACGCAATGAATGGCTTATTGCTTAAAGGCGATGGCCAAGGCGGTTTTTCTCCACTTACAATTTTGCAAAGCGGCATTTATATTCCTGGTAATGGCAAAGCATTGGTTAAGTTGAGAAGCAAATCAGGCAAATATCTTGCAGCAGCAAGTGAAAACCGCGGGCCATTAAGATTGTTTGAATGCAAACGTCAAACCGAACTAATTACATTATCTGAAAAAAACATGGCTGCACTGCTCACATATAAAAATGGAAAAAAGCAAAAGAGAGAATTTTATAGTTCTTCTTTTCTTGGCCAATCAGGCAGACTCTTAAGTGTTGATGATAATGTAGCCAATATAATTATCATTGATGCAAAAGGTAATCAGCAAACATTAAAGAGGAACAAATAAATTCCTCCCTTAATTTTTATAGATAACAAAGATTTTTTTTCCGTCGAAACAGCTTTAATCCTTTGACAATTGTCAAATAGACATAACGGGACACTATCAGAATTTTTACAACGGCATAATTTGACTGATTTTAATAACAAAACGAAATAATCGGATAAGTGCTGTCTTATCAATCACCGCTAACTTAGTAGCCTCTAAAAGCAGTAGAGAACCGACAATTATACTAAAGAAAAGACGGGCAACATGCTTTGTATTTTAATAACCAGAAAATGCAAACATGCTAAACTTTATTCCTTAAATACACCTAAGTCACCAAATTGGTTATTGCAGTACATGATCAGGGAAGAGAGTAGTAAAAAAACCTTAGCCAAAGGACAAAATCATTCATTTATTTCTTAATAAATAAACACTGTTTCATGTAAGTTTTTTGCTTAAACACTAATTCTATCATTTCTTAACCCCAAAATTGCTTTATGAGAAAATCCAAAACGACTGCTCGTCAGCTATGGCTGTGGATGTGCTTTGTTTTCTTTTCATCCACTGTATTCGCACAAAAAACTGTCACGGGGAAAGTGACAGACCCATCCAGCAACCAGCCAATACCTGGCGCTTCGGTCACCGTTAAAGGCGGAAAAACAGGTACACAATCCAATCTTACGGGTGAGTTCTCCATTAATGTTCCCAATGACAATGCTGTATTAGTTATTTCCAGCGTTGGACATGAAACCAAGGAAGTTTCTGTCGGAACCCAATCCAATCTTTTGATCTCGCTTTCGGTAGCCACAACCGGTTTAAATGAAGTAGTGGTTACCGGATATACTGCCCAGCGCAAAAAAGACATCATCGGTGCGGTATCGGTGGTTGATGTTGCCGATTTGAAATCTACTCCCGCTGCAAACCTTGGCGCCCAATTGCAGGGCCGGGCTACCGGTGTTACAGTGAGTGGAACGGGTGCTCCGGGATCACCAGCAGTAGTACGTATCCGCGGATTCCAGTCGGGTGGTAACAATGAGCCCCTTTACATTATTGACGGTGTGCCTACTAATGATCCTTCAATCATCAATCCCCAGGATGTTGAATCAATGCAAATACTGAAAGATGGAACAGCTTCAGCTATTTATGGCACAAGGGCCGCCAATGGCGTTGTTATTATCACAACAAAACAGGGTCGGGCCGGAAGGTCACAAATAAGTTATGAGACTTTTATAGGTTCTCAGAGCGTTACTAAAAATATGAGACCTGAGATGCTCGACAACCAGGAGTATATTGAATACCTGAACAGAAGCGGCTCCGGAAGCCACCCTGTATTTGGTGCACCCGGAAGTTTTGCTGTACCTGATTATATTATTGTAAGTAGTGCTTTTAAAGGCGGTGTTGCAGCCAATGATCCAAGGGCTAATCCTGACCTTTACTCATTAAGTCCATTATATCAAATTTTAAAAACCAGCCCCCAGGGCACCAATTGGTTTGATGAAATATTGCAAACAGCGCTTATTCAAAGCCACCAGATAACAGCAACAGGAGGTACGGATAAAGCAACCTACTCCCTGGGCATGAATTATTTCGACCAAGAGGGTACTATTAAAAAGACAGAATTCAAACGCTATCTGGTGCGCTTTAATACTTCCTTTAAACCAACTTCATGGCTGCGAATAGGCGAAAATGCGCAAATTAGTTACCAGACACGGCTTGGTGGAGAGCAAAGAGGCGAAGGTGGCGCCTGGTCATGGGCTTACCGTCATGTGCCCTATATTCCAGTATATGATATTAAAGGGGGATTTGGCGGAAATGGCGTAGGTCAATCCGGAAACGCTTCTACCCCAGTTGCTGTTCTTACCAGAGACCAGGATGACAAAAACCTCACCACCCGTTTATTTGGTAATGTATTTGCTGAAGTGCAACCTGTAAAATGGCTGACGCTTAAAACATCTTTCGGTGCGGATATCTCCAACAATTTTGTAAAAGATATTTCAAGAAAAACTTATGAAAGGGCCGAAAACCAGGGATCTACTCAATTAACCGAATGGACTAACAATAGGATTGACTGGACATGGACGAATACATTTGTTTTTCAAAAAACATTTGCAGCAGCGCATGATGTAAAGCTATTAGGAGGTACTGAGGCTATAAAAAGATATTTCAAACAAACTAACGCCTTTGGACAAAACTTTGACCTTGACAATGCAGATTTTATATCATTGAGTAATGCCGGTACAGCAGCGGGAGACAGAAACGTGAGTTCACCTATTGAAAGTACAGTCACTATATTTTCCCTGTTTGGGCGTCTTGACTATGCATTTAAAAATAAATACCTGCTTAATGGTACCTTAAGAAGAGATGAGTCTTCTGTATTTGGGTCTCTGGTCAAGCCCGGTTATTTTCCTTCTGTAGGTTTTGGCTGGAGGTTATCTGAAGAAGAATTTATGAAATCTATTAGCTGGATCACCGATCTGAAAATAAGGGGAGGCTATGGTGAAGTAGGGAGCATTTCAAATAATGGAGTATTCAATCCTTATACTACTTATGGTACCGGACCTGGTTTTGGTAATTATGATATTAATGGAACCAATACCTCGGCTTTTCTGGGTTACAGGCTAGGTACCCTGGGCAATCCTTTAACACTTTGGGAAAATACTGTTTCTAAGAATATTGGATTCGACATGTCTCTTTTAAATGGCAAATGGGTATTTGATTTTAACCTGTTTCAAAATGATACCAAGGACCTGTTAATAGGTCGTAATCGGTTAAACACTGAACCAATAGTGGTACAGCCAAATGGAGCTTCAGGCCAGCCAAATGTAAATATTGGTACCATGAGAAATACGGGTGTTGAATTGTCTGTATCAAACAAGGGCAAGATCACAGGCGAACTGAATTATGATGTACAGGTTAATTTTTCTCATTACAAAAATGAGCTGGTAAAATTAAATGCAGAAGGAACCGCAGTGCCCTATGGATTAGACAGATTTTCCAATGCCATCAGAACTGATAAGGGCTTGCCCCTTTCTACTTATTGGGGTTACCAGATTGTTGGATTTTACAATACACAGGATGATGTGGACAAAGGCGCTAAATTAGCCGGTTCGCCAGCTAAAATCGGCACCTGGAAATATCTGGACAGAAACGGTGACGGTAATATCAACTCTGCGGATGCGGGAAAAATTGGCAGCCCCCACCCGGATTTTCAAATGGGCTTCAATATCGGTTTAGATTATAAACAATTTGACTTTAGCGCCTTCTTTTTCTGGAACTACGGGAACGATATTTACAACTATACCAAATGGTACACCGATATGCGGGGTTTTGTGGGCGGTGTAAGCGACAGGGTGCTTTATGATTCATGGACTACAAATAATCAAAATGCCAAGCTGCCATTGCTACAGGCAGGATTTGTAGTTCCGGGAAACTTTGTTACCGGTGAATCAAATTCCTATTATATTGAAAAAGGCTCTTATTTCAGGGCAAGAAATATTCAGTTGGGTTACACCATTCCTGGTAGTATCATGAGTAAGCTAAAGTTGCAAAAGGCAAGGATTTATGTTCAGGCCCAAAATCTATTTACGATTACCGATTATTCAGGAGCAGATCCTGACCTGAGTATTCAAGCCGCCCAGCGTAACGCCGGTTTTGTTGGGGATTATATTTTAGGTATTGATCAGAGTGGTTTCCCCAATCCAAAGCAGTTCTTGTTTGGATTAAACGTTACATTTTAATTTTAAAAAACTACTATCATGAAGAAGAAAAATATAATTTATCTAACAATATTTATACTAGCAGTTTCGGGTATTACTGCCTGTAAGAAATTTTTAAACCCGCCCTTAAGAGGAGTTTATGATGTAAGCCAGCTTACTAATAAAAAAGGTGTAAATGGCTTGCTGATTACTGCTTATTCCACTTTGGATGGAAGGCCAGGCGGCATATCCGAGGGCGCTAGCAACTGGGAATGGGGCAGCATGGCCGGCGGCGATGCTTATAAAGGCACCGAGCTTGCCGATAGGGTCGATGATAACCCCATCATGCGTTTTGAATTAACATCTTCCAATCCCCTTGTGAACGCTAAATGGGATGCCACATATGATGGAATCGGTCAGGCAAATAATGTACTATTGATAATGGCACAGGTAACTGATATGACCGATGCTGAAAAGAAACAGGTGGAGGCAGAGGCAAGATTTATAAGGGCGCACCATCATTTCGAAGGTTTAAAAATGTGGGGGAAAATTCCTTATGTTGATGAAACTTATACCGATCATAAAGCTGGAACTAATACAGCAGACATTTGGCCTGCAGTTACCGCTGATTTTCAGTTTGCATACGACAATCTTAATGAAACAAAGCCTTACAGAGGTAGTGTAAATAAATGGGCTGCCGGTGCTTTTCTGGCTAAAGCTTTACTTTATCAAAAGAAGTATGCTGAAGCCAAAACTTTGTTCACAGCTATTATAGCCAATGGGAAAAATTCACAAGGCGTGAAATACGCTTTGACTGATAACTACCATGATAATTTCAGGGTAAACAAAGAAAATAATTCAGAAACTGTGTTAGCTATTCAGGCATCGTATGGCGATGGCTCCACCACCAATGCCAATTATGATAATATCCTGAACTATCCCCATGGTGGTGGCAGCAAGCCCGGCGGTTGCTGCGGATTCTTCCAGCCTTCGCAAGCTCTTGTTAATGCATTTAAAACAGATGCTATCGGTTTGCCCTTGCTTGATACCTGGAACGATGTAAATGTTACGCATGATGAAGCTGTTCTTTCTAACGAGCCATTTACGCCGTATAACGGCAATCTTGATCCTAGATTAGACTGGACGGTGGGAAGAAGAGGCGTTCCTTACTTCGACTGGGGTAATCACCCGGGACGTGACTGGATCCGGGATGTAACTTACGGCGGCCCTTACAGCCCTAAAAAGAATACTTACTACAAAGCTGATGAAGGTTCTACTGCCGGTAAAGTGGGTTGGGGTTTCAGCTCCAACGCCCTTAACTATACCATTATGCGCTATGCAGACGTATTGCTTATGGCCGCTGAAGCCGAAATTGAAACGGGAGGTTTAGAAACTGCCAGAACATATATCAATATGGTAAGAGAACGTGCAGCCAGATATGCACCATCCAATACTGCTCCCTATTTTCAAGCTGCTTCAGATGCCACTTATGCAACTTACAATGTAGGCTTATATACCACGCCATTTGCCAGCGCTGACGCTGCACGCAAAGCTGTTCGCTTTGAAAGAAAACTTGAATTTGGCATGGAGGGACATCGTTTCTTTGATCTTGTTCGTTGGGGTATAGCAGATGCTGATATTGATGCTTACCTTACTAAAGAAGGAGTAAGACGTCCTACTACATTAGCAGGTACTTCCTTTACAGCAGGCAAACATGAAGTATATCCAATACCTACAGCTGTTGTCACTAATATTCCGGGTATAAAACAAAACACCGGTTACTAATAGAATATTTATTTCACTCAACAAAAAGCAGGGAATCATCTCCCTGCTTTTTGTTTTAGTATTTTAGTTATCTTCAGCAAACGATTGCTATTATTTCGAAAATTGCTTTTGAGAAAATTATGCTTGACCCATATGTAACTGCTACAGGCAGGGCTATACGTGAACGTGTATTCCTTGACCTGGAAAAAAACCCTGATAGTATTTACTGCCACAATGCCTTATGCGGCGAAACTGTTATTCCCCCACACAAACATGACAGAGGCCAACTGGTGTACACAGAAGGCGGCCGGGTTTACATAACTGCCAATGACAAAATATGGTACCTGCCTTCAAGACATTACATATGGATACCCGCAGGTGTGGAGCATTCCATGAAGATCAGCACTCCTTCTGTGCAACTGTGGACGATTTATTTTCCTGACTGGGAAGACGAGCCTGATTTCTTCAAAAGGATCGGCATTTACCCTGTAAACAATATGCTGCTTGAGGAAATCTATTTTACAAAAAACTGGGTTGGTCACATTACCAGGGAAAATAAATCAAGATATTTTTTTGTGTCGGGCATCAAAGCTATTTTGCCGGAAATAAATGATTATTCATTACCATTCGATTTGCCTGTGCCTAAAGATGAGAGGCTCTCCAAAGTGGTTGGTTATATGCAAAATAACCTGAACGAACATATTACCATTACAAACATGGCAAAACAACATGGGATGAGTGAAAGCACATTGGCAAGGCTCTTCAAAAAGGATTTGAAAATGTCATTCATTAGTTACCTGGGCACCCTTCGCATTCTTCGATCCATTGAATTGCTGGCAGCAGGCAAACTCAATATAAAAGAGATCTGTTATGAAGTGGGCTATGAAAGTGTGCCTACATTCAGTAATATCTTCAAAAAAAGCGTAGGTGTGAGACCCACAACTTATTTAAAAGTATGCTGATAAATTTTATAACATTATTAAATTTCATTACCGTCTGTTTGATTGATTTTAATAACAAATTGTAATTCTTAAATAAACCCTTGTTTCTGGATTGGCTTACTTTACAAGCGATGATAACTCCGGTTGTCGTATAAAAGTTTTGTGCACAATAATCATCTAAACATTAAGCCGGCAATTATACCCGGCGTTGCTACATGATTTTTGAAAGAAAATTCAGGCCATTATTAAACCCAATCTTTTTTAATCACAGTTAAAACGATTAGCTATGCTTGCTTTACAAACTTCGTTGGTAAACCTAATAATAACTGACGCAAAAAGATTATCATTATTCTTGCTTTCTATTTGCCTGTATGTTTCAGCACAGGCGCAATTAGCTACAGGAAAAGATATTGCTGTTGCCAATACCGGTGCAGGACAGGTTCGTGGTTACATCAATAACGGCATTGTTACCTACAAAGGCATTCCTTATGCGGAAGCAAAACGCTTTGAAGCGCCGCAAAAAACTAAGTCATGGCAGGGAATTCGCAGTTCAATGACCTATGGCCCCGTAGCTCCATTAATTGATCCGACTTCTTCTGTGCAGGATGAAGGAGAATTTATTTTTCATCACGATTGGGGATATACAAATGAGAATTGCCTTGTATTAAACGTTTGGACACCCGGCATTAATGATGGTAAAAAACGACCCGTGATGTTTTGGATCCATGGTGGTGGTTTTACAGCAGGTTCTTCACAAGAGCTTCCTTCTTATGATGGAGAGAGCCTGGCGAAAAAAGGTGATGTAGTTGTTGTTTCCATCAATCATCGTTTAAATGTATTAGGCTTTTTGGATTTGTCGGCTTATGGAGAAAAATATAAACACTCGGCTAATGCAAGTATATTGGATATAAAAGCTGCATTAGAATGGGTGAAAGATAATATTTCAAACTTTGGCGGCGATGCAGGTAATGTAACCATCTTCGGGCAATCGGGCGGCGGTGCGAAAGTGAATACATTAATGGCAATGCCTTCGGCAAAAGGATTGTTTCATAAAGCCATCAATCAAAGCGGTTCTTTCCGAATGAATATGCTGGATAAAAGCACCACACAGGCTATTGCTGCCGAAGTGCTGAAAGCATTGAACCTGCAACCGGAACAGGCCGATAGTTTACAGAAGATACCGTTTCAGCAACTAAGTGATGCCGGTAAAAAAGCGCTTAGAATAATCGCAGATAAATTGAAAGCTGAAGGAAAACCGATTCCCGGATTTGGATTAAGCTGGGGACCCAGTGTTGACGGCGAAGACCTGCCTTACCAGCTTTTTTCAAAAGAAGCATTTGAGCTATCAAAAGATATTCCATTGCTCATTGGCACAACAAAAAACGAGTTCGCTCCTTTTGCCAATGGCGCATTGAGCAATGCAACAATGGATGAAATAAAAGAACATATCAAAAAACAAAGAGGCGAAAAAGCAGATGCCTATATTGCTGCTGCTAAAAAAGCTTATCCAAATGATACCCGTCCATCTGACCTCGTTGATATTGATGTTACGTTCCGTCCCGGAGCCATTCACCAGGCCAATGAAAAGTCATCGCTTAATACTGCGCCGGTATATATGTATCTCTTTACGTGGCAATCGCCGGTGATGGATGGAAAATATAAAGCCATTCATTGCATGGAACTGCCATTTGTTTTTAACAACATACACCGTTGCTACGAAATGACAGGTGGCAGAAAAGAAGCGTTTGCTTTGGCAGATAAAATGAGCACAGCATGGATCGGCTTTGCAAGAAATGGTAATCCTAATAATAAAGGATTGCCCAATTGGCCTGTATATAATGCCACTAATACGGCAACTATGCATTTTAATAATAAATGTGAAGTAAAGCCACAGATGGATAAAGAGCTATTGGCGTTGGTACAATAGCATTAAACCGGGTTTGTTCAAACAATCTTTCCATCTTTCATGTGCAGTACCCTGTCGCTAAGCTGCGCCAGTTCTTCATTGTGCGTAACAATCAGGAAGGTTTGATTGAATTTATTTCTAAGATCAAAAAACAGATCATGCAACTCTTTGGCATTGGTTGAATCCAGGTTGCCGGTAGGTTCATCTGCCATTACAATATCGGGTTTATTGATAAGAGCTCGGGCTACTGCTACCCTTTGCTGCTCACCACCGCTTAACTCATTAGGCTTATTCTCTATTCGCTGGCTTAGCCCAAGCATATTGAGCAGCCGAATGGCTTCTTCTTTTACTTCAGGCTTCCTTCTTCCTGCCAGCCATCCGGGAATGCAAACATTTTCCCATGCGCTAAATTCAGGCAACAGATGATGAAATTGAAAAACAAAACCAATATGTTTATTGCGAAAGGCTGCCAGCCTTTTACCCGTTAATGAATGAATGGCTGTACCGTTCATACTGACAGAGCCTTTATCCGCTTTGTCAAGCGTACCCAGTATATGAAGCAATGTACTTTTGCCCGATCCGGAAGGGCCGACGATGGATGCTACCTCGCCTTTTTTTATTTCTATATCTACCCCTTTTAAAACTTCGACAGCGCCGTAGCGTTTATGAATATTTTTTCCAGAAATCATCCGTTAAGCCCTTTTAAATAAGTCAAATATCCATAAAAACAGGCCATCAGGCAAAACGCTGTTTATCAGCAGGGATCTTTTAAGAAATTATTCAACACCGGTTGTACAACTAAGGATTTGGAAAATTCGTTAATACCGTTACTTTTGCGAAAAATTGGGGTGCCCTATCAACGTTCTCCAATTAAATTTTTTAAACATAAACCATCCGAAAATATGTTCTGGACATTAGAATTGGCTTCTTACCTGGAAGATGCACCATGGCCTGCCACCAAAGACGAACTGATTGATTATTCTATCCGTTCCGGTGCGCCCATTGAAGTGGTTGAAAACCTCCAGGAACTTGAAGATGAAGGGCAAGATGTTTATGAAACAATCGAAGACATCTGGCCTGATTATCCTACACAGGAAGATTTTCTCTTTAACGAAGACGAATATTAAAACAACAATTTGTTGAATACAGTAAAGCCTCCCGTAAGAGAGGCTTTTGTTATTTTTTATTTTGTCATCTGCATCGCTGACTGACATTGAGCGTTGATAATTGAAATATTGAACATTTCGTCAGCAGGAAAAAATGCTCAACGCTCAATTTTCAATGTTCAATAAAAAGAACTTAAATAATGACATTAATTCACCATTCACTTACTTGCTTTCCATTTTTTCTATCACGGCTTGTGTTACACCTGTAAAGGAGAATCCGCCATCATGAAATAAATTCTGCATAGTGACCATTTTAGTAAGATCGCTAAACATCATAACACAAAAATTAGCACAATCTTCTGCTGATGCATTTCCCAATGGGCTCATAGCTTCCGCATAATTAATAAAGCCATCAAACCCTTTTACACCGCTGCCTGCCGTTGTTCTTGTCGGCGATTGTGAAATTGTATTCACTCTTATTTTTCTTTTTACGCCATAATGATAACCGAAACTTCTTGTCACACTCTCCAGCAAAGATTTTGCATCAGCCATTTCATTGTAATCAGGAAATACTCTTTGTGCTGCAATATAGGTCAGCGCTACTACACTGCCCCATTCATTCAGGGCGTCCATATCCCATGCAGTGCGTAATACACGGTGAAGACTCATTGCAGAAATATCGAGTGTTTTCGCATTCCATTCATAATTCATTTCTGTATAATGCTTGCCTTTGCGAACATTAAGGCTCATGCCAATAGAATGCAACACAAAATCAATCTTACCGCCAAAATGTTCGATAGATTTTTGAAAAAGATTTTTCAGATCATCCATGTTTGTAACATCGGCGCCGATCACGGGGGCATTACCGCATTGCTCAGCGAGTTTGTTGATCTCACCCATGCGTAGCGCTACGGGGGCATTAGTCAATACAATTTGAGCTCCTTCTTCATAACATTTCAAAGCTGTTTTCCATGCAATAGATTTTTCGTCCAGCGCACCGAAGATGATTCCTTTTTTTCCTTTTAATAAATTATTTGACATAAGAATATTTTGAAAATGTGTCCAAAAGTAAGAAGTAATTTTATGCCGGGATTAAATTCAAATAATTGAGCAGAGATGAAAAACTATAAGGTTTAAGTTTAATTAGCACATTTGCATATTAGCATATTATCCCATTAATTTCCCACCATCTCCCTCGCATTTTCCAATGCAGCCGCTGTTGGCTTTTCACCGCTTAGCATTTTTGCAATGGCAGTGATTCTTTCTTCATTCGCAAGCCTGCGGATATTTGTTTTCACCACATCTTTTACGATTTCCTTATATACAAAGAAATGAAAATCGGCTTTGCCTGCTATTTGTGGCTGATGCGTAATACATATCACTTGTCGTTTCGCAGCCAGCTCTTTCAAAATAATACCTACCTGTTTTGCTGCTTCGCCTGAAATGCCGGTATCAATTTCATCAAAGATCATGGTGGGCAAATCAATGGACTGCGCAACCAATGATTTTATACAAAGCATCAAACGGCTAAGTTCACCACCACTCGCTACTTTTCTTACAGCCTGAAATTGCCCGCTTTTGTTTGCATCAAATAAAAATTCAATAGTATCAAAACCATAAGCATTCAATTCATCTCCGCTTCTAATATCAATTTTCAGTTTTGCATTAGGCATGCCCACCTGCACCAGCAGTTTATTTACTTTTTCTTCAAGCGGTTTGATCTGTTTGATTCGTACTGCAGATATTTTCTTTGCCTGCGCTGTAGTTTCATTCAATAATTGAGCAGTTTGTTTTTCTTTTTGCTGAATGGCTTCATCAATATTTAATACGGCCTGTAATTTTTTTTCCAGTTGTCGCTGTATCTCCAGCAATTCATTGGTGGTTTTTACACCGTGCTTCTTTAATAATTTATATCCTGCAGAAAGCCTTTCGTTAAGCTGCTCTATTTTTTGAGGATCATAATTTACCTGCTCACTGATAGCTGCAATTTCATCTGCAATATCTTTCAGCTCTATTTGCAATGAAAGTAACCGTTGAATGATTGCCGGAAGGGCGGGATGATAACTTTCATAAGCATGCAACTGGTTTGAAAGACTTTTTACCTGTTGCACAACCGGCGTATCGTTTTCTTCCAACTCAAAATATACTTTGTTCAATGCACTCTTGATACCTTCAGCATTACTGAGCATCTTAAGTTCAGCATCTATATTTTCCAGTTCGCTTTCTTTAAAACCAGCTTCTTCCAGTTCATTATACTGAAACTGGTTATAATCCGCTTCCTTATCAAATAATTGTTTTTGCAGTTTTAATTCATTCCACTCTTTCTTCGTTTTTTGCCATTGCTGGTAAATATTCCGGTAACCATTTAACAATTCAGTATTGTTTCCTAATGCATCAATCACTTCTCTTTGAAAATCGCTTTCTCCTAACTCCAATGTGTCAAACTGCTGATGCAGATCAACCAATAAAATGCTTAGTTGTTGCAGTTGCGAAAGATTGACCGGCGTATCATTTATAAAAGCTCTTGACTTTCCATTTGAACCTATTTCCCTTCGCAGCACCAACTCTTCTTCAACATCCAGCTCATTTTCTTTCAAAAACTCTTTTACATTTTTTTTTCTCTCTGCTTTAAATATCCCCTCTACAATACACTTCTTGTCTTTACCTGCCTGCCGGTCAGGCAGGTTCACCAATACAGAAGAATCAGCTCTTTCGCCTAAAATAAGACCCAATGCACCAACTATGATAGATTTTCCTGCTCCTGTTTCACCGGTAATGATGTTTAGTTTTTCAGAAAACTCTATCTCCAATTTATCTATGATCGCATAGTTATGTATCGAAAGTTTTTGCAGCATACAGCAATGGACGATGAACTAAATGATTTGATATAACAGGGAGGCAAATTAAGTAAAAGACTTAAACATCACCCAATAAAAAACCCCGCCA
>Ga0187893_10005023_pt1 | contig 24298 bp, 18 predicted proteins | sample MA1701074metaG_FD_139574 | JGI IMG/M metagenome (GOLD analysis project Ga0187893, IMG submission 139574) | White microbial mat communities from a basaltic lava cave in the Kipuka Kanohina Cave System on the Island of Hawaii, USA - MA170107-4 metaG ...
CACCCCCGTCCCCACCCCCCCCCCCCCTCCCACCCCAACCCCGATCCCCAGCCCCACCCCCTCCCCCCCTCCTCCCCCCCCTCCCCCTCCTCCTCCTCATGCTCCTCCCGCGCCCCTCTCCCCTTCCCCCTCCTCCCCCTCCTGCTTCTCCTGCTCCTCGGCCCCCTCCCCCTCGCCGCCACCGGCTGCAACCGCGGCTCCGCCGGCGCCTCTCCGCGCCCCCCCTCCGCCCGCGACTCCCACTCCCCCCGCCCCGTCCGCCTCGTCCGCGTCTCCCCCGTCCCCATGTCCCGCACGGTCTCCGTCACCGGCACCCTCCGCGCCGACGACTCGGTCACCGTGGGCATGAAGGTCCCCGGCCGCCTCGCCTCGGTCTCGGTCGACCTCGGCTCCCCCGTCGCCCGCGGCGACGTGCTGGCCCAGGTCGAGACCGCCGACTACGACCTGCGCGTCGAGCAGGCGACCTCCGCCCTCGCCCACGCCCGCGCCGTCGCCGGCCCGGCCCCGGAGGGGCAAGACGCCCTCCTCCCCCTCGAGTCCACGAGCCTCGTCCGCGAGGCGCTCGCCACCGTCGACGAGGCCCGGGCGAACGTCGACCGGGCGCGCTCGCTCGAGAAGGAGCGCCTGATCTCGCCGGCGGAGATCGACCTCGCCGTCGCCGTCTACCTCCGCGCCCAGGCGGCGCTCGAGCGGGCGCGCGAGGAGATGATCGGGCGCCGGGCCCTCGTCGCCCAGCGCGACGCGGAGCTGAGGCTCGCGCGCCGGCAGCTCGAGGACACTCGGATCCGGGCGCCGCTCGACGGCCGGGTCGCCAAGCGGCACGCGAGCCCGGGCGAGTACCTCGGGGTCGGGGCCCCGCTCGCGACCATCGTCCGGGTGAACCCGCTGCGCCTGCGGGCGGAGGTCCCCGAGCGCGACGCCGGCAGCGTGCGCGCCGACCAGACGGTCGAGGTCCGCGTCGACGGCGACGGCGGCGCCTACACGGGCCGCGTCGCCCGCCTCGCGCCGACGATCAGCGAGCTCAACCGCGTCCTCGTCGTCGAGGCGGAGATCGAGAACCCGGGGCACCTCCGGCCGGGAGGCTTCGCCCGCGCCGAGATCGTCGTCGACGCCCTGAACCCCGTGCCGGCGGTCCCCGGCGGCGCGATCGTGACGTTCGCCGGGATCGAGAAGGTCATCGCCGTCGAGGACGGGAAGGCCGTCGAGAGGGAGGTCCGCACGGGGCGGCGCGCGGGCGGCTTCACCGAGATCCTGTCCGGCGTCGAGCCGGGCGCCGCGGTCGTCGCCGACCCCGGCAACCTCCAGCACGGGCAGCCCGTGAGGATCGAGAGCGAGTAGGCGGGCGGGCGGAGAGCGTCGACGCATGCAGAAGCTGGCGGAGATCTGCATCAGGCGCCCGGTCTTCGCGACGATGCTGATCCTCGCGCTCGTCGTCGTCGGGGCCGCGAGCTACTTCCGCCTCGGGGTCGACCGCTTCCCGGCCGTCGACCTGCCGACCGTCACGGTCCGCACCACGCTCCAGGGCGCCGCGCCCGAGGACGTCGAGTCCGAGATCACGGAGGAGATCGAGGAGGCCGTCAACACGGTCGAGGGGATCGCCGAGCTGCGCTCCATCTCGGGCACCGGCAGCTCGGTCGTGATCGCGACCTTCCACCTGGGCCGCGACATCGACGACGCCGCCCAGGACGTGCGCGACCGCGTGCAGAGCGTCCTCCGCGACCTCCCGGCCGGGACGGACCCGCCGCTCATCACGAAGCAGGACAACGACACGTCCCCCGTCCTCACGGTCGCCCTCGCCGGCAACCGCTCCGTCCGCGAGCTGACCGAGATCGCCGACAAGCTCGTGCGCCCGCGCCTCGAGCGGTCGAGCGGCGTCGGCGAGGTCCGGATCGTCGGCGGGCAGGAGCGGGCGATCGACATCGGCATCGACCCCGAGCGCCTCGCGGCCTACGGGCTGTCGATCGGCGCCGTGCGCGACGCGATCGCCGCCCAGAACGCCAACATCCCGGGCGGCAACGTCACGTCGGCGAACCGCGAGGACACGCTGCGCACGATGGGGCGCCTCGCCGACGCGCGCGCCTTCGAGGAGCTGGTGGTCGCGACCGTGGACGGCGCGCGCGTGCGCGTGCGCGACCTCGGCCGCGCCCGCGACGGGACGTACGAGCAGCGCTCGCTCGCCCGCCTCGACGGGGTGCCGACCGTGATCCTCGAGGTGAGGCGCCAGTCGGGGGCGAACACGGTCGCCGTCATCGCCGCCGCCAAGGCGAGCGTCGCCGACCTCTCGTCCCAGCTCCCGCCCGACGTCCGCCTCGACGTGATCCGCGACCAGTCGCGCTACATCCACGCGGCGCTCCGCGAGATCAACGTCCACCTGGTCCTCGGGAGCTTCCTCGCGACGCTCGTCGTCCTCGCGTTCATGCGCTCCTGGCGGTCGACGGTCATCGCCTTCGTCGCCATCCCCTGCTCGGTCGTCTCGACCTTCGGCATGATGTGGGCGCTCGACTTCACGCTCAACAGCGTGACGATGCTCGCCCTCGTGCTCATGGTCGGGATCGTGATCGACGACGCGATCGTCGTCCTCGAGAACATCTTCCGCTTCGTCGAGGAGAAGCGCATGCCGGCGTTCGAGGCGGCGCGCGCCGCGACGGCCGAGATCGGCCTCGCCGTCCTCGCGACGACGCTCTCGCTCGTCGTCATCTTCGTCCCGGTCTCGTTCATGTCGTCGATCTCGGGCCGCTTCCTCTACCAGTTCGGGATCACGGCCGCGGTCGCGATCCTCGTGAGCCTGCTCGTGTCGTTCACGCTCACGCCCATGATGAGCGCGCGCCTCCTGCGCGGCGAGGCCTCGGGGGGCGGCGCCCCCCGCTCCCGCGGCGGCTTCTACGCCGGGATCGACCGGGGGTACGCCGCCCTGCTCCGGCTCGCCATGCGGCGCCGGGCCGTCGTCGCCGTCCTCGCGCTCGCGGTCGCGCTCTCGTCGATCCCGCTCTACGGGCTCGTCCGCCAGGAGTACATCCCCTCGGACGTCGACGAGGCCGAGTTCGAGGTCAACGTCCGCGCGCCCCAGTCGGCGAGCCTGACGGCCATGGACGACGTCATGCGCCGCGTCGGCGAGGACATCCGCTCGGTGCGCGGCGTCCGGACGGTGCTCGTCCAGGCGGGCGGCGGCTTCGTGAGCGGCGTCAACTCGGGGAGCGTCTACGTCCGGATCGCGCCCCACGAGGAGCGGACGTTCTCGCCCGGGCGGCTCCTGCGGGCGACGCGCGCCGGCGACCCGCTCGCCGCCTTCCGGGACAACTACTCGCAGCGCGACGTCATGCAGGACGTGCGCCGCACCCTCCGCCGGTACCGCGAGCTGCGCTGCTCGGTCCGCAACGTTCCGGCCTTCAACATCGGCGGCGGCAACTTCGAGATCGACTTCTCGGTGCGCGGCCCGGAGCTCGAGAGGCTCGTCCGCTACGGCGAGGAGCTGCGGGCGCGCTCGCAGGCGCTCGGCGGGATCGTCGACGCCGACACGACCCTGAAGCTCGACCGCCCGGAGCTCCGGGTCGTGATCGACCGCGAGCGCGCCGCCGACCTGGGCGTGCGGACGCAGGACGTGGCCGGCGCGCTCCGCCTCATGGTCGGGGGCGACGAGGAGGTCACGCGCTTCCGCGACGAGTCCGTCAACGACAGCTACGACGTCCAGCTCCGCCTGCTCGAGAGCCACCGCGACCGGGCCGACGCGATCCGGCGGCTGTCGGTGCCGCGGTCGGCGGGGGCGGGCGGAGGGGCGAGCGCGAGCGGGGGTCCGGGCGCGAGCCCGAGCCCGAGCGGGAGCGGGAGCGGGAGCCCGTTCGAGGGCGGCGGCCTCGTCCGCCTCGACAACCTCGTCCGCCTGGAGGAGGCGACGAGCCCCTCGCGCATCGACCGGCTCGACCGCGAGCGCATGTCCAGCCTGCGCGCCGGGGTGGGGCCCGGCTACGCGCTGGCCGACCGCCTCGAGGCGCTGCGCCGGGCGGCCGAGGAGATGGACATGCCCCCCGCCTACACGACCCGCGTCATGGGCCGCGGGCGCGAGCTCGAGCGGACGTTCGGGGAGTTCGTCTGGGCCTTCATCCTCTCGATCGCGTTCATGTACATGATCCTCGCCGCCCAGTACGAGAGCCTGATCCACCCGGTCACGATCCTCGTCTCGCTGCCGCTCTCCGTGCCGTTCGCCCTCCTCAGCCTCTTCGCGACCGGGAACACGCTCAACCTCTACTCCGCGCTCGGGGTGCTCGTCCTCTTCGGGGTCGTCAAGAAGAACTCGATCCTCCAGGTCGACCACATGAACAAGCTCCGCGCGGCCGGCATGCCGCGCGCCGAGGCGATCATCCAGGGGAACCGCGACCGCCTGCGCCCGATCCTCATGACGACGCTCACGCTCGTCGCCGGCATGCTCCCGCTCTTCGCCGGGTCCGGGCCTGGAGCCGAGGAGCGCCGCTCGATCGCGGTCGTCGTCATAGGCGGCCAGTCGCTCTGCCTCCTCCTCACGCTCATCGTCACGCCGGTCGTCTACTCGTTCCTCGACGACCTGCGCGGCGGCGGCCGGCCTCACCCCGCGCCGGGCGGCGACGTCGAGCCGTCCGAGGACGCGCTCGTCCGGACGACGGCCTCGGACCCTTAGGGCCGGAGGACGCGCTCCCGCCTCCCCGGCGCGCCCGCCCGCCTCGCCCGCCCCCGGTCGTTGACGCGTCCCGCCCGGGAGGGTAGAATCCGCCCTTCGTCTTGCGGCGGACCGCGGGGCGGCCCATGGAGTTGCGCTCGACCGGGTCCGGGGTCTCGTCCGCGCCTCTTGAGGTCCGCGCATGCGTCCCGGGAAGCGAGCGTCGATCGCCAGAGCCGCCGTCGCCGCCGCCGCGGCCGGACTCGTCGCGCTCGGGGCGCTCGCCCCCGCGGCCCACGCGTCCGCGCCCGACGGGACGGCGGCCGCGGGCGCGCCGCCGGTCGCGACCGTGGCGCCGTTCGTGCTCCTGCTCGCCGCGATCGCCGTCCTGCCGCTCGCCGCGCCGCACTTCTGGGAGTCGAACCGGAGCAAGGCGATCGTCAGCCTCGGGTGCGCGATCCCGGGGGCGCTGATCGTCGCCCTGAACGACGCGATCGGCGCCTCGCGGCTGCTCCATGCGGGGCACGAGTACTTCTCGTTCGTGACGCTGATCGGCAGCCTCTACGTCATCGCGGGCGGGATCGCCGTCCGGGGCACGCTCCACGGAACGCCGGCCCTGAACGCGGCCATCTTCGCGATCGGGGCCGTGATGGCGAACCTGATCGGGACGACCGGCGCCTCGATGCTCCTCGTCCGGCCGCTCCTCCGCGCGAACGAGTGGCGGAAGGACCGCGCCCACGTCGTCATCTTCTTCATCTTCTGCGTCTGCAACCTGGGCGGCCTCCTGACCCCGCTCGGCGACCCGCCGCTCTTCCTCGGGTTCCTGAACGGCGTCCCGTTCGAGTGGACGCTCAGGCTCCTGCCCGAGTGGGCGTTCGCGAACGTCGCGATCATCGCCATCTTCCTCGTCGTCGACACGGTCTACCACCGGCGCGAGAAGGCGCCGGATCCGGGCGCGCCCCCGGTCTCGCCCGGAGCGCGGGCGAGGGAGCGGTTCCGCATCGAGGGCGGCGTCAACTTCCTCTTCCTCCTCGGCGTCGTCGCCGCGATCTACTTCTCGGGGCGCTTCCGGCCGCCGCCGGGCGTGCAGGAGGCGGCGATGCTGGCGATGGCGGGGCTCTCCCTCGCCCTCTCGCCCAGGGCCGCCCGGACGGCCAACCGGTTCGGCTGGCACCCGATCGTCGAGGTCGCCGTCCTCTTCGCCGGCATCTTCGTGACCATGATCCCGGCCCTCGTGATCCTGAACGCCCGCGGCGGCGAGCTCGGGCTCGCGAAGCCGTGGCACTTCTTCTGGATCACCGGGGTCCTCTCGAGCTTCCTCGACAACGCGCCGACGTACCTGACGTTCGCGTCGACGGCGTGCGGCGTCATGCACGTGAACGTGGCCGAGCCCGGCTACCTCGCCCGCCTGATCGCGCGCGGCCCGGAGGCGGAGGCGCTGCTCGCCGCCGTCTCCACCGGCGCCGTCTTCATGGGCGCGAACACGTACATCGGCAACGGCCCGAACTTCATGGTGAAGGCGATCGCCGAGGAGTCGGGCGTGAAGATGCCGAGCTTCTTCGGCTACATGGTCTGGTCGACGGTCTTCCTGATCCCGCTCTTCGTGGTGGTGACGTGGTTGTTCTTCCGGTAGCCGGTAACGCGTGAAGGAGAAGAAGCAGATGAGACCGCCCGTCCCGTCGTCCCTCGTCCTCCTGGCCGTCGCCGCCGCCACCCTGCTGGGCGCGTGCGGGGGCTGCGGCGAGGACCAGGCGGCTCAAGGCGACCCGAGGACCGTCAAGATCGTCAGCAGCCTGCCGCGCACCGGCAGCGCCAACGCCCAGACGACGACCATGGTCAACGGGATCCGCATGGCGATCGAGGAGCGCGGCGCGAAGGTCGGCGACTTCAACGTCGTCTACGAGGACTGGGACGACGCCTCGGCGCGCAAGGGCGACTGGGACCCGGAGGTCGAGGCCGCCAACGCGGACCGGGCGGCCAAGAACCCGGACATCCTCTTCTACATCGGGACCTACAACTCGGGCGCCGCCAAGATCTCGATGCCGATCCTGAACCGCGCCGGCCTCGCCATGATCTCGCCCGCCAACACCTACCCGGGGCTCACCAAGCCCGGGCTGGGCGAGCCGAACGAGCCCGGCGTCTACCGCCCGTCCGGCAAGGTCAACTACTTCCGCGTCGTCCCGGCCGACGACATCCAGGGGCGCGTGGGCGCGGTCTGGGCGAAGAAGATGGGCATGAAGAGCGCGTACGTCCTCGACGACCGCGGCCTGTACGGGAAGGGGATCGCCGACGTCTTCGCCGTCACCGCCGAGGAGATCGGCTTGAAGGTGCACGGCCACGAGGGCGTCGACCCGAAGGCCCAGGAGTACCGGAGCGTCCTCACCAAGATCAAGGAGCTCGACCCGGACCTCGTGTACTACGGCGGGACGACGCAGACGAACGCGGCCCAGATCGCGAAGGACATGGTCGCGGTCGGCCTGCGGGCGAAGCTCATGCTGCCCGACGGCTGCTTCGAGCAGGCGCTGATCCAGGCGGCCGGCCCGCAGAACCTGAACGATCGCACGTTCGTCACGTTCGGCGGCGCGCCGCCCGAGAAGCTCGTCGGCAAGGGCGCCGAGTTCGTGCAGCGTTACCGCGAGAAGTACGGGGCGCAGCCCGAGGCGTACGCGGTCTACGGGTACGTGGCGGCGGCGGCGTGCCTCGACGCCCTCGCCAGGGCCGGCAAGAAGGACCGCGAGGCCGTGCGCCAGGCGCTGGCGGCGACGAAGCAGACGGACGGCGCGCTCGGGGCGTGGGAGTTCGACGCGAACGGCGACACGACGCTCGCGACCATGAGCGGGAACACGGTCCGGAACGGGCAGTTCGAGTTCGTGGGGCTGCTGTCGGGGACGGAGTAGCGCGCCGCAGGAACGCCTTGCGAGAGCGGGGCTTTTCCGCCACAGAGACGAGAATCCTTCTTCGCAGCGGGATGCATACGCGATGGAAGCCATCGGCCAGCAGCTCATCATCGGCCTCACGAACGGGATGGTCTTCGCGCTCATCGCGCTCGGCTACTCGCTCGTGTACGGCATCCTCGAGCTCATCAACTTCGCCCACGGCGACCTCTTCATGCTGGCCGCCTTCATCGCCCTCGCCGTGCTCGGCGCGCTCGGCGGCACGGCGCCCGGCTCGGGCCTCGCGGCCGCGCTCTGGATCGGGCTCCTGATCGTCGTCGCCTCGGTCTTCGGCGGGACCGTGAACGTCGCCGTCGACCGCCTCGTCTACCGCCCGCTCAGGAACGCCCCGAAGCTCGCGCCGCTCGTGTCGGCGATCGGCGTGTCCTTCATCTTCCAGAACATCGGCCTCTTCCTCGGCGGGCTGCCGCTCGACGTCTTCGCCGGCGGCACGTCGGCCGCGGCCCCGAAGGCGTTCCCGGAGCTGCTCTCGAACGAGAACCTGCTCGGCGAGGACAGCGCCTTCCGGATCACGCCGAGGCACGCCGTCGTCTTCGCGAGCTCGCTCGCCGTCCTGATCCTGCTCTACATCCTCGTCCGGCACACGCGGCTCGGGAAGGCGATGCGGGCCGTCGCCCAGAACCCGCTGGCGGCGCGCCTCATGGGGATCGACGCCGACCGCGTGATCGCGGCGACGTTCTTCATAGGCGGGGCGCTCGCCGGGTTCGCGGCCGTCATCTACGCCCTCTACGTCAACACCGTCGACTGGCGCATGGGCTACCAGAACGGCCTCTACGCCTTCACGGCCGCCGTCCTCGGCGGGATCGGCAACGTCGGCGGGGCCGTGGTCGGCGGGATCGTGCTCGGGCTCGTGCGCGCCGCCTCCGACCACTGGATCGGCGCGCAGTGGCAGCCGGCCGTGATCTTCGGCATGCTGATCCTCATCCTCGTCTTCCGGCCGTCCGGGCTGCTCGGCACCGGCGGGCGGGAGAAGGTATGAGCCTGCTGCGCCGGCTGCTCCGCGCGGACGTCGTCGTCCTCGCGGTGCTCCTCATCTACCCGTTCCTGCCGTTCCTCGACCTCGCCGTCGACGCGGCGACCGGCAAGCCGCTCCAGCTCGACCGGAAGCTCGTCAGCATCTTCATCTTCGCCATCCTCGCGCTCGCGCTCAACCTCCAGGTGGGCTACGCCGGCCTCCTCCAGCTCGGGATCGCCGCGTTCTTCGCGATCGGCGCGTACTCGACCGGCGTCCTGTCGGTGCAGAAGTACCCGTTCCAGATCGGCTTCGTCGGCACGCTCGTCGCCGCGCCCGTCGTCGCCGGGCTCGCCGGGCTCGCGCTCGGCGCGCCGACGATCCGGCTGCGCGGCGACTATCTCGCCATCGTCACGCTCGGCTTCGGCGAGGTCGTGCGCGTGACGATCCTCAACCTCGAGGGCATCACCGACGGGCCGCGCGGCCTCAACCCGATCCCGCCGCCCGACCTGCCGGCCGGGCTCGCGCACGCGCTCGGCGCGGACGCGGACCCCGGGCGGGCGTCGTTCCTCGCGCTCTACTACGCGTCCCTCGTCCTGCTGGCGCTCCTCGTCGTCGGGTTCCGGGCGCTCGAGCGCTCGCGCCTCGGCCGCGCGTTCGCCGCCCTGCGCGAGGACGAGCTGGCCTGCGCCTGCACGGGCGTGAGCCCGGCCCGGACGAAGCTCGCCGCCTTCGCCGCCGGCGGCGCGCTCGCCGGCCTCGCCGGCGCCCTCTACGCGACGAACCTGACGACGACCGCCGAGCCCAACACCTACGACTTCGCCATCTCGGTCATCGTCCTCTGCTACGTGATCCTGGGCGGCCTCGGAAGCGTGCCCGGGGCGATCCTCGGGACGTTCGTCCTCTACACCTTCGACAGCGTGGTCGCGCCGCGCCTCACCGAGGCGCTCCAGGGCGCGCAGGGGACCGGCACGAACGTCCTCCTCACGTTCACGAACTGGCGCCTGCTCATCTTCGGCGTCGTCCTCGTCCTCGTCATGCGCTTCCGCCCCGAGGGCCTGCTGCCGTCCGCGCGCCTGCGCGCCGAGCTGCACCACGAGGACGCGGAGGCCTCCGGGGCGCCCGCCGCGCCGTCGCCCGCGGCTCCCCGGAAGGGGCCGGACGCGCCGCCGTGACGGGCCCGACCGCCGCGACCGCGGCCGACCCGATCCTCGACGTCGAGGGGGTGACGATCCGCTTCGGCGGGCTCACGGCCGTGAGCGAGGTCGACCTGCGCGTGCCGTCGGGCTCGATCTTCGCCGTCATCGGCCCGAACGGCGCCGGCAAGACGACGCTCTTCAACGCGATCACCGGGATCGAGCGGCCGGCCGCGGGGAAGCTCCGCTTCGAGGGCCGCGACCTGCGCGAGCCGCTCACGCCCGGCCGCATCCTCCGCTGGGCGCTCGCGGGCCTGTCGATGGGCATCTTCCTCCTCGTCTTCGCCTCGAGCCCGGACGCGCTCTGGGCGGCGACGATCAAGCAGAACTACCAGGGGCCGGGCACGTCCTTCGAGGTGGGGCGGGCCTTCCGCGACCTCGCCGCCGCGATCCGCGCCGAGCCGCGCGTCGAGCAGCGCGCGGGGCGGTTCGTCGTCGTCGGCTTCGACGGCGAGCGGCTGCCGTACCCGCCCGTGGTCACGCTCGTCGAGGCGCGCACCCGGGCGCGGGAGGCCGTGGACGACCGGCCCGGCGTCGGGCGGGCGCGGCGCACGCGGCTCGCCGTCTTCGTCCTCGGCACGGTCCTCGGCTTCGCGGGCGGGGCCGCGGTCTTCCACCGCTCGCGCTTCACGCCGGGCTGCGTCTCGCGCCGCGGGATCGCGCGCACCTTCCAGAACATCCGGCTCTTCGGCGACATGTCGGTCCTCGAGAACGTGCTCGTCGGGGCCGACCGCCACGTCGCCCGCGACGTGCCGCGCTGGCCGCCCGGCGGGCGCGAGGCCCGGGCGCGCGCCGAGGCCGCCTCGCTGCTCGCGTTCGTCGGCCTCGACGGCATGGCCGAGCGCCGCGCCTCGACGCTCGCCTACGGCGACCAGCGCCGGCTCGAGATCGCGCGCGCGCTCGCCACGCGCCCGCGGCTCCTCCTCCTCGACGAGCCGGCCGCCGGGCTCAACCCGTCGGAGGCGGTCGCCCTGGGCGGCCTCATCCGCAAGATCCGCGACCTCGGGACGACGGTCCTCCTCATCGAGCACCGGATGCGGATGGTCATGGGCACGTGCGAGCGCATCGCCGTCCTCGAGCACGGGAAGAAGATCTGCGAGGGGACGCCCGACGAGGTGAAGTGCGACGCCCGGGTGATCGAGGCCTACCTCGGGCGCGAGGAGCATCACTGATGCTCCAGGTCTCGGGCCTGCGCGCCGGCTACGGGGCGATCGAGGCGCTCTGCGACGTCTCGTTCGCGGTCGAGGAGGGCGAGATCGCCACCCTGATCGGGGCGAACGGGGCGGGCAAGACGACGACGCTCCTCTGCATCTCCGGGCTCGTCCGCCCGCGCGCGGGGCGGATCTCGTTCGACGGGTGCGACCTCTCGACGCTCGCGCCCCACGAGATCGTGCGGCTCGGCATCGCCCACTCGCCCGAGGGGCGGAAGGTCTTCCCGCGGATGACGGTGCTCGAGAACCTCGAGATGGGGGCGTACACGCGCACCGACCCGGCGGGCGTGGCGAGGGACTTCGACCGCGTCTTCTCGCTCTTCCCGGTCCTCGCCGAGCGGCGCCGGCAGACGGCCGGGACGCTCTCGGGCGGCGAGCAGCAGATGCTCGCGGTCGGGCGCGCCCTCATGTCGCAGCCGAAGCTGCTGCTCCTCGACGAGCCGTCGCTCGGCCTCGCGCCGCTGATCGCGGCCAAGATCTTCGAGGTGATCCGCGAGATCAACAAGGCCGGCACGACCGTCCTGCTGGTCGAGCAGAACGCGCGCATGGCCCTGAAGCTCGCGCACCACGGCCACGTCCTCGAGACGGGGCGCATCGCCCTCTCGGACCGGGCCGCGGCCCTCCTCGAGGACCCGCGGGTGAAGGGCGCCTACCTCGGGGAGTGAGGGGCCGTCGGCGCCGGCGCCGCCGCCGGCTCCGCGACCGGGGCCGGCTCGGGCCCGGCCGGGACCTTGGTCTTCCGGGCGCGGCGGCTCCGCAAGAACTCGAACACCACCGGCATGACCGAGATGAGGATGATCGCGACCACGACGAGGTCGATGTTCCGCCGGACCCAGCCCACGTGCCCGAGGGCGTAGCCCGCGCACGTGAGGCTCACCACCCAGCCGATCCCGCCTAAGACGTTGTAGGCGATGAAGCGCTTGTACTCCATGCAGCCCACGCCCGCGACGACCGGGGCGAACGTCCGGGCGATGGGGACGAAGCGCGCGAGCACGATCGTCTTCGGGCCGTGGCGCTCGTAGAACGCCTTCGTCCAGAGGAGGTGGTCCCTGGCGAAGAAGATCGACTTCTCGCGGGTGAAGATCTTCGGCCCCGCCTTCCGCCCGATCCAGTAGCCGACCGTGTCGCCCGCGATCGCGGCCGAGATGAGGAGGACGTTCAGGAGGACGATGTTGAGGTCGCCGGTCGCGACGAGCATGCCGGCCGTGAAGAGGAGCGAGTCGCCGGGCAGGAAGAACCCGACCAGCAGCCCCGTCTCCGCGAAGACGATGGCCGTGAGGAGCGCGTAGAGGTACGGGCCGAACGGGGCCAGGTACTCGGGCGTCGGGAGCTTCCGCAGGAAGTCGATGAGCTCGTGCATGCTCTGGCGCTTTGCGAACAAGGGACCGGGGACGAGACCGCGGGCTTCGCCATCGTCAGCTTACCCATTGTACGGAGGGTCTACCCGTCCCCGAAGGCCTCGTCCAGTCCGGAGTCGAATCCACGATCGAATCCCCATCGCGCATCCCCCTGATCGAGCGCCCCGTGTCGGGGGCCGTGTAAGAGGGGAGTTCGGGTGGATCGCGGGGATACGGGCCAGCCAGGGCCGGCTCGCGAAGTGGAAGACCCGCTCGGCGAGCCGCAGGGCGGCCACGCCCGCCGTCCCCGGTCCCCGGACGGGCTCCATCCGGTCCGGGGACACCCCTCGGGACACTACCCGAGCCGCGGAAACGGCGTCGATACAGGGGCGTTGATGCCCACCCCACCTTTCCATTAGGATATTTTTTTCCGAGGCCTCGCCGTGAGCTCCGTCCTGCCACCTCGCGCCCAGCGCGCCTTCCCCGTCCGGTACGCCGCGTTCGGCGACCTCGACGCCCTGCCCCCGCTCGCCCCCGGACCCCTCTACCGGTACGTGATCGGCCTCGATGCCGCCCCGCGGCCGCTCGAGGCGCCTGAGGTCGAGCGCGACCTGCGCGACCCGTTCGCGACGGCCGTCCTGCGCCGCGGCCAGCGGCCGCGGACGGCGCGGGAGATGCTGGCGGCCGTGGACGCCCTCGACGGCGGCCCCGAGGCCCTGCCGGTGCAGCGGAGCTACGTCGTCGGGGACGGCAGCCAGATCCCGTGGACGCCGGACACGGGAGCGCTCGACCGGCGGCTCCGCTTCGCGATCGTGCGCGGGGCGCACGAGGCCGACGCGTCGATCCTCGTCAGCACGGGCACGGACCTCGACTCCGAGGACGCCTTCCTCCAGGTCCTGTCCTGGGACCCGGCCAACGCCGTCTACAACTTCTACCACCGCCGCCGGCCCGCCTGGCTCTGGGCCGGCAGCTCGCTCCACGCGCTCGACGCGCCGACGCGCGGCCGCGGCCCGTTCGACAGCCACGTGAACGGCGGGCTCGTCATGAAGGAGCTGAAGCCGCCCTGGATCCACTGGCACAGCATGCGGGCGACCGTCGACGCGGCCCTGGGCCCGGGCGACGCGCTCCGCGCCGAGCCGGTCTTCGCCGGGCGCTCGGGCGCCGAGCGCTTCCAGATCGCCGTCGTCGAGCCCGGGATCAGGCGGTGGAACCGGGCGCGCCTCGCGCGGAGCCGCGCCCCGGACGGCCGCGTGACGGGGCTGCGGCAGCTCGCGCGCCAGGTCCTCGAGACGACGACCGTGAACCTCATCTCGTCCGAGGCCGAGAGCGACCTCGTGGAGGACGGCGACGCGCTCGCGCTCCCGCTCACGTTCTTCGTCGGCTCGGACGCCCTCATCGACCGGCTCGGGCTCGAGCCGGAGATCGCGCGGCCGAGCGTCCCGGGGGCGTTCTACCGGGCGTCGCTCGCGCGCTTCGGCTTCGCCCTCACGGACGGGGCCGGCTTCCGGCGGCCGGGAGACACGTTCTTCGCCTTCCTCGTCCCCGAGCCGGCGTTCGAGGACGTGGACGTCCTGTCGCTGCTCCTCGAGGCCGAGGTCCTGAGCCGGCGCCTGGCGACGTGCCTCCTCATGGTCGACTTCCCGAACCCGATCTACTCCGGCCGGCGCGCCCGGCTCCTCGCCCACGTCCCCGACGAGACGCGGGCCGGAGCGGGCGGGGCGGCGCTCGATGCGGCCGTGATCGGCGCCGTGGAGGCGGCGGCCGGGGCGGACGGATCGTCGACCGCGCCGGCGAGCCCCGAGCGCGAGCTGCTCGCGCTCTGGGGGCAGAGCGGCGCGCCCGGCTGGGAGGGCGCGTTCGCGCGCCGGATCGAGCGCTACTTCGCGGCGCTCGCCGAGAGGCTCGCGACCGAGGAGGGGTTCCTCGACGTGACGCGGCTCGCCGAGTCGCGCCGCCGGCGGTTTCGCCGGCTGCCGCTCGCCGAGTTCAGCCTGACCGTGCCCGTGACGAGCATCGATCCGGACGCGCCCGAGCTGGAGATGGGCGAGGACGCGACGGTGCGCCGAAAGCAGGAGGACGCATGAAGCTCGAGCGGTTCGACCCGCCCGGCCGGCTCGACGACCTCGACGCCGACGGGAAGGTCGCCTGGAGCCGGTGGATCTCCGGCCGGCTCGACGACGCGCGCCGCGGCGACCCGGACCGGTACGAGAACGACGGCCCGCGCGAGCAGTTCTACAACCCGATGGCGGTCGACACGGACGAGGACGCGCAGGCCGTCGACATCGTGTGGACCGGGTTCCCGCGCCAGGTGGCGTCGGCCTCGGTCTCGGACGTCCAGCGCTGGCGGGTCGCCGACTCGAGCCGCGACCACCAGGACGAGTACTGCGAGTGGAGCGTCGAGCGCGACCCCGAGACCGAGAAGGTGCGGCGCGTGACGTTCACCTGCGAGGGCCCGGAGTACTGGCAGTTCCTGGCGGCCGAGGCGCCCGAGACGACGCTCGACCTCTACCGGCGCCACGTCAGCCCGGCGGTCGAGATGGCGGACCTCTACGACGACGACGGCCGCTACGTCGAGCGCAACCGCTTCAACGTCTCGACCGCGAACGGAGCCATGCACCTCATCCAGGAGAACAACACCCTCGCGGCCGAGATCGAGCTGGCGGGCGGCTCGAGCGTCGTGCGCGTCATCGGCGGAAGGACGCTCGCGGGCGAGCAGGAGCTGATCCGCTGCGGGCGCTACGGCGCGGCCGGGCGCAACAGCGACCCCCACATCGGCGCCCAGGTCAACAGCCTGACGCGCCGGAAGGCCGACGTGACGCTCGCGGACCCGGTCGGCCTGTACTTCGCCGGGCTCGTCACGCCCGGGTGGGAGGCGCCGGACGGGTCCGACCCCCAGGGCTTCTGGCGCTACGTGCGCGGCACGCCCGAGCACCCCGTGCGCGCCGTGTACGAGGTCCCGGAGGACCGGGGGTTCGTCGTCGGCGACCTGAAGATCGACGGTCGGCCGATCCGGTTCGGGGGCCAGATCGCCGACTTCGTGAGCGTCAAGCTCACCGGGATCGGCTGCCGGTTCGAGAAGAGCGCGGTCGCGCCCATGACCGGGTGCCGGGCGCCGAGGGCGCAGCCTTTGGGGCTCGCCGGCTTCGGGGCGGAGCGGTCGGTGGCGGCGGCGCTCCGGGCGCGGACGCGGGCGCGGACGCGGCGGTGACGGGGGCGGGGTCGGGGGCGGGGGCGGGGGCGGGGGCGGGGGTGGGGGCGGGGGTGGGAACATGCGCGGGCAGGCCGCGGTCCGCGACGAGATGCGGCGCCGGGTCGGGGCGCTCGGCGGCGAGGTCGCCGACTGGCGGGCGCGCGCGGCCGGCAACGTGGATCAGTTCGGCATCCACGCGAGCCAGCTCTTCGCGCTGGCCGAGATGATGCAGGTGCTGGGGGAGCGCCAGGAGGGGGCGCTCGGGAAGCTCGATCCCGGGCTCGCGGCGGTCGATTTCTCGCGAGCGTACGTGGACCTCCTGCGCGAGGTCGTCGGGGCGCAGGACGTCTGGCGGGCGTTCCGGACGATCATCGGCCAGCACTTCGACCCCTGGCTCGGGAAGGCGGCGGACGCCGCCGATCTCGTCGCCGCCTCCTGCTACCGCACGGTCATCGAGCGCGCCCGGGCGCTCGGGGCGATCGACGAGGCGCGGCTCCGCGAGCCGCCGCTCGTCTGCCTCGAGCCGGCCGTCTCGGCGGCGACCGCGAGCCGGGGCGAGCGCGTCGAGGCCCTGCGCCTGAGCTTCGACGTCCACCGGGCGCAGCGGCTGCCGATCCCCGTCGTCTTCCTCCCGGTAGACCAGCTCGGCTGCGTCTGGCTCTGGTGCACGATCCACCACGAGGTCGGCCACAACCTCGATCAGGACCTGGCGCTCGGGACCGAGCTGGCGATGCTCGCCGCCGCCCGGCTCGAGCGCGACGGCGTCCCCTCCGAGCGCGCGCGCTTCTGGGGGCTCTGGGGCGAGGAGGTCCTGGCCGACGCGATCGGCGTCCTCCTCGGCGGAGCGGGCTTCGGCCACTGTCTGGCCTCGCTGCTGGCGGCGCTCGGGGGCGAGCAGAAGGCGCTCGACGCCGGCGATGTCCACCCGCCGCACGTGCTGCGCGCGTGGCTCGCGGCGGCGCTGCTCGACGCGACCGGCGTCCCGCGCCTGAAGAACGCGGCCGTCGAGATCCGCGCGGACGCGCCGCCCGTCCCGGACTGGTCGGAGGACCTGGCGAAGGACCTGAAGGCCATCGCCCAGGTCTACCTCGACGCCCCGCTGGCCGCGCTCCTCGGGAACCCGCTGCGGGCGCTCGTCCCCGGGATCGCGAACGACGCCGACCGCGTCCTGCCCCTCGTGACCCACCTCGCGACCGGGTTCATGGCCCCGCCGAAGGGCACGGCGGCGGACCCGTTCCCGTGGCGGCTCGTCCCGGTCGCGGCCGAGCTGGCGCTGGTCGGCGCCGAACCCGAGGGCGACCCGCCGTCGCTCGCGACCGCCATGCAGGGCATCCACGAGCGCGCGCTCGCCTTCATCGAGTCGATCCCGCGGCCGAACCAGCTCGCCGGCGCCGCCGGCCGGAAGGCCGCGATCCGCGAGCAGACGCGGGCGATCCGGTTCGGGGGATCGGCGGGGGCGAAGGGGGGGAGAGGGTGAACGATCTCATTCGCGCCGCATCGGAGGAGGTCGAGGCCGAAGCCCGGCGGGCGGCCGAGCTCGCCGACCTCGCCGGCCTGGGGGAGCGACGGCTCGAGGTGCCGGACCCGGGCGTGCTCGCGCCGCTGGTCAAGGACGGCCGGATCGTCCGCTGGGAGCCGGGGCTCGTGTTGACGTACCGGGTGGCCCGGGGCACGTTCGCGAGCGCCGAGCGCTACGACCAGGTCGCGTCGCTCATGGGCGAGGCGTGTCGCGCCTGGGAGGGGACCTGCGGCGTCGATTTCCTCCATCGCGCGGACCTGGACGCGGCCCTCGGAGACGAGCCCGCGGGCGCGGTCTTCGTGGTCTGCGGCGACGCCACCTTGCCCTGCACGTTCTTCCCGACCGACCCCCCGGATGCACGGTTCGTCGGCCTCTTCCGTCCCGACCTCGTCCCGCCGCAGGCCGACGAGGTCGCGATCGGACGCCGGCTGCTCGCGAACGTCCTCGGGTTCGTCGTCCGCGACGACTCGCCCGTTCAGGAGCTCCACTTCACCCCCCTCGACCGCGAGGTCGCGCGCCTCGTCTACGGCCCGCCGCTCGTCCGGGTCCTCGACATCGACCCCGGCGAGCCCGCTCCCGGCGCGACCCCCGAGACCGCCCCCGGCGAGTTCGCCCGCAAGTTCCCGCCGGCGGGCCCCTCGGCGCCGCCGCCCGTCGAGGAGGTGCTGATCCGCCTCTCGCCCGCGCGCGCAGGCGGTCTCCGGGCGACCGAGAGGACGACCGAGACCGAGCCCGCCCGCGTCTACGACGCCTTCGTCTACGCGGCCGACGCCCTCCGCGGGCTCGGCCTGCCCGTCCAGTCGCCGCGATCGGGGTTCATCATCGCCGGGCTCCCGCTCGTCGGCCTCGAGACCGTGACCGTCCGCTGGGGTCGCTACCAGGACTACCTCGGCGCCTACGTGGACGAGGCGACGGCCGCGTCGCCCATGGCCGACCGGCTCCACGCGACGCTCTCCCCCGGGCTCAAGTCGCTGATCGCCGAGCGGCTCGGCCGCGACGGGCGGCCGGTCCTCTTCTGGTGGGCGTCGGACACGCCCGAGCTCGAGGACATGCCGTGGGAGCTGGCGGCGTACGGGCGCTCGCGGCTGCCGCCCGAGCGCTTCCTCTTCGCCCGCGGCCGGCCACCGGAGCGGCCGACGCCGGCCGCCTGCACCGGGGACCGGCTCCGGCTCGCCGTCGTCCACGACCCGCGCTGGACGCCGGCCTGGCTGCTCGACGCGTTCGCGGAGGTCGCGAACGACGTCGCCGTCGACCTCATCGCCGATCGCCCGCGCGACGGCCTGCGCGAGGCCGTGCGCGCGGGGTGCAACGCCGTCCACATCGTCGCGGACGGCTTCGTCTCGTCCGCCTACGAGGGCATCCTCTACCTGCACGACCCGGCCGAGCGCGCGCGCGGGCCCGAGCTGTCGCCGAGCGAGCTGTCGTCGCTCCTCGCCGGCAGCTCCGTCGGGCTGGTGAGCCTCTCCGACGCCAGGCGCCCGGACCCGGACCAGGCCTACATCGGCAAGCGCCGCGTGCCCTCCGTCTACCGGGCCTTCGCCCACTTCGGGGCGACGCGGCAGCGGCTCCCGACCGTCGTCGCCCCCCTCGGGCCGCTCCGCGAGGACGTCGCCCGCGGCTTCTGGACCGGCTTCTACCGCGGGCTGGCGGCGAGCCTCGACCTGACGGCGGCCATCGCGCGCGGCCGCGGCGGGCGCGCGCTGCCCGTGGCCGCGTTCCTGCGCCAGCGCTCGACGCGCCTCTTCCGGCGGGCGACGGCGGCGTGCCCGGTCCCCGGGTCCGAGGCGGTCGCCGTCGATGCCCCTCCCCCGGCGAGGGTCTCGTTCGAGGCGCGCTCGCTGGCGGCGCAGATCGAGCAGTCGAGCGGCCTCGTCGACGAGCTGGGGACGCTCCGGGCGACGCTCGGCGAGCTGCCGCCCGGGATCTCGTCGTTCCTGAAGCAGCAGACGCGGAGGCTCGAGGACCTCGAGCAGAGGCTCGACTCCTACCTGCGCGCGAGCGGGGAGGTGGAGCTCCCGTGACCCGCGACTACATCGTCCGGATCGACCGGAACCCCGCGAACGCGGCCGGCTACCGGTTCGTCGTCCGCGGCCCGCAGCTCCCGGCCGACGGCCAGGCCATCGCGCCCCGGGCGCCGTGCGGCCTCGCGCCCGGCGACTGCGACCTCCTGCGCCGGGGCCAGCTCGCCGGGCCGGAGCTCCAGGCGCTCGAGGCGCTCGTGAGCCAGTGGGTCCTCGGGAACGACCTGGACCTCCTGCTCACGAACGCGCTCGGCGCCGCGAACGCGGACCCCATCCGCCTCGTCTGGAGCGTCGACCACGCGGTCCGCTCGGAGCTGGCCGACGTCCCCTTCGAGATGGTGCGCTCGGCCGGGGCCCAGATCCCGTACGTGCTCCGGCCCGAGGTCTCGGCCTTCGCCCACCTGCTGCCGAAGGTGGGCATCCCGCCGCCGTCGCCGTCCGCCCGGAGCTGGCCGCTGCGCTGCCTCATCGTCCGCGCCAACCCGTCCGACCTCGGGGGCGCGGTGCCGGCCGCCCTCCCGATCCGGACCGCAGTCCTCGGCCGGATCGCGGAGCTCCTGCCGCAGCTCCCGCCCGACCACGTCCAGATCGACGTCCTGAGCCGCGAGGCGGGGGCGGCGGTCGCGGGGCCGCCGACGCGGCGCGGGCTCAAGGAGCAGCTCCGCGCCCCGGCCTACGACATCCTCGTCTACATCGGGCACGGCGACCTCGTCCGGACGCACGAGGGCGTGGACCCGGTCGGCGCCCTCCAGCTCGAGAACAAGGAGGGCGACGTCCACGACCCGCTCTTCGCCAACGACCTGAGCCTGCTCCTCCACGAGCGGCCGGTCCCGGTCGTGCTTCTCCTCGGGTGCCTCACCGCGGCCCAGGTCGCGGCGGCCATGCAGGCCCAGGTGGACGGCGTCCTCGCCCAGTGGATGCGCGGCAGCCAGGGCGTGGCGCAGGCCCTCGTCAACAGCGAGTCCGGGGTCCAGCTCGCCGTCGGCATGCGGTACCGCACGGAGGCGGCGGACGCCGCGGTCTTCGTCGAGGCCTTCTTCGAGAGCCTGCTGAAGCACGCGCCGGGCCACGTCGAGGCCGCCGTGCGCGCCGCCCGCTCGGCCCTCAAGCTCGAGGGGGCGAGCCCGGTCGGCTGGTCGGCGCCGATGCTGTTCAGCACGCTCCGGAACGAGCCGCTGTTCGGCTTCCTGGCGGAGCCGGCGGCGCCCGCCTTCCCGGCCCACGAGCCGATCCGGGCGATCCTCTGGCGCTCGCTCGCGACCTCGCCGTTCAGGCTGCGCGATCCGGCGGCGCCGGTCTCGTTCCACGAGATGGTCGTCGAGGCCACGAAGCACCTCGACGCCACGGAGGCCGAGATGCTGGCGGCCGTGGCCGATCCGGGCCGGGTCCTCAGGCCGGCGCGGCTCGAGACGACGGCCGACCGGGCGGTCGTCGTCTCGCTCCGGCTGGAGAAGGGGGCGCTCGACGTGAAGAGCCTCGAGGGGCGCCTCGTCGTCGACGGCACGGGCGTCCAGTTCACGTCGGTCGCGCTCGCGGCGCCGGCCGCGGCCGCCGGCTACGAGCTGCTCCACCAGGTCCAGCCCACGCACGCGACGTTCCTCGTGCGCCGGAGGCCGCCGGGGGCCCTGGTGCCGGTCGGGCCGCTGCCCGAGGGGCCGCTCCTCGACGTCGGCCTCGCGGTCGGGGCCGTCTCGAACGGCGTGTATCCGATCAACGTCGACGGGATCCGGTCGCGGCCGGCGCGCTTCGTCGTCCCGATCGGCAACGCCCTGATCGTGGCCCCGCCGTGAACGATGGACCGTCGGAGGGCGGGGCGAGCGGGGCGAGCGAGACCTTCGCGCGGCGCTTCCTCCGGGCGCGCCCGGACGTCCGGACGCGGGTCGCGGAGGACGCCGCGTACCGCGCCTGGCTCGGGCAGTTCCGCCGGGTCGAGATCGACGGCACGCCGCTCTACGTGCTCGGGGGCGACCTCCTCCTCGACGAGGACCAGGTCGCCCTCGAGTGGGCGCGGCGCGCCGGGATGGTGAGCGAGGACGAGGTCGACCGGGCGCAGCGGGAAGAGTGAGCGAGGACAGGAGAGAGAGGGGGACGAGACATGTCGGTCAAGAGCTTCGCTTCGGTCGCGCTCGAGAAGGACGCGACGATCCGGACCGAGGTCGCCAAGGCGGGCCTGTTCGAGACGCTCCGGGGCGGCCTCAAGCAGGTGAAGATCGACGGCGAGACGTACCACGTGGCCGAGGGCGACACGCTCCTCGACGAGGACCAGCTCCGCTTCTACGCCTTCAGCCGGGAGAAGATCAACGACGCGCGGCGCGCCGGGGCGACCGCCGACTTCGCCGGCCTCGGGACCGTCGCGCTCGCCGAGCCGCTGCGCGACGCGCTCGTGGCCGTGACGCAGGGCGGGAAGATCGTGCGCTGGAAGCCGGGCGTCGGCCTCACCTACCGGGTCGTCAAGAACACGTTCACGAGCGCCGCGAACTACGCCCTCGTCGTCGACCAGATGAAGAAGGCGACCGACGCCTGGGAGGACACCTGCGGCGTCGACTTCGAGCACCGCGCCGACCTCGATGCGGCGCCCGGCGTCGGGCCGGCCGGCGCCCTCTTCTCGGTGCGCGAGCTCGACACGGGCGGGGCGTTCATCGCCGCCGCCTTCTTCCCGAACGACCCGGTGGACCGGCGCCGCGTCATCATCGACCCGAGCTTCTACACCACGGGCTTCGACAAGACCGGCGTCCTGCGCCACGAGCTCGGCCACGTCCTCGGCTTCCGGCACGAGCACATCCGCTCGAACGCCCCGCCCGCCTGCCCGGACGAGCCGCTCTTCGACACGGCGAACCTGACGCTCTACGACCCGCAGTCCGTCATGCACTACTTCTGCGGCGGCCTCGGCTCGCGCGAGCTCAAGATCACCGCCGTGGACCGGCGCGGCTCGCAGATGGTCTACGGGCCGCCGCTCAAGAACATGCTGCTGATCGAGGCGTGACGCCCAGGCGGCGATCGCCGCTTGACACGCGCGCCGCCCGCCCTACCCTGCCCGCATGGCCGACACCCCCGGTTTCAGCGCGGCGGAGCGGGCGGCGCTCGCCCGGCTCGACACGCCCGAGCGCGTCCAGGCGTTCCTCGACTCGATCCCCTACAACGACGAGATCACGTGCCGCTCGCCGCGCCGCGTGCTGCGCGACGGGCGGGCGCACTGCTTCGAGGGGGCGCTCCTCGCGGCCGCGGCGCTCGAGCGGCTCGGGCACCCGCCGCTCCTCGTCGACCTCGGCGCCGTCCGCGACGACGACCACGTCATCGCCCTCTTCGGCCGGCGCGGCGCGCTCGGGGCCGTCGCCAAGTCGAACTTCACCGGGCTCCGCTACCGGGCGCCGGTCTACCGGACGGTGCGCGAGCTCGTCATGTCGTACTTCGACGACTACTTCAACACCGCCGGCGAGCGCACGCTGCGCACGTACTCGCGGCCGGTGCGCCTGACCGACCGCCTCCACCGGGGCTGGCGGACGGCGGAGGATGACCTGGACGACCTGGGCGAGCGGCTCGACCGCGCGCCCCACTACCGGCTGCTGACGCGGCGGCAGGAGCGCGCGCTCGCGCCGGTCGACGGGCGCCTGCTGGAGGCGGGGCTCCTCGGGTCGAACCCGAAGGGGCTCCACCAGGTCGAATGACCTTCGCGCCGGATCCGAACCCGCGCCGCCACGGCGAGCCGCCCTTCCGCGTGGCCGTCCTCCACGGCGGCCCCGGCGCGGGCGGCGAGGTCGCTCCCGTCGCCCGGGAGCTCGCCCGGCGCCGCGGCGTCCTCGAGCCGCTCCAGACGGCGACCACGCTCGACGGGCAGGTCGGCGAGCTCTCGCGGCAGCTCGAGGGGCACGCCGCGCCGCCCGTCGTCCTCATCGGCTACTCCTTCGGCGCGTGGCTCGGCGCCCTCGTCGCCGCCGTCCGCCCGGAGCTCGTCCGGAAGCTCGTTCTCGTCTCGAGCGGGCCGTTCGAGGAGAGCGGCTCGGCTCGCTCTGCGCGAAGACGGATGCCTTCGACCCGATCCCCTGGGACACACGCGAGACCGACACCATCGCCTGCGACGGGGCCCTCTTCACGAGCGTCTGGACCGCCGCCGCCGAGCTCCGCCGGTCCGGGCGCCTCCTCGACCGCTGCGGCCACACGCCCTGGCTCGAACGCCACGCCCGCTCCGTCCGCGTTCTTCGCGGCGCTCGAGGCGATCCTGGCCGAGGACGGGTAGCGGCGCCTACTCGCGCCGGCCAAGCGCGCTCCGCGAGAGGCCCCACAGCAGCCGCACCGCCCGGTGCAGCAGCGCGCGGCCGGCGTCCGTCCGCTCGACCGGCACGACCTCGGAGATCGAGATGTCGTCGAGGATCGCGGCGCACTCCTCGGCCGAGGCCCGGGCGTAGTCGTAGAACGTGGCCTTGTCGCGCCCGTTCCGCCGTCCGGCGCCCTCGGCCGTGTTCAGCATCACGCTTCGCGAAGCCGACGAGAGCTGCTCGCGCAGGTCGCCTCGCGGCAGACGGCGCTCGATCGCGTGCGCCAGCACCCGGAACTCCCTCGCGACGCGGTAGGCTTCCAGCCGTTCGTGGGAGAAGAGGACTTCCATGGTCGCCTCCTTTGTCCGCTGCGGGCCTTCGCGCCCGTCACGAACCCCCGGGCGCGAAGGCCCGCAGCGGCAAAGGCCAAGCGAGGCTCCTCTCTTCCCCCCGAACGGCCGGGAGCCGCCATCGCGAGCGGCGTGACGCGCGAAGCGCGGCGCGTCGCTCGCGGCCCTTCGGCCCGCTCCGCCCCCGCCTCCCCACCCCGCCCCCGCCCTCACACCCCGCCCCCGCCCCCCACACTGGAGCCAGGACGCCGAAAGTCCCCACTCTCAGGACGCCCAAGTCCCCACCGGCGCTCACAGGGCAGACTCTCCCGCCTCGCCGTCCGGCCCGAACGCGAGCCTCGCTTACGACCCACCGACGGGACCTCCGAGTGCTCACCCTCCACTGTCGAGGGCGTCGGGGCCCTCCGTCCCCTTACCGACCAGCGCTCGCGCGCGTTGAGGCAGGCTCCGTCGGCTCGCAGATGCTCGGGCGCTCACGGCCCGGTTGGGCCTTCGCCGCAGGCGGGAGCGTCGAGCGGTTGACGCGAGCTGGAGTGCGCGGCCTCCGTTCGGTGTCACGTGACGCGAGCGAAGTACACGTTGAAGTACAGGTTCATGTCATCAGGTTCGGTCAAGGGGCGGCTCGTGGAGTGGGGACTCCGGAGATCCTGAAAGTGGGGAGCTTCAGTGTCCTGCTACCACCCACACC